>Ga0208322_1000004_pt1 | contig 30162 bp, 20 predicted proteins | sample June2015DPH_8_10_2_FD_184697 | JGI IMG/M metagenome (GOLD analysis project Ga0208322, IMG submission 184697) | Peatland microbial communities from SPRUCE experiment site at the Marcell Experimental Forest, Minnesota, USA - June2015DPH_8_10... | ecosystem: Environmental > Terrestrial > Soil >...
ACCGTTGTCAGCGGGGGGCTGCTGAATTCAGCTTGTCTGGTGTCAATGTAGCTAATGATCGAGAGGTCCGCAGGAACTCGCAGACCCCGCTGCCAGGCCGCCTGGAACACCCCGAACGCGAACTGCGGTCCAAAAGTCAGAATGGCCGATGGCAAGTTTCCTTTGCAAAGCATTGCCAGCACCTTGTCCCGTGCATCGTGAAAGGCATACGATGTTTCCACAATCCAGCGGGGTAGGAGTGTGATGTCATGGCTTTGTGCAAAGCGCCAGACTCCCGCCATGAGTTCCTGCCCACGTGGAAGATCAAGCGGACCGGTGACCAGTCCAATGTCGCGATGGCCATGCTCGTGGAGAATCTCCATTGCGCGGTAACTGCCTTCAGCCAGGTGATCTTCAAGCCCTTGACTGCCAAACCCGGACAAGACGTCCCAGTTCAACGCGACCAGCGGAAAACCTGCTGAAAGTGTATCGAGGTCGCTGATCCATTCTTCCTGGTGACCCAACACGATTACGCCTGCTGCCCGTTTGAGCATCGCGGACATGTCGTTACCCTTGAGCATCTTTTCCAGCGTCCTGATTTTCACGCGCAACGCGCTCCATCCCTTCACTTCGCATTCTTCCTCAATCGCGTCCGCGACGTCCGAAAAGAACGTCGTGTCCGCGTTGGCAATGGCAATGATGACGAGCCCCGCACGGGCCGTTTTGAACCAGGCCGCCATTGAATCCTTCTGATATCCCAGTTTGTCGATCGCGGACTGGATGCGCCGTGCGGTGACCGGACTCACAGCCTTGGTTTTGTTGAGGTAGTTCGAAACGGTTGCGTTCGAGGTTTTTGCCTCCGCCGCAACGTCATTAAGCGTGACGGTTCTCGTTGTCTTCATGTTTGGGTACCTTGTCGAGGCTGCGATCGTCTGAGGCTTCAAACCCATCGGAACTCTTTCGCAGCCGGGCGCAGCCATCTTACCGTCGGTTGATGGTGCTGCGCGGCATCAGATGCACGCTCCCCGGTCGTGACGGGGTGCGTCCTCGTCGAGCATCAGCTGAAATCTGCACTATTCATGATCGCCGCGCACAAGGATAGGGCGCCGATCTGGCCGGTCTCCTTGATATGGGGCGATGTATTGGCGTGCGCCCACGCAGCTAGGGGGATTAATGACTTGGCACGCAACGTGCTTCTACTTTTTCATGAAAGTTATACGTTTAACCATAGAGGGATGATCTCATGAAAGAAGGCCGTCGGCATCTGCTCCAGTTACTCGGCGCAGCCGCGCTGTCTACCACCTTGCCGCTCGCCAGGGCCGCCAGTCGTTCGCGGGTCGTGCTAACCGTCAACGGCAATCTCGGCGACAAATCCTTTTTCGATTTGGGCGCCGCCGGCATCAGGGAGATTCAGGCGAAAGCGGCGGCTGGAGTTGAGACAAAGGTGATCGAGATGGGAGTTGACCGTACGCGGTGGGAGCCCACGGTCGAAGACATTTCGTCTCAAGGCTGGGACATGATCATTGCGTGTACCTATGAGATGGGCGACATCATCGCGGACGTCGCCGCCGACAATCCTAAACAGACGTATGTCCTGTTCGACGGCACGGTGTCGTACGACAAGGGCGCGAATCGCAACGTCGCCTCGATCGTCTATAAGCAGAATGAGGCCTCTTACCTCGCTGGATTCCTCGTCGCGAGCCTGTTGAAGGAGGGCGCGCTGCCTGGGGCGACGAGGCCGTCGCTAGGCTTCCTTGGCGGGATGGATATTCCGGTCATCAACGACTATCTCGTCGGATATATCGCTGGCGCCCAGGCGGTCGACAAAGAAAGTAAATTCGCCATTTCGTACGCGGGTACGTTTAGCGATGCGGCAAAAGGAAAGGAGCTTGCGCTTGCCCAGTACCGGGCTGGCGTCGCGGTGGGTTTTAACTGTGCCGGGCAGACAGGACTTGGCCAGCTGGCTGCGGCCAAGGACGCGGGCCGTTACGCGATCGGCGTCAATTCGGACCAGGAGGCGATCTTTCGCGCCACGGATCCGGAGCTCGCCTCGCGCATCATCACGTCCGTGCTTAAGCGGGTCGACGTGACGACAGTCCGTGCATTCGATCAATACAGAACAAAAACGCTTCGTACGGGCGCGGTTGAAGCGGTAGGCCTGGCGGAAAATGCGGTCGGGCTGGTTGAAGGGCCCGCGTTGAACAAGGTCGCGTCGCCAGCGTTGCTACAACGCCTCGCGCAGGTCCAGTCCGACATTGTGTCCGGAAAACTGAAGGTGCCTACCGCGTTCGGAATGAGTACGCAGGCCTTGAATACGTTGCGCTCGTCGGTGCGGGCTTAAGCGTTTATGTCGACCGAAGCTCTGGTCCAGTTTCTGGACGTCCAGAAAATCTACCCGAACGGGACGGCGGCGCTTGCGGGCGTCTCGTTTTCGATTCGCGCAGGCGAAATCCACGCGATTTGCGGCGAGAACGGCGCGGGCAAGTCGACACTAATGAAGATTCTTTTCGGTCTCGAGCAACCTTCGGCCGGGGTACTCCGGATCGGTGGAAAGGAAGCATCACTGCGTTCGACCCGTGACGCCGCCATGGCGGGGATCGGTATGGTTCATCAGCATTTCTCGCTCGTTCCGTCGCTGACTGTTGCGGAGAATATCTCGTTGGGTTTCGAACCAACGGTGGGTGGGGTGTTCTTCAATCGCCGGGCGGCCCATGCTTTCGCCGAAGATCTTTCGGTTCGATATCGCTTACAGATTGACCCGCGCGCGACTGCGGCGTCGCTATCCATTGCGATGAAGCAGAAGGCCGAGATCCTGAAGGCGCTCGCACGCAACGTCCGCTTGCTTATTCTCGACGAGCCCACTGCGGTTCTGACGCCCGCGGAAGCCGGCGAACTCTTTGATCACCTGAGACAACTCAAGGCTGCGGGAGTCACCATTCTCTTCATATCGCATAAGCTTAAAGAGGTGAGGGCGATCGCGGACCACATTACTGTGCTGCGTGCCGGCAAGGTGAGCGGAAGCGCACCGCTGTGCTCATTGGCGGACGCGGAGGTGACGCGCCTCGCTATGGGAAAGCTCGTGCCTTCGGTCTCCCGGCATGCCGACCGCGCAATAGGCGCGGCTGCCTTGCAAGTGGAAGCGGTGTCGAGAGCGGCCCGTCGATCCGCGTCGAGGATCACTGACATCACGCTGGCTGTCGCGCAAGGCGAAATCGTCGGCGTCGCCGGCGTCGATGGTGCTGGGCAGGAAGGTCTGGTCGAAGTGCTAACCGGCGACGCCGTGCCCGATAAAGGGCGAGTGCTGCTTGGTGGCGAACAGATCGGTGGTTTGCCTAAAGCGCGATTAAGAGCGCTAGGTGTCTCGCATTTGCCCGCGGATCGATACAAGACTGGCGGCGCGTCCGCACTCAGTCTGACCGAGAATGCGATGGCTCTGGCTCGTCGGTCGCCACGGCTAAGCATCGGACAATACCTGAAAAGCAAAGCGTGCGAGGTGCTCGCGCGCGAGATGATCGAAGCTTACGATGTACGTTGCACCTCGCCACGGCAGCCCCTCGGATCTCTGTCAGGCGGTAATGCGCAAAAGCTCATCGCTGCGCGTGAATTCAGTGTCAAGCCGCGCCTGCTAATCGCAGAAGAGCCGACGCGCGGGATCGACGTGCTCGCTGCAAGCACCATTCATGGTCGCATGGTCGATTTGGCCAGATCCGGCACCGCGGTGCTTCTCTTCACATCAGATCTCGACGAGCTGTTAACCCTAAGCGACCGGATTGTCGTGATGCATGACGGACGCATCGTGGCCCAGTTCATTAGCAGCCCAGACCTTACCACCGAGGAGATAGGTCGCGCCATGCTCGGCCTGGAGACATCGCATGCGTAAAGCACTTTATAAGCGGGGTGCGCGCCTGTGCCTGATTCTGCTTGTCATTGCGGTTGTGTTGTGGCCGGTCGTCGCCTCCCTCGATGATCCACGTGGCGCGTTTTTCACGTTCGTGCTCGGCCCGTTCAACGATATGCGCCATTTTGGTAACGTGCTCGAAGCCACGACCCCGCTGCTATTCACGGGCCTGGCTGTCGTGATCATGTTTAAGGCCGGGGCATTCAATCTCGGTGCAGAAGGTGCATTTTTTCTGGGCGGCGTTGTCGCGACAGCGGTGCTGCTCAAGCTGCCCCTCGCGGGACCGCTGCTGCCGGTCGTGGCGATCGTGGCCGGGGGAGTCATAGGCGCGAGCGTTTGCGTGGTGCCCGCGTGGCTCAAGGCCAGTGTAGGTGCTTCGGAGCTCGTGTGTTCCCTGATGTTGAACTATGCGGCGCTGTTCATTGGCCTCTATATCGTCAACTATCACCTGCGCGATCCTAATGCTGGGGCGATGCTCTCGTACAGGATTCCGCTTGACGGGAAGCTGCCGCGGATTCTTGCCGGAACCCGAGTGCACCTGGGACTGGTGATCGGCCTTCTTGGCTGCGCGCTCGGCGCAGTCTATCTGTACAAGACCCGCTGGGGCTACGAGTCCCGGCTCGTAGGAAGCAACCCGCTTTTCGCGCGACATGTAGGTGTGCGTACCGTGCTGGTCGGGCTTATCGCGCCCTGTGTTGGTGGCTTTATCGCTGCGGCGGGAGGGGCCGTCGAAATCGAGGGCATGTACTCGAGATTCTCGTGGACGGATCTGCCTGGCCTTGGTTGGAACGGCCTCGTGGTCGCCATCCTGGCGAATAACAATCCTGCTTTCGTTCCGGTCGCGGCTGTCTTTCTCGCTTACCTTGAAGTCGGCGGCGATCTGCTAGCGCAGAATTTTGCAGTTCCCGCCGAAGTGGTCGGCGTCATCAAGGCATTGATCATCCTGTTCTCGACTATGTCGATCGCGGTGGGGAATCCGCGGATCAAGCAGCTACTCGTTCGTGTGATGCCTGGCGCGCGAAAACTAAACACGGAGGTTGAACCATGAGCTTCGCCAGTCATATTCCCGGCATCGTCGGCGTCGTGAACGCGATGCTACGGGTGGCGACACCCATTCTGCTTGCGGGCCTGGGGGCGCTTCTGTCTGAACGTGCGGGTGTGATCAATCTGGGACTGGAGGGGATGATGCTCTCCAGTGCGCTCGCGGGAGTCGTGGTCAGCGCGTACACGGGATCAGCCCTGCTGGGGCTGCTCGGTGCGATGACCGTTGGCGCGCTCCTGGGAGCCGTATTGCATGGCGCTGTGCACATCCTGAACACGGACCTCATTCTGTCAGGCGTTGCGCTGAACCTTGCGGCGTCCGCGGGCACCGTCATGTGTCTCTACTGGCTTACCGGTGAGAAAGGCATCTCGTCGTCGTTAAGTAGCAAGGTGTTACCGACGATCGCTATACCGCTTGTTAGGGACATTCCATTGATCGGGCCAGTATTGTCCGGGCGCAACGTCATGACCTATGTGGCGTTTTTCGCGGTGCCTGCTGTCTCCATGATGATGGCCAATACGACCTTCGGGCTGAGATTGAGGGCCGCTGGCCAGGATCCGGCTTCGACAGCTATTGCAGGCGTGCGGGTCGCGAGAATCCGTCTCGCTGCCCTGGTGCTGTCCGGCATGTTCGCGGGGATGGCGGGTGCGTATCTGTCGATGGGCTATGTCAGCTGGTTCGGCGCAAACATGTCGGGCGGACGCGGCTTCATCGCGATCGCCGCCGAAGTGATGGGCGGCGGGACCGCTTACGGAACCGGTGTTGCTGCACTGGTGCTAGGTGGCGCCGAAGCGCTGGCGGTGACTGTACAAAGCTATGGCGCACCAAGCGAGTTGATACAAGCCGTCCCCTATATCGTGCCCGTCGTTGCGCTTGCGCTGTACGCACGGCAGCGTCAGCGGCGCACGGCAGCACAGTAGTAGCTAGATGTGAACCCGGAGAAAAGAGTGACAAGAAAGAATGTAATTTTTGATACGGACCCTGGCGTCGACGACGCAATGGCTTTGCTTTTCCTTGTTCGGTCGCCATCGGTGCGTCTCATTGGAATTACGACATCGCATGGAAACGGCTCCATCGAAGCGACGACTCGCAACGCACTTTATCTGACTCAACGGCTGGGCATCGACGCGCAGGTATACGAGGGCGCGCGCCACCCGCTGAAAGGCGTTGCGAGTCCGCCGCCAACTTTCGTTCATGGCGAGAACGCACTCGGTGATATCGAGATTCCGGAGGTCCTCAGTCGTCAAGTTGCAGGGGTGCCGGCGCACCGATTCATTATCGAAAGCGTAAAGGCACAGCCACACGAGATTTCGATCGTCGCGGTGGGTCGGATGACGAATCTCGCGCTGGCCCTTCGTGAGGCGCCGGAAATTGCGGGTCTCGTGAAAGAAGTGGTGGTGATGGGCGGCGCGTTCGGAACTCACGGTCACGCCGGTAACGTCACGCCTCTTGCCGAGGCCAACATTATTGGGGATCCGCTCGCGGCCGATGAAGTGTTCGGTGCCCTGTGGCCGCTGACCGTGGTGGGGCTCGACGTCACCCAGCAGACAATCATGTCGCACCAGTATCTTGAGGATCTCGCGCAGACCGCTGGTACCGATGGCGAATTGATCTGGGCCATATCCCGGGGCTACGAAGCGTTTCACCGCGACACGGGTGTAGAGAGCGGCATTTACGTGCATGACTCTTCGGCAGTGGCGTACCTGCTCGACCCATCGTTGTTCGACGTCGTGACCGGAACCGTGCGTGTCGTCGAAGACGGATTTGCGAAAGGGCATACGATCCGCTCGAAGGCAGGAGCATGGGGTGATCGACCATCGGTGCGCGTATGTGTCGGAGTCGATTCCAGCCGACTTCTCACCCTTTATCGAAATACATTGACGGCCAGAACTTCGACGTCGTGACCTGACGGGCCGCCGCCACGCCGGCTTTTGGGGGGAGCGGCGGTCACCGGAAAAATGCTTCGCAAGCGGAATTTATGAGCTGGTCGTCGGTACGAGATGAAGATTGTATTTTTATAAATTAGTACAACTATTTTTATTAGACGCCTTAACTTGGAGATTGAAGATGCTTAAGAAAAACGGTCCCTGCGATTCCGCCTTACCGGGTCGATCATTGGCCTATCGCGGAGCAGTCTGGATATCGGGTTGCCTCGTCTCGGTCTCGCTATCCGCTGCCTGGTCGGTGACGGCATATGCAGACGACGTGGGCACAGCAGCCACTACCGTGGATTCCCCGGGCAATGTGGGCTTCAACCAGGTGGCCGCAGGCAATACGCCAACCGGTACGCCGGGAGGGCCGTCGGTCGGCGTCGGTGCACCGCTCTCGACGACCACTGTGCCCGCCATCGTCGACGATCAGCCGTGGCTGCATCAGACCCTTAGCATCATCAATAGCAGCTTGACGCGTTTCGGACCGTACCGGACCGGGAACACCTATCTGGAATACGAATACTATGGATTCAAAGGGCCATTTGATCTGTACGGCTACGTAGACGCGCTCAAGGTATTGGGTGCCGGCACCCAGGACACGACGGGGGTCTGGGATAAGGGTGCGCCGATATTTAGCGAACAGGAACCCCGCGTCGCGCTGGATACGCTTGCCGGGCAAGATTTCCAGGTAGGTCCCTTCAAACACATCTATCTTGCGTCCGACTGGATCTATGAACAGGGTGGTAGCCGGTCAAGCGATGAAAACACGCTTTACATGGGTTTGGGGACCGATATCGATACGCACACTCCGCTGTCGCTGTCGGCGAACCTCTACGCTAATCGGGAATGGCAGAACTATGGAGAGGCAAACGAATATTCATGGGATGGCTACCGGTTTCAGATGAATTATTTTTACCCGCTTGGCCACTACCTGGGTGGGGACATCAGCTATGCCGGCTTCTTCAATTATGATTTCGGCTCGAAGCTTCGCGAGGAAAGTGGCGGCAATACCTATAGTGACACGGAGTTTGACGAAACCAATGCACTTGTCTACTCGCACCAGCATTTGCGTCTCGTTGCCGTTGCTCGCTACTTCCATAATGGCGGGCAATGGAATGGCACCACGCTGAATTTCGGCAGCGGTAACTTTCAGAATCGTTCCACCGGCTGGGGATACTATCTGGAGGTGGGGTATCAGTGGGGGAAAATATAACCCGGCAGCGGTTCGCACGTCGAGCACAGCCTGGCGCGAACCGATAAGGCGGCGGTCGCTGAATGCTCATGCGTTGGACCTGGCGCGCTACGCAATCCACATGGAACAAAATGCATGAACGGCAGACGGGAAGCGATCGACGTCAATCTGTTGCGGGTTCTCTACACTGTGCTGACTGAGCGGAGCGTGACGCGCGCTGCGGGCAAGCTTGGGCAGTCTCAGCCAGCAATTAGCGCGGCGTTGAAGAAGTTGCGTGAAATTAGCGGTGACGTGCTGCTAGTGCGCTTGAAAGGGTGCATGGAGCCGACCCCTTACGGCAGACAGTTACTCGCGACAGCCACGCAGGCATTGCAGCAAATTGAGTTGATCATGGCGCCGCAGAGACCATTCGATCCGCTTCGCTCGACGCGTTGCTATCGGGTTGGATGCCCGGACTACTTCAACGTGTTTCTGGTTCCGGTTCTCACTGAGCATTTTCGCGATGCCGCGCCACAGGCGAGCCTCGAATTCCATGCACTTGGTCCCGCTTTCGACTACGAGGCCGCGCTCGAGGACGGGAGGTTGGACGTCGTCCTGGGCGACTGGCCTGACCCGCCGAAGCAATTGCATTGCGACGAGCTGTTTGCGGACCAGGTTGTGTGTCTCGTTTCGAAGGACCATGCTTTTGCGGGCGAAGGTGCCGCGACGATTGAGCAGTATCTTGACGCAACGCATGCGGCCGCGATTGCCTACTCACCCAGCCAGCGCGGAACGATCGATCTGATTCTTTCCCGTCTGCGCCTTAAGAGACGTGTTGCCGTGACGTTGCCATCCCTCAACGTCGCCCCGTATGTTCTGCTTCAAAGCGATCTGGTCCTCACGACAAACCGAATATTTGCCGAGTACTATTCCGAAATTTTGCCATTGGCTATCGTGTGTGCTCCCATGGAATTTCCGAAGATACAGTACTACCAGTTATGGCATGAGCGAAGTCACTATTCGCACGAAGTTCGCTGGCTTCGCGGCGTGATCTCGGGTGCTGCCCGCTCTGTGTTGGCCTCTGCCGGTGGCTCTGTGATGATCGAAAGGTCACCAGAAACCGAGTGTGCGGTTTAGGCGTTTTGTAATCACGCCCGTCCGCGCATGAGACGCATCAGGAATCTATGGCGTGCCGCTCAAACTTGTGTGGACAACGTGGCGCCGACACGGTGTGGCAGGGTGCTTTTACGAAGCGATCCGTGTGTGCAATTCCTCCACTTGCAATCGGCAATTTATACGTATAAATTATCCCCGCGTCATGCCTCGGCCATTCACGTGGCCGTGCTGATGCGACATACTTCAGTAGACGGTACCAACTTCGGGTGAGCACGCATGAACGTCAGAATTGTCGACTACAGCCACAAGGACGCAGCGTCGCTCTTCGCTCGCTCTTTGCACGAGACCGGCTTCGGCGTTCTCAAGAATCATCCCATCGACCAACGCCTTGTCGAGCAGATCTACAGCGAGTGGTTATCCTTCTTTCATTCGTCGGAGAAGACGGCCTACGCTTTCGACTCGAAATCGCAGGACGGCTTCTTCTCGACGGAAGTCTCCGAAACAGCCAAGGGAAACGATAAGCGGGATATGAAGGAGTTCTTTCATATATATCCGTGGGGGCGGTACCCTAACGAGGTATCGCAGGCGGCTCGGCAATACTATGGGCTTGCGAGTTCTCTGGCCGCTGAGTTGCTTGGCTGGATTGAAGAGCACACGCCACCGGAAGTACGGGAGCACTTTTCGATGCCGCTACCGGAGATGATCGTCGAAAGCGATTCGACACTGCTGCGGGTGTTGCACTATCCTCCGCTCACGGGAGGCGAAGTTGCTGGCGCGCTGCGCGCGGCGCCACACGAGGATATCAATCTGCTGACCATTTTGCCGGCGGCGAATGAGCCGGGTCTGCAGGTCAAGGACAAGCAAGGTGGATGGCACGACGTGCCGTGTGACTTCGGTACGTTGGTTATCAATATTGGTGACATGCTTCAGGAGGCGTCACGGGGATACTACCCGTCGACTACACACCGCGTTGCCAATCCCGTTGGGCGGGGCCGGGAGACCTCCCGGATCTCGCTCCCGTTCTTTTTCCAACCCCGTGGCGACGTGAAACTGTCAGAGCGCTATACGGCAGGGGAATATCTGGAGCAGCGGTTGGCGGAGCTACGAGGCGGATAAGCCAGGCACCCAAGGCACGCTACCTCGTGTCAAGCCGAACAGAATGTGCCAGCCGCTATTGGACGCTATTGGAGACCGGTCCGCATCCGGACCAATATAGGTTCTTGGGAATTGCCTGAAAACATTAACCGACCCCCTTCAACTGTGGCAGACTAAGTTAGCAGTTCTGACCTGCCGACGCGGATAACGCGCTTTCTCCGCTCGGCGTGGCAACCGGCTCGACGGCGGAGACCAGCAGTCGAACCTCACTTATGGGGTCGGTGCAGTCGTGGATAGCAGCTTCGAGGTCTTGGGAAAGGACGGCGATCGTGCCTTCTTCAGGACATGGCACAAAAACGTCGACGGCACGGAGACTTCCATGCTGGCCGCGTGGTCCACCGGCGAGCCTCCGACGGCTGCCAGCATGGATCGCCTGACGCACGAATATGGCTTAAAGGACCAGCTAGACAGTGCATGGGCGGTGCGGCCGCTGGAGCTCGTGCGTCAAGGCGATCGGACCGTGCTGGTATTCGAGGACCCAGGCGGCGAACCACTCGAGCGGCTGCTGGGTGCACCGTTCGAAACGGGCCGCTTCGTGCGGCTGGCGCTCAGCATTGCCGAAGCGCTCGGCGAGGTCCATCTACGCGGCCTTATCCACAAAGACCTCAAGCCGGCCCATATCCTTGTCGACGAATCAACTGGATCAGTACGGCTGACGGGGTTTGGCCTCGCTACACTGTTGCCGCGCGAGCGCCAATCGCCCACCTCGCCCGAGACCATTGCCGGCACGCTCGCCTACATGGCGCCGGAGCAGAGCGGCCGGATGAATCGCTCAATCGACGCACGCAGCGACCTTTACTCGCTCGGCATCACGTTCTACCAGATGCTTACCGGCTCGCTGCCGTTTACTGCATCTGAGCCGATGGAGTGGATCCATTGTCATATTGCGCGAAAGCCGATATCATCGAGCGAGCGGGTTGAGCACGTTCCGGTGCAGATCTCGCGCATTGTCATGAAGCTGCTCGCCAAGACGGCCGAGGAGCGCTATCAAACTGCGGTTGGCCTCCAGCATGATCTTCGCCGTTGTTTGACCGAATACGAAGCGATTCGCCAAATCAATCCGTTCCCGCTGGGCGAACGCGACGTCCCCGATCGCCTGCTGATTCCTGAAAAACTGTACGGGAGAGAGCGCGACATCGCGACCTTGCTTGCCGCGTTCGATCGGGTTGTCAACGAAGGTACTCCAGGGTTGGTATTGATCTCCGGTTATTCCGGGATCGGCAAGACCTGCGTCGTCAATGAGCTTCATAAGGTGCTCGTGCCGCCACGCGGGCTTTTCGCATCAGGCAAGTTCGACCAGTACAAACGAAATATTCCTTATGCGACGCTGGCTCAGGCGTTCCGGAGCCTTGTCTCCCAGATTCTCGGCAAGAGCAACGCGGAGATGGAACAATGGCGCGCGGCGTTACATGAGGCGCTGGGCCCGAATGGCCAACTCATGGTCACGCTCGTCCCGGAGCTGGCTCTCGTCGTCGGTGAGACGCCGCCGCCCCCGGACCTTCCGCCACAGGACCAGCAGGCTCGGTTCCAGATGGTATTCCGGCGTTTCCTCAGTGTGTTTGCTCGTCCGGACCACCCGCTCACCCTGTTCCTCGATGATCTGCAGTGGCTGGACTCGGCAACCCTTGATTTGATCGAGCATCTGATTTCGCATCCGGACATGCGCCACTTGCTGCTGGTGGGGGCCTACCGCGACAACGAGGTCGGTCCCGCGCATCTGCTGGCGCAGAGGCTGGCCAGACTGCGTGGCGCCAGCGGACGGGTGTGCAAGATCGTCCTGGCGCCCCTGCACCCGGAGGATGTGGCGCGGCTGCTTGCGGATACCCTGCATATGGAACCCGGGCGCGTACGCACGTTGGCTGAACTGGTGTTCGAGAAGACGGCTGGCAATCCGTTCTTCACCATCCAGTTCCTGCTCGCCCTGGCTGAGCAGGCACTAGTGACATTCGATCCCGGCATGGGCGAGTGGACGTGGGACCTGCCCCGCATCCGCGTCAAGGGGTTCACCGACAACGTCGCCGATCTCATGACCGCGAAGCTGAGCCGTCTGCCCAGAGCGACCCAGGAAGCTCTGGGACAACTGGCCTGCCTGGGGAATGCCGCCAAGGCGGAGACACTCGCCGCGGTGCATGCGAAGACCGAGGAAGCGACGCACACAGCGCTCTGGGACGCCGTGCGATCGGGCCTCGTCCTGCGCTCGGATGGCACCTACACATTCCTTCACGACCGTATCCGGGAGGCCGCGTATGCGCTCATCCCCGAAGGCGCGCGGGCGATGGCGCATCTTCATATCGGCCGGGTCCTCGTGGCCGGGACGCGCACGGAAGACCTCGAGGAAAACATCTTCGACATTGTTAACCAGTTCAGTCGCGGCGCGGTACTCATCAACACGCGGGAGGAGCGCGAACAGGTCGCCAGGCTCAACCTGATAGCGGGCAAACGTGCCAAGACGGCAACCGCTTATAACGCAGCACTCCAATATTTCGCCGCCGGGCGTGCGTTACTGACGGAGGCGGAATGGGAACAGTGTTACCGGCTTACCTTCGACCTCGAACTCAACTCGGCCGAGTGCGAATACCTGATCGGAGAATTGGCATCTGAAGAGCGGCTCGCCATGCTGTCGACTCGCGCACAGACCACGGTTGACGCTGCGGCTGCTACCTGCGTGCGCATCAATCTCTACACGACCTTGGACCAGAGTGGCAACGCCGTCGAGGTCGGCCTCAATTATCTGCGCCGGGTGGGCGGCCAGTGGTCACCGCACCCAACCGCGGAAGAAGTTCGCCAGACCTATGATCGATTGTGGCAAGAGCGGGAGGTGGGCTCGATCGAAGCACTGTTTGACCTGCCTCTGATGAGCGACCCTGAGCGATGCGCGACCATGGACGTGCTCACGGTGCTCACATCGCCGGCGCTGTTCACCGACCTGAATCTGTTCCGCCTTGTCGTCAGTCAGATGGCAACCCTAAGCCTCGAGCATGGCAGCAGCGACGGATCATCTCTCGCCTATGCATGGCTGGGGGGCGTCCTGGGAACGTACTTCGGCGAATACCAGGCAGGATTGCGCTTTGGCACACTTGGCCTTGATCTGGCGGAGAAGCGTGGGCTGGACCGCTTCAGGGCCCGCGTCTACCTGGTCTTCGCTGTCCACGTCGCTCACTGGACTCAGCCCTTGCAGACGTCTCGCGCCTTCCTGAGGCGCGCCTTTGAGGCGGCGCTGGAAGCTGGTGACGTGTCTTGTGCGGCCTATAGCTGCATCGACGTGATCACAAACCGTATCGCCGCCGGAGATTCGCTGAGTGACATCCAGCGCGAGGCCGAGCATGGCCTCGAATTCGCGCGAAAAGTAAGGTTCGGTCTCGTCAGCGACTGCATCATTGGGCAGCTCAGGCTCATCCGGATGCTTCGTGGACTGACCGCGGACTTCATATCCTTCAATGACGCCGAGTTCGACGAGCGCGACTTCGAACAACGTCTAAAGAACAATCCCCAACTGGCGATTGCCGAGTCCTACTATTGGATTCGCAGGCTGCAAGCGAGCATCTACGCCAACGACGAGGCATCTGCGATCGCTGCTGTATCGAAAGCCGCGCCGCTGCTTTGGACGACTCCGACCCAGTTTGAATGGGCTGAATACCATTTCTATGGAGCGCTTGCCTGGGCGTCGCATTGCGATCTGACCTCAGCTGAGCAGCGACCTCAAGATCTGGAAGCGCTGGCGGCTCATCACAAGCAGCTCACGGTCTGGGCAGAGAACTGTCCCGCAACTTTCGCAAACCGCGTGGCATTGGTAGGCGCCGAGCTTGCACGCGTCGAGGGCCGGGACCTGGACGCGATACGCCTCTATGAAGAGGCCATCAGGCTGGCGCATGCGGATGGTTTCATCCAGAACGAGGCCTTGGCCCACGAACGCGCCGCAAGGTTTTGTACGGCGCGCGGCTTTGCGACGATGGCCGACGCGTATCTGCGAAACGCCCGGTATTGCTACCTGAGCTGGGGCGCCGATGGGAAGGTGCGGCAACTCGATCAGCTCTATCCCCAACTCAGCGAAAAAGAGCCCGCACCCGGGCCGACGAGCACGATCAGGGCGCCGGTCGAACATCTGGAGCTCGCGACTGTGCTAAAGGTGTCGCAAGCCGTTTCGGGCGAGATCATGCTGGACAAGCTGCTCGACACGCTCATGCGTACGGCTATCGAGCATGCTGGGGCTGAGCGAGGCCTGTTAATTCTCTCCCGCGGGATTGAGCAGCGAATCGCGGCGGAAGCCATAACGAGTGGCGATACAATCGTCGTACGGTTGCACGACCAGCCCTTGACTGCAACATGGCTGTCCGAGGCGATCGTCCAGACCGTCCTGCGTACGCAGGAGGCCATGATTCTCGACGACGCCGCGGCCGAACCTGCATTTGCCACGGATCCTTATATCCGGCAGCGCCAGGCCCGGTCCATTTTCTGCCTACCCCTGGTCAATCAGAGCAAGCTCATCGGGGTGCTCTACCTCGAGAATAGCCTGGCTCCGGGGGTCTTCACGCCGACCCGGATCTCGGTGCTGCGGCTGGTCGCCTCCCAGGCGGCGATCGCGCTTGAGAACACCCGTTTGTACCACGACCTCGCAGAGCGCGAAGCCAAGATTCGCCGCCTGGTCGATGCCAATATCATCGGAGTTTTCTTTTGGGACCTTGAAGGTCCGATTCTTGAGGCCAATGACGCGTTTCTCCGGATCGTGGGATACGATCGGGAGGATGTGGTCGCGCGTCGCTTGCGCTGGACTGAGCTCACGCCGCCCGAATGGCGCGATCGCCATGAACGCAGGTGGACTCCAGAACTCAAGATGACTGGACGCGTGGCACCCTTTGAGAAGGAATACTTCCGGAAAGACGGCAGTCGTGTGCCCGTGCTCGTCGGCTCGACGAGCTTTGATGAAGCCCGGAATCACGGCGTCTCGTTCGTGCTGGATCTGACCGAGCGCAAGCGGGCCGAAGAGGCCCTGGGCGTAATGCAGATGCAATTGGCGCACGCGAACCGTGTCGCCACCATGGGGCAACTCACGGCCTCGATTGCCCACGAAGTGAACCAACCCATTACCGCGACGGTCTCCAACGCCGAGGCTGCGCTGCTCTGGCTCAACCATCGGCCTCCGGATCTGGATGAGGTCAGCCAGGCGCTCGCGCGCATCGTCGACGACGGGCATCGCGCGGGTGAGGTCATCAACCGCATCCGTGCCCTGATCAAAAATGAGCAGCCCCTGAAGGATCGTTTGAACATCAATGAGGTGATCCGTGAGGTCATCGAGCTCGCCCGCGGCGAAATCGTCAAAAACGATGTCTCGGTGCGGACGGACCTCGCGGACGGTTTGCCGCTCATTCACGGCGACCGTGTCCAACTGCAACAAGTGCTCCTGAATCTGATCATCAACGCCGTCGAGGCCATGAACGATGTCAGCAAGGACACGCGCGAGCTGTTGATCACAAGCACAGAGGCTGAGGCGGGCTACGTGCTCGTCGGGGTGAGGGATTCGGGTCCGGGCCTCGACCTGAAGCGTGTAGACCACCTGTTCGAGGCTTTCTACACGACGAAGCCGAGCGGGATGGGCATGGGGCTGGCGATCTCCCGTTCGATCATTGATGCACACCGCGGACGGCTGTGGGCCGGCACAAATGAACTACGAGGTGCCGTCTTTCAGTTCACCCTGCCTGTGGAAGGGGACGAGGTCGTTCGCCCCGAGCACGGTCGACCCGATGCTGTGGTATGACGTTGCGGGTCCGGGGAGCGAACCCGGTCCGTGCTCGGCGACCGTCAATGCGATTCATATGATCGCCGCTGCGGTGTATCGAGCGACCGCGGGTCGTGCCACCGCGAGCCCGACCGGGCTGAGGGGCGAGAGACTGATCTCCCAAACGATTTTCTCCGATGAACTTCCCTTCGCTGCGTGACTGGATTTTTTCGCTAAAGACCTTCCTCGCAGGGATGCTCGCGCTTTACATCGCGTTCTACTTCGACCTTCCGAGGCCGTACTGGGCGTTGGCATCGGTCTATATTGTGTCGAACCCGTTTGTCGGTGCGACCCGGTCGAAGGCGCTTTATCGGGTGATCGGCACTGTGCTTGGCGCGGTCGCCTCCATCGCCCTCGTGCCGCCTTTCGCGGAGACGCCTTATCTGCTGAGCGCGCTGATCGCGCTGTGGACAGGCGTGTTCGTCTACCTTTCCATCTCGACGCGAGCCGCGCGCAATTACGTTTTTCTGCTCGCCAGTTATTCGCTGTCCGTCATTGCACTGCCGGCATTGTCGAACCCGTTGAGCATCTTCGATGTGGCGGTGGCGCGAACCGAAGAAATCACGCTTGGCATCGTCTGCGCGAGCATCGTCGGCAGCGTTTTCTTTCCGAGCCGGCTCGCGCCGACACTGATCGAGCGAACGGACTCGTGGTTCCGCGACGCCGCTCTTTACGCGAAAGAGTCGTTGGCGGGCCGGGTCGCTGGAGCGCTTGTTTCGGGAAGCCGGCAGAAGATGGCCTCGAGTGTCCGAGGCTTCGAATTCCTGTTGAGCCAGTTGGCCTACGATCACGTCAGTCCGGCCATTCTCGCTCGCAGTGAGGAATTGCAAGGCCGGATGCAACTGATCCTGCCCATCACCGCGGCGCTCGCAGACGTGCTCGCGGCCGCGCAGAAATTGGGCCCCGACATTCCCGCGAGCTTAGGCGAACTCCTGCGCGATATCGGGCGCTGGATGGACGCGCCGCTTAGCGAGGACCCCGAGCGCGAGGCGCCGCTATTCCGAAAGCGTATTGCGCAACTGGACCCTGCGCCCAACGAACTGACGACATGGCAGGCGGCCTTGCTCACCAGCGCGCTCTGGCGCGTGCGGCAAGTGGTCGATCTATGGGTCGATTGCCGGACTTTACGCCTTACCATCGTTCACGGAAGAGGGCACTGGCGGCCGCGGTTTCGTCATTGGCGGCTCGGCGCGCAGCACGCTTTTCTCGACCAGGGTCTTGCATTGTTCTCCGCCGGCTCGGCGGCGCTGGTCATCTTCGTTTCATCCTGCATATGGATCGCTTCGGGATGGCAGGACGGTGCGGCAGCAGTGTCGTTGGGCGCTATCGGCGTCTGCTTTTTCGCCGCGCTGGACGAGCCCGTGCCCATGATGATTACGTTCCTGAAGTGCGCGACGATGGGCGTCGTCATTTCGGCGTTCTATCTGTTTGTCGTGTTGCCGAGTGGCCAGGACTTCCCTGTGCTGGTCATCTTCTTCTCGTTCGTGTTTGTTCCGCTTGGACTGTTGATGCCACGTCCGAAATGGGCGTTGATATCGACGCTCGTAGCGTTGACGACTGCGACCTTTCTCGGTATCGACAACGCCTATGATGCCAACATCCTGAACTTCCTCAATGCCAATCTCTCGGGGCTGGCCGGCGTGATTTTCGCCTCGGTGATGACGGGAGTCATGCGCCCGTTCGGAACCGATGCGGCGACGGCACGACTGACCCTGTCCAGCTGGAGGGATGTCGTGCTAAGCGGGACCGATTTATCGATCGAGGAGCAGCGCGATCTGAACGCACGCATGCTCGACCGGCTCGTGCAGCTTATTCCGCGCGTGGCGCCGAGTGACGACTACAAGCACCCGTCCATTGAAAGCCTGCGCGACATGCGCATTGCGCTCAACACACTCGACCTGCGCAGACTCTCGGGCAAGTTTTCTGGAGAGTTGCCGGTCGTATTGGATCATGTGCTCGGCGAAGTGCGATCGCACTATGAACGATGCCTCGAATCGGGCGAACGCCAAAGCGTACCGCCGACGCTTGCGGTCGGCGTCGATGCCGCCATAGGGCAGATCATGGCTGACTGCGCGGCCGACCCCGGTGCGCCTGGCTACAGGCGGCGCAAAGGTGCGCTGCATGCGCTCGTCGGACTCCGGCTGTCGCTGTTCCCTGGCGCGGCACCTGAAGGTATGCATGACCGCGCTGGTGACAACGGTGCGCAATAGGTCGCGCCGTTGCACCGACTACCCCGGAATCAGCACGCGACTGCGTGTGAGTACCTCTTTTGCAAGCTCCAGGATCGTATCCGCGCCGCCCAGACACTCTTCCTGATAGGCGACAAAGAACCCTTGCTGGGTGATGGGCCGTTCAGTCTTGAGCACGTGAATCAGCCCGGCATCAATCTCCGCGCGCATGATCGCGGGCGACAATACGGCCGCCGCATGTCCTGCTGCGACCAACCGCGACATCATTGATAGCGAATTGCATGAGCTGACGTTTTCCGGATAGCAACCCGCGCTGCGGAACCAGTTCATCACAAGCGAATGGTTCGACGACGGTTGCGAGACGGTCATGATCGGCACCGATGCAAGAGTGTGCGGCGCGACATTGCAGTTGGGCACGAGCTGCGGCGACGCAACCCAGTGGAGATCGGTGTATCCGATGGCCGTCTGAACGACGTGTGGCGCATCGGTGGAATCGTTCAGTATCGCTACGTCCAGTTCGTGCGCACCCAGCTTGCGTGCAAGTGCGACACCCACATCGATCGTGAGTTCGATTTTCATGTGCGGGTATCGCGTCTTAAGTTGCGTCAGTAGATCTGCAAGCCCTGCATGAGCGATGGACTCATTCGCGCCGAGACGTAGAAGCCCGTACATGGGGTCGGTGCGCTTCGCGATCTGCTCGAGCTTTTCGGCCAGCTTGAGAACCTGTTCCGCATTGGCGAGCGCGTCCCGGCCCGCGGGCGTGAGTTCGGGGCGGCTCCGGCTGCGCTTGAACAGTTTCACCCCGAGATGCTCTTCGAATTCCTGGATGCGTGCCGAAATGGTCGGCTGCGTGAGATGTTGATGACGCGCCGCCGCATGAAATCCGCCCAGGCGCGCGACCCAGTAAAAGGTCTCAATTTGCTGAAGAGAAATACGCATGATCGAAGGTTTCTATCAGATGGTCTCGCTAACTTTGATTATCCCCTGTCAAATTCGCATTCATATACTCGATCCACTCATTTCGCTGCCTTTTTGGGGCACCGGAACGTAGTGCACGTTCTTCGTACTGGCGGTCGTTGCGCTGCTGCATCCGGTCGGGTGGAGTGGGTTCGCGACGCACCGGAATGTCACCGGGCAGGCGTGTGAGCAAGCACCGACGGTATGATTCCGTTCAGCGGTTCGGCAGCGCCAACCCTGCCGGATAGAGGAGATTCGCCTTGAAGCAAGTGAAACAGGATCGGCCGTCGATGACGACCGACAGTCATCACCACATTTACGACGCGCGGTATCCGATCGACCCGACAGCGAAATTGCAGCCGCCAGACGCGACGGTCGCCGACTATCGTGCGCTGCAGCGCAGGCTGGGCGTCGGGCGACATGTCGTTGTTCAGCCGTCTACGTATGGAACCGACAACCGCTGCTTGCTCAATGCGTTATCGCAGTTCGGAACGAATGCGCGCGGCATCGCGACCGTACCCGCCACCGTGACGGATGCGGAGCTGGCCACCCTTCACGATGCGGGCGTGCGAGGGCTGCGCTTCAACCTTGAATACCTGGTCGGAGTCACGGTATCGATGATGGAACCGCTATCAAAGCGGATTGCACCGTACGGCTGGCACATTCAGGTCAACGCCATAGCAGCGCAGATCCTGGAGCATCGGCAATTGCTCGCGAGTCTGTCGTCGCCTCTGGTAATCGATCATATGGGGCAGATCCCGCAACCGGCGGGCGTGGAGCACGCCGCGTTCTCTGTCGTCGAGGCGCTGCTGGCCGGCGGCCGTACGTGGGTCAAATTGAGTGGCCCCTACCTCGTATCGCGAAGCGGAGCGCCGGTCTACGCCGACGCTGGCGCGGTCGCTCGCAGATTTACCGAACTTGCCGCGGACAGAATGTTGTGGGGATCGGACTGGCCTCATCCGACGCAAGCGGCGGACAACAAGCCGGACGCCGCGTGGCTACTGGACGATCTGATGCTATGGATAGAAGATGAATCGGCGAGACATCGGATCCTCGTTGAAAATCCGGCGAGGCTCTACGGCTTTTAGCAAACGCTTTTGTCTTTGAGTGCCGTCATGGCCTCGTTCGATCCACGGCCGCGTACCCGGCGAGTGCCGGATTCGCGTGGCCGTCGGCGGCCGACTAGCGCGCGGCAAGAGACGCTTCGGCGACGCCGCGCAGTTGGACCAGCATGCTCGCGTGCGTCTCCCACGGCAGACGGTCGACGCTCATGACCGGGCGCGCAGCCCTATCGACGCGGCTGTCATCCACGGCTTGCCCCACCTCGACCGCTGCAGTAAGGAACGCACGATCTTTTTCCGGCTGGAAGTCCTTGAGCAGCAACGTTGCGAGGTCAGGCTCAGCCAGTGCCATCGCCACTAGCAAGCCCCAGCCGCCCCAGTTCGATACGCCGGCGACGATCAAATGATCAGCGGGTGTGGTGGAGGCGATGAGGGGGCCGTTCGGTATGTCGTCGCGAACAATCTCTTGAGGCAATACGCTCATGCCAATCTCGTTGCCCCCGTCGCCGATACCGATTGTGATCCACGGCCGTTCCCATTCTGGGTCGTCGAATAACAGATGTAACGGCGCGGTATCGTCCGACATGTCCGCGCCATATTCGCGGTGGGGCTTGCCGTCGCTTCCGGGGGCCACACGCTCGATTGCGATCAGATGGGTGATTGGCCGGTCAGCGGTAGCAAGCCGGTTACGCAGCGCGACGACCGATGCTTTGCTAACCGAGGTGATTTCGAGCACGACCGTTTCAGGCAATTCGGTGGTGATTGCCCAGACCGCCTTGCTGCATGGCGCGTCGGAGATGACCGTTACGGGTATGCCTGCGTTGGCGAGACCAGCGGCCATATGCGCCATGCCGCCAAGGCCGTCTGTCTCCGGCGACGGCGGAGCCGCATTGCGAATAAAAAATCCGGTGACGATGCCGACGTGTGCATTGGGCGTCGCCATGATTGAACGCGCCGCGCGTTCCAGACTGCCCTGCGAAAATTTCACCATGCGGCTGATATCCCGCCGAACGGTTGTACCGATGATGTCTTCGATGGACTTGAATGCCATTGCCTACGTGTCCTGTTGAAAATAATGAGTGACGAAATTCGCCCTCAAACTGGAATCTTCCGTTCGTAGTCGATGCCGAGCGAACACACCAGGAGACCCACTCCCATCGCGGCGAAGCACATCAGCGCGAGGAAATATGAACCGGTGTATTGAACAATCGCACCAACCACGATCGGAATCACCATTCCGCCGATGTTTCCGCCGAAATTCAGCAAGCCGCCGAGCGCGCCGACCTTGTTGCGCGAGGCAAGCATGGCTGGAATCGACCAGTACAAGCCGCCCCAGCGCAGGAAGAACAACGTCGCCGACAGGAGGACGACAACCGTCCTCGGATTGGTCGCATAGGCCACGCAAAACACCGAGATTGTGGCCACCACGCCAGCGAAGCCGAATACGACGCGCATCACCAGGTTGGGCGAGGCACCGCTTGCAAGCCATTTGTCGGCGATAAAGCCGCCCACCAGTTCGCCGATGAAGCCGCACAGAAATATCACGAAGCTCGCGTTACCCATTTGCTGCAGATCGAAGCCGTGTACCTTGTGCAGATAGGTCGGCATCCAGGTCAGGAGCCCGTAGTAAAGCGTCGTGCAGCACATGAAGCCGAAAAACATCAGCCATACCGAGCGAAACCTGAAGAAATCAATCGATCGACCCGACAGGTCCTTTCCTTCCTTCGCGTGCTCCAGCGCCTGAGATCGCTCGATGTGAAGCGCTTCCGCCTCGTTGACGCCTGTATGGTCGCGCGGGTGATTCCGGATATAGCGCCATGCGGCCATGCCGCACAGAATCGTGCCGATACCGGCAATCGCGAACGCCGCGCGCCAGGAGTGCACGACGAGAATCAGCCACGCGATGAGCACCGAACCGAATGCCGCACCTAACGGCGAGCCGCCGTCCATCAGCGAAGCGCCGCGTACCCGCTCGTGTTGTGTAAGCCATGCAGCGTTGAGGGCGCCGCCGGCGGCGGCGACGGGCGCCTCCGCGAGGCCCAGGCCGATCCGCGTCATCAGGAGACCCGCCGAGCTGGTCGCAATGGCGGCCAGCGCCTGAAAGCCGCCCCAGAACAGCGTACAAAGCGCGAGGACGGCACGTGGTTTGAAGCGATCGACGAGCTGACCGCCCGGCATCTGCGCCAAGGTGTAAGACCAGAAGAACGAACTGAGAATAAAGCCCTGCATCACCGGCGAGAGCGAGAACTCCTTCGTCAGCAACGGCATCGCGACCGACAGCGAGGCACGGTCGATATAGTTCACTGTCACGAGCAACAGCATGATCAGAAAGATGTTCCAGCGCACTGACGTCTTCGGCCGGGCATACGCTGCCGCCGGGTCTATTGGTCTGCTCATTCCGACTCCTCGCTGTCACATGCTGCCGATCGAATGTACCGAGTCTAGAAGGCCAAAATTGATAACGGATAATCGAAAGTGAGCTCACCGTCTGATAGAAATTGCCGATCGCACCCGCTCCGGGGCGCCGCACAAGGAATCATGCGCGTGCAGACAAGTCCGCATTTTTGTCCTTCCTAGACTGCGGCTACGCGGTCGAACGCAGCGGACGAGGTGTCTGCCGGTGCCGCCTTCTGAGGAGCAATCGAATTATGAAGAGTGTCTTTGCCGTGCAGGGTCGGGGCTTGGCGCGCTTGAGCGCATTGCTTGGCGGCCTGCGTCGCAGTGTGGCTGGCGCGTGCGGCGCCGCTGTATTCGCGCTTATGTGGTGCGCCCACGCGCAGGCTGCAGTGCTGACGCCGCCTGCGGCCGAATGCTCGGCGTTACAGGCGAAATATCCGCAATTCAAGGGTAAGACGCTGATCAACGCAATCAACCCACATACGCCAGGCTACGAGACGGTTGATCCGGCCGATCCGAGCAAGTACATCGGCTTCGACATCGATCTGGGCGAGACGATCGGTGAGTGTCTGGGCTTCAACGTCGACTACAAGCCGGTTGCCTTCGCCGCACTGCTGCCCACGTTGCAGGCTAAGCAGGCAGATTTTGTGATCTCCGACATCTACGCCACCGAAGAGCGCGCCAAGGCAGCCGACTTCGTCACCTACTCCAAGGTGTTCGACGGCGTGCTGGTGGCCAAGGGTAATCCGAAGAAGATCAACGGCATTAATGCCTCGCTGTGTACTGCCACGGCTGCCGAGAACACCGGCTACGTCGAGGTACCGCTGATCCAGGCGCTCGCGCCAACCTGCAAGGCGCAGAACAAGGCCGAAGCGCAGGTGCAACTGTACGACAACAATCAGAACGCAATCGAGGCGATCCTGGCCGGCCGTGCCGATACCTATATCAACGACGTGAATACCGTCGACGGTGCAGTCAAGGCGTATCCGACGAAGCTCGAGAAAGCGACCGCGGTGACGATCCCGTATTCGGTTGGCATCGCTGTGCCAAAGGGCGATCTGCAAATGCGTGCCGCGATCGTCGATGCGCTGGGCGCGCTGCAAAAGTCGGGCGTGCAGACCGCGTTGCTGAAGAAGAACAACCTGCCGGTCGAAAACCTCGAAGCCCCGCAGCTGGTTCTGGCGAAGTGAGATGGCACTGTTTTTTCATTACCTGACACTGCCGTACCTGCTCGCGGGTATCGAGTTCACCCTGGCCGCGACAGCCATCGGCCTGGCCGGTGGCCTGTTGCTCGGTGGGCTGCTTGCCACGATGCAGCTCAGCCGTTTTCGTGTTGCGGCTGTGCTGGCGCGCGGCTACTCGGTAGTGTTCCGCGGCACGCCGCTGATTTTGCAGATGGTGTTCTTCTACGATGCGCTGCCGTTTCTCGGCATCCGCATGCCGGGTCTGCTGGCGGCGGGTGCCGCGCTGGCCTTCAATGAAGCGACCTTCATCGCCGAGACGTTGCGTGCAGGTGTGCTCGGCGTCGACCGTGGCCAGCAGGTGGCAGGGCAGGCGCTCGGCATGGCGCCTCACGTGCTGCTGCGCCGGGTCGTTGCGCCGCAGGCGTTTCGCGCCATGATCCCGGCGCTCGGCAACGAGGCGGTCACCACCCTGAAGAATTCGTCGTTGGCGTCGGTCATCGCGGTGCAGGAACTGACGCTGCGTAGCACTCAGTTGTCTTCCTCGACGTTCGATTTCTTCTCGGTCTTCTTTGCCTCGGGGCTGATGTATCTCGTGCTCACTGGCTTGCTCAGTGTGTTGCAGGTTTCGGTCGAGGCGCGCTTCGATCTCGACCGGCACGGTAGCGTATACGGTCTGGCGCGCTGGTTGCCGCTACGGCGAGCGGCACGGCCGAGCGGTGCGTCAGTCTCGCCGGTGGTGACTGCGGAGCCAGTGGAGGCAGTTGCGCCACATGCCGCGAGCGCGCGGCAAGAGGATGCTGCCGACCGCGCAGCCCGCATCGCCCGCGCGCCCGTGGTCGTGCGCGTGAACGGCCTGAGCAAGGTGTACGGCGCGCAAACCGTGCTGTCGGATCTGAACCTCACGGTCTCTGCCGGCGAGGTGGTGGCATTGCTTGGGCCGAGCGGATCGGGGAAGAGCACGCTGCTGCGTTGCATTAACCACCTCGATAGCTGGGACGCCGGCCAGATTCACGTGCACGGCAAGCGTCTTGGCTATAAGGCCGACGGCCAGCTGATGAGTCCCGCCGATCTGGCGCGCGAGCGGGCAAGCCTTGGCGTAAGCATGGTGTTCCAGCAGTTCAACCTGTTTGCGCATCTGAGCGCGCACGAAAACATTGCCGGGCCGCTGCGCTGGGTGCACGGCTGGTCACCGGAGAAGGCCGCAGCCCGGGCGTTCGAGTTGCTCGAGCGGGTCGGCCTGTCACACCGCGCCGACGCGTTGCCGCGCCATATGTCGGGCGGTCAGCAGCAGCGCGTGGCGATTGCCCGCGCGCTCGCGCCCAATCCGAGCGTGCTGTTGCTCGACGAGCCAACCTCGGCGCTCGATCCGGAGCGGGTCAACGAGGTGCTCGACGTGATCAGCACGCTGGCGCGTGAAGACGGTCTGACGATGATCATTTCGACCCATCAGCTGCGCTTTGCCGCCGAGGTGGCCGACCGCGTGGTGTTCCTCGCGGACGGCAGCATCCTCGAAAGCGGTCCGGCGAGGCAGGTCCTGGCCAGTCCGCGTCATCGGCAGACGGCGCGTTTCCTAAGTGTAATGACGGCGGAATAGCAGCCGCCCGTCGCTTATTCAAAGATCCGACTATGAAGCATCATATGTTGCGGGCTTCTCCGCAAACCGTGCATTGGGGCTATTTCAGCAAGGTCGTCGCGCCTACGTTGACGGTGCGCTCGGGTGATCGCGTGACGATTGAGACGCTCACGCATCACGCCAACGACGATTACGAACGCATGATCGAAGGCGATCCGGGCGCAGAATCGGTGTTCGAGTGGACACGCGAATACAAGGCCGTGGCGCGTCGCGGTGCCGGGCCGACCACCGGCACTTTCCAGTACGGCGAGGGCGAGGGGATCGGCGTGCACCTGTTGACCGGCCCGGTCGCCGTCGAAGGCGCGGAGCCCGGCGATGTGCTCGAAGTGCGCATCGTCGACGTGCAGCCGCGGCCGAGCTGCAGCGCCTGTTTTGCCGGCCGTTGCTTCGGCTCGAATGTGGCAGCTTCGTGGGGATTTCACTACCACGATCTGATCGAAGAGCCGAAGGGGCGTGAAGTCGTGACGATCTTCGAGCTCGATACTGCCGGCGAGCCTTACGCGCGCGCGGTCTACAACTATGTGTGGACGCCTCAGACCGACCCAGATGGTGTGGTCCACGCGAACATCGATTACCCGGGCGTACGCGTCGACCACAATCTGGTCAAGAAGCGAGAAGACGTCCTGCGCGGCGTCAAGGTGCCGGCGCGCCTGCACTTCGGCACGATGGGGCTAGCGCCAGCGGAAGCCGATTACGTCAGTTCGATTCCGCCGAATTACACGGGCGGAAACATCGACGACTGGCGGGCCGGAAAGGGCGCGCGCATGTATTACCCGGTCGCCGTGCCCGGCGCGTATTTCTCGGTCGGCGATCCGCATGCGGCGCAGGGTGATAGCGAACTCGGCGGCACCGCGATCGAAACCTCGCTGACCGGCGAGTTCGAGTTCATCCTGCACAAGAAGCACGCGCTCGAAGGCACGATTCTGGAAGGCCTCGATCATCCGATGCTCGAGACCGACGAACTGTGGTCGATGTATGGCTTCACGTTCCCGAACTACCTCGCGTCGCTCGGACCCGAAGGGCAGACCACGGTCGCCGGGCACGCGTCGCTCGACCTGGCGATGCGCGACGCATTCCGCAAGTTGCGCCGCTTCCTGATGCAGGTGCACAAGCTCAGTGAGGACGAAGCGATCGCGCTACTCTCGGTTGCAGCCGATTTCGGTGTCACGCAGGTGGTCGATGCGAACTGGGGCGTGCACGGCTCGATGCGCAAGAGCGTGTTCGCCGAACGCTAGGCGACCGTGTCAGGCGGACGGTACGCCATCGTCGCGAGGCGCGGCCGCCTGCATACGCTTGAGCCGTTGCGTGAACATCGACTTCCGGATGACTGCGTGCACACCCCAGTTGCCGTTGACGACTTGCGTCACGCCGAAGTCTACGGCAACGGAAATCAGCGAGATCGCTTCGTCTTCGTTCAAACCGAATGCGGTCATCAGAAAGCGCCGCGTCTTGCGAAAGGCGTCGCGCATCGCCGAATCGAGCGAGGATTTTTCGTAGACCAGGCTGCGGGCCCGGTCGCCCAGTTCCTTCAGATAGTCCGAATGCGAGAACCCTTGCAACACCCATTCGTCCGGCGTCTCGATGAGCGGGTAGTCGATATCGGCAAACGGTTCGTCGGAGAGGTCTTCGGCCCTGTGAAGGATGATCTGGAATACGCCGGTCAATGAGCATTCGATCGCCGTGCCGCACAGTTCACTGTCACCTTGCGACGCGTGCGGATCGCCGACCGAAAACAGGCCGCCGTCGGCGGCGACGCGCAGATAAAGCGTGGCGCCGCTGGTGATGCGCCAGTTATCGAGGTTGCCGCCGAAATGGGATGGCGGGACCGAGTCGACGAGGCCGGTTTCGGGCGGTGCTAGCGCGATCACGCCGAAGTGCGGTCGCACGGGAATTGTCACGCCGTCGAGCACGCCGTGGTTCTCGACGATCGAGTCGCGATCGATCGGCACACCGGGATAATCGATCGTCGGATGTTCTACGCCATCCGGATCTCGCTGCGGTGTCCAGCGAAAGTTATAAATTGCGTGAGCGCAATTCTGACCTGCGCTGCAATTGACCTCATAGATCGTCACGACTTCGCGTGGCTTCGGCTCGTCGAGCAGATCTTCGTAGTGAAAGCCCCACCAGGATGCGGCATTACTGCCAAAGGCACGGCCCTCGTACTTAGCGTTGGCGGCCAGCCGTGGTGCGATGTCGAGGATGCGCACTTCGAGCACGTCGCCGGGCTTCGCCTCCTTCACGTAGATCGGACCCGTGCAGATGTGCACGCCGAAACCCTCGCCGCTGCCGCGCCCATAGATCGACGCATTGGCCGGGCCGGCGCCGCGGCGCTCGACTGCCTTGCGCTCACGAGTCCAGTGAAACACGCGTTCGGCGCCGGAGTCGCCTTTGATCATGCGGGCGTAATCATCGTACGCATGCTGGGTCAAGGTTTCGATGGTGACGATGTCGCCGGAATCGATCGTCAGCACCGGCGCGATGTCGCGGCTGAAATAGCCCCAATGGACCGTTTCCGGCGTCGCAGGCAGATGAAGGTGGCGGCCGGCCGCCGTCGCTGTGGCAACATCGGGCGCATGCCCGCCCACGTGCGCACCGGCCGCGCCGCCCGCTGCGCCAGTGTCGGGCTCGAGCGCAGCGGAATCGGCCTGAGGCTCGAAATAGCCCGCCGGCCAGCCGCGCTGGATGCGCTTGCGCAGTTTCTGTTCGCTGGCTTCGGTGGCCTGCCGACGGTATTGACGCGGCGACATGCCGTAGCGATCGCGAAAGGCGTGGCTAAAGTGCGCGGCGTCATTGAAACCCCAACGGAAGCCGACGTCGGAGATGGATAGGTGTCCGTACTGACGATTGAAGAGATCGGCGCGGCAGCGTTCGAGCCTGCGCTGACGCACGTAGCCGGTGAAGGTCTGACCGGTGCCTTCGAACAGCTTCTGCACCAGCCGCTCCGACAGGTTCTGGCTAGCCGCTACGGTTGCGAGCGACAGCGTCGAATCGCTCAACGTGTGCTCGATGAACTGACAGATGCGGTGCAGGGTGGCGGCCTGGCTTTTGCCGAACGCCGGGGCGGCATCGTCGCCACGGGTCGCGAGGCTGCTCGCCAAATATTCGAACAACGAGTTTTCGACGCTGGCGACCTGGTCGTCGCTCAACGTATCGAAGGCGTCGGCCAACCCTCCCAGCGTGCCGGCAAGCAAGCGGCCCAGGCCCGCCCGGCCGGACAGATGCGTGGGCGACAGCCCTTGGGCACCGGGCAGCCGCGCCTTGAGTTCACTCGGCAGCGAAATCTGGAACTGGCGAAAATCGGAGTGAAAAATCAGTTCGGCCGTGCGATGTGCAGGCCCAAAAACAATATCGCCGGGATTCAGTTCCACCGAGCGTTCCCCATCATGGAACGCCCCGTGTCCAGCCTGGTGCAGGGCCAGCCAGATCCTGTCCTCGGCTTCCTCATTTTCGAGCACGCGCGTCAGCGTTTGGCGCGACGAGGCGATACGCACCAGTGCGGCACCACCTGCGGTGCGCCCCGCGGTCAGCAGACCGTACAGCGGCACGGCTGTCGGCACCGCAATGGCTGGATACAGCTTGTGCGGCTTCAGCGCCTCCCGCCAGACGTGAGCCCGTTGATGGACCGGATACGATTCCGTCGTAAATTGCTCTATTTCCACCTGGACTCCTTAAACGTCGGCGTGGCTTAAGCAATTGCTGTGCCATTCCTTGGTGTCATGCCATGGTGGTATGGCTTGACTTGCTTTGGTTTTCAGAAGGAGATTGATTCCACGAACCTGTTCTCTCACGTGATCGCTGGTGCGTCGGACCGGTTGCGCCGTTCAGCCGATGCCGTGACGACCAAGCTGAAAAGAATGCTGGCGGACTGCGTGCCGGACTTGTCAGACGTGGTCTGTTCGCACGCGTGTCTCACACACTTCGATTAGTACTACGATCAGATAAATGCGGTGTGCCGCGCTCACTTTTCTGTTTGGTCGCTTTGTCGCGCACACCCGCATTGGCGTGACCAGTTCAGCGTGACCGGTTTGGCGAAGAATGTGCCGGTCAGCACGTGGCACAGGTCAGTGCGCGGGTCGATGCCATCGGGTCTACAAGACGCGATCAGCGAGTACATCGCCGCCGCCCGCTCGCCGCCGCTGTTGGATCTGGCAAAGAGCGGAGCTGCCCGCGCTATTAAACTGAATCAATGCAACTGTTTTTTCAGATCGGAAAGTTCGGCATGAACCGAGGTGACGGCATTTTTTATTTTCGCATCTACATTGGTCGCACGTTGACACGCCTGCTCTGCACGGTCGCCAACCTGCTCAAGCTCGTCTACGCATCGACGTATGCGATTTTCGTCTTTTGACTCCATTATTTTTCTTGCGCTCTCGGACTGTTTATCCAGTTGATCAACACAGTCCATGAGGTCCTTAGGCAGTGACGAATCGGCGTGACAGGCCTGCGACGCTTTCTCGATGCTTTGCTCCAGATGGGTAAAGCGCTTCTGGATTTCGTTAGCTTGCAACATGATGAGACTCCTTCTCCAAGGTTGTTCCACGGTGCGTATTGGCGCTGTTTTGCCGGATCCCAACGTGGCACCGTCAGTCCCGTCGGCCTGAGCCAGCACGTCCGGTGCTGCGCCGCGTTTCCCAACCAGTCGACGGGTGACGGCTGGTTTACTATAGAACGCTCCA
>Ga0208322_1000005_pt1 | contig 28097 bp, 20 predicted proteins | sample June2015DPH_8_10_2_FD_184697 | JGI IMG/M metagenome (GOLD analysis project Ga0208322, IMG submission 184697) | Peatland microbial communities from SPRUCE experiment site at the Marcell Experimental Forest, Minnesota, USA - June2015DPH_8_10... | ecosystem: Environmental > Terrestrial > Soil >...
TCGTTACGGACGGCGAGAATGGTGCGCCAGTGGTCGTTCGAGAGACGGCCGCGAATCTCGCCGCTCGCCCGCGCCTGCGACGCCAGCACCCGGCCGATGCTGGCCGGGCCGGCGGTTTCATGCAGATTCGCCACTAGCGTCCGCTCGAAGGCCTGCAGCGAATCGTCAGTGCGTACGTCGCCAAACTGCACAAGCCCGCAGTACAGCGCCAGTTCCACCAGCGTCTCGAACATGGCGTCCGCGTCGTTGCTCTCCAGCGAGCCGAGAATCAGGCGCAACAGCCGCACGTTGTTCTCGGCGCGTTCGCTGTAGCGCCCCGCCCAGAACAGATTCTCCGCAGCACGACTGGAGACCGTGCGATGCTTGCGCGCAAGGTCGGCGGGCTGCATCGGCGACGGCAACAGCGTGAAGGTGGAGATCGGCTGGCTCGACAGCACCCAGGTATCGACGCTGCTGCCGCCGAACTGCATCGATACGGTGGCCTGGCGTTCCGCCGCGAGACGCGTGAAACCGCCCGGCATCACATGCCAGCCGCCGTTGAAATCCGCGATAGCATACACGCGCAGCACCGACGGACGGCGGCCCAGCGTGCCGTCCTCGTAACGCGGCGCACACGAATACGGCAGCGGCCGTTGAATTGTGAAGCTATCGGGCAGCGCTTCGATCCGGTCGCGCCAGGCATCGAGTGGCTGCACGCCTTGCTCCAGACCCGGCGGACTGTCGCGCTGCGCAGCCGGCCACGTCGGCACGAGAAAGGCTTCGTCCAGATGCGCGAAGGCGTGCTCGCGCGCCGCTTCCTCGCCGCACCACCAGGTGGGCACGCCCGGCAGCAGCAGATCTTCGCCCAGCAGCGCCTCGGCGATCCCGGGCAGGAAACCATGCAACGCGGGGGATTCGACAAAACCCGAGCCGGGCACGTTCGAGACGATTACATTGCCAGCGCGCATCACCTGCAACAGGCCCGGCACGCCGATGGTCGAATCCGCGCGCAGTTCGACCGGATCGCAGAACGCGTCATCCAGCCGCCGCAGCACCACATGCACCCGCTCCAGACCAGCGAGCGTCTTCAGATACAGCATGTCGTCGCGCACGGTCAGGTCTTTGCCCTCGACGAGCGTCACGCCCAGATAGCGCGCCAGAAACACATGCTCGAAATAGGTTTCGCTGAACGGCCCCGGCGTGAGCAGCGCGATATGCGGCGAGCTGTCCGTGGCGTCTCCGTGCATCACGGCGCGGGCCGACTGGACCAGCGTGGCGATCAGTTGCGAATAGGTCGGCGCGAGGCGGCTCACATGCAGCGAACGAAACGGCTCGGCGAACTGACTCGAGACAATCAGCCGGTTCTCCAGCGCGTAGCCGAGACCCGAGGGCGCCTCGGTGCGATGCGACATCACCGTCCAGTTGCCATTCGCAGCGCGCGCGAGATCCACCGCGACGACCTGCAGATACTGTCCGCCCGGCGGCGTGAAGCCCCGCACCGAACGCAGATAACCCGGATGGCCGAACACCAGCGCGGGCGGCAACTGACCACGTTGCAGCAAGGTCTGGGGGCCGTAGACATCGGCCACCACCGCGTTTAGCAACTGCGCGCGCTGTATCACGCCCTGCTCGATCTCGGCCCACTCGGCCTCACCGATCAAGAGTGGCAGCAGGTCCAGTGCCCATGGCCGCGGTTCGCCCTTGTCCGCGTAGACGTTGTAGCTGATGTCGTTGTCGCGGATCTGCTGCGCGACTGAGGCGGTGTTGTGTTCGAGGCCGGCAATACCGTCATCGCCCAGCAGCTCGAAAAACTGCCGCCACGGTTCGCGCAACGACCCGGACGAATCGAGCAACTCGTCCCAGTGCCCGTCGCGGACCGGCAGCACCCGCAGGAGCGACAGCGCATCCGCGTGAGCCGCGGTTGCCTCAAAGGGAAAAGTCGATTGAAAGGCCAAGGTCGTGTCGGGTTAATTGTTTTTCAGCTCACCAGTAACGTAGGTCCAACGTGAACGGGAATTCCAGACTGCGTTGCGGCGCCTCTGCCACGAGCGGTCCAGGCGTATGACCCATCGTAAAGAAGCGCGCGCGCCGCCGGCTCTCGGCCTCGTACGCGTTGACCGGGAAGGTCTGGTAGTTACGCCCGCCCGGATGAGCCACATGATACTGGCATCCGCCAATAGAACGGCCAGTCCAGGTGTCAACAAGGTCGAAAGTGAGCGGCGCGTCGACGCCAATCGTCGGATGCAAGGCTGAAGGTTGCGACCACGCCCGATAGCGCACGCCCGCCACATACTCGCTGACGCGGCCCGTGGGTTGCAGCGGTAGCGGCACGCCGTTGACGGTCACCACATGGCGGTTCTCGTTCAGACCCAGTGCGCGCACTTCGAGCCGCTCCACCGACGAATCCACATAACGCACCGTGCCGCCGGGCGCGCCCTCCTCGCCCATCACGTGCCACGGTTCGAGCGCGCTGCGGATGGTCAGCGTCACGCCGCTGGTCGTCGTCTCGCCCACCAGCGGAAAACGGAACTCGAAATGTGGCGCGAACCACGAACGGTCGAACGCATAGCCTGCCTCGGCCAGGTCGGCGAGCACATCGTCGAAGTCCATCTCCACAAATGTGCCGAGCAGGAAACGGTCGTGCAGTTCCGTGCCCCAGCGCGTCAGGCGCGTGGTGTACGGCGTCTTCCAGAAGCGCGCCACCAGCGCCCGCAGCAGCAACTGCTGCACGAGACTCATGCGCGCATGCGGCGGCATTTCGAAGCCGCGCAACTCCAGCAGACCGAGGCGGCCCGTCGGCCCGTCGGGCGAATAGAGCTTGTCGACGCAGAACTCGGCGCGGTGGGTGTTGCCGGTGACGTCGATCAGGATATTGCGCAGCGAGCGGTCGATCATCCACGCCGGCAGCTGCCCGCCGTGTCGGCCGCCGAGCAGGTCAATCTGGCGCTGCAGTTCGCGGAAGGCGATCTCCAGTTCGTAGATCTGATCGTTGCGCGCCTCGTCGACCCGCGGTGCCTGGCTGGTCGGTCCGATAAACAGGCCTGAGAACAGGTACGACAGCGACGGATGGTTGAGCCAGTAAGCCACCAGGCTCGCTAGCAGGTCCGGGCGGCGCAGGAACGGACTGTCAGCCGGAGTGGCGCCGCCCAGCACGAAGTGATTGCCGCCGCCCGTGCCGGTGTGCCGGCCGTCGGTCATGAACTTCTCGGTGCTCAAATACGTCTCGTGCGCCGACTGATACAGATACTCGGTGTGGTCGACCAGTTGATCCCAGTTCGACGCCGGATGGATGTTCACTTCGATCACGCCCGGGTCCGGCGTCACCTGCAGCATCTTCAGACGCTGATCGCGCGGCGGCGGATAGCCTTCGATGACGACTTTCATGCCCAGTTCGGCCGCGGTCGCTTCGACTGCGGCGAGCAGATCCAGATAGTCGTCGAGCTCAGTGAGCGGCGGCATGAACACATGCAGCATCTTGCGACCGCTGCCGAACGTGTCGGTTTCGACCTTCGGACCGGCTGCGCGGGCAGGGTCACGGGCTTCGACGCACACCGCAGTGCGGGTGATCCAGCTTGCCGATTCGCCACGCTCGGGTATGCGCAGGGCCGACGGCGCACTGCCTGCCGTGCCTGCGCCTGCGCCTGCGCCGGTGCCGGTGCCGGTGCCGGTGCCGGTGCCGGTGCCGGTGCCGGTGCCGCCAGCGCGAAGCGCAGCCGCGCCGCCCACGCCACCTGGGCCGCCGACGCCATACCCATCCGCTCCAGTCGCTTCGCCTCCAGCGCGCCCCTCTTCCGCCCCCGTCCGGCCTCCATACTGCATCCGCAATTGCGCCGCCGTGCGCAGCGGCGCGGGCGGGGCGAACGGATCGTGCGCGTGCTGGTACGGATAGTCCGTCTCCGAAACCCACGGCAGCGCATCGAGCGGCAGGCGGTAACCCATCGGCGAATCGCCCGGGATCAGATACATGCGATCGCCGCGGAAATACCACGGGCCGGTGACCCAGCGCGGCCCTTGCAGCGGTAAATCGCGTTCGCGCGAGAGCGGCAGCACGTAACCCGTCACCGAAGCGAGACCGCTATCGAACACGCGCCGCAAGCGCACGCGCTCCATCTCGTCGTCGAGACGCGATTCGAACGGATCGACATTGACCGGCAAGCGTCGCTCGCGCCACAGGTAATACCACGTGTCCTCGTAGCCAGCCTTGATGAACTGCGTGTCGAGCGCGAGCTTGGCCGTCAAATGGGTCAGGAAACGCCGGGCGTCCTCCGCGGTATAGCTGCCCGGCTGGCGCTCGTCGGCGAACAGCCTGGGATCGTTCCAGCACGGCTCGCCGTCCGCACGCCAGTAGAGCGACAGCGCCCAGCGCGGCAGTTGCTCGCCCGGATACCACTTGCCCTGGCCGATATGCAGGAAGCCGTTCGCGCCGTAGCGGGAACGCAGTTTGTCCATCAACCCGACCGCATAGCTGCGCTTGGTCGGCCCGAGGGCGTCGGTGTTCCACTCGGCAGCGTCGCGGTCGCGCACCGCGACGAAGGTCGGCTCGCCGCCCATCGTCAGGCGCACGTCCATCGCCTCCAGTTCCCCGTCGACGTGGGCGCCCATCTTCAGCACATCGGACCAGACTTCTTCGGTATAGGGTTTGGTGACGCGCGGCGTTTCCAGCACCCGCTCGATCGACATCGTGTGTTCGAACTCGACCTCGGACTCATCGACGGCGCCCGAAATTGGCGCGGCGCTGCCCGGCTCCGGTGTGCAGGCCACGGGAATATGCCCTTCGCCCGCCAGCAGCCCCGAGGTCGGATCGAGGCCGATCCAGCCGGCGCCGGGCAAGTAGACCTCGCACCAGGCATGCAGGTCAGTGAAGTCGACTTCGGTGCCGCTCGGGCCGTCGAGCGATTTGGTATCGGGCGCCAATTGCAGCAGATAGCCCGAGACAAAGCGCGCGGCGAGCCCTAACTGCCGCAAGGTCTCGACCAGTAACCAGCCGGAATCACGACATGAGCCGGCCGCCGAGGTAAGCGTTTCCTCGGGCGTTTGCACGCCGGGTTCCATGCGGATCAGATAACGGACCTCGCGTTGCAGGCGCTGGTTCAGTTCGACCAGAAAATCCGCGGTCACCTTGGGCGAGCGGTCGATGCTCGCCACAAACTCCTTGAAGCGCGGGGTCGGCTCGCGCTTGACCAGATACGGTGCGAGTTCTGCGGCCAGGCCGGGCGCGTACTCGAAGGGGAATTTCTCGGCGGACGGCTCAAGGAAGAAGTCGAACGGGTTGTAGACGGCCATTTCGGCCACGAGGTCTACGGTGATCTTGAACTCGCGGGTCTTCTCGGGAAACACCAGCCGCGCCTGGTAGTTGGCGAAAGCGTCCTGCTGCCAGTTGATGAAATGCTCGGCCGGTTCCACCCGCATCGAATACGACACGATCGGGGTCCGGCAATGGGGCGCGGGCCGCAACCGCACGACCTGCGGCGATAGCCCAACGAGGCGGTCATAACGATAATGTGTGACATGGTTCAACGCGACACGTATAGACACACCGGACTCCTGGGCGAAGGATGGCAGGCCGCAAAAAGCAAGCTTCATGCCGTTAGTAGAAAAACTTGCCGGGTCTGGCCTTGCGGCCGGAAAGCAAACCCCGTATGCACCTGCGTGGATCCCGCGGCCTTCCCAAGCCTGCAAGAACCTGTCAACGTCTCTTTGAGCGCGGCAGCCGGCCAGCCTCATAGAAGGCTTTCCCGCCCGCGCGCACCAAAGCGGCGCAGTCCAGATGCCCCATCATGCACGTAATGTGCGTTAAACCAGTGACGTCTGGCAATGCGGCATGAAGATTGCGATGTCGTTTGGGCCCGTCAGCCCTCTAATCAGGTCCCCCATGAGAACTTTCCACTGCAATCGCTGCGAGCACCTCGTGTTCTACGAAAACGTCCTCTGCGAGCGCTGCGAGGCGTTGCTGGGCTTTGTGCCGCAACTGGGCGAGCTCAGCGCCTTCGAGGAAGCCGGCGACGGCCTCTGGCGCAGCCTGCATCCGCAGGCTGCCGGCGCCCTATACCGGCAATGCAGCAACTACGCGCTCGAACACGTCTGCAACTGGATGATCCCGGCCGACCACCCGGAGGCGTTGTGCCACGCCTGCCAGTTGACCCGTGTCATTCCGAACCTCGCCCCGCCGGATAACCGACTCTACTGGTACCGCCTCGAGGTCGCCAAGCGGCGGCTGCTCTATACGCTCGCGACGCTGGGCATGAAGGTCGAATCGCGCCGCGACAATCCGCAGGAGGGTCTCGAGTTCGAGTTCCTCGAGGACAACGGCACGGGCGGCCAGGTCATGACCGGCCACGACAATGGCCTGATCACGCTGAACATCGCGGAAGCCGACGACGCCTACCGGGAAAGTACCCGTACCGCCATGCACGAGCCCTACCGCACCCTGCTTGGGCATTTCCGGCATGAAACCGGTCACTACTATTTCGACCGTCTGATAGCCGGCACGCCATGGCTGGAGCCGTTCCGCAAGCTGTTCGGCGACGAGAGTGTCAATTACGCCGAGGCACTGGACGCCTACTATCGCGACGGCCCGCCGGCAGATTGGTCAGAGTCGTATATCAGCGCCTACGCAACGATGCATCCGTGGGAAGACTGGGCGGAGACATGGGCGCACTACCTGCTGATCGTCGACGTGCTGGACACCGCCACCTCGTACGGCGTGGCCCTCTTGCCCAGCGATCCGACGGACCCGACGCTGACCGACCAGACTCCGGTCGAAGACGCCAGCTTCGATGACCTGATGAAACGCTGGTTTCCGTTGACGTACGCGCTCAACAGCCTGAACCGCAGTCTGGGCATGCCCGACGGCTATCCATTCACGCTCGCGCCGCCCGTCGTCGAAAAGCTGCGGCTAGTGCACCGCGTAATTGCAGGACAACCGCCCGCCGACGCGAAGTCAGTTCCTGCGGCGCGAGTACCGCCGCCACCGCCGCCCCCCCCATCGCCGTCCGGCCCGAAGTCCGCTCCCTCGCCGTAATTTGTTGCTATGGCTGGTATGGAGCAATCGCCGCAAATGGACGGCACGCGCTTTGCCCGAAATGTCGAAGCGGCTTACAGGAAGATGTGGCGGGAATGGTGTGTGGGGTAAGAAATGAGGCAGCCTTCGGTCGATTTTTTCAGGATGACTTACGTGTAATAATCGTAGGCTTCGTTATTCGTTGCTTGGTTTCGGTCATCGGCCCTACGAGCCGGTCAACACTCAGCAAGCAAGGAATGCTGATAGATGGAACGCGTCTCCAGAAGACGCCAAGTTGATCGAACACAATGCAATGACCGCACCTTCCTTCTCAAACCTGCAACGCGGCCCTTATGAAGCGTCTTTTGCGAATGCCGGCACGCCGGCATTACGTGGACCCGAGGGCATTTTCTACGATTTCAACTACGGCTGCCGCGTGCAGGTCCCGGTTAGCGGCTGGCGCGTTGTCATGATTGACCTCGACACGCACAACACGGTATTCGACGAAGTGCTCGATGCCGGCGAAATCGCGGCGAGCCGGCGCAAGTACTTCGTCCGCTTCATGCTGCAGGTGTTCGACGGCAAGCGCGTCGTGTTGTCACATGTGTTCGATGCGGCAGGCCAGCGCGTACTCGTGACTCCCGGGCACGCGGCGCTTGGAGACTCCATCGCATGGATGCCCGCTATCGAGGCGTTTCGTCGCGAGCATCGCTGCGAGTTGCAGGTGCAACTGCCCCTGTATCTCCATGAGCTGTTTCGCGCAGGTTACCCGGACTTGCACTTCGTGGATCATGACACTCCGGCTGCTTCGCTCGGCACGTTTTACGCCACCTACCATCTCGGCTTTTTTTCGCCGTATGAGGAGCGCGACCACCAGCCGACCGATCCGCGCAGCAGCAGTCTGCAGGACTCAGCGTCTTACATCCTGGGCGTGCCTGCGGTGGAGCGCCGGCCCACCCTGCTGCTGGCCGACACCGTTCGCAGGATCAAGGAACGCTATGTCTGCATCGCCGTTCAAGCCAGCGCCCGCTGCAAGTTCTGGAACAATCCGCACGGCTGGCCCATGCTGGTGGCGCATCTGAAGCAGCAAGGCTATCGCGTGTTGTGCATCGACCGCGATCGGGAATGTGTTCAGCCCGGCGGGCCCAATGCGATGCCCGCCGGCGCGGAAGACTTCACCGGCAACCTCCCATTGCAGGAGCGTGCGAGCCTCTTGCTGCATGCGGAGTTCTTCGTTGGACTGGGCAGCGGACTGTCATGGCTCGCATGGGCGGTCGGCACACCGGTCGTGATGATCAGCGGCTTTTCGCATCCCAAGACCGAGTTTTATACTCCTTGGCGCCTCATCAATTTTCACGCATGCAACAGTTGCTTTAACGACACGAGATTCGCGTTCGATTCCGACAATTTCAACTGGTGTCCGCGCTATGAAGGCAAGCCAATGGCGTATCAGTGCACGTCGTCGATTACGCCGCAGTATGTGGCTCGTGTCATTGCCCCGCTCATCGCAGAATCTCGCCGCGGATAATTCTCTTGATGAGGGGTGCCCGCTACGTCATTGTTCCAGCCACTCCGATTAATACGACGCTGAAAATTTTCGGAACGTACTAAATAGACGATAAAAATTCATCCAACTCCGTTGCTCATACATTTCGTTGCACGAACTTTATATTTGATCTGAAGAAAACAGCGACGACTCCTTTACTTCAGATAGGCCGGAGGACGAAGCAGCAAGACTGTCGCCCCCCCCGCTCGTGACTGCAAAGAAAAATGCCGACGCTGACGGATCATTACCTGTCAGCGCCGGCATCCTGTTCGACCCAAGCGCGTCGGACTCGAGTTCGAATCCAGCTCGTGGGGCCCCTTGCACCAAGTCTGTTACTTCTTCGGTTGCAGTAGCGTTTTCAGTTCTTGTACGTTCTCCTCGACACGTTTGGCGATCACAGCATACGACTCCGCTTGCGACTGATACGCCGCTTGCGCGAGTTGCTGCATATCGGCCAACGCTTTATGCAAGGTCTGCTGGACCAGTTCGGCCGTTTGCGCGGACGGTGTCCCACCCGAGGCGGAAAATTGCCCGGCCAGCGACTGCAGTTCGCTCAATGTCGAACGCAGCATTTCGGCCTGCTTCTGCGCGAGCGACTGCATGCCCTGCAGCGCAGCCTGATTAGCCGTTACCAGCGCCTCGACGTCCTTGCGTCGCGCTTCCATGATGGCGGGCACGTCGAAGCCGGGTAGCTTGAACTGCTCCAGCAATTTGGTGAATTCGCCAAACGGATTGGCGGCGTCAGGTCGTTCCATGCTAATTCCTCCTGGGACAGATGGGTCCATGCCAACCGTCGCATCACTGCGACCCCGTGGGGTCGATAGAATGTGCCTCGATTGGCCACGCGTGTGCCGTGACTCGCTGTTGCGTCGGAGTTGCGTCGCAACAGCGACCTGCCGATCTCGCTGTTGCCTGCCAAGCGCCTGCGGGTCATGCCTGCACACAGTTCAATCATGCGCCTTCTGCACGCATTGCGCCAGCTAAGGGACAGAACTCGCCGTTTGTCGCCGGCTTTGCGCGGCCGCTGACTCGCGGCGTGCGGCTTGTCCGGCGGTAAGCTGACCGTCGTATCATCTGCACCTTGGCCACCCACCGTCGAGCACCATGCCGTTTGCCGCGTCGCCCCGTTCCGAAGCTCTCTCCGTTTTGCGCCGCCGTGGCCAGCCGCTGTTGCGGCGCGCTCGCATCAGCGTCTTACCGCATCTGTCCATTGCCGCACTGTGCATCGCGCTTGTCGCATGCGCCACGCCGCCCTCCTCGCCCCCGACGCTTGGGCAGCAGCCGCGCACCGATCCGGTCAGCGTGTTCCCGATGGGCGCCTACGACCAGAACGTCGATCACTGGATCGACCCAGCCGGCGCAGGCTACGACCAGCCGTTTCTGAGCGCCGAAGACCAGCACACCCACTTCGAAGCGCTGCGTGCGCGCTACTTCGGCACCGGCGCGGACGACGCTTCGCCGTGGAACCGCGCCTACGTCGAAACGCGTGTGTACCGCAATGGCGGCGCCGATATTGCCGCGCTGCAGCGCCGCCGCCTCGCCTTGTTCGACAACACCGGCAAGGGCGCCGACGAGATCGGCTACGGCCAGAATTTCCGGCCGCACACACAAGCCTGGATCGATGCGATTGCGCAGAACATGGACGTCGGCCAGTTCGAGCGCACACCCGGCTATGCCGCTGCGCACCGCGCCATTGCGACCGGCAATGTACTGATACGGGAACTGCCGACCATGGACCCGTCGTTCTACGACCGGCGCCTCGCCGGCGAAGGCTACCCGTTCGACAACCTGCAGGTTTCGGCAGCCCGCCCCGGCACGCCACTTTATGTGCTGGGCAGCAGCCTCGACGGCGGCTGGTACTACGTGCAAACACCCGACGTACAGGGCTGGGTACACAGCGACAAGGTTGCGCTCGTCAGCAGCGCGTTCGTCGACCTCTGGCGCAGCGCGGCGCGCAATGGACTCGCCGCAGTCATCGTCGCCTCGGCGCCCGTGCGCGACAGCCAGGGCGTATTCCGTTTCGATGCACCGGCCGGCACCTTGCTGCCGGTCGCGCCCGGCGATAGCGAGGCCCAGCGAGTCGTGATGATTCCCGCTCGCGACGAAAACGGCAACGCGGTTGCACGTATCGCGCAACTCAGCGACACGCAAATCGCCAATGCCCCGCTCGCCGCGACGCCGCGCCACCTCGCCATGCTGCTCAAGACTCTGATCGGACGCCCATATGGTTGGGGCAACACCGGCTTCTATAACGACTGTTCATCGGAAACACAAAGCATCTTCGCTGCGTTCGGCGTATGGCTGCCGCGTCATTCGTCGACCCAGATGAGCGCTGGGCACATGACCGATCTATCTGCCGCGACGCCTCAAGAACGGCTCGACTACCTCACGAAACACGGCGCGCCGATGCGCACCCTGATCTATATCGGCGGCCACGTGATGCTGTATCTGGGCAACACCACGCGCGATCATCAGGTAGTGCCGCTGGTCTATCAGGACGTGTGGGGCTTGCGCCCGGCGGACAACAGCCGGCGCGCCGTGATTGGCGGCTCGGTGATTTTTCCGCTGCTTGCACATATCCCCGAAGATCCGCATTTGCAATCGCTTGCGGCAACGCCCATCTTCCAGATCAGCGTCATCGGCGCGCCGGCTGAGGGTACGCCGGCTCAACCCGACGACGATAATCCCGCCGGCTGAACACCAGCGGCCAGGCTCGCGAGCGGCTTGCAGCGGGCTGCCAGACTGGGCTGATCAAGTCAGCAGCGCGGCGGGCATGCGAATTGCAGCATACGTCTCCAAGCGAGGGGCCCTGACCCCTGTGACTATCAATCACACCTACTCGGAGGCGTTATGTTGGGAACCATTCTTCTCATCGTCCTGATCCTGCTACTTATCGGCGCCTTTCCAGCATGGCCGCACAGCCGCTCCTGGGGCTACGCGCCGACGGGCACCATCGGTATTGTTGTCATCGTCGTGATTGTCCTCGTCGTCATGGGACAGATATAAGCTGAACCCGCAACGTCGGAATCGCTGAACGCGGACCGCCAGTTTGACCGTATGTTTTGTAAAACTGGCGGTCTGCTTACTCTCTTGCCGCCTCGCCCCTCCCGTCCTACCAGCACCCGGCGCTCAGCCGACACAGCCGCGCGTGAGTTCGTCCGCTAGTCTGTCACGCCTGCCGGCGCGTCACACCGCTCGGCTACCGACACACTTTGGTGGATACGGCTGTACTGAGGCACGCTGCTTGCGGCCGGAATAAGTAAGCAGACGGACATCCGTTTGCGTCCAAAGACTTACTTCTGGAGGATCGTAAAATGAACAGCACTACGAAGAAAATCCTGGCTTCTGCGCTCGTGATGGCGATGTCTGGTGGCGTCTACGCCCAAGCCGGCGGAGGCGGTGGTGGGGGTGCGGGCGGCGGCGGTAACGGCGGCGGCATTGGTGCCGGTAGCGGCAATGCCGGCGGCGCAGGTGGAACCGTGTCGCCGGGCGTCGGCGGTACCGGCGGCATGAATCGCCCTGGCAATACGAGCGGTTACGGCTCGCCAGGTACCACGGCCACCGGCGGGGGGATGGGCACGGGTACGGGCTCGACACCCAATTCGGCCACTATGAACCGCTCGAACACCAACCACCCGGGGGTGACACAGCCGGGGGCGGACGGCACCATGCAGAACGGCAAGTAACGTGTCTGCGGTCGCGGAAGAACATACATGGAGCGGTGGCGTCAGCGTCGCCGCTCCTTTAGTTACGCTCCTTTAGTTATATTCCGCGTTGGAATATTTATACCTGAACGGCTCGCCGGGCGTCGTCACGACGGCCTTGCACGTGTATTGATAGTGAGTGAACGAAGCCTCTCCACACGGCTTTTTTACAGTCCCGCGAAGTCTCGCGTTTCGTTCGCACCCGCTGTCCCCTACCTAAGAGGCTCACCATGTCAGCAGTTGCCCGGCGCGTCATCCAGTTGGCGCAATTACCCGAGGATCACGCGACGCGTGTCGAGGTGGATGGCGAGAAGATCCTGCTCGTCCGCAATGGAGACACGGTGCATGCGTACAGCGCGGACTGCCCGCACGCCGGTGCCCCGCTCGAAGAAGGTGCGCTCTGCAACGGCCATATCATCTGCCCGTGGCACAAAGGCACTTTTGACGCCACGACCGGAGAGGTCCTTGAGCCGCCTGCCCTGATGAGCCTCGACCGTTATCCCGTCGTGGTACGTGACGGCGACGTAATGGTGACGCCGGTGAAAATCGAAAGGCCCGGCGCCGCCGCGTCGAGCGATACGCCCAGGTTCGTCGTGATCGGCGCGGGCGCGGCAGGCGCGGCCGCCTGTGCTGCACTGCGTGCAAATGGCTTTAGCGGCCACGTTACCCTGATCGGAGAGGAATCCCCGGAACCGTATGATCGAACCGCGTTAAGCAAATTTGTCCCATCCGGAGAAATGGCTCCCGACGATGTTCCGCCGCTATTGCCCCCGCATTGGCTCGAGCAGGAGCATGTAGAACGCGTCGTAGGTACGATCGTCAGCCTCGATGTACCGAAACGCGAGATCCGTTTCGACGACGGACGAATGCTCACTTATGACGCCGCACTGCTGGCGTCGGGAAGCACGCCTCAGTTCCCTCCCGTGCCCGGCCGCGATCTCAAGTCCGTCTACCTGCTGCGCACCTTGCACGACGCTACTGCGTTGTGCGAAGGACTGGAAAGCGCGCAGCGCGCCGTTATCGTCGGCAGCAGCTTTATTGGGCTGGAAGTCGCGTCTGCGTTACGCGAACGCGGTGTTCAGGTGACCGTCGTCGCTCCCGAACACGTTCCCTTCGAACGTCAGTTCGGCGCCCGCTTCGGCGCCCTGTTTCAGCGTCTGCATGAAAGCCACGGAGTGACCTTTAAACTGAACGAGAAAGTCGCCGAGTTTGCCGGCGACACGCATGTGCGTGAAGTCGTGCTCGAGAGCGGCGCACGCCTGCCCGCGGACGTCGTGCTCGTTGGCACGGGCGTCGCCCCGGCCACGGGCTTTATCCAAGGATTGCCGTTGCAGAAGGACGGCGGGGTGCTCGTCAATGCTGGCATGCAGGCCGCGCCAGGGCTCTACGCCGCCGGCGATATCGCGGCATTTCCGTTATACGAGGACCAGGAGCCCGTGCGTATCGAACATTGGCGGCTCGCCCAGCAACACGCGTTTACCGCGGCACAAAACATGTGCGGTGCACGCAACCGCTACTCAGGCGTGCCGTATTTCTGGACGTATCACTACGGCAAGTCCTTCGAATACCTTGGTTACGCCAGCGGCTGGGACGACATCGTGGTTGACGGCGATCCTGAGCAACACCGGTTCCTCGCCTTGTACGTGAAAGCGGGCATTGTGGTCGCCGCACTGGCCTGCGAACGCGGAGCCGCGACCGCGCGATTGGTCGAATCGATGCAGACGGGGCTTTCGTCGACGGAAGCGTTGCGGCTAGCCAGCGAGCAGGAAGCGGCGAGCGCAACGTAACAACCTTGCAGCAGCTATCAAGCGGCTAATTAGCGACCGATTTTCACCAGGCGAGAGTAATGACGCACGAGGAGCGCGCCGTGCCGATCGAAAAACAAACCAGGACGGAGGAGCAATGAATCATCATGACGTGGAACAAGAACTCCAGCACTTCGAATACGTGTTCGCGCACCTCTGCGCAACAAGCGCCGTCCCACCGCTTAGCTATTGGCGCAGCCGACTCAATTCACTGCGTAAGATCCCTATCGTGCCGTCACAGCGGGAAAGAATCAACAGACTGGAGCAATTGCTAGCCGCACATGAACTCGCCGTTACAACAGGTGGGAAATCGACGCCGCACGAAGATGTCTCGGGTGCCGCGATTCGCCCCCGGCGTTAACATCCGCCCGGGTCTCCTTCGAGCCGAAAGCGATCGACCCGGCACCTTCGCGCTTCGCCGTCATCGTTCCAACCTCTCCGTTGAGCCACTCTGCGCGGGCTGTCCTGTCACACGCGAACGCAGTTCACGAAACGCGTTCATGACGCGTGCGACTGTAATGCTCTCGCGCCACCAGCGCTCCTTCAAACCCGCCGTCGGCACCCACCACGACGGCAATACAATGTCCCCGGTCGTGAAGCCCGGACGCCAACGCTCTGCAACGCCGCGCCGGCGAAACAGGGTCAACGTGGGAATGCCGAGCGACGACGCCAGATGTCCAACGCCCGAATCGTTACCGATGAACCAGCCGGATTCGTACAGCCATTCCGCCAGCAGCGCCGATGATGCGAACGACCGCAGCGGCGGCAGTTCGCCGGGCAGTTTCTCCCAGCGGGAACGCTCCCGCGCTTCCACCACGAATTCAACCTGCAGACCGCTTGCTTGCAGACGACGGGACAGTTCGAGAAAGCGTTCTGGCAGCCAGCGTTTGTCAGGCGTGCTGGCCTCGGGGTGGATCGCCACGCGCGAAGCATGCTTGCGAAACCGCAAGCCGGCCGCAGGACGCATGCCATTCGATATCACCGCGTCGTAAAGCTCGAATCGCGCCACAGCAAAGTCGGCGAAACGCTTCGCCATGCAATGGGGATTCTTCGCGTACTCCACTTCATGCAAATCGATAAAACCCGCATGCCAGTCGCCGACCTGCGCGAGCGGTCGATCCTGATGCATCTGGATGACATAGGGATAATTCGCGAGGACGCCGCGCGCGTGATCCGGCGCCAGTGCGGGCGCGATGCGCAAATGCGGAAACCAGTCGGCAAGGGCGTGTGCGTGAGCGCCGAACACATCCACTCGCCAGCCTGCAAGCGAGAGATTGTGCGCAACGATCAACAGAATAAGGGTATCGCCCAAGGCGGGCGACATGATGAACGCGGCGCTCCGCGAGCCGGGATGAACATCAGGTGCACCGCCCCCGATCGAATCGGTGCGATTCGCCTGTTGCGCCTGATCATTCGCCATACACTCAATCCAGCCCGAAGTAGATTCGACCGCATGTTGCCACACAATCGGTAGATTACCGATTTTGAAGTCTTGCGACATATTTCTGCGTTCAGATGTGCGCGATCGGTCCGTGCTTACAGATTGCCTGGCAAGCTGGCCAGTTTGATTTCGAAGCATTTCTTCGCGGCTTCCCAAACACCCAGCCAAGCCGAGCATCGCGTATGCCGCAGCGCCACCGCCCAAGCCACTCCGCCTTATGCCCCAATCACCGGCGGCCCTTTTTCCCAGCGCAGCCTTGAAACTTTCCGTAAGAGTCGTGACTGCGCAGCGGGCCGCGCTTCATGCACTATGCTGGGCAAATTGACCCGATGGCGGTACCCGCCCCTTCAACCATGCAAGTCGTCGTGTGCCTGACCTCGTTCAATCGCATCGATTGCGCGCGCATCTCCATGGAGATCATCAAGCTGAATTGGCCCCGCAAATGGCCCGTCGTCCACGCCTGTTCCGATGCGGGCTACACGCGCTATATCGAAGACGTGCTGGTGAAACGCGAACCTCGTCCGCTTACCGCCGGCGCCCTCGACCTGCTGGTTGCATCCATCAATGCAGCGGCCGCCCGCTTCCAGGCGGAGTATGTGATTCATCTCGAAGCGGACACCTGGATCTTCAACCAGAACGTCATCCTGCGATATCTGGAGCAGCTCGCGGAGAATCCCCGTGCGGTTATCGCCGCCTCGTCGTGGAGCAAGGATTGCGTGCCGGCGTGGAAACGCTCGCCGTCGCTGGGAAGGCGGCTACGCGCCCGGCTTGCAAGCGTCCTCAGGCCGTTCGGTTCGAGCTATGGCATTCGCGAGAAAAAGTCGCTCTCCACGCAGTTTTTTATCGCCAAAGCGACACCCGAATTTCTGGACGTGCTGTCCGGGATACGCGTGAAAGACGAGGACCTTCTGGAAAAGGTCCTGTATGCCGCGGTGGTCGATCGCTTCGGGACACGGGGCATCGTGAACATGTCTGAGCGCGAGCCGGTTCACCCTCGCTTTCGGCACGCTTGCGAGCCGCTCAGTCTGTTCTGCCAACATTGGCCTAGCGCCGAAGACGCGCCAGCGGCCACAAGCCACCCGGATCTCACGCCAGCAGATCGGTTGCGGGGGAAAAAGGAATGCCTGCAGGCGGTTCCATTGATGCGGCATGGCCCCTACATGGAAAAACTGCTGACCAGCGACGATTTAACCTATTACAACGGCAACGCCAAACGGTCCGGATAATCGGCGCTATCGCGTGCTGAGATTGGAGGTTGCCACGACATGAACGGCGGCGGTCGTCAACTGTGCCCTACCGTTGCAACCCCATGCGGTTTGACATACCAGTAATCGATGACCCTGTCCGCGTCATGATAGGACTTCGGCAAGGTGGACGGATAAGCGAGCGTCGCCTTGTAGGCGATGCGCGAATTTGGCGCGTAGAACTCCGGGACCAGGTAATACGAATTGACCAGCACGCGGTCGAGCGCCCGGGTGGCCGCTTCGAGATCGTCGAGCGTATTCGCGCTTAATGCGGCGTGAATCAGTGCATCGACCACTTCGGAATGCACACCCACTGTGTTTTCCGATCCCACTTCCGAGGCGGCCGCACTGCCGAAGCGGCGCAGCAATTCGACGCCTGGCACGGTGACCGGCAGATAGCCCCCAGTGGTCATGTCGAAGTCGAAACTGTCGAGCCGTTGCTGATACAACGCACTATCGACCTCGCGCAGATGTGCCTCGATGCCCAACGTGTTTAGCGCCTGCATATACGGCAGCAGCAAGCGGTCCATGCCGGGTTGGTCATCGAGCACCTCGATGCTCATTGGCGTGCCGTTCGCGTCACGTAACGCGCCATCGCGGTAGTGCCATCCCGCCTGGCCCAACAGGTCGCGTGCCTCGCGCAGATTGGCACGTAACGAGTCCGGCGGCAGCGTCGTCGGTTGCTTCAGCATCGGGCCGAACACCTCGGTCGGCAGGCTCGCCCGATAGGATTCGAGCAGCGCCAGCTCCTTCCGGCCAGGCATGCCGGTGGCGCCAAACGAATCCGGATCGAAATAGCTGGTCGACCGCTGGTACTGGTCGTAGAACATCATCCGGTTCATCCAGTCATAATCGAATGCGAGTGTGAGTGCGTGGCGCACTCTCATGTCCTGAAACATCGGCCTGCGCAGATTCATGAGAAGGCCCCGCATATACGCTGGCCCGTTGGGAAACGTACCTTTCTGCAGCAGACCATTGCGAAAATTCGTGCCTACGTACCGGCGCGCCCATATCGTCGCACTGCCCTCGATATTGGCGTCGAGATTGCCGGCCTTGAATGCTTCGAGCAGTCCGAAGTTGTCGAAAAAGAGCTGGAACGAGATGCGCTCGAAGCGAAACATGCCGCGCCGCGAAGGCAAATCCGCAGCCCAGTAGGTAGGGTTGCGCCGGTACGTGATGTCCTTGTCGTCCTTGCGTCGTTCGATCAGATAGGGCCCGCTCGCGATCGGCGGCACATTGGCGATCTGTTCGAACGGCGGCCGCGTGCCGTCGGGCCGCATCCCCCACTTCGGCGAGAACACTGGCAGGTCGCCCGCGATTAGCGGCGCGTCGCGTTCCGGGCGTTTAAAGTCGAAACGGATCGTCGACGGCTCGATCACGGTTGCGCTTTTGATGACCGAGAACTCAGAGTTAAAGAGCGGCGAGGCTTGCGGGCTCGTGAGTGTATCGAACGAATATTTGACGTCGGATGCGGTGATACGGTCACCGTTGGAGAAGCGCGCCGAGGGATTAATGTGGAAGGTCGCAGAAGTGAGGTCCGCTTGTACTTCGACATCGTCCGCGATCAACGGGTATTCTGAAGCGGGTTCGTCCCAGCTGCGCTGCATCAGCGTGTCGAACATCAGGTTGCGGAGGTCCGGGGCCGGCGCACCACGCAGCAGGAATGGATTCAGCGAATCGTAGCTTTGCAGTTCGCCGTAGTTGCCGAAGTTCAGCGTGCCGTCGGCGGGTGCGTCCGGATTGGCATAGTCGAAATGAGTGAAATTGGCCGGGTAACGCGGTTCGCCGAATTGGGCGATCGACGGCGTGGCGTGGGCTGTAATCGCGGACAGGGTGAGCGCGGCCACGGTGCTACGTAGTATCGCTAACAGTGAAGGCATGTGTGCGGTCCACAGCCGAAGGTGGGTTGCAGGTCCGTCATGCGCGATCGATGCCATGGTGGCAGAGATTCCAGACATGATTCGCGCCTGAAGTGCGGGCTTTGAAGTGCGCCTCGTTGGCATGGCTAGCCGCTGCCGAAGCTCAACGAGGCAACGCCTCGCGAATTGCCACGAGCCAGAGTCCGACCGCGTGCGCACCGGGATCGGCGAAACCGAGCGCGCGCTTGCCGACATAGCTGGAGCGGCCGAGCTTAGGGCTCATCGATGCCGTCTGTTCGGCGCCCGATGCGGCTGCGTCGACCGCGGCCTGCAATGCTGCGTCAATATCGGCAGATTGCACAAGCGCGGCTTGCAATGCATCGACGGCCGGCAACAGCGCATCGACCATGGTGCGATCGCCCGGGTGCGCGCCGCCAAGCTCCATCAACGCAGCGACGCCCGCGCTGAACGCCTCCGCCCAACGCTTCGCAGCGGGTCCGCTGGATTGATCGAGCACGCTGCCCGCGCGCAGCAACATCACCGCATAGAGCGGCCCCGAGGTGCCGCCCACCACACGGCGTACCGTCGCGGACGCGGCACGCAACACGGCACCCGGTTGTGTCTCGGCCGGATAGGCATCGATTTCATGCAGGATGCCCCGTGCGCCGCGTGCGAGGCTAATGCCGAGATCGCCGTCGCCCACGCGCTGATCCATCTCGGTCAACACCGGTTCCGCTTCGATCAGGCACGCGCAGACCGCTTCGATGACGTGGCGCAATGTCGATCCGTGAGCGAGCCGCGTACCGCTCGTGTCGTCTGGCGCGACTGGCACGTCCTTGACATAAGCCTGCGCCACACGACCACTCAATGTGGGCCACGCGGACGTTTGCGCGGCTGCATCGAGCCACGTGAGCCGCTGATCGTCGAGGCGCAATATAGTCAGCGAAACACCCGCCATTTCAAGCGCGCTCAGGAAAGTACCTGCCCATGCGCGCTCCACGCTGATGCTACGAGCCGCCAGAAAGCGTAGCGCCGAAGCGGCGACGATGCTCAATTCGCTCTGCGGCGTGCCGCCCAGGTTGTTTACCAGCAGGGCGACGCGCGCGTCCGCTGGCAACGCGAGGTCGTCGAGGATCTTCGTCATCAGACGCGCGACGATGGCATCTGCCGGCTCCAGCGCGCCGCGCTCGACGCCAGGCTCGCCGTGAATCCCGAGCCCCCACTCGATTTCGCCGTCGGCCAGCTCGAAGCCCGCTTTTCCTGCGGCCGGCACCGTGCACGGCGTGAGTGCGACGCCCATCGTGCCAAGCATGGTCGCCGCCTCGCGTGCGGCCCGCGCGACTTCGTTTAGCGGCCGCCCTTCGGCGGCGGCGGCGCCCGCAATCTTGTGAACCAGCACCGTGCCTGCCAGGCCGCGACGGCCAGCGTGCTCGCCACTCGCTGATAGTGCGACATCGTCCGCGACGATCACCATCTCCACCGCAATGCCTTCGGCGCGGGCGATCTCGGCGGCAAGACCAAAGTTGAAGCGGTCGCCGGTATAGTTTTTGACAATCAGAAGCACGCCCGCGGGGCCGGCGACCGCGCGGATCGCGTCGAGGACGGCATCCGTTGACGGCGAGGTGAACACTTCTCCCGCCACGGCTGCACTCAGCATGCCCGGTCCAACATAGCCCGCATGTGCCGGTTCGTGCCCGGAGCCGCCACCGGAAATCAGCGCGACTTCACCGCGCCGGGCTGCAGCTTCGCCATCGGCACGCACGATGATCGTGCCGCCCTGCAGCAACGAAAGACCCGGATTGAGCGCGGCGAGTCCGTCCAGCATCTCGGGGACGACCGCGGAAACATCGTTGATGAGCTTCTTCATGTGCGTCAGCTTCCTTGTATGCCGAGGGCTGTCCAGCATTAGCCGTTGCGGCTGGGGTTGCGAGGCTACTGCGCGATTATTGCGAGACCGTTGCGGGACAGCTGCAAACACGTCGCCAGAACCCTGACTTTACCGCGCCTTGACGTGCAGCGTCGCATCGCGTTGCGATGTTTGGGAAAGCGGGAGTGCAATACGAGGAAAGGTCGCGCAATCAGCGCGCAACGAAGAATGAAGGGAAGCAGGAAACGAGACGCGACAGTAGACAGAAGCTGAAGCCATTGAAGCCTCAATGCAGCAGCTTCCGTCCGCGTCGATTGTGCGTTGGTAGGCTCGATTGGATTCGAACCAACGACCCCACCATGTCAAGGTGGTGCTCTAACCAACTGAGCTACGAGCCTTTAGAGGCGCGAATTATAGAGACTCTCATTGCACAGCACAAGCCCCCGGCGCGAGCGGATTTCGCCGACGGGCAACACAGCGCTGAACTGCAAGACATGCTCTACCGTTACCGACGGGTACGGTGTGCTCGGAGCTTCATCGTACACACCGTGAATCACGCCCCTTCCCGCTCATACCGCTCACACATCCGCTCAATTTCCCGTCAACTGACGCGGACCGTCCAAGGCTTCCGTATAGATGCCGGTCTGTCCGTTCGCTGTCACGGAAAAATCGACCGTCGACGGAACCAATGGGTGGAGTGATTATCGAAGCGAGTTGTTTCATGAAATCCTTTTAATGGACCTTTAAAGATGGTCTTAATCTAATCAGCAAACCGAACTGCCGTGTGAATGTCCACGCAAGCGAACATCGATCAGCAGGAACAGAAGTTCAGCAACGAGGTTGACCGCTACAAACTTTACCCGGTCGCGCAGATCGGCGTGAGCTACCGGTTCTGACCGGCAGGGACTATGCCCGCGGTGCCACCCGCCGCCGCGCGTGCTGGGGAAAATTGCGCTTATCATCTAGGCCAATCATTCCAGACCTCTCACAGGAAGCAACGTGAACAAACCCGTATTGCAAAATGACCTGGCGGAAATTCGCGAAATCATGCGTCAGTTCGTGAGCGAGCGCGACTGGGACAAGTTCCACACGCCGAAGAATCTGGCCACCGCGCTGAGTGTCGAGGCAAGCGAGCTACTCGAACCTTTTCAATGGCTCGTCTCCGGTGACAAAAGCGAGCTCGACGAAGTGAAGCTGACCGCCATTCGCCACGAAATGGCCGACGTCCTCGTCTATCTCGTTCGCCTCGCAGATAAACTGGACGTGGATCTCCTCCAGGCCGTGCAGGAAAAGATGGTACTCAACCGCGCCAAGTATCCCGCCGACAAAGTACGGGGCGACGCGCGCAAGTACTCCGAGTACAAGGATAAAGAGCAGTAAGAGCGGGTATTCGGCAGCATTCGCGAGCGCTAAAAAAAAACACCTCGACGCAACGATTGGAGACAACGTGAAATTCGACACGACAACCGTCCGGCTGGTTTTGGCTATCGCGGAGGAAGGCAGCATTTCCCGGGCAGCCGACAAACTGAGCCTGGCAGTGGCGGCCGCTTCCCGGCGCGTGTCGGACCTCGAAGAACAACTCGGCACCAAACTGTTCAAGCGAGTCCCTCATGGCGTCACGATCACCGAATCGGGCGCCAAGCTGCTCGAATACATCCGGCAGATCGACAACCTCATTGACCGCCTCGAAGGCGATGCTCAGGCACTCAATCACGGCCTCGACGGCCGGATTATCATCGGCGCGCCCAAAGCCGTCGTCATTCAGTTCCTCGCCCGCGAAATTTCCGTCATTCAGCGCAAGTACCCCAGCATCTCCCTGAAAATCCTCGAGGAAAACAGCAAGATCGTGCAGCAACTGCTGCGCGACAAAGTGATCGACGTGGGCATCTACGAGCTGAAAAGCGGCTTTCTGGACCTGCCGAAATCTCCGTACAAGGAGGACCGGCTGGTACTGGTGTATAGCCGCCCGCATTTCCAGTTTCCCGACGGCCCCGTCGGCGTCGATGCATTTCTCGATCTCCCCGTCGTGAGCCTCGGCAAGGGCTCCGCGGTCCTGTCCGCCGTGCAGCGAGCTTACCGTAGCCGCGGCCGGCAGTTTCCGGCCAATTTCACCGTAAGCGGGTTTGACACCATGATGGCCATGGTCCGCCATGGCCTCGGCGTGGGCCTGATGCCGCCCGAGGTCCTGCGCAGTTTCCATCCCGAAGAATCGCTTGCATCGGCCGAGCTCGTCGGCGACTGGCATCGGCGAAGCTACGCCCTGTCCTGTGCCGAGGGGCATGCTCAACCGCAGACCCTGCACAACGTGGTGGCCGAACTTCTCCGGAAGCCGCTGTAGTCGGCATCGTCGGGCCCGCCCCGGTTTCGCAACGCGCGAAACCAGACATGATCCCGCCGTTCTTGCGGCGCGCCGATCCGTGGGCGACAGTGGCGGCATAACGATTCGCCCTATCCGACGAACATTCTTCCCGAGGAGACTTGAGATGACGCAATCGAAGCATCTACCGCTGCAGGGCATCCGCGTACTGGACGTCAGCCAGGTTATGGCGGGACCGTTTGCCTGCATGTTGCTGGCAGACATGGGCGCAGACGTGATCAAGGTGGAGCCCCCGGAGGGCGATCAGACTCGCGGCGCGATGGGCTTCAAGATGAAGGGGCCCGACAGCATGGGCTTCCTGAACATGAACCGCAACAAGCGCTCGCTGACCCTCGACCTCAAGAGCGACGAAGAGCGCGAGTTCTTCTACAAGCTCGCGAAGACCGCCGACGTGATCGTGGAAAACTACCGTCCGGGCGTCGTGCAGCGTTTGCGCATCGATTATGAAGCGATCAAGGAGATCAATCCAAAGATCGTGTACGTCAGCATCTCCGGCTTTGGACAGAGCGGCCCATGGGCCTCGCGGCCGGGCTTCGATCTGATGGCGCAGGCCATGTCGGGCGTGATGAGCGTGACCGGCTACAAGGGCGAAAAGCCGGTCAAGGCGGGCGTGCCGGTGGCCGACATCGGTTGCGCGCTGTTCGCTGTGTACGGCCTGCTCTCGGCCTATATCGGCGCCCAGAAAACGGGCGTGGGGCAGCACATCGACGCCTCGCTGTTCGATTCGGTCATGGCCTTCTCGATCTGGGACATGTCGGAATACTGGGGCACGGGCGTGCCGCCCACACCGCTTGGCACCAGCAACAAGATGAGCGCACCCTATCAGGCCGTGAAGGCCAGCGACGGCTACTTCGTGATGGGCGCGACCAACCAGAAACTGTGGGCGAAGCTGTGCGAACTTCTCAAGCGCCCGGATCTTGTTAGCCACCCTGACTATGCGAGCGTGTCGCTACGACTGAAGAATCGCGAGGCGCTGATCGAAGCGCTGGAGCAGGAATTCGCCAAACGCGACAGCGCCGCGTGGGTCGACACCATGCTTGCCGCCGGCATTCCGGCCGGCCCGATCCTGTCTTATCCCGAGGCATTCGAGAGCGAACACGCCACGCACCGGCGCATGTGCATGGAGATCGACCATCCGAATGAAGGCAAGGTCAAGAACATCGGCTTTGCCGTCAAGATGCTCGGCACCCCGCAGACGGTACGCCGCCACCCGCCACTCCTCGGCGAGCACAACGACGAAATCTTCGCCGAAATCAATGGGACAGCGCCATGAGTGAACCAGTCACATTGAGGGTCCATGCATCGGGCGCAGCCGAGATCGTGATCGACCGCCCTGAACGGCACAACGCGATGACCATCGCCATGTACGAGTCGTTGCTGGCATTGATCAGCCAGTGCGAACACGATCCTGCCGTGCGCTGCATTCTGCTCCGGGGCGCGGGTGGCAAGTCCTTCGTTTCGGGCACTGACATCGCGTACTTCAAGGACTTCCGCGATGGCCGCGATGGCGTGGCCTACGAGGCGCTCGTCGAGCGTGTCATTGACGCGGTCGAACGCATTCCCGTCCCCACGATCGCGGTCATCGACGGGTGGGCCGTGGGCGGCGGCCTGGCGCTGGCGACGGCTTGCGATTTCCGGCTCTGCAGCGGCGCTTCGCGCTTCGGCGCGCCCATCGCCAAGACACTCTCGAACACGCTGTCGTCGCGCAACATCGCGCGGCTCCAGGCGGCATTCGGCGTCCCCAGGGTCAAGAAGATGCTCTTGCTCGCCGACTACCTCCCGGCGCAGGAGGTGTTGTCGTGCGGTTACGTCTACGCCGTGCACGAGCAGGCCGAACTGGATCACGCCGCCAATGCGCTTGCGCAGCGGCTCATCGCGCTGTCGCCGGTCACGCAGAAGGCGGTTAAGGAAAGCCTGCGTCGGATTGTCATTGAACAACGGCTCGACGACGAAGACCTGATCGAAGAAGTGTATGGCAGCGCCCGCTTCAGAGACGCAGTGGCCGCTTTTACAGCGGGCTCGTCGAAATAACAACAAAGAAGCGGGAGGAGACAGACATGAAACGATTTCATCTCAAGGCGACCACTACCGTCCTGGTGATGCTGTGCGCGATGTACTTCATCACCTACGTCGACCGCGTCAACGTGAGCACAGCCGCCGGCCAGTTCAAGGCCGAACTTGGACTGAGCAACACCCAGCTGGGGTTCATCTTCTCGGCGTTCGCCTATCCCTATGTGGTGTTCCAGTTCATTGGCGGTTGGGTCAGCGACCGCTTCGGAGCCAAGCGCACGCTGATCGCCTGCGCCTTGATCTGGGCGGTGGCGACCACGCTGACCGGCCTGGCGAGCGGCTTCGCTACGCTTGTCGCGGCACGGCTGCTGCTGGGTCTCGGCGAAGGCGCCACCTTCCCTGCGTCGACCAGCGCGATGGCGTCGTGGGTGAGAAGGGACAAGCGCGGCATGGCCCAGGGGATCACTCATTCTTCGTCCCGGCTTGGCAACGCTGTAGCGCCGATGCTGGTTCTGGCGTTGATGGGCGCGTTTGACTGGAGATTTTCGTTCTACCTGCTCGGCGCACTGAGTTTCGGCTGGCTTGTGGTGTGGTACGTGACGTACACCGAAAAACCAGCGGATCACCCACGCATCACCCCAGCAGAAATCAGCAGCCTGCCGTCCCCGACGGTCCGCCCCATGGAAGCGCCTGGAACCTGGGCGCGGCTTTATCGCCGCTTGCTGCCTGTCTCCGGTGTTTACTTCTGCTACAACTGGATCCTCTGGCTGATGCTGGACTGGATGCCGCTGTATTTCATGCATAGCTTCCATCTGAACATCAAGAAGGCGGTTATCTTCACCTCCGGGGTGTTCGTTGCCGGCGTATTCGGCGATCTGCTCGGCGGCATGATCAGCGATAGGCTGCTTCGACGTACCGGCAACCTGAAGCTGGCGCGCAGCTATCTGGTCGCGTTCTGCATGACCATGACCGGGCTGTCGCTGATCCCCGTGCTGTTGATACACGAGCCGATGTATTCGCTGGTTTTCCTCGCTGCCGCGATGTTCTTCAACGAAATGAATGTCGGCCCCATGTGGGCGATTCCAATGGACGTCGCCTATGATCGCTCCGGAACGGCGAGCGGCATCATGAGCGGCACCGGTTTTACCGCGGCCATCGTCAGCCCGGTCGTCGCCGGGTATTTGATCGACCGCCTGGGTAACTGGGACGTGACTTTCCTGCTGTCGGTCGGTGTGATGGTCTGCGGGGTGCTACTGACTTTCGTCATGAAGCCGGATGCGCCGTTCGTCGCCAACCTGAAGCGGAAGGCGACCTCGGAGCGAGCAGGCCGCCACAGCGCCCTCCGCTAACCGACGAAAACTGAAGTTATCCAAAGCGAATTACTTCTGCCCTTCGCGCCGATTCTCGTCTGGCCAAGCGCGCGGCGGACGAAGCCCGCTTGAATCCGGCACCGGTATTTTCAGTTTCCACTTTGGTGCTACATGGAGGGGCCAGATAGACTTTTAATGGCGCAAGCCTGTGAAACAGGCCGGTCGCAAAGGATTGCACCTTACGTTCTCCAAAATCAGGCAAAATCAGAAGAACTACAGGGGGGTGAAAAGGTGCAACATCGATCGTTATCCGCGGACTCCCAGGAATCGCTTGCCCTCGATATAGGCGTGGTGGCCCGTATCGGAGCGGTCCCGTCCATTCTGCAGATGATTTGCGACGAGACAGGAATGGGTTTCGCCGCCGTCGCGCGGGTCACCGACGAAACCTGGATGGCCTGCGCCGTCCAGGACAATATTTCGTTCGGCCTGAAGCCTGGGGGAAAACTGGACTTGCGCACCACGCTTTGCTTCGAATCACGCGCGGCGCGTGTGCCCATCGTGATCGATCGTTTCACCGAAGACGCGACCTATTGCAATCATCACACTCCCGCGATATACGGCCTCGAGAGCTACATTTCGGTGCCGATCATCCTTCCCAATGGCGATTACTTCGGCAACCTGTGCGCGATCGATCCCCGTCCGGCAAAAGTCTCCGAAACCCGCATCGTGCGGATGTTCGAAGTGTTCGCCCAACTGATCGCCATGCAAATCGACAACGAACAGCGCCAGTGGTCGACCGAGGCGCAACTCATGAACGAGCGTGAGACGGCAAGCCTTCGGGAGCAGTTTATCGCTGTGCTGGGGCACGACCTGCGCAACCCGCTGGCTGCCGTCGATGCCACGGCGGAGCTGCTTGCACGTAACCCGGGTGGGCTCGACCTGGTCGCGGTGGGAACGCGCCTGAAAAGAACATCCGCCCGCATGGCGAGGTTGATCGACGATGTGATGGACTTCGCTCGTGGTCGGCTGGGAAGGGGCATCCCGGCAACCATCGGGCCCGTAGACGATCTCGCATCCGTCCTTCGCGTGGCCATTGGCGAACTGTGCGACTCGAACCCGTCACGCGTCGTGCGCAGCGAGATCGCCGTTCAAGGCACGGTGCAGTGCGACACCGTTCGTCTACAGCAACTGATCTCCAATCTGGTCGGCAATGCGCTTACGCATGGCGCGGAAGATGTCCCGGTCGTCGTGGAGGCCCGGACCGAAGCAGGACAACTCGTTGTGTCAGTCACCAATGGGGGCTCACCGATCGAGCAACACCTCCTACCCAAGGTTTTCGAACCGTACTGGCGGCCGCCCTCGAGCACACCAGGCGGCGGCTTGGGACTTGGCCTGTATATCTGCAAGAAAATCGTCGAAGCGCATGGCGGAACCCTGGAGGTGTGCTCGAGCGCCGAGCTGGGTACCTGCTTCACGGCGCGCATTCCCGTCGGCTAAGCCGCGCCGGTTCGGCGACCGGCGCCTATCGTTTCAGAGGGCTCTGCGCTCGCCTTGCGCCTGTCCGTCGTTACAGATAGCTGCAGACGTAGTCGAGCGTTTCGATCACGTCGATATCGAAGCGGCTCTTCCCCGGTACCGAAAACGACTCGCCCGCGCCATACGTCTTCCACTCGTCGCTGCCTTCGAGGCGAATCCGGCATTGGCCGGCCTGCACTTCCATCAGTTCCGGCGCATCGGTGCCGAAGTTGAGCGCGCCGGGCAGGATCACCCCAAGCGTCTTGCGCGAGCCGTCGGCGAAGAGAACGGTATGCGAGACGCACTTGCCGTCGAAGTAGACGTTGGCGCGTTTGATAACGGAAACCTGATCGAATTGCGTTGCGGCCGTCATGGCGGTCTTCCTATGGGTGAACGTGAATGGATACGTTGGCGCCGCCTCGTAGCAACGGGCGGTGCGT
>Ga0208322_1000006_pt1 | contig 27193 bp, 22 predicted proteins | sample June2015DPH_8_10_2_FD_184697 | JGI IMG/M metagenome (GOLD analysis project Ga0208322, IMG submission 184697) | Peatland microbial communities from SPRUCE experiment site at the Marcell Experimental Forest, Minnesota, USA - June2015DPH_8_10... | ecosystem: Environmental > Terrestrial > Soil >...
CCGACTGCGACACCCGGAATGAAGGCGAGCGGCAGTACGCCGCCTACATAGGGGATCTGTGCGACCAGCGTCATCACCAGCAGATACGCGAAGAATAGCGTCAGGAATGCGAGCGGGTTCTTGCGGAACAGCCAGATGCCCTGTCGGAACCATACATAGCCGGTCTTCGCGGGAACTTCAATTAGTTGCATGAGGTATGGATGCCTGGAAGTGCAACGCCGGAAAGGCGCTCGCGCAGAATGCGCTCGAAATGGCCCGGGTCGTGCGGCTTAAGCAGTTCGGCCGCACGCGGCATGTGAAAATCATACAGGCGCGAGACCCAGAAGCGGTAGGCGCCTGCGCGCAGCATGTCACCCCAGTGACGGTTCTCTTCCTGCGTGAACGGGCGCACAGTCTGATAGGACCGCAGCATGGCCTCGACGCGGGCTTCGTCGAGCTTGCCGGTGGCGAGATCGACGCACCAATCGTTGACCGTCACCGCCACGTCGAACAGCCATTTGTCGCAGCCGGCGAAATAAAAATCGAAGAAGCCGCCGAGGCGCACCTCGTGACCGCTGTCCGGCGCCGCGTGGGCGAACAGCACGTTGTCGCGGAACAGGTCGCAATGGCACGGACCTTCGGGCAGCGTCGCGTAATCGGCCGATGTGAAGAACGCCTCCTGATGCGTGAGTTCCGACGACAGCAGTTCGCGCTGCGCGCCGCTCAGAAACGGCAGCACGGTGGGCACGGTCTCCTGCCACCACGGCAGGCTGCGCAGATTCGGCTGATGGCGCGGGTAGTCGCGCCCGGCCAGATGCATGCGCGCCAGCATCTGGCCGACTTCGATGCAGTGCTCGACGCCCGGCGCCAGTTCCGGACCGCCTTCGAGTTTCGTCACGATGGCGGCGGGCTTGCCATGCAGCATGCCGAATAGCGTGCCGTCTTCGCGCGGCATTGGATCGGGCACCGGTACCCGGTGAGCCGCCAGATGCTGCATCAGATCGAGGTAGAACGGCAGTTGCTCCGCCGTCAGCTTCTCAAAAATGGTGAGGACGTATTCGCCCCGCGTTGTCGTCAGAAAGAAATTGCTGTTTTCAATGCCGGACGAGATGCCGCGAAACTCGACGACTTCGCCGAGATCGTAGTGCCGCATCCAGTGCGCGAGTTGGGGTTCGGTGACAGCGGTGAAGACAGCCATGCGGGAGACGTCGGATCAGGTGGTCGGGCTGGCGCGGTGCGGCCAGTGCGGCAACGTATGGGTAATCAGGGCAAACGGGATCAACAGACTGAAGGCCCGGGTAGCGGGCCATGCAGGGCACGAGCGGGGCCAGTCGGCGCCCCGCCGCAGGGTAAGAGGACCGGTAAGAATCAGTAGGTCAGACTCACAGAAGGCAGACGCGTGCTGGGATGGCCGTTGTTGGTCGCGCTCGGCGACGTGTCGAGCGGCGCGCCCATGTGATAGCTCGTGCCCAGATTTGAGTGCACGTTGATTTCGACCGGCTTGCCCTTATCGCGATATTCCGTGATTTCAGTGCCGTTCGGGCTCTTTTCATAGAAGCTCGGCAGGCGCGGCTGGTTGATCTCGACCTTCGAGCTGACCTCAGCAGCCGGCCGATTGATCGCGGCCAGGTCGGGCAGGCCGGCCTGTTCGTTGGCGGACATGGGGTGGTCGGCGGGCGGCGGTGCGTCCACGGGCTGGGCAGCCATCGCGGTGTTGGCGATGGCGAGCGCCAGCGCAACGGCAAGGAGCGGCTTCATGGTGATTCTCCAATAGAGTGCCCTGATTCTAGCAAATCCAGCCTTGCCCACGGGCGCGATAGCCTTATTTTGCGCCGCTTTCGCACACCGTGCGCGCGCGGCATGCGCGCAATCTGACAGACGTCGGCTGGTCAGGCCCCGATGATCAATCTTTCAGGGTTCCGTGGTAAGGTCATCTCATCAATCGAGGCGAATGAAGATGAACAACAACACCAATCAGCGCGCGGTGCAGACGCCCGCCAATGACTTCCCGACCGAGGCCTTCGACGACGCGACAGATGCCGTTACCCACCTGTCTGCCATCTACGAAGCGAACACGTCTTTTTTACGCGACGCGTTTGCGCGTTACCGGCGTAATGAACCGTTCGAGCGCCGGGTGCGCGCGTGTTACCCGTTCGTCAGGGTGTGCACCGAGGTCAATACGCATATCGATTCGCGCCGCTCGTACGGCTTCGTGGCCGGCCCCGGTGTGTTCGAAACCACCGTGACGCGGCCCGATCTGTTCGGTAACTATTATCGCGAGCAGCTGCGGCTGCTGGCCAAGAACCATCATGTGAAGATCGAAGTGGGCGTCTCGGACCAGCCTATCCCGGTTCATTTCGCGTTTGCGGAAGGCATCCATCTGGAAGGTGACCTTGATCGCGAGCGGCTGCTTGGCATCCGCGACGTATTCGATACGCCGGACCTGCGCTTGCTCGACGACCGCATCGTCAATGGCACGTACGAACCGGGAGCCGGTGAGCCGCATCCGCTTGCGCTGTTCACGGCGGCGCGGGTTGATTTTTCGCTGCACCGGCTCAAGCACTACACGGCGACTGCCCCCACGCACTGCCAGAACTACGTGCTGTACACGAACTACCAGTTCTACATTGACGAATTCGTCAAGCTGGGCCGCACGATGATGGCCCACACGGACGATGAAGATCTGCGCGCTTACCGCAGCGAGTACACGTCATTCGTCGAGCCGGGCGATGTGATCACGTACAACGAAAACCTCGGCGAGCAGGAGGTTGAAGGCACGCCGCCGCCGCGCCTGCCGCAGATGCCCGCGTATCACCTGAAGCGCGCCGATGGCAGCGGTATCACGATGATCAACATTGGCGTCGGCCCGTCGAACGCAAAGACGATCACCGACCACGTCGCCGTGCTGCGTCCGCATGCGTGGATCATGCTTGGTCATTGCGCCGGGCTGCGTAACACGCAGCGCCTGGGCGACTACGTGCTGGCGCATGGTTATGTGCGCGAGGATCACGTACTCGACGACGACCTGCCTTTGTGGGTGCCGATTCCGGCGCTCGCAGAAGTGCAGGTGGCGCTGGAGCGCGCGGTCGCACAGGTGACACAGCTCGACGGCGTCGAACTCAAGCGCGTAATGCGCACCGGCACTGTGGCGAGCGTCGACAACCGCAACTGGGAACTGCGCGATCATCGCGAGCCTGTGCAGCGTCTGTCACAAAGCCGCGCGATTGCGCTGGATATGGAGAGCGCGACGATTGCCGCGAACGGCTTCCGGTTCCGGGTGCCGTACGGCACTTTGCTTTGCGTCTCGGACAAGCCCTTGCACGGCGAACTGAAGCTGCCGGGCATGGCAGACCAGTTCTATCGGGCGCAGGTCGATCAGCATCTGCAGATCGGCGTCAAGGCGATGGAACTGCTGCGCATGAACGGCCTGCACCGTCTGCATAGTCGCAAGTTGCGCAGCTTTGCGGAAGTCGCGTTCCAGTAATGCGGCAGGCAAGCAGGTAAGACAAATAAGTCGTCAAGCAAGCCGCTGGCTTCCCGGGTGGTTCCAGGCCGGTCGGAAGAAGATCTAGCCCTAGAACTGCCCGAAGCCGGTCAGCCCAATCAGGCTCCCTGCAGCGAGCAACCACAGCGGGTGGATGCGAGTTTTAACCGCCAGCACCGCGCAAACCGCGGTGATCGCCCATGCGATCAGCGTCGTATCCGAGGCATGCGTGATCAGCGCCGCACTCGCGGCCACGAGCCCCGCGGTCACCGGCACCAGTCCCGCTTGAGCATAGCGTCGCCACGGCCGGTCCTTGAAGCGCTCCCATGCCTTCAGCGCGAGGATCGTCACGATCGACGACGGCCCAAATTTCGCCACCGAGGTCACTAGCATCCCCGCCCAGCCAGCCACGTGCCAACCCACCAGGGTGACGACCATCAGGCTCGGACCCGGCGCGGCCTGTGCCAATGCAAAGAGCGCGCTGAATTCGCTGGCGGGCATCCAATGATGCACGTCGACCACCTGACGTTGCATCTCCGGCAGGATCGTGTTGCCGCCGCCGAAAGCCAGCAGCGACAACTGGCAGAAAATGATGGCGAGTGAGATCAGAGTGTCGGTCATCGTGCGGTCCTGGAGGCGAGGTAGATGCTCAGGGGTGTGAGGACCAGCATCGTAGGCAGCAGCGGAAAGCGCAGCAGCGCGATCGCGAGAAAGCCCAGCGTGGCGATGATCGCTGCCACGGGCCTGCGCCACAGCGGCAGCACGATCTTCACCGCCATCGAGATCAGCAGCCCGGCCGCGGCAGCGGCGAGGCCTGCAAACAGATGACGGATGTGCGGATCGTTTTGCGTGTGTTCGTACAGCACGCCTAGCCCAATCACCACCAGCGACGGACCTGCGATCAGTCCGAGCAGGCCCGCGAGCGCCCCCGGCAGCCCGCGAAAGCGCATGCCGATCGCCACTGACAGGTTGATCACATTGCCGCCTGGGAGGAACTGGCACAGGCCCAGCAGATAGGTGAAGTCGGAGGCTGAGAGCCAGCGGCGCCGCTCGACGATCGCGCGCCGCGCGAGCGGCAGCGCGCCGCCAAACGAGATCAGTCCGAGGCCGAGAAAGCCGCTGAAGATCTCGCTGACGCTGGGCGGCGGCGCGAGGCCGGCGTCGGCTCCGGCTCCGGCCTGTGCGGAGGTAAGGTTTGAGTCCATGCTGTGGAGGTTAACGCCGTTTTGTTTAGAGGCAAAACGGTTTCTCGGGCGTCTCCTTGTGATCTGGAATCACAAGCATGGCCCGAAATCTTCCTCCCTTTCCGGCGCTGCGCGCGTTCGAAGCTGCGGCGCGGCGCGACGTGGCGCATGCGCCGCCGGTCGAGCAGTTTTGCCGCTGGCTGCAGGAGCAGGGCGATCAGGTTGATGAGTCGGGGCGGGACTAGTGGGGGCTTTTAACCACGAAACCACGAAGCGGATTACGGCCGCAGCGAACGCGCCCTGCCCGGTGATGCACCTGGCGCATGAGCCATCGCCAGACATCGACCAAACGAACGAAGCCGAGCGGCGGTGCGCCGCGCGGCTTTGTCGAATCGCGTCACGTCAGGACCTACAGATAGAACATCCGGTCTTCATCGGACTTCGCAGGATGCGGTTCTGCCTCGTCGCGGTCTTCGTAGAACTTCAACACCGCTTCAAGCACCTGGTCCGGATCGTCGATCACCTGCATCAGGTTCATGTCGTCCGGATTGATGAGGCCCATCGGCACCAGCGATTCCTTGAACCAGCCGAGCAGACCCTTCCAGAACTCGCCGCCCACCAGAATGATCGGCACATGGCGCGACTTCTTGGTTTGAATGAGCGTGAGCACTTCGGCGAGTTCATCCAGCGTGCCGAAACCACCCGGCATCACGATCACCGCATCCGAGTTCTTCACGAACGTGACTTTGCGCGTGAAGAAGTGGCGGAAGCGCAGCGAGATGTCTTGCCACTGGTTGCCCGACTGCTCGTGCGGTAGTTCGATATTCAGGCCCACTGACGGCGCCTTGCCCGCATGAGCACCCTTGTTGGCCGCTTCCATGATGCCGGGGCCACCGCCGGAGATCACCGCAAAGCCCGCGTCCGACAGCTTGCGCGCGATCTGCGTGGCCAGTTTGTAATACGGCGAGTTCGGTTTCAGGCGTGCCGAGCCGTAGATGCTGACGGCCGGGCGAATCTCCGAGAGGTACTCGGTCGCCTCAATAAACTCTGCCATAATCGTGAACATCTGCCACGATGCGCGGGCCTTCTTGGCCGTTGCGCGCTCTTGATCTGCGAGCGATCGCAGACTCGGAATCACTTTTCTCTTGTTCATAATGCCTGAAGAACGAATCCTGGGGACTGAGCTGGAAGGTAAGACCCTGCTATTGGTTGATGGTTCGAGTTATCTGTACCGGGCCTACCATGCGATGCCTGATCTGCGCGGACCCGATAGCGGACCTACGGGTGCGCTATATGGGATCATCAACATGTTGCGGCGCATGCGCAAGGAAGTCACAGCAGAGTATAGCGCGTGCGTGTTCGACGCCAAGGGCAAAACGTTTCGCGACGACTGGTATCCCGACTATAAGGCGAACCGTCCGTCGATGCCCGAAGACCTCGCGCAGCAGATCGAGCCGATCCACGTCGCGGTGCGTGCGCTGGGCTGGCCGTTGCTGATGATCGACGGCGTCGAAGCTGATGACGTGATCGGCACGTTGAGCGTTGCTGCGGAAAAGCGCGGCATGAACGTGATTGTCTCGACGGGGGACAAGGATCTGGCGCAGCTCGTGACGGATCATGTCACCCTCATCAATACGATGACCAACGAGACGCTCGACCGTGCCGGCGTCCTGGCTAAATTCGGTGTGCCGCCGGAGCGCATCGTCGACTACCTGTCGTTGATCGGCGATACCGTCGACAACGTGCCCGGAGTCGAGAAGTGCGGTCCCAAGACCGCGGTCAAGTGGCTCACGCAATACGAAACGCTTGATGGCATCGTCGCACACGCGAACGAAATCAAGGGTGCGGTAGGAGACAATCTGCGCAAGGCACTGGATTTTCTGCCCATGGCGCGCAAGCTCGTGACCGTGGATACGGCATGCGATATGACGCCGCATCTCACGTCCATCGAAGAGAGCCTTTCCACAAGGCCCGAAGCGCGTGACGAACTGCGCGATATCTTTGCGCGTCACGGCTTCAAGACCTGGCTGCGTGAAGTCGAAGTGGCCGAGGTCGTGGAAGGCCCGGGCGCAGGTGAGGACCTCGCACCGGTAATCGACGGCGAGCGTCATTACGACACCGTGCAAACGTGGGAACAGTTCGATACGTGGCTCGCGAAGATCAACGCCGCTGAGATCACCGCGTTCGATACGGAAACCACCGCGCTCGATCCGATGCTGGCGCAACTTGTCGGCATTTCGCTATCGGTCGAACCGAACTCCGCCGCTTATATTCCGGTTGGGCATCGCGGGCCGGACCATCCGGTGCAACTGCCGCGCGACGAAGTGCTCGCGAAGCTCAAGCCGTGGCTCGAAAGCACCGACCACAAGAAGGTCGGCCAGCATATGAAGTACGACGAGCAGGTGCTCGCCAACTACGGCATTGCAATGGACGGTATCGAGCACGATACGCTGCTGCAGTCGTATGTGCTGGAGTCGCATCGTACACATGACATGGACAGCCTCGCGCTGCGCCATCTCGGCATCAAGACGATCAAGTACGAAGAGGTCGCGGGCAAGGGCGCGGGGCAGATCGGCTTCGATGAAGTCGCACTCGCTCAGGCCGCCGAATACGCCGCAGAAGACGCGGATATCACGTTGCGTCTGCATCAGGCCTTGTATCCGCAAGTGGCGGCAGACGAGGGTTTGAAGCGCGTCTACAGCGACATCGAAGTCCCCACCTCGCGTGTCTTGCGCAAGATGGAGCGCACTGGCGTGCTGATCGACGCGGAGAAGTTGCGTCTGCAAAGCAATGAAATCGCCACCCGCCTGATCGAGCTCGAAACGCAAGCCTATGTCCTGGCCGGCGGAGAATTCAATCTCGGCTCGCCCAAGCAGATCGGGCAGATATTCTTCGAGAAGCTGCAGTTGCCGGTCGTCAAGAAGACGCCAAGCGGCGCGCCGTCAACCGATGAAGAGGTGCTGCAGAAACTGGCGGAAGATTATCCGTTGCCGAAGCTGCTACTCGAGCATCGCGGCCTGTCAAAGCTGAAGTCCACCTATACCGACAAGCTGCCGCGTATGGTCAACGCGCAGACCGGCCGCGTGCATACCAACTACGCGCAGGCCGTGGCGGTCACCGGGCGGCTCGCCTCGAACGATCCGAACCTGCAGAACATTCCCGTTCGCACTACGGAAGGTCGTCGCATTCGCGAGGCTTTCATTGCGCCGCCGGGTCACAAGCTCGTCTCTGCGGATTACTCGCAGATCGAGCTGCGCATCATGGCGCACATTTCCGGCGACGCATCGCTGCTGCGCGCGTTCGCGCAGGGCGAGGACATCCACCGCGCCACCGCGGCGGAAATCTTCAGCGTGACGCCGCTTGAAGTTTCGAATGACCAGCGGCGCGTGGCAAAGGTGATCAACTTCGGCCTGATCTACGGCATGAGCGCATTCGGTCTTGCCGCAAACCTGGGCATTACCCGCGATGCGGCGAAGCTTTATATTGACCGCTACTTTGCGCGTTATCCCGGTGTGGCGAACTACATGGACGAAACCCGCTTGAGTGCGAAGTCCAAGGGCTACGTCGAAACCGTGTTTGGCCGCCGTTTGTGGCTGCCGGAAATCAACGGGGGCAATGGGCCGCGCCGCCAGGCCGCGGAGCGCGCCGCAATCAACGCGCCGATGCAAGGTACCGCCGCCGATCTGATCAAGATGTCGATGATCGCCGTGCAGGACTGGCTTGAGGCGTCGAACACCGGCACGCGGATGATCATGCAGGTGCACGACGAACTGATCCTCGAAGTGCCGGACACCGAATTGTCCGAAGTGCGCAAGCGTTTGCCTGAACTGATGTGCGGTGTTGCCACGCTGAAAGTGCCGCTGGTCGCGGAAGTGGGGGCCGGCGCCAATTGGGAAGAGGCGCATTGACGCAGGCCTGAGACTGAGGCGATATCGTCGTGCGCATGTGACACATGCGCACGGATGGCTTGTGGCAACCCGTGCCGCTCGCGGACAATCTCCGACAGACGGCCTCTACAAGGATGACGTAGACCGTCTCGACGCACAATTGATCGGCAAACACGGAGAACTACGATGCATCGCTTTATCGTCGTTGGTGGTGGTGCAGGCGGGCTGGAACTGGCGACGCGTCTTGGCGACCGCTATGCCCCACGTAAGAACAAGGGCGTGGTGCGCGCGCAGATCACGCTCGTCGATCGCAATCCAACCCATATCTGGAAGCCGTTGCTGCATGAGGTTGCCGCCGGCAGCATGGATCCGTTCACGCAGGAACTCGAATATGCCGCGCAGGCGCGCTGGCATGGCTTCGAGTTTCAGCAGGGTGAGCTAAGGGGGCTCGACCGCGCGGCGAAACGCATCACGCTGGCACCGGTTATCGATGACGACGGCGCGGAACTGCTGCCACAGCGTGTGCTCGAATACGACACGCTGGTGATTGCCATCGGTAGTACAACGCATTTTTTTGGTGTCCAGGGCGCACCCGAGTATTCGCTTGCGCTCGATACGGTCGGTCAGGCCGAGCGCTTTCGCAAGCGCCTGATCGCGGCTTGCATGCGCGCGGAGCATCAGGTGCACGAACCGGTGGAGTCGGTGCCTGACGCGTCTGTGCCGTCGACGGAGCCGCGCGTTCAGGTGGCGATTGTAGGCGCCGGCGCGACCGGGGTCGAATTGTCTGCGGAATTGCGCAATACGGCTCAGGTGTTGTCCGCATATGGGCTGCATAAGCTCGATCCCCGCCATGACGTCGGCATCGTGCTGATCGAGGCAGGGCCGCGTATCTTGCCGGCCTTGCAGGAGCGGGTGTCCACCGCCACGGCGGAGCTGCTGACCAAACTGGGCGTCAAGCTGATGACCGGCGAGACGGTGGCCGAAGTCGCGCCGGGCGTCGTGCGGACCGCGAGCGGCAAGACGATTCGCGCCGACTTGACGGTATGGGCCGCGGGCATCAAGGCGCCGGCGATCCTGGGTCAGCTCGATGGCCTGCCGGTCAACCGGCTTGGCCAACTGATCGTGCGCCGCACGCTGCAGACCGAGGTTGACGACAACGTTTTCGCGCTTGGCGATTGCGCCGCCTGCCCGTGGCCCGGCAACGAACGCAACGTGCCTCCGCGGGCGCAGGCTGCTCACCAGCAGGCGAGTTTCCTGCTGAAGGCGCTGGCCGCAAGGCTCGAGAATCAGCCGCTGCCGGAGTTCACCTATCGCGACTTCGGCTCGTTGGTTTCGCTCGGCCATTTCAGTGCGGTGGGCAACCTGATGGGCGGCGTGATCGGCGGCAACATGCTGATCGAGGGTCTGTTTGCGCGCTTCATGTACATGTCGCTGTACCGGCTGCACATTGCCGCGCTGCATGGCTACGCGCGGATGGTGCTCGATACCTTCGCGCATTGGCTGCGCCGTACGACGCTGCCGCGGGTCAAGCTGCACTGAGGGGTGTTGCTGCGGCGGCGGTGTGCGGGGCCGTTCGAAAGCGGTCCTTTCGCGCCGTCGCAGGGCATGAAAGCGGAGTTCGGCAGGCTTCTGCAACGGGATGGGCACGAGCGTATCCTGTTGCCGGTAGCTCGACTATTTACCACCGTTCACTGCCGTTCGCCCTTCATTGCCCTTCATTCAAGGAGTGCCGCATGCTGAAACCTGAAGTCGACTGCCTCGTCCCGCACGTTCCTTTTAATCGACGCACGTTCATCAAGGCCGCGCTCGGCACCGGATTCGCCGCTGCCGTGTTGCCGGTGTCGGCGCAAACCGTCCATACCGATAGCGAAGGGCTCGAGGCCGGCGAAGTCGCCGTGCATTCGGGCGACACCCTCGTGCCGGCCTATCGCGCGCAACCTTTGGGCAAGACGCACTTGCCGGTGATCATCGTCGTACATGAGATTTTCGGCGTGCATGAGCATATCGCCGATGTTTGCCGGCGGTTCGCCAAGCTGGGTTATCTGGCGATCGCACCGGATCTCTACGTGCGTGAAGGGGATGCGTCAGCCTATCCGAGCATGCAACAACTGAACGACCAACTGGTCAGCAAGGTCCCAGACGAACAGGTGCTGGCTGATCTCGACGCCACCGTTGCATGGGCGGGCGCAAACGGAGGCGACCTGAAGCGGCTGGGCGTCAATGGATTCTGCTGGGGTGGCCGAATCACCTGGTTGTATGCCGAGCACAATCCGCATGTGAAGGCGGCGGTGGCCTGGTACGGGCGGGTGGCGGGTGACCACACGGCGAACACGCCGGCCAACCCCATCGATCGGGTGGCAGACCTTCAGGCGCCGGTGCTGGGGCTCTACGGTTTGCAGGATCAAAGCATTCCGCAGGACACGCTTGCGCAGATGAAGCAGGCTATCGCGCAGGGACCTGAGGTGGGACGCGGCTCTCAGTTCGTCGTCTATGACGATGCCGGGCATGCGTTCTTTGCGGATTACCGGCCCAGCTACAAAAAGGCCGATGCCGAAGACGGCTGGCGCCGGGCGCTGGTCTGGTTCAAGCAGCACGGCGTAGCGTAGGTGCTGCGGCGGCTACCTGATCGAAGCGGCCGGCAATACCGTCGGGCCGCCTGCCACCGTCACGGATTCGGCCCGGTCGCAACCGGCCTGCCCGGATTGGACGTCCACTCGCTCCACGACCCTGCGTAAAGCGCGGCGCCATGCAGGCCGGCGACTTCCATCGCCAGCGCGTTGACGCAGGCCGTTACTCCGGAGCCGCACTGCAGCACCACGTGATCCGGCGCGATGCCCGGCAACAATGCCTGGAATTCTTCGCGTAACGAATGCGCCGGCTTGAACCGCCCGTCCGCGGTCAAATTGTCCTTGAAGAAGCGGTTCAGCGCGCCCGGGATGTGCCCACCTACCCGATCAAGGGTCTCGTTCTCGCCGCGATACCGGTCCGCAGCCCGCGCGTCGATCACCACCCGCTCATGCGTACTCAGATTGCGCTCCACGGCCTGCACGTCGAATGTGACCGCCAGCGGCGCACCGGCCTTGAAGTTGCCAGGGCTGTGCGGCGCAACCTCCTGCGTCAACGGATGGCCGGCTGCTTGCCACGCTTGCAGTCCACCGTCGAGCAACGCAACCGCGTCGTGACCCAGCCAGCGTAACAGCCACCAGGCGCGCGCGGCGTACATGCCGCCTTGCGCATCATAGGCAACGACCTGCTGACCTTGCTTGAGGCCGCGAGCGGCCAGCATGGCGGCGAGCTTCGCGCGGTCCGGCAGCGGATGGCGGCCATTGGCGCCGGTCTTCGGGCTCGACAGGTCGCGATCCAGATGCAGATACTGCGCCCCCGGCAGGTGAGCGGCCGCATAGGCCTTTTCGCCGGCTTCCGTGTCGGCCAGATCGAAACGGCAGTCGATCACGAATACGCTGCCAGGTGCAGCGGTGAGCCGTTCAGCGAGATTCGCCGCGGAGATCAGTGTGGTGTAGTGGGTATGTGGCATGACGGCTCCGGTCCCATGCAAATTGTTGCGAAACGGACGATTTCGGCACGGCCCGAGCCAACAACCAGGCGCGCTCAAGCAGTTCGACCGAATGATCTTCTTAGTCTAAACAAAAAAGACGGGCCGAAGCCCGTCTTTCTGTGATTGCGGTGAGCCCGTGGGTTGTATGGCAGTTACGCTGTTCAGATCGTGCCGAGTTCGCGCCGCAGGAACTCGTGGAAGTGCTGCATGCCGTCTTCCATCGGGCTCTGATACGGTCCGACCTGCGACTCGCCGCGCTCCATCAGCGCACGGCGGCCGGCGTCCATGCGCTCGGCGATCTCGTCGTCTTCACGCGCGGTTTCCATGTACGCGGCGCGTTCGGCTTCGACGAATTCGCGCTCGAACAGCGCAATTTCCTCGGGGTAGTAGAACTCCACGACGTTGGTGGTTTTCTGCGTACCGCGCGGAATCAGCCATGACACGACCAGCACGTGCGGGTACCACTCGATCATGATGCCGGGGTAGTACACCATCCAGATTGCGCCGAACTCGGGTGCCTTGCCGTCGCGGAAGCGCAGCACTTCGTCGTGCCACTTGCGATACGTCGGGCTGCCCGGCTGTTCCAGATCCTTGTGGACGCCCACCGTCTGCACGCTGTACCAGTCGCCGAATTCCCACGTCAAATCGTCGCAATTGACGAAGCTGCCGAGGCCCGGATGGAACGGCGCGACGTGGTAGTCCTCGAGGTAGACCTCGATGAAAGACTTCCAGTTGTAGTTGCATTCGTGGACTTCGACGTGGTCGAACATGAAGTTCGAGAAGTCGAAGTGCTGCTTGGTGCCAAGACGCGCCAGATCCTTGGCGACGTCGCGCCCCTGGGCTTCGAATAGCAGCCCTTGCCAGTTCTGCAGCGGTGTAGCGCCGAGATTCAGGCAGGGATTGTCCGCAAAATGCGGCGCACCGAGGAGTTGGCCATTCAGATCGTACGTCCAGCGGTGCAGGGGGCAGACGATGTTGTCCGCCTGGCCGCGGCCGTTGAGCATGATGGCTTGCCGGTGGCGGCACACGTTCGACAGCAGCTCAACTTGTGATTGCTTGTTACGGACGAGCACGCGCCCCTCGCTCTCGCTGGGCAAGGCAAAATAATCCCCCGCACCCGGCACCATGAGTTCGTGCCCGACGTAGCGAGGACCTTTCTTGAAAAGGGTTTCGATTTCGCGCGTTAGAAGCGCATCGTCAAAGTAAGCCGTGACTGGCAGCTGGCTGTGAACAGATCGCAACTGCAATGCATTGCTCAGATTGGACATTCCCACTCCCGATGAAGACGTGAAAGCAGTGAACAACCCAACCATCGAAGTTTTCGATTTAGGGAGCCCGCGATTATACCCGTTTACCCCTCATCGGGGCGACTAAGTGTCTGATTTGGGTCAAAATTGTGAAGTTGGTTCACTGCTTTCGTGCGAGCAAAAAGGATTTTTTTCTGTCAGGCTCTGGGTGGGCCGTAAGGGAAGAAGGTGGGACCGGGCGCCGCGAGCGGATCGGTTTGGTCGCTTTTGCCGTAGAATGTCCGACTTGTTTTAATTTTGCGACCATTCATGGCGAAGACCGCACCGAAAGATACCGCTGCAACGGCCGCCGAGGGCACTGACAGCACGCCGCTGCCCGAGAACTACGAAGCGGCGCTGGCGGAGCTGGAAGGCCTCGTTGGGCGGATGGAAGGCGGTAGTCTGAGCCTCGAGGAGTCGCTGTCCGCCTATCGGCGCGGCGCGGCCCTTGTGACGTTTTGCCAGCAGCAGCTGGAAAAGGTCGAGCAGCAGGTGCGGGTACTCGATGGCGAGACCCTCAAGCCGCTGCCCATGAGTGGCGCAGGCACAACCGCTATAGAGAGCGGGGACGACCTATGACTTTCGAACAATGGATGCACTCGGTACTCGGGCGCGTCGAGACCGCACTCGAACACTATTTGCCGGCGCCTTCCGTTGAACCGGCGCAGCTGCACGAAGCCATGCGCTATGCGGTGCTGGGCGGTGGCAAACGGGTGCGCCCGTTGCTGTGCCATGCGGCAGGGGAGCTGACGGGCGCACGCGCCGAATGTCTCGACGCGGCAGCGGCGGCGCTGGAAATGATCCACGTCTATTCGCTGGTGCACGACGACATGCCGTGTATGGATGACGACGCGTTGCGTCGCGGCAAGCCCACGGTGCATGTTAAGTATGATGAACCGACCGCGCTGCTGGTTGGCGACGCGCTTCAATCGCAAGCTTTCGTTGCGCTGACGGCCGATGTGCTGGCGCCCGCGCAACAGGCCGCGCTGGTGCGCGAGCTGGCGCTGGCGAGCGGTTCGATCGGCATGGCCGGTGGCCAGGCCATCGATCTGGCGAGCGTCGGCCAAACGCTGACGCGGCCGCAGCTCGAAACGATGCACCGCATGAAGACCGGTGCGCTGCTACGCGCTTCGGTACGCATGGGCGCACTGGCTGGCGAAACGCCCAGCGCGGACGCGATGCGTTCGCTCGACGCGTACGCGGCTGCGGTGGGCCTCGCGTTTCAGGTGGTGGACGATATTCTCGACGTCACGACCGATTCCGCGACGCTCGGCAAAACGGCAGGTAAAGACGCGAAGGACGGCAAGCCGACCTACGTGTCGATCATTGGGCTCGAGGCATCGCGCGAACTCGCCGCGCAACTGCGTACCGATGCCCACGCTGCGATTGCGCCATTTGGCGCGCGCGCGCAGCGTCTTGCCGAACTGGCTGACCTGGTGGTAAACCGGGTCAGCTGAACGCGAAAGCCCGCCACCGCACATCCGGACCGATGGATGCGTGAATGAAGTGCGGGCGCGTAAGTTTTCCTACAATGGAACGACGATGTACGACTTGCTGAAAACCATCGACGACCCGGCTGCCCTGCGCCGCCTCGATCGCCGCCAATTGCAACCGCTTGCCGACGAGTTGCGCGCCTTCGTGCTCGACAGCGTCTCGCAGACGGGTGGGCACCTGTCGTCCAATCTTGGCACGGTCGAACTGACGATTGCGCTGCACTATGTGTTCGACACGCCGCGCGACCGGATCGTCTGGGATGTCGGCCATCAGACCTATCCGCACAAGATCCTGACCGGTCGCCGCGACCAGATGCACACGCTGCGTCAGTACGGCGGCATCTCGGGCTTCCCGAAGCGCGACGAGTCGGAATACGACACGTTCGGCACGGCGCACTCCAGCACGTCGATCTCCGCTGCGCTTGGCATGGCGATCGCCAGCAAGCTGCAAGGCCAGAACAACATGGGCATCGCCGTGATCGGCGACGGCGCGATGACCGCCGGCATGGCGTTCGAAGCCATGAACAACGCGGGCGTCGAAGACGACGTGCCGCTGCTCGTGATCCTGAACGACAACGACATGTCGATTTCGCCGCCGGTAGGCGCGCTGAATCGCCATCTGGCGCGCCTGATGTCGGGCCGCTTCTACGCCGCGGCGCGTGCCGGTGTGGAGCGCGTGCTGCGCGTTGCGCCGCCAATGCTCGACCTCGCCCGCAAGCTCGAGGAGCACGCGAAGGGCATGATCGTGCCGGCTACGTTGTTCGAAGAGTTCGGCTTCAATTACATTGGCCCGATCGACGGTCACGACCTCGATTCGCTGATCCCGACGCTGCAGAACATCAAGGAACTGCGCGGTCCGCAATTCCTGCACGTCGTGACCAAGAAGGGCCAGGGCTACAAGCTGGCTGAAGCAGATCCGGTGCTGTACCACGGCCCGGGCAAGTTCAATCCGGCCGAAGGGATCAAGCCCGCCACTGCGCCGTCGAAGAAGGCCTACATGCACGTCTTCGGCGAATGGCTGTGCGATGCGGCGGAACTCGATTCGCGCGTCGTCGGTATTACGCCGGCCATGCGCGAAGGCTCGGGCATGGTGGAGTTCCAGAAGCGCTTCCCGGACCGTTACTTTGACGTCGGCATCGCCGAGCAGCACGCGGTGACGTTCGCGGGCGGCCTCGCGGCAGACGGCATGAAGCCGGTCGTGGCGATCTACTCCACGTTCCTGCAACGCGCCTACGACCAGTTGATCCACGACGTCGCCTTGCAGAACCTGCCGGTGGTCTTCGCGATCGACCGTGCGGGCCTCGTCGGCGCGGACGGCGCAACCCACGCGGGTGCGTACGATCTGGCGTTCATGCGCTGCATCCCGAACATGACGGTGATGGCTCCGTCTGACGAAAACGAATGCCGTCAGATGCTGCACACGGCGTTGCAGCAGCCGGGTCCGGCGGCAGTGCGCTATCCGCGCGGCGCCGGTACGGGCGTGGCGACGGTCAAGCAAATGGCTGCGTTGCCGCTCGGCAAGGGCGAAGTGCGCCGCGAAACCGCCCAGCCGGTCGGCAAGCGGATCGCGATTCTGGCGTTTGGCACGATGGTCGCGCCGTCGCTGGCGGCCGCCGAGCAACTGGACGCCACCGTGGCGAACATGCGCTTCGTAAAGCCGCTCGACGCTGATCTGGTGCGCCAACTGGCTGAGACCCACGACTACCTCGTCACGGTCGAAGAAGGCTGCGTGATGGGCGGCGCGGGTTCGGCCTGCGTCGAAGCCCTGCTCGCCAGTGGGGTTATGCGACCCGTACTACAATTGGGCCTCCCCGATCGTTTCATTGATCATGGGGACCCGGCCAAGCTGCTTTCCGAGTGTGGTCTGGATAGCGCGGGCATTGCAAAGTCGATCCGCGAACGCTTCCTGGATCAAGCCACCGGCGTTGCAGGCAAGTCGGTCAAGCGCGTCGCTTAACAGCGTCAGTGAGCGCGTCGTGGGGCCGAGGCGGCCGGCGAGGTTTGCCGGCGCTATCGCGGCTATAGCAATCTCCAACTTGAATCGATGGGCCCTCGGGCCCATCATGCAACGCCGGCCTCAGCCGGCGTTCGCCGTTGTGTGCGTCGATCCGCACGGCGGCTGAGCACCCCAATCCGTCGCTTTGCGATGGGCTCGCAGCGGGCGATCTTCCCCACGGGGAGTTCCTGCGGAGCGGAAAACTTGGGGCGGCCCGGCGCTTTCTAAAGGACAAGAAAATGAATCAGATGAATCCCGCCTTTGTGATGCCGGACGTGCAAAGTACGGTCGACACCCGCCAGATCCCGATTCAACGGGTTGGCGTGAAGGCCGTGCGCCATCCGCTGACGGTGCGTTCGCAGGGCGGCGTGCAGCCGACGATCGGTACGTGGAACCTCGACGTCCACCTGCCCGCCGAGCAGAAGGGCACGCACATGTCGCGCTTCGTGGCGCTGCTTGAAGAGAACAAGGCGCCGCTGGAGCCGTCGAGCTTCCGCACGATGCTGGCCGCAATGCTCGAGAAGCTCGAATCCGAAGCGGGCCGGATCGAAGTGTCGTTCCCGTACTTCGTCAACAAGACCGCACCGGTGTCGGGCGTGCAAAGTCTGCTGGACTACGAAGTGACGCTGACGGGCGACACCCGCAACGGCGTGACGCGCCTGTTCCTGAAGGTATTGGTGCCGGTTACGAGCCTGTGCCCGTGCTCGAAGAAGATCTCGCAATACGGCGCGCACAATCAGCGCTCGCATGTGACGATCAACGCCGAACTGACCGACGATGTGCCGGTGGAAGACCTGATTCGCATTGCCGAAGAAGAGGCATCATGCGAGTTGTGGGGCTTGCTGAAGCGGCCGGATGAGAAGTTCGTCACCGAGCGCGCGTATGAGAATCCGAAGTTTGTTGAAGATCTCGTGCGCGATGTGGCACAGCGTCTGAATGCGGATGCGCGGATCGTCGCGTATGTGCTCGAAGCTGAGAACTTCGAGTCGATCCACAATCACAGTGCTTATGCGGTGATTGAGCATGACAAGCGCGTAGCTCCTCGCTAAACTGGCACTCTGTCTTGACGTGAAAACGGCCGCTTAAGCGGCCGTTCTGCTTTGCTGCGGGTTGTTTCGCTCGATGCGGTTGGTTGCCAGGCGAGATCTAACTCTCGCCGTTGCCCTTGACCGCCGCGCGAACTGCTCAGCGCGCGAGCGAGGTCAGATCCCAACGCGGCTTGACCGTGAACGCGTAGTCCTTGCCCGATTGGTCAGGCCAGCGCTGCAGTCGCAGCGCGCCGGCGAGCGCGATCATCGCACCGTTATCGGTGCAGAGTGCGAGATCCGGGTAATGCACGTCGAAACCACGCTTCTTCGCCGCAGCAGAGAGCGCCTCCCGCAACTGCCGGTTGGCGCCCACGCCGCCTGCGACCACTAGCCGGTTGAGCTTCGTCTTCTTGAGCGCGGCCAGAGATTTGGCTGCCAGCACATCGACGGCCGCGTCGACGAAACCGCGCGCGAGGTCGGCCTTGGCCTGTTCACCGATATTTGCGCCGCCGAGTTTCTTCACATGCGTCAGCACGGCGGTCTTCAGGCCGCTGAAGCTGAAATCGAGGTCTCCCGAATGCAGCATGGGGCGCGGCAGAACGACCGCTCCGGGCGTGCCGAATTCTGCCAGCCGCGAGACTTCCGGACCGCCCGGATAGCCGAGGCCGAGCAGTTTGGCCGTCTTGTCGAAGGCTTCTCCGGCAGCGTCGTCGAGGGTCTCGCCAAGGGTCTCGTAGACGCCCACCTCCGTGACCTGCATCAACTGCGTGTGGCCACCCGACACCAGCAGCGCCACGAACGGAAACGGCGGCGGCTCGTCTACCAGCAGCGGTGAGAGCAAATGTCCTTCAAGGTGGTGAATGCCGATGGTGGGCTTGTCCCACGCCATGGCGAGCGCATTGGCGATACTGGCACCGACGAGCAGCGCGCCGGCCAGTCCTGGGCCTTGCGTGTAGGCAATTGCATCTATCTCGCCGCGCGCCGTGCCGGCCCGCTCAAGCACCTCTTCGAGCAGCGGCAGCGCGCGCCGGATATGGTCCCGCGACGCGAGTTCCGGCACGACGCCGCCGTACTCCCTGTGCATCGCAATCTGCGAATGCAGCGCGTGCGCAAGCAGGCCGCGCTGCGTGTCGTAGAGCGCAAGACCGGTTTCGTCGCAGGAGCTTTCGATGCCGAGAACGAGCATGATTCGAGGGCCGAAGGGCGCGGCAACATGCGGCTGAAGGCTGTCCGCTTGGACTTGCGCGTATGTTCAGGCGCCCTAAAAAGTGAAAAGGCAAGCTTCAAAGTATAGCAGTGCGGAGGAGGGGCCGCAGGTACAATGCGCGCCATGGAATCCTTCGATATCGTGGTCATCGGCGCGGGTGCGGCCGGCATGATGTGCGCGGCGGTCGCCGGGCAACTCGGGCGGCGCGTTGTGCTGATCGACCATTCGCCGCGCCTGGCGGAAAAAATCCGCATTTCCGGCGGCGGCCGCTGCAACTTCACGAATCTGTACGCGGGACCGGCGAATTACCTGTCGGCGAATTCGCATTTCTGCCGCTCGGCGCTCGCGCGCTACACGCCGCGCGACTTCATGGCGCTGCTCAAGCGCCATCACGTCACGTGGCACGAGAAGCACAAAGGGCAGTTGTTCTGCGATCAGTCGAGCGACGCGGTCATCGACGTGCTGAAACGCGAGTGTGACGCCGGCGGCATTGCGTGGCGCAGGCCGCTCGCCGTGGAGCAGGTGCGGCAGGATGCAGCCGAGGGCTTTACCCTCGACACGCACGCCGGCCCGATCCGCGCCCGGGCGCTGGTGGTGGCGACGGGTGGCCTGTCGATCCCGAAGATCGGTGCTACAGATTTCGCCTATCGGCTGGCCAAGCAGTTTGGCCACAAGCTGATAGACACGCGCCCGGCTCTCGTGCCACTCACATTCGCGGCAGCCGACTGGGAGCCTTTTTCGGCGCTCTCGGGCGTCTCTCTAGAGGTCCAACTCGGGACTGGCAGTAAAAAGACTGGCGCCGAGTTCGTCGAAGACCTGTTGCTCACGCACCGCGGGCTGTCCGGGCCGGGCGTCCTGCAGATTTCGAGCTACTGGCAGCCCGGCGAGCCGATCCACATCAACCTGCTGCCGGAGCGGGACGCTGCTACGGCATTGCTGGAAGCGAAAACCAGCACCAAACGGCAGATTGCCAACCTGCTCGCCGAGTGGGTACCGACGCGGCTCGCCCACGTCTGGCTGGAGACGCATCAGATCCCGGCGGAGGCGCGTATCGCCGACTTGCCGGACAAGACGCTGCGCCGTATCGGTGAGGCGTTGTCGCGCTGGACGCTCACGCCAAACGGCACCGAAGGCTACCGCAAGGCCGAGGTGACGCGCGGCGGGATCGATACGCGCGATCTGTCTTCGTCGACGATGATGAGCGCCCGGGTGCCCGGTCTATATTTCATCGGCGAGGCGGTCGACGTAACCGGCTGGCTCGGCGGTTACAATTTTCAGTGGGCGTGGGCCTCGGGCGTGGCGGCGGGCCAGGCGGCCGTGGAGTATGTGAGGGCTTGAGCAAGCGTGAGCTGGCCCTATGGGGCTTGACGCGGACCGGTCTTTGTGAGAAAGGTCTGCTATACTCCTCAACCTTTACGAAGTTCCGTTATTGAAAAATGACGATCATCCGCGTAAAAGAAAACGAGCCATTTGAAGTCGCAATGCGCCGCTTCAAACGCACGATCGAGAAGAACGGTCTGTTGACTGAACTGCGAGCGCGCGAGTTTTACGAAAAGCCCACGGCTGAGCGCAAGCGCAAGAAGGCATCGGCGGTGAAGCGCCACTTCAAGCGGCTGCGCAGCCAGATGCTGCCAAAGAAATTTTATTGATTCTGACGTCGCTGCGGTTCCTACGGAGCGTCGGCACGCAACCGGTGGCGGCGCGAAATGCTGCCCGTGCGGACAACTTGGCCTCCAGGGCCACCTAGTCAAGCCGCATCTACTCCGCGCATTCGTGCAAAACCCGCGCGCCAACCCGCTTGAGGAAGCAGTCCCAAGCGGGTTTTTGTGTTGATGCACGGAGCATGGCCAGATCTTTTTACATTCCAACGAATTCAGGTGAGTAATGAGTCTCAAGGATCGGATCACAGACGACATGAAGGCCGCCATGCGGGCCCGCGAAACCGAGCGTCTCGGCACCATCCGCCTGCTGCTCGCCGCGATCAAGCAGCGTGAAGTCGACGAGCGCATCGTGCTCGACGACGCCGCCATCACCGCGGTCATCGACAAGATGATCAAGCAGCGCAAAGACTCGATCAGCCAGTTCGAGGCCGCAGGCCGCACCGACCTGGTCGACAAGGAAAGCGCCGAGCTCACCATTCTCTCGGCCTATATGCCGGAGCAGCTGTCCGACGCGGAGATCGCCGCCGAGGTGCAGGCCGCCGTCGCGCAAACCGGCGCCGCCGGCCCGCAGGACATGGGTAAGGTGATGGGCGTCCTCAAGCCGAAGCTCGCGGGCCGTGCCGACATGACCGCCGTGTCCGGGCTGGTCAAGGCTGCCCTCTCGAAGTAATGCGGTTTTTCCGGTCTGCGCGGCCTGTTCCTGGACGGGGCTGGCTGCGCAGCCTTCAGGCTTTCAAGGTAGTGCCCCCACTGTGATTCCGCATTCGTTCCTGCAGGATCTGCTGAACCGCGTCGATATCGTCGACGTGGTCGGCAAGTACGTGCAACTAAAAAAGGGCGGCGCTAATTTCATGGGGCTCTGTCCGTTTCATAACGAAAAGAGCCCTTCGTTTACGGTTAGTCCGACTAAGCAGTTCTATCATTGCTTTGGTTGCGGCGCGCACGGCACGGCCATCGGCTTCCTGATGGAGCATGCCGGGCTGACGTTTCCCGAAGCGGTGAACGATCTGGCGCAGTCGGTCGGCTTGACAGTGCCGCAGGAGCCGTCGCCGGGTCAGGGCAGCGGAGGCGGTGGCTACGCGCCGGCGGCGTCCAAAGCGGTTACGACCGCGCTGTCGGATGTGATGCAAACCGCATGCGATTTTTACCGCAAGCAGTTGCGCGGCGCGCCTAACGCGATCCAGTACCTGAAAAAGCGTGGTTTGACGGGGCCGATTGCGGCTCATTTCGGCATCGGCTACGCGCCGGACGGCTGGCAGAACCTTGAGGCCGCGTTCCCCAATTATCGGGACGAGGCGCTCGTGGACTCGGGGCTTGTGATCGTCAGCGAGAAGGCCGACGCTCAGGGTCAGAACCGCCGGTACGACCGCTTCCGTGAGCGGATCATGTTCCCGATCCGCAATGTCAAAGGCCAGGTGATCGGCTTTGGCGGGCGGGTGCTCGACGGCGGCGAGCCTAAGTATTTGAATTCGCCGGAAACGCCTCTATTTAACAAAGGCAGCGAGTTGTACGGGCTGTTCGAGGCGCGTCTGGCGATTCGTGAACAGCATTATGCGCTGGTGGTCGAAGGGTACATGGATGTGGTCGCGCTGGCGCAATTGGGCTTCCAGAACGCTGTTGCGACGCTAGGCACTGCTTGTACGCCGATTCATGTGCAGAAATTACTGCGTCAGACCGATACGGTAATTTTTAGCTTCGACGGCGATTCCGCAGGCCGAAAGGCTGCGCGCCGGGCGCTCGACGCTTGCTTGCCGCACGCGGCGGACAACCGGACGATCCGCTTCCTGTTCCTGCCGTCCGAGCACGACCCGGACAGCTACGTGCGGGAATTCGGCACGAAGGCGTTTGCCGAGCAGGTCGAGCGGGCCATGCCGCTGTCGCAGTTCATGCTGAATGAAGTGCTGGCCGGCAAGGAGCTGGACCAGCCCGAAGGCCGGGCGCGCGCGCTGTTCGACGCCAAGCCCTTGCTGCAGGCGCTGCCGGCCAATGCGCTGCGCGCGCAGATCATGCATATGTTTGCCGACCGGCTCGACGTGCCGTTCGACGAGGTCGCCGCGTTATGCGAAGTGGATTCCCGGATCGCCGCCGCTGCAAGGCGGGCGCCGGCCCGGAAGGACCGCCGTAGTGTGACCGGGATCGAGGAAAAGACCCTGCGCAATCTGGTGATGCATCCCCGGACGGTCGCGGTGCTGGATGAAGACGCCGAGCACGCGTTACTAACGATTACACGCCACGGCGAGCTGTTCGAGGAAGTGACGACGCATGCCCGCGCGCTGGGCGACGCGGCGGAGTTCCAGTTGCTGTCGGACCTCTTGCGAAATGGCGCGAATGCCCCGACTTTCGAGGAAATCTTTCGCAAAATTCTGGACTATGATGAAAACGTTCGGGATTTGTTGCTGAAGGATCCGACGGATGCGGCCGTTATTGAGGAACGGCGCGAGCAGGAGCGGATTGTCGGCGAGGAGTTGAAGGCGGCGATCCTGAAGATGCGTTACGACGCCTATTGTGAGCGACTCGAGCAACTTTCGCGGCAATCCAGACATACCGCGGAGGAATTTGCGGAATTGACGGATCTGAATCAGAAACGGGCTGACATGAAGCGTCAGCTCGGGCTGTAGCAGGGGCGGGCTGGACCTAAGCTATAATAAAAGGTTTTCAGCGGTTTGTTTTCCAGGCAAAAGGCGAAAGGCGATTGCAATGGCAAAGACTACAGGCGGAAAGAAAGCGGCAGGCACAGGCTCTGACGAGCCGACCACCAAGGTCACCGGGGCCAGGTCCGTTTCTTCCGCGGAAAGAGGGTCTGCCGGATCTGCCGTGAGCGTGACACCTGTTGCCCGGAGGAAATCCTCGACTTCTTCCGCTGCGAAAGCGGCGTCGGTGAGTACGGTGAAAGCCGCCAAGCCGGTCACGAAGCAGCCGAGTACCAGAAGCGCAAGGGAAGCGGTTGCCGCCCAGGACGATGCGGTAGCGCGCGAGTCTTCAGTATCCACGGTTCTACCGGCTGTTGTCCAGCAGCCGCGAGTCGAGACTACAGCCGGTACGGCGAACTCCATGACGAAAAAGCTGAACGAAGTATCCGTCGATGACGACGCAACCCCGAGCGAGGAAACTACTGCAGCTCCGGGGAAAGGCGACAAGGCCAAGGCACGCGACCGCCGCGCGAAGGAAAAAGCGCTGCTGAAGGACGCGTTCGCGTCCTCCCAACCAGGCACCGTCGAAGAGCTCGAAGAGCGCCGCTCGAAACTGCGCGCGCTGATCAAGCTCGGCAAAGAACGCGGCTTCCTGACCTACGCCGAAATCAACGACCACCTCCCGGACAACTTCACCGAGACCGAGGCGATCGAAGGCATCATCAGCACGTTCAACGACATGGGCGTGGCCGTATACGAACAGGCCCCCGATGCGGAAACGCTGCTGCTGAACGACAACGCCCCGGCAGCCTCGTCTGACGACGAAGTTGAAGAGGAAGCCGAAGTCGCGCTGTCCACCGTCGATTCCGAATTCGGCCGCACCACCGACCCGGTCCGCATGTACATGCGCGAAATGGGTACGGTCGAGCTGCTCACGCGCGAAGGCGAAATCGAAATTGCGAAGCGCATTGAAGATGGCCTGAAGCACATGGTGATGGCCATCTCCGCATGCCCGACGACGATCGCCGACATCCTGGCGATGGCCGAGCGTGTCGCGAACGAAGAGATTCGTATCGACGAACTGGTCGACGGTTTGATCGACGCCAACGCGGAAGACGCGGATGGCTTCTCCGCGCAGGAAGCGGAAGCGATCGAGAGCGAAGACGAGGAAGTCGAAGAGGAAGAAGGCGAGGACGAGGAAGACGACGACGGTGCCGCGCAAGCGACCGCCAATGCCGCGCAGATGGAAGCGTTGAAGCGTGCCTCGCTTGAGAAGTTCGCCATGATCAGCGAATGGTTCGACAAGATGCGTCGTGCGTTCGAGAAGGAAGGCTACAAGTCGAAGTCGTATCTGAAGGCTCAGGAAACGATTCAGAACGAGCTGATGACGATCCGCTTCACCGCGCGTACTGTCGAGCGTCTGTGCGACACGTTGCGTGCGCAGGTGGACGAAGTGCGCCAGGTCGAGCGTCAGATTCTGCATACGGTGGTCGACAAGTGCGGCATGCCGCGTGCCGAGTTCATCGCGCGTTTCCCGGGCAGCGAGACGGATCTCGAATGGGCCGACAAGATCGTGGCCGAAGGTCATGGGTACAGCGGAATTCTCACGCGTAACATTCCGGCGATCCGCGAACAGCAGCAACGCCTGCTGGACCTGCAGGCGCGCGTCGTGCTGCCGCTGAAGGACCTGAAGGAAACCAACCGTCAGATGGCGGCGGGCGAACTGAAGGCGCGTCAGGCCAAGCGTGAAATGACCGAGGCCAACCTGCGCCTCGTGATCTCGATTGCGAAGAAGTACACGAACCGTGGCCTGCAGTTCCTGGATCTGATCCAGGAAGGCAACATCGGCTTGATGAAGGCGGTGGACAAGTTCGAATATCGTCGCGGCTACAAGTTCTCGACGTACGCCACGTGGTGGATCCGTCAGGCCATCACGCGTTCGATTGCTGACCAGGCGCGCACGATCCGGATTCCGGTTCACATGATCGAAACGATCAACAAGATGAACCGCATCTCGCGTCAGATTTTGCAGGAAACCGGTCTCGAGCCGGATCCGGCAACGCTGGCGGAAAAGATGGAGATGCCGGAAGACAAGATCCGCAAGATCATGAAGATCGCGAAAGAGCCGATCTCGATGGAAACGCCAATCGGTGACGACGACGATTCGCATCTGGGCGACTTCATCGAAGATACCAACACGGTGGCTCCTGCCGACGCTGCATTGCACGCCAGCATGCGCGATGTCGTGAAGGACGTGCTCGACTCGTTGACGCCGCGCGAAGCGAAGGTGCTGCGTATGCGTTTCGGTATCGAGATGAGCACCGATCACACGCTCGAAGAAGTCGGCAAGCAGTTCGACGTGACGCGTGAACGGATCCGTCAGATCGAGGCTAAGGCGCTGCGCAAGCTGCGTCACCCGAGCCGTTCTGACAAGCTGAAGTCGTTCCTCGAAGGCAATTAAACGAAGGACAATCCGGCTGCTGCTGCGGATACGGGGGCTTCCTGGTCGTTTTGCTGATGCGAAGCGGTCACGGCAGCCCCTTTTTCGTGTAGTATGTCGGCCAATCAGCGAATAGGCCCGGCCTTCAAACCGGGTCTTTTTCTTGGTTTCAAATCTCAGGGCCGGACGCCGTGCTGGTTGCAGGCAGCGGACTCATAATCCGCCTCCGAAAGGACACCGTCGGTTCGACTCCGACCCGGCCCACCAAGGGTTTCAGCGGCTTTTTATCTCAAAGTTTGCTCCGCAAATTACCTTCCGCTCCGCAATTCACCTCTATCGGGTCGGTCCGATCTTGTCTCCGCGGCGCTTACGGACGTAGTGCTCCGTCATCGCGAGTGACTCATGTCCCTGCTGCTTTTGCGCCTGTCGTCTATCCTCGGTTGAATCCGTATTATCTGTTCCGGCCTTGGCACGAAGGTCGTGGAACTGGAATTCACCGCGGCAATGCCGGCTGCTTCACGTGGGCAACGAAAGCGGTACAGCAGCGCGCGTAGAGTCGGCCGCTGGCCCACCTCATTGACCACCAGCGCCGTGCTCACCACCTTATACGTGGCCTTGCGCGTTCGGATCCGGTCGACCATCGCCTTTAACTCCCCAGTCACCTCCATGCCACCACCATCGGGGCAACCAGAAATGCAAATCGAACTTGTCTTATGGTCAAAGAACGCCTGTCGAGGGTATTGTTCGGTTACCCGGACGCTTAAGCGGTCCTACACCGTGCCGAATCGGAAAATTGCATACGGGTGAAGATAAGCGCGAATGACTTCAGTCCGAAAGATTGATCCGCGACGCGTGGTTCTGCGCCACCTGGATCAGTGGCATATCGCTCGATCCGGACATCGCCTCGGACCATTGAAGGGTGCCACGCTCCAGGCACTTCATCATCGCGCTGGCAAGCCTGCATGATATCTCGCGTGCCTCGGACTGCTTAAGTAACGCGGTTCATTTGACGGACGATGTGCCCTAACTCCAAAGCTCACTGATACAGATGATCGGCGCGGCGCTCTTTGCCGTTGCCATTTTGCACACGTTTGCTCAGCGCGTTTGAAATACGTGACTTTGGCCGTCCTGTTCGTCAATGTCTCGATTGGAGGCACGCTCACATCGTTCGCTGCACCACCGGTGTTGATGGTCGCCGAAAAATGGAATTGGGACATGGGGTTCATGATGTCCACATTCGGCTGGAAAGCTGCAATCGCCGTCTTTATCAATGCGTTGGGTGCGACGTTCCTGTTTCGCAAGGAGCTGGGCGGATTGTCTATGGCAGAGGACGAGGACTGCAGCAATGGCGTGCCATTGATT
>Ga0208322_1000010_pt1 | contig 24160 bp, 18 predicted proteins | sample June2015DPH_8_10_2_FD_184697 | JGI IMG/M metagenome (GOLD analysis project Ga0208322, IMG submission 184697) | Peatland microbial communities from SPRUCE experiment site at the Marcell Experimental Forest, Minnesota, USA - June2015DPH_8_10... | ecosystem: Environmental > Terrestrial > Soil >...
CGAGCCTTCGCCCCCGACCGAACCCGCAGACGCGGCGGACGGCGTGGACGTGGCTGGCTCCGTTACCGCCGGCTGGTCTTGCGCAACCGCCGGTGCGGACACGGCGAAAGAGGCGGCGGCAACGCCAAGCGCAGCGCAGGTGAACAGCGGCGCGGCAAACGTGACGGCAAGCGAAGCAAGTGGAAAACGGGAGATCGGCAACGTCGTAGATGGGCAACGGAACATGCCCGAAATTCTATCACCCCGCGGTTGAGCCCTTTGGCATTTATGGCAAAATGCCCCGCTTCAGCAACCCGGTCGCAGCGTGCACGCCTCCCGCGTGCCGCCATGCGCGGCCTTAGATTGAGTCCGGCAGGAACACCTAGACCCTATGACGGAAACCGTAGCACTCAAGATCGTACAGCGCATCGCCAGCGAACTCTCCGTCCAGCCGCGCCAGGTCGCAGCGGCGGTGCAACTCCTCGACGAAGGCGCGACTGTTCCGTTTATCGCGCGCTACCGCAAGGAAGTGACCGACAACCTCGACGATACGCAGTTGCGTAATCTCGAGGAACGGCTCCTCTATCTGCGCGAACTGGAAGACCGCCGCGCGTCGATCCTCGCGAGCATCGAAGAACAGGGCAAGATGACCGACGAGCTGCGCGCCGCTATCGAAGGTGCGGACAGCAAACAGGTGCTGGAAGACCTGTATCTGCCCTACAAACCGAAACGCCGCACGCGCGCGCAGATCGCCCGCGAAGCGGGGCTCGATCCGCTTGCCCAGGCGCTGCTCGCCAACCCGCTACTCGATCCGCAGACCGAGGCCGCCCAATACGTGGACGCCGAAAAGGGCGTGGCCGATGTGAAGGCTGCGCTGGACGGCGCGCGCGACATCCTGTCGGAGCAATTCGGCGAAACCGCCGAGCTGCTCGGCAAGCTGCGGGAGTACCTGTTCAACCAGGGCGTGGTGTCGTCGAAAGTGGTGGAAGGCAAGGAGAACGCGGAAGAAGAGAAATTCCGCGATTACTACGACTATTCCGAAACCATCAAGACGGTGCCGTCGCACCGCGCGCTCGCCCTCTTCCGCGGCCGCAATGCCGGCGTGCTGATGGTCAAGCTGGGGCTCGGCGAAGAACTGGACGCGCAGGTGCCGCATCCGGGCGAAGCGCTGATCGCGCGCCACTTTGGCATCGCCAACCAGAACCGCCCCGCCGACAAGTGGCTCGCCGATGTGTGCCGCTGGTGCTGGCGCGTGAAGGTGCAGCCGCACATCGAAAACGAACTGCTGACCAATCTGCGCGAAGAAGCCGAACATGAGGCGATCCGCGTATTCGCCCGCAACCTGAAGGATCTGCTGCTGGCCGCGCCGGCAGGACCGAAGGCCGTGATCGGCCTCGATCCGGGGATGCGCACCGGCGTGAAGGTGGCGGTGGTCGATCGGACCGGCAAGGTGCTCACCACCGATGTGATTTATCCGCACGAGCCTCGCCGCGACTGGGACGGCTCGATCGCCAAGCTCGCGCGCATCTGTGCGCAGACTCAGGCCGAGCTGATCAGCATCGGCAACGGCACGGCATCGCGGGAAACCGACAAGCTGGCGAGCGAGCTGATCGCGCGCCATCCGGAGTTCAAGCTGCAGAAGATCGTCGTGTCCGAAGCGGGCGCGTCGGTGTATTCAGCTTCGGAACTCGCGGCGAAGGAATTCCCCGACATGGACGTGTCGCTGCGCGGCGCGGTGTCGATTGCGCGGCGTCTGCAAGACCCGCTCGCTGAACTTGTGAAAATCGAGCCGAAGGCGATCGGTGTCGGCCAGTATCAGCACGACGTGAACCAGCGCGAACTGGCGCGTTCGCTCGACGCGGTGGTCGAGGATTGCGTGAACGCGGTGGGCGTGGATGCGAATACGGCGTCCGTGGCGCTGCTCGCGCGCGTCTCCGGGCTGAACGCGACGCTCGCGCGCAATATCGTCGATTTCCGCGATGCGAACGGTCCGTTCCCGTCGCGCGAACATCTGCGCAAGGTGCCGCGTCTCGGTGAAAAGACCTTCGAACAGGCCGCAGGCTTCCTGCGCATCAACAACGGCGAGAATCCGCTCGACCGCTCGTCGGTGCACCCGGAAGCGTATCCGGTGGTCGAGCGCATGCTCGCCAGGATCAACAAGCATGTCGGCGAAGTACTCGGCAACCGTGAAGCACTCTCTGGCCTGTCGCCTGCTGAGTTCGTCAACGATCGCTTCGGTCTGCCAACCGTGCGCGACATTCTGGCCGAGCTCGAAAAGCCGGGCCGCGACCCGCGCCCCGAGTTCAAGACCGCCACCTTCCGCGAGGGTGTGGAGAAGGTCTCCGACCTGTCGCCGGGCATGGTGCTCGAAGGCGTCGTGACCAACGTAGCGGCTTTTGGTGCGTTCATCGATATCGGCGTGCACCAGGACGGTCTGGTCCACGTGTCGGCGATGTCGACGAAGTTCATCAAAGACCCGCACGAGGTTGTCAAGGCCGGTCAGATCGTCAAGGTCAAGGTGCTCGAAGTGGACGTGAAGCGTCAGCGCATTTCACTGACCATGCGTCTGGCGGACGAGTTCGGCGCGGCCGGTGCAGCAGGTTCAGCGCCGCGCAGCGGCGGCCAGCAGGACCGTGGCGCGGGCCGGCCAGGTGGTAATGGACGCGGCACGCCGCAACGCTCGCGTGAGCCGGAACCGGCAGGCGCGATGGCTGCCGCGTTCGCCAAACTCAAGCGTTAAGGCTGCGCGGCCGGTCCGACGCGCCGCAAGAGCCACGCAACAAAAAGCCCACGCAGTCGAGAACTGCGTGGGCTTTTTATCGTCCGCCCCGCGGCACGGACAAGACGGACAAGACGGACAAGACGGACAAGCTCGACAACGGCCGACAACCAACCTCAAATCTCGATCTTGGTCCCCAACTCCACGACCCGATTAGCCGGAATGCTGAAGAAGTCGGTCGGCTTGGCCGCGTTCTGATGCATCCACGCAAACACCCGCTCGCGCCACACGGACATGCCAGGCAACTGCGTCGGCACCACCGTCTCGCGCGCGAGGAAGAACGACGTGTCCATCAATTCGAAGGTCATGTCGTGCGAGCGGCCCACATCGGTCAGCACCGCCTTCACATCGGGCGTCTCATTGAACCCGTACGCGGCCTTCACCAGAAACAGGCCACCGCCGATTTCTTTCACTGTGACGCGGTCTGCGTCATTCACATAGGGAATGTCGAGCGTCGAGAAGGTCAGGAAAATGGTGCGCTCGTGCAGCACCTTGTTGTGCTTCAGATTGTGCAGCAGACTCACCGGCACGAGCGTATCGCTGCCGGTCAGATAGATCGCCGTGCCCGACACACGATGCGGCGGGTGGGCCAGCAGTCCCTGCAGGAACGGCATCAACGGAATACCGTCGGCGGCCGTGCGCTCCTTGACGATCATCCTGCCCTTGAACCAGGTCATCAGCAGGAAGAACAGCAGCGCGCCGATACCGAGCGGCAGCCAGCCGCCCTCCTCGACCTTCAGCAGGTTGGCGCCGAAGAACCCGAGATCGACTACCATCAGGCCGCCGATGATCAGCCCGACCAACAGCTTGTTCCACTTCCACACGTTCACCATCACCACACAGGCCAGTATCGTGGTGATCACCATGGTGGCCGTCACCGCGATACCATAGGCCGCCGCGAGGTTGTCCGAGCTCTTGAACGCCACCACGATGCACAGGATGATGAACAGCAGCAGCCAGTTCACCACCGGTACGTAGATCTGCCCAATCGCCAGATCCGAGGTATGCAGGATCTTCATGCGCGGCACGTAGCCGAGCTGGATCGCCTGGCTCGTCAGCGAGTAAGCGCCGGAAATCACCGCCTGCGACGCGATCACGGTCGCCACCGTCGACAGCACGACGAGCGGAAGCAGCGCCCAGTCAGGCGCGAGCAGGAAGAACGGGTTTTCGATGGCCCTCGGGTCGTGCATCAGCAACGCGCCTTGCCCAAAGTAGTTCATCACCAGCGACGGCATCACGAGCGCGTACCAGGCCACCCGGATTGGCCTGGCGCCGAAGTGGCCCATGTCGGCGTACAAGGCCTCCGCACCGGTCAGCACCAGCACCACCGAACCGAGCACGACATACGCCTGCAGCACGTGCGCCGCCATGAACGAATAAGCGTAGTACGGATTGAGCGCGCGAATCACGTTGGGTGACTGCACGATATGAGCAAGACCGAGCAGCCCGATCACCACGAACCAGATCACCATGATCGGTCCGAACAGACGCCCGACCAGCGCGGTGCCGTGCCGCTGGATCCAGAACAGCAAGATGAGAATAATGATAGTCAGCGGCAGCACCAGATGCGACAGATGGGGCGCCGCGATAGCCAGCCCTTCGACTGCGGAGATCACCGAGATGGCCGGCGTAATCACAGCGTCGCCGTAGAACATGCAGGCGCCGAAGATGCCCAGCATCATCAGCAAACCCGCCAGCTTCTTCTTCGGATCCACCGAGCGCAGGGCAAGCGCCATCAGCGCGAGGACACCGCCCTCGCCGTTATTGTCGGCGCGCATCACGAACATTACGTACTTGACGCTGACGACGATCACGATTGCCCAGAACAGCAGCGAGATCACGCCCAGGATGGACTGCTCCGTCAGCGGGATACCATGCGCCGGGCTAAACGCCTCTTTCAGCGAATACAACGGGCTCGTGCCGATATCACCGAACACCACTCCGATCGCAGCCAGTGCGAGCGTAGGCAGAGGCTGTTTGTGCAAGTGATGGCTATCTGTCATAAACGCGAGGTATCCGTTCCTGATCGGAAAAACGAGCGCTATTCTAAACTGGCTGTAAGGTAGCGCTCCGGCATGTTGTGCTTACACCACTGCTTACTTCACGTGAATCGCCCGTACAGTTTAGCGCCATGCTTCCAGCCTGCGAGAGGCTTATGTCGCCTGCTACGGTCACGCGAGACTGGCTCTCACTGCCCCGTCGATGCAGGTTGCATACCCGGCACGAATGAACCCGCGCACGAAAAAAAACGGAGCCCCACAGGGCCCCGTCTTGAGGGATTCGGCGCGACACGCGGAACGTGCCCACTCGCATCACGTATCCGATCGTTCCTGCGCGGTACCGCGCTTGATCCACGCGCCGAGGTTATGCGGACGCACCGTGTCCCACTCTTCGAACGGCTGATGAATCCACGGATTCGTGGGCAGGAACTGCACATGGTAGTCGGGCTTCACTTTCGAGCAACCCTTGTACCAGAGCACCGCTGAGCGCACCGCCGTGATGGCCGGATAGCGCTCCTTCAGATGCTGCTGTACGCGTGCCAGCGTCACGCCCGAGTCGACCAGGTCGTCGACCAGCAGCACGTTGCCGCCCAGTTCGCCGCGCGTCATCGTGATGTATTGCGCGATGTCGAGTTCGCCCTGCTCCGTGCCGGCCGCTTCACGGTACGAACTGGTGGCCAGAATCGCCAGCGGCAGATCGTAGATACGCGAGAGCTGATCGCCGACACGCAAACCGCCGCGCGCGAGGCACAGGATCTTCTCGAACTTCCAACCCGACTCATGGACAGCCAGCGCCAGCAATTCGATCAAGCGGTGATATTCGTCCCAACCGACCCACAGGTTCTTGTCGTCATTGCGCGGATCCTTCATCGCAATCATCGGTACACCCTGCGTCATGAGTTAAACCTTGAACGGATGACGAAGCAGAATCGTCTCGTCACGATCCGGACCGGTCGAAACCATGTCGATCGGCACACCGGCCACTTCCTGCACACGCGTGAGGTACGCACGCGCGTTCGCGGGCAGCTGGTCCCAATCCTTGATGGCGACGGTGCTTTCCTTCCAGCCGCCGAACGTCTCGTACACCGGTACGCAACGAGCCACTTCCGTCGCGCCGCGCGGCAGAATATCGCAGTCTTTGCCGTCCACCGTGTAGCCGACGCACAGCTTCACTTCGTCGAGACCGTCGAGCACGTCGAGCTTGGTCATGCACAGACCCGAAACACCGTTGATCTGGATCGAGCGGCGCAGTGCAGCCGCGTCGAGCCAGCCGGTGCGGCGCGGACGGCCGGTGACCGAACCGAATTCCTTGCCGACGGTGGCCAGGTTGAGGCCGATCTGGTCCTGACGATTGGCGTTGTCCGCATCGTACAGTTCGCTCGGGAACGGGCCCGAACCGACGCGCGTGCAGTACGCCTTGGTGATGCCGAGGATGTAGTTGAGCTTTTGCGGACCGACGCCTGCGCCTGCGGTGGCCGCACCGGCCACGCAGTTGCTCGACGTGACATACGGATAGGTACCGTGGTCGATGTCGAGCAGCGTACCTTGCGCGCCTTCGAACAGCAGGTTGTTGCCCTTGGCGTTTTCGTCGTACAAGCGGCGCGACACGTCCGTCACCATCGGCTTCAGACGGTCGGCGTAGCTCAGCATCGTGTCGAGCGTTTGCTGGAAGTCGACAGCGTCGACGCCCAGATACTTCGTCAACACGAAGTTGTGATAATCGAGATTTTCGCGCAGGCGTTCGGCGAAGCTTTCCGGCTCGAACAGGTCCTGTACACGCAGACCGCGGCGCGCCACCTTGTCTTCGTAAGCCGGGCCGATGCCACGGCCGGTGGTGCCGATCTTGGCCGCGCCACGGCGCTTTTCGCGGCCCTGGTCGATGGCGATGTGATACGGCAGGATCAGGGTGGTGGCTTCGGAAATGAAGAGGCGATTCTGAACATCGACTCCGGCGGCTTCGAGCTCGCCAATTTCCTTGAACAGCGCTTCCGGCGACAACACGACGCCATTGCCGATGTAGCACGCGACGCCGGGATGCATGATGCCGGACGGAATCAGACGCAAGATGGTTTTCTTGCCACCGATGATAAGCGTGTGACCGGCATTGTGACCGCCCTGGAAGCGAACGACGCCTTGAGCGTGGTCCGTCAGCCAGTCGACGATCTTGCCCTTGCCTTCATCACCCCATTGGGTCCCCACGACGACGACGTTACGTCCGGGGTTCACATTCACAGCGCTGGCAGACATGTTATTTCGTATGCTGGTTAAAAACGTATTCTACCTATGTTCGCGGAAGCTTCCGAATTTTTCCGTTTCCGCTCAACGGTATGGACGTTATTCTGGGTATATCGAAATAGCGCGGCTCGTCACCGCGCCGATCTTTTGCAACGCTACTTCAACGCTCAGGAACTGGGTTCGACGACCCACGCGCCGTTGCGTTCGACCAGCACGCGGTCGCAAGCAAACTCGTCGAGCGCGTGGTCGTGGCCAGGCAATGCCTGAATCACCACTTCGCCGGCATCGCGCAATGCGGCCACGGCGACCCGCAGTGCTTCATCGTGCTCCCAGGGCGCGAGAATTGCGCTGCTGCGCGCCTCAATGGGCGAAATACGCGCCACTTCGCGCAGATCCAGCGAGAAGCCGGTTGCTGCGCGCGCGCGTCCATAGGCCTGGCCCACGTGGTCGTAACGGCCGCCCCGCGCCACCGCGTTCGGCACGCCGTCCACGTAGGCCGAGAACATCACGCCGCTGTGATACGCATAGCCGCGCAAATCGGCCAGATCGATCATCACCTCCGCGCCATCGACCTGGTTCGCGAGGAATGCGAGGTCGTCGAGCGCCCGGGCAATCTCCGGCGTGCCGGGCAGGCGTGCACGGGCCTCTGTGAGCGCTGACGCGTCGCCATACAGCGACGGCAAGGCGCGCAGCGCATCGCGGGTAAGCGGCGTGAGATTCGCGGTCAGTTCGGCAAGCCGCGGCACGTCCTTGCCAGCAAGCGCTTCATACAGCGACTCGCCAAGCGCCGCCGCAGCGGGTTCCGCGTCGATCAAAGCGGCCAGCACGCCCGCGTGGCACAGGTCCAGACGCACCTTGGCGAGGCCGGCAAGACGCAGCGCGTCGAGCATCAACTGCTGGATCTCGAGGTCCGCTTCAAGCCCAGCGTGACCGTAGATTTCCGCGCCGATCTGAATCTGCTCGCGGGTCGCATGCAGGCCGCGCGGCCGCGTGTGCAGCACATTGCCGGCGTAGCACAGGCGCGTCACGCCTTGACGGTTCAGCAAGTGCGCGTCAATCCGCGCCACCTGCGGCGTCATGTCGGCGCGCAGGCCGAGCGTGCGGCCCGACAACTGGTCGACCAGTTTGAAGGTGCGCAGGTTCAGGTCGTGGCCCCCGCCCGTCAGCAGCGACTCGAGGTATTCGAGCAGCGGCGGCATGACCATCTCGTAGCCGTAGACCCGAAAGCGGTCCAGCAGATGGCGCCGCAACTCTTCGATCTTGCGGGCTTCCGACGGCAGCACGTCGGCAATATTCTCGGGAAGTAACCAGGTCGACATCGATGCAGTCCTACGACGGTGAACACGGCGCCTGGGCGCGCCGGTAAATAAGAATGATGGGCAGCGTGGGCATGAGCCTGCCGCCTTGGCCTTGGCCTTGGCCTTGGCCTTGGCCTTGGCCTTGGCCTTGGCCTTGGCCCTGCCCTCGGCCGGGTCCGCTGCGGCCTTTTGAGCCGGGCCGGAGCGGGTGAATCGCGCCTCGTCGTGGCGCGGATGCACATGCCTCTCGCGAGCGGCGACGGCAAGCGAGACACCCCAACGCTGCGCCCCAACACTGCTATCGCGCCCGGGCCCGCTCGCGCCTTCAGGTGGCGATGTACAGCAGCAGCAGCCCGAGCACCATCACGATGAGCCCACCAATGCGAATCTGATGAGGGGGCCGTTCCGCTGTTTTACGAAACGTATCGCGCCAGGCGCTCGGAAAAACGAAGGGGAACATCCCCTCGATGATCAGCATCAGTGCGATCGCGAGCAACAACGAGCCGGCTATATCCATGCGAATGAGGGTGCCGCGATACGTATGCCGCGGCGCTCCGGTAATCAATGTTTGCGCGGTGCCGCCGCGGCGTCCGATGACACTCCACCGGTCGGGCTACGCATGAAGCGGAAAAACTCGCTGCTCGAATCGACCACAATCACGTCATTCGGCTTGAAAGTGTTCCGGTAGGCCAGCATGCTCTGGTAGAACTCGTAGAACTGGGGATCGCGGCCATACGCGTCGGCGGCGATGGAGGCAGCTTTGCCGTCGCCCTCCCCCTTGATCGTCTGCGCCTGCATGTAAGCGTCCGCGAGCAGCGCCTGCTGCTGGGTAGCCGCGTCCGCCTTGATCCGGTCGGCCTCTGCCACGCCTTTGGCGCGCTCGTCACTGGCCGCCTGTTCGCGCGCCGCGCTCATGCGCTTGTAGACGGAGTCGGCCATCGCTGCAGGGAAATCGACCCGGGCCAGCTGGATGTCGATCACCTCGACGCCGAGCGAAGCGGCGGCAGCCGCCATCGCGTCACGCGCTTCGTCCGCCAGTGCCTGCTGCTTGCCCAACGCATCGGCGAGCGTGACCTTGGCAAACGCATCGCCCAGCGCGCTGCGCGACAGCAAGGCGAGCCGGTCCGGCATGGTCTGGTCATCGCCCCTGGTCTGCGCGAACAGCTTGAGCGGATCGGTCACGCGAAACTTGATTACCGGATCGACCAGCAGGTCGGTTTTGTCAGACGTAACGTAGCGGTCTTCATCCGGCGCATCCAGTGTCTGGATCCGGCTGTCGATCAGTACCAAGGTTTGCAGCGGTGGCGGCAGCCTGGCGTGCAAGCCCGGGCCGAGCAGTTCGGGCGCCGCATCGCCACGTCCGGTGAGGACGGCCATATGACGCTGATCGACCACGAACACGGTCGACGACGCCGCAAACAGCAGCAGCACGATAACGACGACGAGCGCAATGATTCGATTCATGTTCGCGCTCCTCATTGGATGTCGTCTTCGCGGCCGCGGCTGCGGAACGCGTCGCGCGAACGCAGCGAGTCGCTCGCCGCGTCGGCGTCGCTCGCGGGGCCCGCAGCCGCGGCCGCGGATGCTGCGGCACCGCTCGCCGCTTGCGGCACGACAGCGGCAGGAGCCGATACCGCAGCGCCGCCGGAAGCGGCGCTCGCCGCGGCGACAGCATCGGCAGCACGCTGGCGGGTAGCGTCGACCAGCTTGTCGAGCGGCAGATACAGCACGTTGTTACCGGCCTTGCTGTCGACAAATACCTTCGTCGTATTCGAATAGATATGCTGCATGGTGTCCAGGTACATGCGCTCGCGGATCACCGCCGGCGCTTTGGAGTACTGCTCGTAGACCTGCTTGAAGCGCTCGGCATCGCCTTGTGCCTGCGCCACCACCTGGTCGCTATAGGTCTTCGCTTCGTCGACGAGGCGCGCCGCGTCGGCATGCGCGTGTGGCAGCAAGTCGTTGGCATACGCCTGCGCGTCGGCCTTCGCGCGTTCGCGGTCCTGATGCGCTTTTGCCGCGTCGTCGAAAGCCGCTTGCACCTGCTCGGGCGCCTGCACGCCCTGGATCGTCACACCCGTCACGACGAGGCCGGCCTGGGATTCGTCGAGGGAATGCTGGATTGCATCGGACAGTTGCTGGCGGATTGCTTCGCGGTCCTGATAGAGGATGTCATCGGTGCTGCGCGCGCCGATGATATTACGCACCGCCGCCTGTGCGGCCAGCGTCACGCTCTGGTCGGGGTCGACGCTGCGGAACAGATAGTCAGTCGCACTGCGCACCTGGTACTGCACGGCAAAGCGCACATCGACGATGTCGGCGTCGTGTGTGAGCAGCGAAGAATCCTTGACGTTCGCCAGACGCACGACATTGTTGCGACCGATTTCCACCTGGCGCACGTCGCCGATATTAACCAGTTCGTGCGCTTCGAACGGATATGGCAGGCGCCAATGCACACCTTGCGTCGCGGTATAGCGATACTTGCCGAATTGCGTCACGACGCCCGCCTGACCGTCCTGCACGACGAACACGCCGCTGCCGAGATAGATGGCGATCAGCACGCCGATCACGATGCCCACGCCGATGCGCGCACCGCGCCCGTTGTCCGGGCGGCCTGCGCCGCCCCCCGTCCCCTTGCGGCCGAAGACACTGCTCAGGCGGCGATTGAAATCCCGCCACATCTCGTCGAGATCGGGCGGCCCATCGCCGTCCTTGCCGTTCTGAGGACGCTTGGGTTCGTTCGGCCTTTGCCTCGCACCATTGCCGTCACCCCGGCCCCAGCGCGGATCGTTCATCGAAAGAATGGCGCGCAGGCGCAGCCAGATACTCCGCTCGTTGTAATCGTTCACCTGTGTTCGTTCACCAGAGTAGACAGCGGGTCAGTGCAATTTGGAACGGGTCAGTGCCCGAGTTCTGGGACCTTGCGGTCGTCGCGTGATTCGGCCAGCCGGAGGTCTTCTTCCGGCGCTTCGTCAAGAGGATCGGCAGCCGCGATTTCGGCGATGGCAGCGCGCAGTGTGTCCAGCCCCTGCCCGGTGCGCGCGCTCAAAAAGACGCGCGAAATATTACCATACTCATCCCGCTCAACCGCGTCGCCTCGGGCCGCCAGCTCAGGCACGGCATCGATCTTGTTGAACACCAGCACCTGGCGGATCGTGTCGGCGCCGATTTCGTGCAGCACCTCGTTGACCTGATCGATCTGGTCAAGACGCACGGCACTCGACGCGTCCACGACGTGCAGCAGCAGATCGGCGTGAATGGTTTCTTCGAGCGTGGCCCGGAATGCCGCAACCAGTTGGTGAGGCAACTCGCGGATGAAGCCAACCGTGTCGGACACCACCACCTGCCCCACCTCGTCGCCGAGGTAGACGCGCCGCGAGGTCGTGTCGAGCGTCGCGAACAGCTGGTCCGCGGCATACGCCTGGGCTTTGGTCAGGGCATTGAAGAGCGTCGACTTGCCCGCGTTCGTATAGCCGACCAGCGACACCGACATGGTGCGGTTGCGCTCGCGCGCACGCCGCTGCGTGCCGTGCTGGCGGCGCAGTTTTTCGAGCCGCGTCTTGAGCGCCTTGATGCGCTCTCCGATCAGCCGACGGTCGGTTTCAAGCTGGGTTTCACCGACCGCGCAGAGGCCGATACCGCCTTTTTGCCGTTCCAGGTGGGTCCACGCGCGGATCAGCCGCGTGGACAGATACTGCAGTTGCGCCAGTTCAACCTGCAGCTTGCCTTCGTGGCTGCGGGCGCGCTGCGCAAAAATGTCGAGGATAAGACTCGTACGGTCGATCACACGCCTGTTAAGCGCTTGCTCCAGATTACGCTGCTGGGCAGGCGCGAGAGCGTGATTGAAGATGACGAGTTCAATGTCGTTCGCCTCGCACGCAAGACGCAGTTCTTCGACCTTGCCGCTGCCGACGAACATCTTGGCATCGGGACTGGACCGGCGTCCGGTGAGGGTAACGATGGGATTAGCGCCCGCGCTTTGTGCGAGCAGGCTGAGTTCTTCGAGACTGGCTTCGAAATCGATCTTACCGAAGTCGATGCCGACAAGCGCTGCGTTGGTCAAATTGGAGGGTATCAAAATGAAGCGGCCGGGAGAGATCGCCAACGGGCGACGCTACGCCGGCCGCGACGAGAGGTTAGGACTGTTCGGAATCCGGGTGGAAATTCACCGGACGGGCAGGCACCACAGTCGAAATGGCGTGCTTGTAGACCATCTGGGTCACCGTATTCCGGAGCAACACGACGTACTGGTCGAACGATTCGATGTTCCCTTGAAGCTTGATGCCGTTGACCAGATAGATCGACACCGGCACATGCTCTTTACGCAGTGCGTTCAAAAACGGGTCTTGTAACAATTGCCCTTTGTTGCTCATAGCAAACTCCGTATTTTTTTGCAGGTTGACTAAATTGACGACGAAGAAAAAGAAATCCGCCGTCAACCGCTACACTATAGCCGATTTTCGTTTTCGCGCGCGGGACCTGGCCATCCGGCCAAACCCAACACACACGCGGGTTTCAGCCTTTGTCCGCGTAAGGGTTCGTTGATGATCTGAACTCTATGCGCAATGGAGTCCCGGTCAGCCCGAAAGTTTCCCTAAAGCGGTTTTCGAGGTAGCGCTTGTATGTTTCCGTGATCGCGTCGAGCGCGTTGCCGTGGATCACGATGATCGGTGGGTTCTGCCCCCCCTGGTGGGCGTAACGGAGCTTCGGACGCACCGGACCGCGGCGGCGCGGCTGCTGGAATTCCACTGCGTCAATCAGTGCGCGCGTCAATTTCGGCGTGGGCAGCTTGGACATCGCGGCCGCATACGCATCGTCGACCGAGCGCATCAGTGCACCAATCCCGGTCTTCTCGGCCGCCGAAATAAAATGAAATTTGGCGAAGTCGAGAAATTTTAGTTTGCGCTCGAGATCCGCTTTGGTGCGCTCGCGCACATGCGGATCGAGCCCATCCCATTTGTTTACGCCAACAACTAGCGCGCGGCCCTGTTCGACCACGAAACCCGCGATATGCGCGTCCTGATCGGAGATGTCCTGGCGGGCGTCGAGCAGCAGGATCACCACGTTCGCATCCGAGATGGACTGCAGCGTCTTCACCACCGAGAACTTCTCGATCGCCTCGAACACCTTGCCACGGCGGCGCAGGCCAGCCGTGTCGATCAGCGTGTAGGGCTTGCCCTGACGCTCGAAGTCGACGTAGATCGAATCGCGCGTGGTACCGGGCATGTCGAATGCGATCACGCGCTCCTCGCCGACCAGCGCGTTGATCAGCGTCGACTTGCCGACGTTCGGACGGCCCACGATGGCGATCTTGACGCCCCGCGCGGCCTTCTCCTCGTCACTCTCTTCCGGGTGGCCGGCGTAAGCGACTTCCAGCGCCTCGTTAATCATCTCGGTCACGCCGTCGCCGTGCGCCGCCGAAATGGCTCGCGGGTCGCCCAGACCGAGTTCGTAGAAGTCCGCAGCCACGGCGCTGTACTTCATCCCCTCGGCCTTGTTGACGACGAGGAAAATCGGCCGGCCGGTCTTGCGCAGGTAGTCGGCAATTGATTTGTCCTGCGGCGCGAGACCGTTGCGGCCGTCGACGATGAATACGACGATGTCCGATTCCTCAACCGCCTGGCGGGTCTGGCGCGCCATCTCATGGAGGATGCCATCCTTGGCGACCGGCTCGAAGCCGCCGGTGTCGACGACGAGGTACGGCCGTTCGCCCGTACGCCCCTCGCCGTAGTGACGATCGCGCGTCAGGCCCGGCAGGTCGGCAACGAGCGCATCACGCGAGCGCGTGAGGCGATTGAATAGCGTGGATTTCCCCACATTGGGGCGCCCCACAAGGGCAATTACGGGTTTCATCAGATGTTGTTCACGGTGAAACGCGAGGTCGAAATCGACCACCCCGCGCACGACGCCATGCGGCCGCGTCGCGGCTGCGTTTGACGCAAATTATCACGAATTCGGCCGGCCCCGGATGCGCGGCATATATGCTCATCCAGGCGGACGTTGGGTTGGCTGTATGGGCGGTGCCGATGCACCGCCGAGTCGCGGACGGGTCAACTCCGGCACCGACGGCAAGCTGATGCCGCCGCGAACGAACAAAACGGACGGTGACGCGGACCGTCGCGGGTTCAACTGCCGGACCAGCCTGGCCGGCAACCCATGTTTCTGCTTCTGCTTGATCTACTTCTATTCGACGCCATTCAACGGCCCTGCGGCGTCCCCTACGGGAGCACTGCGACAAAAACGCGCACGGCCGGCTAAGCCGGCCTGCGCGTCCTGCTGCGTAAGCCTCTCGCTGCGCTTAACGCGGACGGAAACCGTACAGGTCGCCGTCGTGCGTCTGCACCACCAGCGTGTCGCCCGCCAACACTGGCGCAGCGATAATCGCACTGCCGTCGGTCGGCATCCGTGCGACGAACGTGCCGTCGTCACGCGAGAGGAAATGCACAAAGCCCTGGTAATCGCCCAGCACAGCGGCGTGGCCCAGCAGGTACGGCACGCTCACCTGGCGATTCTTCAGCTTGTCGTTGGTCCACAACTGGTTGCCGCTGGTCGCGTCGAACGCGCTCACCACCGACCAGTCATCGCCGCCCACCACCGTGCTTTCATCCTGAGCCAGGCCCGTCGTGCTCGAGAACGCCTTTTCCCACACCGGGTGGCCCGAGTTCGCGTCAAAGCAGCCCATCTGCCCCTGGAACGTCACAGCGCAGGTCTCGGCGCCGACTAGCGTCGGCGGGCCGGTCACGTCATTGATCCGCTCGACTTCGGTCACACCCTTCGGATACGACACCGGCGTTTCCCAGAAGCTGTCGCCAGTCTGGACATTGATCGCCGCGAAGCTGCCGCCCGGGAAGCCGGCCAGCACCGCCTGGGCGCCCGCGAACGTCATGCCTGACGACACGCGCAGATTCAGCGGCACCGCGCGATTGCGGTACACCCACTTTTGCTCGCCGGTTTGCGCGTTGAAGGCGGTAATCTGACCGTCGACCGTGCGCACGATCACAAAGCCGTTACCCACCAGCGGCGGCGAGATGATTTCGCCAGGCGCCGTGTTCTTCCACAGCAGCTTGCCGTCCTCACCAAGCACGTAGACTTCGCCCTTGAGCGCGCCAACCGCGGTCAGCGTGCCGTCGCTACCCACGCCGGCAGACAGATCGCTGCCGACCTTGATGCGCCAGATGTCCTTGCCGGTCTGGGCGTCGATCTTCGCGACCGAACCGTTCGCGCCCGCGGCGTACACCACATTGCCGACCGCCACCGGCGAGAACAGGTAGCGCCCTGCCTTACCGACGCTGGACTTCCAGGCCTGCTGCACGTTCAGCACGGGTTTGAACTCGGTGAGCGGCGTCGGCTCGCGGCGCTCGTCCTTCGTGGATGAGCAAGCCGTCAACAGAAGCACGGTCATCGCACAGGCAACGGGCACAGCGTAGCGTTTCAGCAGATTCATCGGTTGACGTTGCATTTAGGGAGATTAATCAAATGGGACGGGTTGGGCGTCGTGCGACGTTCAACCGCCCAGCGCGTCCAACTTGAACTGGATCAACTGGCGCGTGGATGTATCGGTCTTCGACAGCGAATCGAGCGCGAGCTGATAGGCCGCGCGTGCATCGGCACGCTTGCCTTCGGCTGCGAGCAGATCACCGCGGCCGTTCGCCACTACGCCCTTGAAAGCATCGGACTGCGGTTCAGCCAGCAGCGCCAGACCCTGGTCGTAAGACTTGTCGTCGAGCAGCAGCGAGGCCAGACGGAGCTTCGCGATCTGCTTGAATTCGTCGTCCCTGGCGTGATCGATGGCCCATTGCAACTGGGTCTTCGCACCGGCTTCGTCGCCGCCCGCGTAGAGCGCCTTCGCTGCAACCAGTGCCGTCATCTGCGCATACGCGGTGCCGCCGAACTTGTCTTCCATGTCGCCGGCCACACGGGCCACCATGGACTTGTCGCCGGAGTTCACCGCCTGTTGCACCTGGTCGTACAGCACCGCGGCTTCTGCCGCCTGGTGCCGCTGCCAGTAATTCCAGCCGTTCCAGCCCGCAGACGCGAGCAGCGCCACCAGCACGATCCACGTCGTGGAATTGCCCCACTGGGTCCACCAGGCTTTCAGACCTTCAATTGATTCTTGTTCGTCGTGGTAACTCATCGCCAGGCGATTCCTTCTCTTTTATTACCTTGTATGTGTCGAACCGCATGGCCGACGACATTGCAATCAGTCGTCGCCGTCTTCGGCGGATGCAACCATCGCATTGATTAGAAATTCGGTCAAGTCTTCGGCCGGCACGTTGTATTGCTCGCTCTTACCGCCGTCCTGGCTGGTATTGCGCAACGGCTTCACGCCGATCGTACCGTTAGCAATCTCGTCTTCGCCGAGGATCACCGCAAAGGCCGCCCCGCTTGCGTCGGCACGTTTCATCTGCGACTTGAAGCTCGCCGTCTGGCCATCGGCGCTGCAATGCAGGATCACGTCAACACCGGTATCGCGCAGACGCTCGGCAACGATGAAGGCCTGTTCGCGCGCCGCTTCGCCCTGGTGGACCACGTAGACATCGCAACCTTCGTCTTCCGGCACGAGGTTCTCTTCCTTCAGTAGTTCGAGGATACGCTCGACACCCATCGCCCAACCGCACGCAGCCGTCGGCTTGCCGCCCAACTGCTCGATCAGCGGGTCATAACGGCCGCCGGCCGCCACCGTACCTTGCGCGCCAAGCTTGTCGGTCACCCACTCGAACACGGTCTGATTGTAATAATCGAGACCGCGCACAAGACGCGGGTTGATCGTGAACGGCAGGTTGTTCGCCTTCAGGAGACGCTGCAGTCCTTCGAAGTGCGCGCGCGATGCCTCACCCAGGAAATCGATCAGCTTCGGCGCGTTCTGCGCGACTTCCTGCATGGCCGGGTTCTTCGTGTCCAGCACCCGCAACGGGTTCGTGTAGAGACGGCGCTTCGCTTCTTCGTCTAGCACATCCATGTGCTTTTCCAGATACGCGATCAGCTCGACACGGTGCGCTGCGCGCTCTTCCACGAGCCCCAGCGAATTGATTTCGAGACGAATGCCGGTCAAGCCGAGGTCGTCCCACAAACGCTGGCACATCATGATGATTTCAGCGTCGGTATCCGGACCGGCAAAGCCGAGCGCCTCGACACCCACCTGATGGAACTGGCGATAGCGGCCGCGCTGCGGACGCTCATGCCGGAACATCGGACCGATGTACCACAGACGTTTTGGACCGTCGTACAGCATGTTGTGTTCAATCGAAGCGCGCACAACGGCAGCGGTATTTTCCGGACGCATCGTCAGATTTTCACCGTTCAGCGCGTCGGTAAAGCTGTACATCTCCTTCTCGACGATGTCCGTCACTTCGCCGATACCGCGCGTGAACAGTTGCGTATGCTCGACAATCGGCGTGCGAATGTTCTGGTATCCATAAGAACGGAGCATCGACTTGACGGTCGCTTCGAAAAACTCCCACAGCCCGGCTTCCTGCGGGAGGATGTCGTTCATGCCCTTTACAGCGGACAATTTCTCGAGCTTTTTCTTCTGTTCAGTCATCTGTGTTCGCTTGATACTTCTCAGTTGAGCGCGGTCGCGCGGCCATAAGTGCGCTCGACGTAGTCGCTCACGATTTGCTGGAATTCTTCGGCGATATGCTCGCCACGCAGCGTCTTGACCTTCTCGCCGTCAATGAACACCGGTGCGGCCGGATTCTCACCGGAACCCGGCAGGCTGATACCGATATTGGCCTGCTTCGATTCACCCGGGCCGTTGACGATGCAGCCCATTACCGCTACGTGCATCTTTTCGACGCCTGGATACTGGTCGCGCCAAACCGGCATCTGCAGACGCAGATACGTCTGAATCTGCGAGGCAAGTTCCTGGAACAGCGTGCTGGTTGTACGACCGCAACCCGGGCATGCGATCACCATCGGAGTGAACGAACGCAGGCCCATCGTCTGCAGGATTTCCTGCCCGACGATCACTTCGCCGGTACGCGGGCCACCCGGCTCCGGCGTAAGCGAGATGCGGATCGTGTCGCCGATACCCTGCTGCAGCAATACCGACAGCGCCGCCGTCGATGCCACGATGCCCTTCGAACCCATCCCCGCCTCGGTCAGCCCGAGGTGCAGCGCAAATTCGCAGCGGCGCGCGAGTTCACGGTACACGGCGATCAAGTCCTGGACGCCGCTCACCTTGCACGACAGGATGATCTTGTTGCGTGCAAGGCCCAACTCCACGGCGCGCTCGGCTGAGCCGATGGCCGACTGGATCAGTGCTTCGTACATCACGCTTTGCGCTTCCCACGGCGTGGAACGCACGGCATTTTCATCCATCATCTTCGCGAGCAGGTCCTGGTCGAGACTGCCCCAGTTGACGCCGATGCGCACCGGCTTGTCGTACTGGATCGCGGCTTCGATCATCTGCGCGAATTGCGTGTCACGCTTGGCGCCATGGCCGACGTTGCCCGGATTAATCCGGTACTTCGACAGCGCTTCCGCGCAGGCGGGGTAATCGCGCAGCAGCAGGTGGCCGTTGTAGTGAAAATCGCCCACGAGCGGCACCGACACGCCCATGCGATCGAGTTGATCGCGCACCGCCGGCACGGCCGCGGCCGCCTCCGGCGTGTTGACCGTGATACGTACCAGTTCCGAACCCGCCTGGGCCAGTTCCTTGATCTGAATGGCCGTACCGATCGCGTCCGCGGTGTCCGTGTTGGTCATCGACTGTACGCGCACGGGCGCGTCGCCGCCGATCGTCACGAGGTTACCCGCCCAGCGGACATCGACAGCATGCGACTTGCGCCGCGCTGCGTGGCCGCCGAAAACTGGCTCGTTCGAACAAATCTGACTGGCAGACTGAATGCTAGATTGGGATTGAGCTTCGGAGTGCATCGAAAAACCCATTTACGCCGCATGCGCCGCGCAACGCGCATGCCGCATGAATTGAAAAAGCCGCGCCCCGGCGGGGCCGCGACACATACCGTATCAAGGCAGCGTCAAGCGCGCCACATTGCCCTTGGCGGACGCATATTTCGCCGGGTCGACCGGCTGCCCGTCGAGCGTCATCGATTCGAGTCCAGCCTTGTTGCCGACCGTGACCTTGAAAGGTCCAACGCCTGACACTTCCTTGTTGTCGCCTGCGTGCACGACGCCGGAGAACAGCTCCTTGCCGTCGGCCTGGCGCACGCTGAACCAGCTATCCTGGGTAACGCGCAGCGCCACGATCGACTGGCCAGCCGCAGCCGCGACTGCGTTCGACGCGCCGTTGGCCGTCGTCGCCACTACCGGCGCGCTGGCAGCCTTCGTCGCGGCCGGGGTCGCCGTCTGCGCAGCTGCCTGCGCGTTGGCTTGAACCCCTGCCTTCGGTGCCGCCCCAACCACCGGTGCCGAACTCGTTACGTCGCCCGTCGGCAGCGGCGCTGGCAGTTGTGCTGCCGATGCTGCATTATCCGTCGCAGCCTGCGTCTCATCCGGTGCCGATGCACCCGGTGCCGCTTCGTCCGCCACGGCTTCGGAACCAGCCGTCTGTCCCTGTGCAACCGCGCCCGACGCGCCACTTGCGTTGCCCGCAGCGCCGTTGGCGTTCGCCCGCAGGCGCGCCAGCCATGCCGACGACTCGCCGCCGTTGGTATGCCACATGCCCAGCGCGATCACCGCGACGATCACCGCCGCGATACCCCACAGCCACGAACGGTGTTTCTGGCCGCTGCCACCCAGCGACAGTGACACCCGGCCGCGCGGCAGATCTCTGCCCGACGAAGCCGGCATCGACAGGTCAGGTTCGGGCACGCCTTTTTCGCGACGCATCGCCTGGGTAAACGGCGCCGGATCGGCGCCGAGCATCTTCGCATAGCTGCGCACCACGCCGAGCGCGAAGGTTGTGTCCGGCAACTGACTGATGTCGCCCGCCTCGAGCGCACGCAGTTTGGCCGACGACACCTTCAACCGGGCCGACACGTCGTCGATCGACCAGTTTTTCGATTCGCGGAGTTGCGTCAGTCGCGCCCCCACCGCCATCAGCGAATCCAACCCCGTCTGCACAGCAGGCTGCACCACAGCCCGGGCGGCTGCCGGCGCCGGATGGTCTGCGTTGGTCCCTGTGTCCTGCGGGTGCGGGTGCTGCGGCTCACTCATCCCAAATCCTTTCGCGTCGATTCTTTTTCACGTGCGAACCGCTGGGGCGACATGCCTCAAGTCGGTTGCGCAGACCGTTTATAACAAAATGTGCGGCCTCGTGTGCCGCTTCCGATCGCTTCTGCAAACTTTCTTTTCAATACCGTGCTGCACGGCAGGTTTTTTTGCGCTTCGCAGCTTCGCGACCCGCACTCCCCGCCGCCGTGCTCACACTGCGCGGACCTCGATCACCCTGGCCGCGCGACCCGTACGCTCAGCAAGACGGGTACGATCATTGACCGCGCCTGCCAACTGGCCGCACGCCGCATCGATGTCGTCGCCGCGCGTCTTGCGCACTGTGGTGACCACGCCCGCGTCCATCAGCACTTGTGCAAACCGCCTGATCTGCTCATTCTTTGAGCGGATCAGACCCGATTCGGGGAACGGATTGAACGGAATCAGGTTGAACTTGCAAGGCACATCGCGCGTCACGGCGAGCAGTTCGCGCGCCTGCGCCTCGCTGTCATTCACGCCGTCCAGCATGCAGTATTCAAACGTAATGAAATCGCGCGGCGCGACTTTCAGATAGCGCTGGCACGCCGCCATCAATTCGCGCAGCGGATATTTCTTGTTGAGCGGCACCAGCATGTCGCGCAGCGGATCAGTCGGCGCATGCAGCGAAACCGCGAGCGCAACTGGCAGATCCGCGCCGAGCCGGTCCATCATCGGCACCACGCCCGAGGTGGAGAGCGTGACGCGCCGGCGCGACAGTCCGTACGCGTTGTCGTCGAGCATCAGGCGCATGGCCGGCACGACCGCGTCGTAATTCAGGAGCGGCTCGCCCATGCCCATCATCACGACGTTCGTGACGACCCGCTCGCCCTTGCCTTCGCCTCCCACTGCCCGGCCGCCCGCCGCGCCAAGCGAGGAACGCAGCGCAAATTCGGCCATACGCAACTGGCCGATAATTTCGCCGGTAGTGAGATTGCGTGAGAAACCTTGTTTGCCGGTGGAACAGAACCGGCAGTTGACCGCGCACCCCGCTTGCGACGACACGCACAGCGTGCCCCGCGTTTCTTCCGGGATGAAGACGGTTTCAACCGCGTTGCTATTACCGACGTCGATCAGCCACTTGCGCGTGCCGTCAGTAGACACGTGATCGCTGACGATGCCGGGCATCGCAATCGTTGCACGCCCCTTGAGCTTTTCGCGCAACGACTTCGCCAGATCGGTCATACCGTCGAAGTCTGCAGCGTTGTACTGGTGAATCCAGCGCTGCAATTGCTTGGCGCGAAACGGCTTCTCGCCCAGGCTGTCGCAATAGGCGACGAGCCCCTGGGCGTCGAGATCGAGAAGGTTGACGGTTGGACTGGTCGTCATATCGAATCCTGCCATTTCAGTGCGAGACTTTCGTTCATGCAACAAGCTGCATGAACGCATGTGCCGTTCGCGCCCGTTCCTGCTGCTTTACCTTACTACTTCGCCGAGCGATTAGCGCGAGTAAACGTTGACTTCCGGGAAGAAGAACGCGATCTCAACCTTGGCCGTTTCCGGAGCGTCCGAGCCATGCACCGCGTTGGCGTCGATGCTATCAGCGAAGTCGGCGCGAATCGTGCCCTTTTCGGCCTTCTTCGGATCCGTTGCACCCATCAGGTCACGGTGCTTCAGGATGGCGTTTTCGCCCTCCAGCGCCTGCACGATTACCGGGCCCGAGATCATGAAGTCGACGAGGTCCTTGAAGAACGGACGTGCAGCGTGCACAGCGTAGAACTTCTCTGCGTCAGCGCGCGACAGATGGACCATCCGTGATGCGATGATCTTCAGGCCAGCGTTTTCGAAACGGCTGTAGATCTGACCGATCACGTTCTTGGCCACTGCGTCCGGCTTGATAATCGACAGGGTGCGTTCGATCGCCATAAAAACTCCAGAAAATTAAGAGGTTACAGATTCAAATGAATCCGCTATTGTAGCATGTTCCGATGTATGATTGTGATTGAACCCTTACGGCACTGAAAGACTCCAACGAGAGTCTGTATTTGTCTGTAATAGGATGCCGCCGGGGATTGAAACTCCCTGCCCCAGCGCTAATCTTAGGGTTGTACAGTACAGGTCAAGCGACTGGCGGCGAACTTGCCGGCCGGCGCTGCATAAACCACGGCGAGTTACTTTGCCTGACGCAAGGAGAAACCATGAACGACCATCCCTATAGCTTCGGCCGCAATGGCGCGGTCAGTACGGCCGAAACCCGCAACCGCGTGCTACGCAATACCTACTGGCTGCTGGCGCTGTCCATGGTGCCGACAGTGCTGGGCGCGTGGGTCGGCGTCGCTACGGGTTTCTCGCTGTTCGCGGCCACCAGCCCGGCCATGAGCATGCTGGCGTTCTTCGCCATCGCCTTCGGCTTCATGTTCGCCATCCAGCGCACCAAAGACAGCGCGGTCGGCGTGTTCGTGCTGCTCGGCTTCACGTTCTTCATGGGCCTGATGCTCTCGCGCATGCTGAGCTTCATCCTCGGCTTTTCGAACGGTCCTTCGCTGATCATGATGGCGTTCGGCGGCACGGGTGTGATCTTCGCCGCCATGGCCACCATTGCAACGGTCAGCAAGCGTGACTTTTCGGGCCTCGGCAAGTGGCTGTTCGTGGGCGTGATCGTGTTGCTGCTGGCCATGGTCGCGAACATGTTCCTGCATCTGCCCGCGTTGATGCTGACGGTGTCGGTGCTCGCTATCGTGATCTTCTCGGCGTACATGCTGTTCGACGTGCAGCGCGTCGTGAACGGCGGCGAGACGAACTACATCACGGCCACGCTGGCCATTTACCTCGACCTGTACAACGTGTTCGTGAACCTGCTGGCGATCCTCGGCATCTTCGGCGGCAACCGCAACTAAGCGGGCGCCGCAGACAGTGCGGGCTGACGCAATAGGCGGCCCGCCAGCCAGAAGGCAGTATTCGCTGTAACGGCCGGTAACCGGCTCAGTGCACGCATTAAAAAACGCCCATGACAGACAACTGCCATGGGCGTTTTCTTTTGCGCTCGCGCAGCTGCGATGCGATGCGATGCGATGCGATGCGATGCGATGCGGTCAGAGGATAACGGGCTCGCTCACAGACTCAGCCAGTCGAATCCGTCATCCTGCGAGGCCACCACGACTTCGGTGGCCGCTGCACCGAGCACGCCTGCCATAGCCGCCCGCGCGAGTTCCGGAGAGTTGTTCTGCTGGCTCAGGTGCGCGGCGATCAGATGACGCAAGCGCGAACGATCGAGCGAGGCGAGGATTTCTGCCGCGGCCTCGTTATTCAGGTGACCATGATTGCCGCCGATACGCGCCTTCAGCGACTGCGGATAGCGGCTCTGCGCGAGCATCCGGACATCGTGATTGCACTCGAGCACCAAGGCGTCGCAGCCGTTCAGCACGGTGCTGATGTGAGGCGTCGAAGTTCCGACGTCAGTCAGCACGCCGAGGCGCCCTGCGCCATCGGACAGCACATACTGCAAGGGTTCGCGCGCATCGTGGGGAACGGTGTAGGGCAACACGCTGAGGTCGCCGATCGCGACCGCCTCGTCGCCCCACAGCACGTGCAGGTCGACGTCGGCCTCGTCGGCGCCCACGGCGCGCGCCGTGCCCCAACTCATATAGAGAGGAATCGACCACTTGCGCGCAAGCGTCAAGGCGCTGCCGATGTGGTCGCTGTGCTCGTGGGTGATAAGAATGGCGTCGAGACCCTCGACGCCCGAGCCGAGCCGCGCAAGGCGGCGCTCGACTTCTCTT
>Ga0208322_1000011_pt1 | contig 23348 bp, 12 predicted proteins | sample June2015DPH_8_10_2_FD_184697 | JGI IMG/M metagenome (GOLD analysis project Ga0208322, IMG submission 184697) | Peatland microbial communities from SPRUCE experiment site at the Marcell Experimental Forest, Minnesota, USA - June2015DPH_8_10... | ecosystem: Environmental > Terrestrial > Soil >...
AAATAAATAGGTTTACTTATTAAACAGTTTAAACTTTTAAAAAAAATAAATAATAATTTATTTATTTGAAACAAATCTTTATTTATATCTATTCCTTCCCTATGGATAAAGGAGGAGTACGCGCTACCAAGATTATCATTAATATTTGTGTTTAAGAAGTTATAAGCTATAGTTTTATTATAATTAAATAAAATACCATTTTTTTGTTGACTATTTATATCCGCCATAGGACTTATTTTTTGTAAATTATTATTTAAATATTGATAAATGATAGTATTTTTTTTATTTTTATCCTTAGGATTTTCTTTAGAAGAGAAAAGTTTAATATAACCTGTTTTATTTAAAATACTTTCTTTTTTTATTTCACTTATTTTTAGTAATTCTAATGTTGTGTTTTCCCCTTTATTTAAAAGTTTGAATTGACCACTTTTATTATGCTCAACTTCATTAGACTTAGGAATATTTGTTTTTTTAAGAGAAAGAGATAAATTTCCTATTTCTGCTAGTCTACTATGGTGAGAAGAAGTTACATTTATTAATCTATTTAATCTATGTAATACAATACTTCCTTTTGTTTGTTTGTTAATTTCCCCCTCTCGCGTAGCGAGCGTAGCGAGCGTAGCGAGCGTAGCGAGCGTAGCGGTCATATGAATATTCCCACTATCTATAGGGTCTATAGAGAAGGACTTTGTTTTTTTTAAGAAAGATAAATTATTTTGATTATTTTCTTTATTTGTTTCATTTATTCTGTTTAATTGATAGGATTTTTTTAATTCATTTAATTTTAAAGGACTATACATTTATTTTTAATTTTTATTAAATTTGTCGCGTACGCGCTATTTAATTGACTGTTAAATTTAAATAAAATATAAATTCAATTATATTTTTATTAGTATACATACATTCTATTTTTTTTTATTGTTAACTTACTTTAAATTAATAATTTATAAAACATAAGTAATTGCAGTCCTCCTGCCTATTCACTGCACGATGAGTAAAAAGTAGTGCTCCCTTAAAGGCGAAACACTTTTTTTTTGTATTTTTCTTATTTTTATTACCTAGACAATTATAATAAAAAAAAAAACAAAGCAAAGGATCTATTAAAAAAGTAGGACCTTCCCACTTTTTCCTTTAAACAAGGGAAAAAGTAATTTTCCTCCTACCTACTAACTCGCTTAAAAATTGAGTGAGTCATATGGAAGGAGGTATTACTACTCCTTCCCTTATGTATAGGAGGAATACTTTTAATGAGAAAAATAGGAACAAAATATTAATATGGGGTTTTATTTCTTTGTAGTAATTTTATTTTGCTTTAGACCCTTATATTACTTGAAAATACTAACCTTTGTCTAAGTATGAATTTACATAGATCTATCTTTGTTAAATATTTTACAAATACAATTTTGTTGTTCACACTTACTTGTTTGTTAATATCCTCCCTCTAATTTTAATTCACTTTGTTCCGATTCAATGTGGAAGGAAGGGTGAGGATAGTCCTATTAAGGCCTATGGGGGAAAATTTTTAAGGCTTATTTTTTTCAGAGTATTCCTCCCTAAGTAGTGCTTATATTAAATAGGGATACCTTTGCTTCCTTATGTGCTGAGTATTAATTAAAGAGTAATGAGGAGGCAGATTAGGAGGTATAGTGAGTAAATGTGTGTATGTATGTTGAATATAATAACAATAATTATAAAAATTGAAAACATTTGGTCTCGAACCAAAACTTTCCCATTAAAAGTGGGACACTCAACCACTCGAGTTCTGCTTTCTATTTGTTAATTAAATATAGATGGATTGCCTTTCCTATGGTTTTATATATATCCCTCCTCCCCTAAGCGTCCACACTACGTAAGGTATTATGTCCCCCACGCTCATCTTTAGTTTTTATTTTTATTAGCGCTACGCTCGCTTCGCGACAATTATAAATACCGCTTCGCTCGCTTCGCGAAATAATAAAAAGAGATATGGATCGAGGAGTATACTTTAATAAGTTAGATTTAGATTCAATACTTTTAAAAGTATAAATAATCTAAAATTAGTTAATTATAGGGTTCGATTCCTTATAAATATAAAGATTGTACAAAAAATTTTACCGCGTACTCCATCCATAGGGAAGGAAGACCGCTGCCAAATCCGCGATAAAATTTTATTTATATCTTAATCTTAAAAATATAAAGGTACAAGAATACACTCAAAGACTTAATCTTAAGATGAAAATGTAAAACTGATTTTTCTTAATAAATAGGACTCCCCTCCTCCATTCTTTTTTTATTATTAATAAAAATTCTTCGAACTTCGAAGAAAGGTTACACCTTATGGGAGGGTCCAGAGGGAGGGAATTTAAAGATATTTTTCCTTTAACTCCATACTAATTATTTAATTAGAAATGATGGCCTTTTGTTCCTTTGCTTTTTATCGCGTACGCGCTAGCAAAGGCAAAATAAGGAAAATTTTGTTTAATATAAATTTATTATTAGTTCATTTTTATTCAACCTAACTACGATAATCTAGGTTAATAGTAAGGAGCTTTCCTTACCTACCTTTATGATTATTTTCCACCTTTATCTAAACAAAAATAAAAAGCAAAGGCGGAGGAAGGATGGTGTAATTTATTAATTCTACCATACTTGCGAAGCTAGGGAAAGCAAAGGTGTGATATTTATCCGTATAGCGTAGTAAGAAGTGTCAATTAAATTAAGATTCAAAAATAAATTAAAAAATGATAAATTATTTAACATATTTAACAACTATTTTTAATGATGCAAGTGAACCTTGGCAATTAGGTTTCCAAGATAGTGCTGCTCCAGGTTTCACAGGTATAGTTACTTTACACAATACAATTGGATTCTATTTAATTGTTATAAGTTTTGCTGTTTTCTGGGTAATTATGTCAGTTATCTATTACTATAGTTCTTCTAAAAATCCTATAGCCTATAAATATTTAACACACGGTACTGTATTAGAATTAGTTTGGACTATAACACCAGCTTTAATATTAATAGCAATAGCTTTTCCTTCATTTAGATTATTATATTTAATGGATGAAGTAATATCTCCTACTTTAACAATTAAAGTTGTAGGTCATCAATGGTATTGGTCTTATGAATACTCTGATTTTATTACAGATTCTGGGGATTCTATTGATTTTGATTCATATATGATACCTGAATCAGATTTAGAATTAGGTCAATTTAGATTATTAGATGTTGATAATAGATTAATTGTACCTGTTGATTGCCATATTAGATTAATTATTACAGGTTCTGATGTGTTACACTCATTTGCTGTTCCATCATTAGGATTAAAATTAGATGCTGTACCAGGACGGTTGAATCAGGTATCTTTCTTAGCTGAAAGAAGTGGTACATTCTACGGGCAATGTTCAGAAATTTGTGGAGTATGGCATGGATTTATGCCTATTGTTGTGGAAGCAGTATCTTCACCCGATTTTATTGTTTGGTTAGATTCAGCATCTTCATAATTAATTTTTATTCAATTTTATTTAAAATCTAGCTTTAATTATTTTTATTTGTATCTTTTCCCTCCCTCTGGACCATCTCTATCCATAGGGACTATGGAGGATAAAGGAGGATCTATTAAAAAAAAAAGTAGAAATTAACCCCCGCCCTCCGAAGGTGGATAGGGAGCTTTGCAAAATCTTCTTCTTCCTCTCCTATGGAGAGTAAAACAATTTTTCTACAGCCATAAAGGAGACACTCCTTTACTTTTTTTTTCTAAACCTATACTTCCTCCTTTATAAATAGGAGCGCGTACGATCTTTAAGAGAGGGAGGAGAAGAGAGGAGAGATACCCTTAAAAAACTTAATAAATAATTTAATCTCCAATTTTTGCTTACTAAACTTTATTTCTATATAAATTTTCCCTTTAACAAGGCAAAGGTGTTGTAGTAAAAGCAAAAGTGTAAAATCATGTTTATGCTCTGCAACAAGATAAAATGAAGAAAAAGAAAAATATTATATTAGTAAAATACTAATATAGAAATTTTCTTTCAAGTAAAAGTAGATATTATAAAAATTGCTGATTACATAAGCAAATAAAATACATTTTTATTTATATTTACCTTTGCTTTTTACTCCATCCTCTCCTATGGATATGTACAGCGTAGGCAAGGAAAGGGAGAAAGGCAAAATAATAAAAAAATAATAAATAAAAATTAAAACTAGAGATGAATTTAATTTTGGTTCTGATTGAACGTTTTTCAGTAGTTTTAAGACATGCGAATCGTTATTCTTCTAAGGATAAAAATAAATAATTATCCAGTAAAGAATAAGGTGTAAAGGTGAGTAATGGTAAATAAGATCTCTTATAGACTTCTTAAATAGAGGATAGTTAATAAATAAAATTTACTTATTAGCGTAACTTAGCTTAGTTATAAATAAAGGAAATTTTCCGCTATAAGAATTGATTTACTTTGTTTAATGGTAGTTGGCAGGGTAAAAGCCTCCCAAGCCTACGATCAATAGCCAAATTTGAAAGAAGAGATGGCCACATTGGGGAAGCAATAGCCCCAAATCCCATAGGGGATCTGCAGTCAAGAATATTAGTCAATGCTCGCAAGAGTGAACTAGCTAACTGAAATCCTAATTACACTTAATCGTGGAATTAAGATAACGTAAGGGAAAAAAATGATAATACCTTACTATTAGTGTTGTCCAAATTACTGGTGCCAGAAGACTCGGTAACACCAGAAACGCGAACGTTAGTCGTCTTAAACAGGCGTAAAGGGTAAGTAGGCAGCTTTATAAAAATTTATGTTAATTTAAGCTCTAATTAAAATAACAAAGAAACCTTATTTGATTAGTTTTTAGCATATTTTGATTAAAAGCTAGAATCATATTGAAGATAAACCAAATAATACTTAAGTGTAGGGATAATATCCATAGATACTAAGTGGAATACTAATGGTGTAAACTTTTATCTACTAATGATTGACGCTGAGGAACGAAAGTGAGAACAGGGAATAGGATTAGATACCCAGTTACCTCTCACCGTCAACGATGAATGGTAGTTATTATTTTTGAATAAAAATTAGTAACGATGTTAACGCGATAACCATTCCGCCTTGAGAGTACGGTTGCAAAACTGAAACCAAAAAAATTAGTCGGTCTCGGAGCAAACGAAGTGAAGCATGTTATTTAATACGAAAGTACGCGTAAAATCTTACCAGTTCTTGCATAGCCAATCCCTCTTATTTTTATAATAAACTACTCTCTTCTTATCCATAGGAGGGAGGAGAAGATTTTTAAATTTAAGACTGGATTGAGTGATAATTATTTATTAATAAATTTTATTAGCTTTAAAATAGTGTAAGAATATTTATTTATATTAATTTATCCGTTTACAGGTGTTGCATGGCTGTCGTCAGTCCGTATTGTGAAAAGTGAGGTTAACTCCACTAACGGACGAAATCCCTGTAGTTAATTTATACTTAACTATTAATGATTTTTAAATATTTTCATTTGGGGCTAAGACAAGTCGTTATGGCCCTCATGGACTGGGCTATAGACGTGCCACAAGAACTTTTACAATTTGACGCAAAACTTAAATTTAGATTTTATTATTTAAATTTATAAGGTTTAGCTAATCAGTAAAGAAAGTTATTTGTATTAATCTTAAAACGGATTGTTGCCTGTAACTCGGTAACATGAAGAAGGAATTTCGAGTAATCGTTGATAAGCAACGCAACGGTGAACAATGAATCCGTGATGAACTAACTGTCTGTCGCTGGGGAGAAATTCAGCTTGGGGGAAAGCGCCGCGAAGTCTATCTTTAACTAAGGTAAACATTATAAATAATAAAAATATTGGTTTATTATCTATATGTCTCTTTCTATTTATTTATTTATTGACTACTTTATTGCCTACCTTTGGTAGGGCTTAGTAGTAAGGAGTATTTTATTTTTTATATTTAACTTTACCGCATACGCGACAAATTTAAATAAACTTAATAAATCTTCTTAAGCTTAAAAGCTTATCTTAAAAGGTAAGAAAAATCAAAGGTTAAATTAATAAATGAAAAGAAAATTGATATGATTATTCATTTATTTGAATAGTTAGTGTAGTTATTCTTTATTTTATAATTTGATTATAATTTAACTAGGTATTTAACTGCTTTTTTTAGGTCTAATTAGTTTCGACTAACCCATCTGAGTAACATCTCAAAAGTCATAGCAAGGTAGCTGTACTGGAAAGTGCAGCTGGAAATTATTTTAAATTAACCCCCACTATTTCTTAGTAGATAATATTTATTACATAATTCATTCGCGTAGCGAGCGTACGCGGTAGAAAGATCAGCTCTCCAAATGCCTTTAATAACAAACAAGTAATGGTTTTCATATTAATAGGTAAATTCTTATAAAATATTTATCCAGGTTCGAGTCCGGAAGATGTTAAAAATTATAAGCTTTGGTAAAACTTGAAACGAAGTTTTATAATCATATTAATATATATTGTATATTAAAAGCCCCTTTTTTATCCCTATATTTAAATGAGGTAGGGCTACTTAGGAATGGGGAATAAAATTATGAAATAAAAATATTTAAAATTAACTTTAGCTCTATTAATCTAAAGCCACCCCCTTAAATTTAAATCTATCAATGTTCTCTTATTGTTCTAAAAGTTAGCGCGTTTTCCTCCCCCTCCATAGGACATAGTACATATAAGTTGTGTCCATAGGAGAAGGGAGTGGAAGACAAATTATTAAATATGAAATATGGTTAACACCTTAAAAAAAATAAAAATGAATAATACAAATTTAATAAGAAGTAAATTTCAACATTTTCCTTTTCATTTAGTTGATCCATCACCTTGGCCTATTTTAGTGAGTTTTTCATTATTAAATTTAACAATAGGTGCAGTGGCATATATGCATGGGTTTACTTATGGAGGTTACATATTAATATTAGGATTTATATTAACAACATATGGTATGATATTATGGTTTAGAGATGTTGTAATAGAAGCTTCATATTTAGGACACCATACTAAAGAAGTAAAAAATGGATTAATGATGGGAGTAATACTTTTTATTGTAAGTGAAATTTTTGCTTTCTTATCAGTTTTCTGGGCTTTCTTCCACTCTAGTCTATCCCCAGCAATTGAAATTGGAGGTTCTTGGCCGCCTTTAGGTATTACACCATTAGACCCTTTTGCTATCCCTTTACTTAATACTTTTTTATTATTAAGTAGTGGGGCATTTATTACATATGGACACCATGCTTTAATAGCTGGTAATAGAAAAGGTGCAATAGATGGAGTAATAATTACTATTATCTTAGCTGTGATATTTACAGCTTTACAATATTTTGAATACTCTGTAGCTGGATTTACTATGGCTGATGGAGTTTATGGTTCAGCTTTTTATGCTTCAACTGGATTACATGGATTTCACGTTATAATCGGTACTATCTTTATTGGAGTTGCTCTTATAAGAATAATTAATTATCAATTAACTACAAAACACCACAATGGGTTTGAATCAGCAATTCTATATTGGCACTTTGTTGATGTTGTTTGGTTATTCTTATTTGTAGCTGTATATTTTTGGGGAAATACATAGTAAAACTTTAGTAAAAAATAAGTAAACCGTAAACCTACCCAAACCCCCTTCCTCTGGACACTCACTCACTCCATCCATAGGGAAGGGAGTGGGTCCTTCCCTATGGATGGAGGAGAATATTCATTTACCTAATTTTCTTAAAATTTTTTATTTCTAATCTAGCTACCGCGTACGCGACCGCTGCCAAATCCGCGATAAATTATCTTATAAGTAACAACATAATAATATAGAATAACAATTAAAAGGACTCCTTTCTTTCGCGAAGCGAGCGAAGCGAGCGTACGCAGTAATTATAAACAATACATTCCTCTTACTTCCTTAGGGTTTACTCCATCCATAGAGATCCCTCCCTCTCTTAAAGATCGTACGCGGTGGCTAAGGATAAAATAGTCAACTTAAAGCGAGTATAGTTAAATGGTATAACCTCTACCTTCCAAGTAGATATTATCAGTTCGATCCTGATTACTCGTATATTAATAAATTTTTTTTCCGCACTATTCTCCCCTATTTAGGGGGGACAAAGGGAGGGTCCTTCTCGCTACGCGGTCCTATGGATGGAGGAGTACGCGCTATATATTTTTTCCTTTATTTAATTACTACTTTATTTTATAGATCCTTTGCTTATTTCCTTCTCTCCTCCCTACTTCTCCTTCTCCTTCTCCTTCTTCTTCTCCTTCTCATTATCCTTCTCATTATCCTTCTCCTACGGTAGTGAGGTAGAAATTAAGATGGAAATGAAAATATTATTGGTTTTTTAATTATTTCTTAAATTTATTATATTACTTGCATCTGCCTATAACTTGTTTACTTTCCTTATTACTTTCGCGTAGCGGTAGTAAGGAAAAATCGTATGGTCTCTCCATAAAGATCCACAGGTCACTCCATCCATAGGGAAGGGAGTGAGTCCTTCCCTATGGATCTTTATGGAGAGTACTTCCTTATCGATGGAGATAATAGCAAGAAATGGCACATGTGTTATAATAAATTATTAAGTTACATTTAATAATCTCATTTATATTATAGTTATTATATAATTTATATTAGCTTATGTAATTTAGTCCATTCATTTATCATCACCTTTGCCTTTGCCTCCTCCTCCATCCTACTATTTTTAAACAAAGGCAAATTATAGGATAAACATAATTAAATTAATAAGGGTGTTTGTTATAAGTATAAATTAACTATAAAAGCTAATATTTTTAATAAATATAAAAGCAGAGATTTTTCTTTAACATTCCTCTCGCGTAGCGAGCGTAGCGAGCGTAGCGAGCGTAGCGAGCGTAGCGAGCGTAGCGGTCCTCCCTATCCTTTAGGGGGAGGATCCCGTCATATCATTTTTCCCTTGATTACCTCCTCCCTATGGTGTAGGATAGTGAGTAGGGAAAAATTATGAGTCTAAGCAAAAGTACTAGAAAATAAAAAAAAACCAACAAAAATATGCCACAATTAATACCTTTTTTCTTTTTAAATCAAATTGTTATAACTTTTGTTATATTATTTAGTGTAATATATATTTTATCTAAATATGTTTTACCTTCTTCTTTATTAACACAAGTGTTAAGAACTTACATTACTAAATTAAGTAAAAAAAATGTTTAATAATACTATTTATCTATTTCCTAGTTTTAACCCCCTTCCTATCATAGGTTTTATAGGTACTCTCCATAAAGATCCATAGGGAAGGACTCACTCCCTTCCCTATGGATGGAGTGACCTGTGGATCTTTATGGAGAGACCATAAGTAGCATCATACTTTGTCAGCTTTCCTCCTATTAACATATTTAATAGTTATTAGTTAGGCCTTCCCTCCATCCATAGGGAAGGACTCACTCCCTTCCCTATGGGTGGAGTGAGTGATGGTCCCTCCCCTTTGCTTTGTCTTTATCGCGTACGCGGTAGCAAAGGACCTTAAAAAAAAATAGGGGTCATTATAGGATTATGATTTAACTTGGTATTTTCTTTTCTTTATTTAGGTAAAATGGAAGGAGTCAGCTATAAAATAAATATAAAATAGGAGAAAGAAAAGTTAGTTTTTATATAAAGTTTTACTCTTTAAAAGTAAAATTAAAGGTAAATCAATCATGGCTACTATAGTAATAGGTTACTATGTGATTAAGTTCTCTTAATTCAATGGTTAGAATCACATTCTTCTAAAATGTTTATTCTGGTTCGAGTCCGGAAGAGAACTATAAATACTACATTTAATAAATAGGTACCGCGTACTCCTCCTTTATCCTCCTCACTCATTACGTAGTGAGGGAGGAATGGGAGGAAGAAAGTAAATAAAGGTAATTAAGATTAAATAAAAAAATATTATAAAGCGAGATGGTGTAATTGGTAACACAGCAGTCTCATGATCTGTTATTTAAGATTCAAATTCTTATCTCGCTAATTATTTTTCGTTTTTTTTGTTATTTCTCCTTATTAGTTTTATTTATATCTCCATCTCCATCTTCATCTTCATCACCATTTTACCATTTTCCTTTAGCTCCTTTATATCCTTTAGCTCCCACTCCAATAAAGGAAGAACTCCTTTACTTTATTTCCATCGCGGATTTGGCAGCGGTCTTACCCCCATAGGAAAGGAGCGATATTAATTAAGGTCTTTTCGTATAATGGTTAGTACAATTCCCCTTCAAGGAATAAATATCAGTTCAAATCTGATAAGGATCAATTAAATTATTTTAATTTTAATATTTATTACCGCGTACTCCTCCATAGGAAATAGTGCGGGTCCAGAGGACCGCGTACTCCTCCTTTATCCTCCTCCCTCACTACGTAGTGAGGGAGGAATGGGAGGGGAGAGATAAAGACACAAAAATAAAAAGTTAGAGGACTAAGTGATGATTTTCATATCAATATTAACATTAATAGTAGCTAAGGCTCTACCTGTTTTAAACACAAATATATCTTCAGTACATTTTTATAGGAGCACTTCAATAGTATTTATAATAACTGGTTTTCTATCAATAAATAGTCTATATTTAGAAACAATAGGAACAGGTATAGGTATTTATAGTGGATTATTCCATGTCACACAAATTACTCAATTTATAGAAACATTTTTCTTTATAATCGCAGGTTTAGTCTTAATAGGTTGGCCTCAAATAATAACAAAAGTAAATAAAGTAAATTATTATTTAACTGATAAATATTCAACAGATTATTCCTTAATAATCTTATTTAGTAGTTTAGGTTCCTCTTTATTAATCACAAGTTATGATTTAATTTCTTTATATTTAAGTATAGAATTACAATCATTTGGTTTATATGTTTTATCTACTTTATATAGAAATTCTGAATCTTCTACTAAATCAGGATTAAAATATTTTTTATTAGGTGGTTTATCTTCAGCAATAATTTTATTAGGTTCAGGAATAGTTTATTCATATACAGGTACAACAAATTTTGAATCAATATATATCTTAAATTCAATAAATGATTTAAATACTGAATACTTCTTACAAGGTTTAACTTTAGGTTTATTATTAATTTTTATAGGATTTTTATTTAAAATAGCAGCTGCTCCTTTACACAATTGGTCTCCAGATGTTTATGATGGTACTCCAACAATAGTAACAATGTATTTAACAATTTTACCTAAAATTGCGATATTTATGTTTTTATTAGAAATATGTACTCATTTTGGTATTTATCATGGACACTTAACTTTAGGATATTTTGCTTGGGCTCCATTTGGATTGCTTGCCCCCTTCTCCCCCTTCCCTATGGATGGAGGGGGAGGAGGGGTTGGGGAAGAAATATCTAATAGTTTTTTAGTTGAATCTTCAATTTATAAATTATTATTAATAACTTCTATATGTTCACTATTAATAGGAAGTGTATTAGGGTTGTCACAAATAAAAATAAAAAGATTATTAGCTTATAGTACTATATCTCATATTGGATTTATTTTATTAGCTTTATTAATAAACACAGAACAATCTATTGATTCATTTTTATTCTATATTTTACAATATACAATAACAAATCTTAATTTATTTTTAATTATTTTAGCTTTAACTTATACTCATAAAATTAATAGTAATCAATTAATTAATTTGTCTCCAAATAATAAATCTTTATTAATTAATAAACCTTTACCTCTATTCTCTTCCGCTCCCTATCCTCCCCTATTTAGGGGGACAAAGGGAGGGTCCTTCTCGCTACGCGGTCCTATGGATGGAGGGGGAGAAATTATAAGTTATAAATCTAAAGATTTAAATTATATTTTAGAATTAAAAAATTTATTCTTTAGTAATCCTTTATTAAGTTTATGCTTATGTATTTGTTTATTCTCTATGGCAGGTATACCTCCTTTAATTGGTTTCTTCTCTAAACAGTTTGTTTTATATGCAGCTATACAAAATGGTTTCTATTTAACTGCTATTTTAGCCATAATTGTTTCTGTTATAAGTGCTTCTTACTATTTAAAAATAGTTAAACTTCTTATAAGTGAAAATGAAAGTGAAAATGAAAATATTAGCTTAAATCTTACCTCTCCTTCTATCTCTTCTTCTTCGCGAAGCGAGCGTACGCTCGCTTCGCGAGATGGAGAAAGACAGGAGTCCTTCTCGCTACGCGGTCCTATGGATGGGGAGACAGCCAATAAAGATAATGTCCTTTCCTTAAGTGGAGTTCAAGTATTATTACCAAGTATTATAGATTTAAACTTTGTCAAGGGAGTTAAAGAAAACAAAGATATAATTGAATTGACAAATGTTCATAGTTTTATAATATCAACTTTAACTTTAATACTATTATTATTCTTTATCAAACCTTCTTTAATCTTAAATAGTACTCAATTACTATCTTTATCTTTATTTTATACTTAATGAATAATTTATTTTTTATTTTTATTTTTGTCCCGATTTTAGCTTTCATTTTATTAGCTTTAAATGTTTTATTTTCTGTTCATAGACCGGATGAAGCTAAAGTTTCAGCTTATGAATGTGGTTTCATTGCTTTACCTGGTCAAACTAGATCTACTTTCCAAATTCATTTTATGATTGTTGCCTTATTATTCCTTATTTTCGATCTGGAAATATTATTATTATTTCCATTAGCTGTTACCTTATATCAAGTTTCTATTTTTGGTTTTACTATTGGTATTGTGTTCTTTATTGTTCTAACTATTGGTTTTGTTTTAGAAATCGGAAGTGGTGCTATATCTTTAGTAAATATTGAGCAATCAAATAATAAATAAAATTTTATTTTCACCCCCCATCCCTATTCCATACAAAGTCCTAAGTTTTAACTACTCACTCTCTTAAAGATCGTACGCGCTCCTTCTCGCTACGCGGTCCTATGGATGGAGTGAGTCTTCCATTCTCTTTACCTATGGACAAAAATTAGGGAGCACTACTTGCGAAGCTTAGACATGTACTAAGGTGAATGAAAAGGCTTAGCTTTAAAGTTAATCCCAAAATATAAGGAAATTAGTCCGCTTTTAACTACAACTCAATACCGCGTACTCCTCCCCCTAAATAGGACTCCATCCATAGGGAGGGAAGAGCGGAAGACAGACAAGAATAAATAATAAATTTTATATAAAAGTGTACTAATCTATTTAAAGTCCTCTACCTTTGTTTGCCTTCATCTTATAGGGAACCTTACGTAACCATAAGTTTTCAGAGGTATACATAGGTATAATAAGAATCCATAGGGATCCTAACTATGTAGGAAAGGAGTCATTCCCTTATGTCTTTAAACAAAGGCAAATTTCTATGGAGGGAGGGAGGATAATCAAATTTTATCCTTTTTTAGTATGTTATACGCTATTTTAATTATACTTTTTGTTTTTATTATGTTAGCAGCTGCAAAATACATTGGAGCCGGATTAGCTTGCTCTGGGTTAATCGGAGCTGGAGCCGGAATCGGTACAGTTTTCGGATCTTTAATCTTAGCTACAGCTAGAAACCCTCAATTAAGAGGACAATTATTCACTTACGCAATCTTAGGATTCGCTTTAGCTGAAGCAACAGGATTATTTGCTTTAATGATGGCTTTCTTATTATTATATTCATAATATAAATTTGATATTTAATTGACTGACTGACTCTCTACCCCCTTTGATTTTATTGCAAAATTTTACTTCTATTCCTCCTAAGAGAATGTGTCCTTTACTTCTACAAGGAGACTCCCGTACTTTTGTCTTTTTTTTAAGCCAACAAAGGGGAAATAGAAAAAAAAAAACAAAAAAATAGGAGGTCACCTATCCTTATGGTAGGTAGTTTATAATTAGGGCTTTTATTATTAAACTACTATCCTCTCGCGTAGCGAGCGAAGCGAGCGTAGCGGTCATAGGAAGGTAGGAGTGTGTAGTAAGACTCCCCTATGAAAAGTAAGGGGACAAATAATCACTAAAACAAAATTATTTTAATTAATTATTTTCTACCTTTCTTTGCATTTATCGCGTAGCGAGCGAAGCGAGCGTAGCGGTAGAAAAGTAAGGAGAGTAAAATAGTAAGGAATGTAAATATTATAATCGCGGATTTGGCAGCGGTCTTCCTTCCCTATGGATGGAGTACGCGGTAAATTAGGTCTTATGGCTGAGTGGTTTAAGCGAGGTACTGTTAATACTTTTTACAGAGGTTCAAATCCTCTTAAGGCCTATAATTGTTCAAGTGGATTTATTCTATTCAGATCATAATTCTATCCTATATTACTTAAAACACTACTTGCGAAGCTAGAGAAAATAAAAATAAAAAGGAGAAATAACCTTATTTATTTTTATTTCAATTTTACCCCCGTAGGATAGTACATAGTAAGGAGGCAAACAAAATAAGGAGAGAAAAATCCTACATCTTTTACTTGTTTAAAAACATTTGTTTTTTTACCTTTATTTAGAGGATGAACACCATTGTAAGTTTTTCTTAAATAAAAAAAAACATCTTTAGCTTAATTAGGTAGAGTATTTGTCTTCGAAACAATAAGATGTAGGTTCAATTCCTACAAGATGTCTAATTAAAGTTTTATAGGTATATTTTAACTTTAGCCATATAATAGAAAGTATAGGTTTTCTCCCTATTTCTTCGAACTTCGAAGAATTTTTTAATAAAAAGGATAGGAGCTAAATATCTTTTAAAAAGTAAAGGAGTCCCTCACTACGTAGTGAGTGAGGAGGAATAACTACTATCACTTACTGTAATTAAGTTACAATATCGCTCCTTTCCTATGGAGGGCAGCGGTCTTCCCTCTCTTAAAGATCGTACGCGCTCCTTCTCGCTACGCGGTCCTATGGATGGAGTGAGTAGTTGTGTCCATAGGAGAAGGGAGAGGAAGACAAATTTAATATAGCCTCGGTTGCTTAGTGGTCAAAGCGCTATTCTGAAGATATAGATATGGGAGTTCAATTCTCTCCCGGGGCAATAAATTAATTTCCTATGGAAGAACACACCTTTCTTTCTTTTTAAAAATAAGAAACCAAAGAAAAAGTAATAGGGGCTGAGGTATTTACTAATAAAGAGTGTAGTATTAATTGGCTAGTATAACAATCTCCAAAATTGAAGGTAGGTGTTCGAGTCACCTCACTCTTGTTTACCCTTTTTATATTTAATTTACTCCTCTAATTTTGCTCTTATATTTTTATAACAGTACCTCCTCCTTTATCCTCCTCACTCACTACGTAGTGAGGGAGGGAGAAAAAATATCCAACTTAAACTCTTAAATCTCTCCTTTAGTTTTTATTTTTATTACCTAGACAATTATAAATTAGAATAAAAATAAAGCAAAATCCTTTAGATAAAAAGTTAGTTAAAGACTTTAGCATAATGGTTAATGCAGTTCGCTCATAATGGATATTATAAGGGTTCAACTCCCTTAGGTCTTAAACCTTTATTAATTTTACTACTCCCTCTATATTTACTTTGCCTTTATCGCGTACGCGCTAGCAAAGGTGTCCCTTCCTATTAATAAAGGAGGTAGGTCTTTATTGTAGGTGGAACTTGTCTACGTTTATAGAGCCAATATGCAGGATAAAATATAGATTATTTGTAACAAAGGTAAAGTTATTATTTATTAGACCTCGCGGCCGAGGCCGGAGGCAGAGGCTAAGTTAATAAGTATTATGTTGTCCTTCCTTCCTTATGGATGGAGTACGCTCGCTTCGCTCGCTTCGCGATAGATCTGAGAACATAGAATTTTTTTTATATCTAATTTTAGGAAATTTGTTAGAGTGGTTTAATAAGTTCGTCTTGAAAACGAATGCTGTTTAAAATCAGCCGTGGGTTCGAATCCTACAGTTTCCGTTTTATTTTCCCTCGCGGCCGAGGCCGAAGGCAGAGGCTGATATAGTACAAGGGAAAAGTTAGTCCTAATTTTCTTTTTATTCTTTCGCGAAGCGAGCGTACGCGGTATTTATACATTAATAAAATAATAACAGCATAGGAGTCCTCCCTATCCTCACTCCCTCCCATAAAGGAGGAGTGAGGGGGAGGAGATTAAAGAAAAGTCCATTCAATTAGAAGAAACGTTTTCTATCCTATTAACAACTCAACCTCATAATTAAGAAGGTAAATCCTTTACTCCACCCTCTTCTCTTCCTCCCATTCCTCCCTCACTACGTAGTGAGTGAGGAGGATAAAGGAGGAGTACGCGGTCCTTCCCTATGGATGGAGTCATAGGAATTTGCCTTTATCGCGTACGCGGTAGCAAAGGTGGTAGAACTACTTGCGAAGCTAGAGATAACAACAGACTCCAGTTTGCCCACTTCAATTTATTTACTACTCTTACTCCTTCCGAGTCCTCCCTATCCTTTAGGGGGAGGTATTTAACAAATAAGTTAATAGTAGTTTCGCAAACAAATAAAAAGGATCTCTTTAAAAAGTGTAAACTGCTGTTAAGATCTCATAAATAGGGAATAGATAAAAGTAGTCTCTCCCTTCCATATGGATGGAGTACGTGGTGGCTATGGATAAAAACGAACATGTTGAAATTGGTAAACAATCTTCTCTTAAGAAGAAGTGGGTGTAAACCCTTAAGAGTTCAAGTCTCTTTGTTCGTAATGTTTCAAATTTAGTGTTATGGTTCTATTGAACCCCCCTTTTTTAGATTAATTATATCGCTCCTCCTTTTTATTATTATTATTTCGCGAAGCGAGCGAAGCGGTATTTATAATTGTCGCGAAGCGAGCGTAGCGCTAATAAAAAATTCTCCATCTCGCTTCGCTCGCTACGCGAGAAGAAGAAGTTCGAAGAATTATGGCTCCCTATTAATATGAGGAGAAATGCTAAAAATTTAGGTAAGCAAAGGGTTCAAATAAGGAATAATCGTCATTGGTAAGATAACACGATTGCTAATCGTCTGGGATAGCTCCCTTAAGCGTTCGACTCGCTTTTATTCCGAGAATTTGCAAAATTTTATTCCTATCCTTTTTATTATTATTCTTTCGCGAAGCGAGCGTACGCGGTATTTATAATTGTCGCGAAGCGAGCGTAGCGCTAATAAAAAATTCTCCATCTCGCTTCGCTCGCTACGCGAGAAGAATAAATATGACTCCATCCATAGGGAGGGAAGAGGAGGGGATGGTGAAATATCCTTTGACTTTATTTTTTTTTCCAAACTAAGGTCACATTAGTTTAATTGGTAAAGCACAGCTTTGTGGATGCTGAAAAAAGAGTTCAAATCTCTTATGTGACCCTAACTATTTTATCGCGGATTTGGCAGCGGTCTTCCTTCCCTATGGATGGAGTACGCGGTAGATTTTTTTTAAGTTTGCTTTTACTTTAAAATTATACCTTAATTTTTTATTATATCTATTCTACTTTTTATAACTCCTGTAGCTCCTATGAATATAAGATTTATAGGATTACTATAGTACTATGGTACTAATCTTAATAGATTTAGATTACCTTTACTATATAAGAGCTATATAATTCTATAATTTGTATAATTAAGGTTTAAAAAATAAATACAAAAATTGTCGCGGATTTGGCAGCGGTAAAATATAGTGGGTTAAGTTTACAGATGGTTCTGTAGTAGACCTGCAAAGTCTATCTTTTAGGTTCAATTCCTACTTAACCTTTATTAAATCTACCGCGTACGCTCGCTTCGCGACAATTTTATTTAACAATATCGCTCCCTTCCCTATGGATGGAGTGAGTGTTGATTTATTTATAAATAAGTAAAAGTAAAGTTACTTACCACCTATCTTATGAACTTCAACAAAGGCCTATGAAAAGTGAGCACCTACGCTCGCTTCGCGAGATAAAGAATAATCCTTCTTTTTTTTTTAATATTATAAAGCCTGAATAGTTTAATAGGTAAAACGGCTTACTTGTAATAAGTAGATAGCGGTTCAATTCCGTTTTTAGGCATAATTATTATACTCCTCCTCTTCGCGAAGCGAGCGAAGCGAAATAATAATAATAAAAAGGAGGAGGAAAAATTTGCTGGTTATTGTTAGCCCACTTCCTATGGATTTCTATGGTCTCCTATGATTACAAAAGGTTAGTAAATAGAGCCTACATATGTAATAGTAATTATGTTAAGACTAATATAAAGAGTACCACGTACTCCATCCATAGGAGCGCGTACGATCTTTAAGAGAGGGAAGATAAATTTAAATAAGAGCCTTTAATTTAATGGTAGAATGGTTTCTTGATAAGGAACTTGTAGGAGTTCAAAGCTTCTAGGGCTTAAATATAATAATTACCTCCTCCCTCCATAGAACATAGAACATAGGACATAGGACATAGGATATAGGACATAGGACATAGAACATAGTGATGGACCCTCACTCCCTATGGAGGATAGGGAAATCCATAGGTATCCTTATTGAGGAGAGAAAGGATAGGATGGAGGGTGGATCTTGCTTAATAGATTAAGAAAAGTCATAGCCTTTTAATTAATAAAATTTAAAAGTAATTTAAGGTCTTTATCTTTATAAACTAAAGCTAATTTATTCAATGTTTATATTTTACCGCGTACTCCTCCTTTATCCTCCTCACTCACTACGTAGTGAGGGAGGAATGGGAGGGAAGACCGCTGCCAAATCCGCGTTAAATAAAATTTATCCAACCCTACAAAGTTTGCAAGTTGCAAGTAAGGAGCATAAAAGGTATTAATTATAAAAGTCTTTTTTTTTGTTTATTCCTTACTATTTTTAGGTAATAGTCTTTACCAAAGGGAAATATTGAAGTCCTCTATGTATTTACTTTTAAAGTAATAACGGAAGTATTATCAACTCCTCCTTATCTCTATCCTTTCTCTCCTCAATAAGGATACCTATGGATTTCCCTATCCTCCATAGGGAGTGAGGGTCCATCACTATGTCCTATGTCCTATGTCCTATGGCCTATGTCCTATGTCCTATGTCCTATGTCCTATGGAGGGAGGAGGTGAGAGACAAAGGTTTATTTTAACAGCATATCCACCTTTAATTTCGTATTACAAGATTTCTTATTCGAACAAAAGCAAAGGTGGATTACTATGAACAAAAGATTATAATAAGGTTCAATTTAAATTATCGCGGATTTGGCAGCGGAGGGTAACAAAATAAAATTTAAATATAATAATAGTCCTCTTAATTGAGGGTAAATAAAATTAAAAAAACAAATAAAAATGAGAACATTAAAAACACACGTCTTACTTAGGCTAGTGAATTCATACATAGTGGATTCACCTCAACCAGCAAATATAAGTTACTTATGGAATTTTGGTTCATTATTAGCTGTTTGTTTAATAATACAAATATTAACTGGAGCCTTTTTAGCAATGCATTATACACCAAATGTAGATTTAGCATTTAATAGTGTAGAACATATTATGAGAGATGTTAATAATGGTTGGTTAATAAGATATACACATGCTAATGTTGCTTCTTTCTTTTTTATTTTTGTATATATGCACATTGGTAGAGGTTTATATTATAGTTCTTATAAATCACCTAGAGTATTAGTTTGGTCAATTGGAGTAATAATTTTAGTTTTAATGATGGCTATAGGATTTTTAGGTTATGTTCTTCCATATGGTCAAATGAGTCTATGGGGTTTAGTAATCAAGCCCCAAATGTTTAACTTATATTTGCTTTTATTCATTTTAGTTTTAATAAGTCCTATAGATTGTGGAGTTTTAGATATCAAAAATGTAGTCCACTGGAATAGGACACGTAGGTTAATGGGTATATATAGGATAGGTCCACATAATAAAGATGTTTTATCTATTATATTTGGATCTCTTCTAGGAGATGCTCATGCTGAAAAAAGATTAAACGGTATGGGTACTAGAATTTCATTTTATCAGGAAGATTCTCACGTAGAATATATTTTATATTTACACAAATTTCTATCAGAATATGGGTATTGTAATTCAAAAAAACCTGTAATAGGAAGAAGATTAGGAATTAAAGGTAAACTGAGAAAAATAGTAAGGTTTACTACTTGAACTTATACCAGTTTTAATTGAATTAGAGATATTTGATATGAAAATAATATTAAGCGTGTTCCAAATTGTATCGGTGAATATTTAACTCCTTTAGCTTTAGCCATTTGAATAATGGATGATGGTTCTAAAGTAAATAAAGGATTAAAATTTTCTACTAATTCATTTACTTACAATGAGTGTTTAATGCTTGTAAATGTTTTAAGTGAAAATTTTAATATTAAAGCTTCTGTGCAGTCAGCAGGAAGTAAAGACCAATACATCATATATGTTTGAAAAGAATCTATGAATGATCTTAGAAATATAGTGTCTCCGTACATAATACCTGAAATGAAATACAAGATAAGTTAAATATAGTTATATGGAGATAAACAAAGAAAATTTTTACTAAAAATTTGTATAAATATCCATATAGCAATACTGATGAAAACGGTCAAAAATGTTTGTTTTGCATTAAGACCGTCGGTAGAGTAAACTATCGCTACAGACTGGTCCATCGGTGGGTGTCTGAAATGATGCTTAATGTACAGTCGGAATTTTTTTTTCGCTTATCGCGGATTTGGCAGCGGTCGCCTACGCGGTAAATTTTATTCTTATCTATATATGAATAAGAATAGCGTAACACAAGGCTTTACACAAGTATTAAATTACAATCATTCTCAATATAAGATGAGTGTATAGTACATGGTTTGCTTGTTTAAAACATATAAAGCAAAATTATAGGTATCTCCATAATTTATCTATGTTTTGCTAGAATGAGCAAATTAAAAGTTTGGCAACCGTTATTACTAATTTATTATCAGCTATTCCTGTATTTGGGGTAGATATAGTAGAATTAATTTGGGGTGGTTTCTCAGTTTCAAATGCCACTTTAAATAGATTCTTCTCACTACATTATTTATTACCTTTTTTATTAGCTGCTTTAGCTGTAGCACACTTAATAGCTCAAATGTAGGGCCTTTATAATAGTAATATTATAAATTGAATCAAGCTATAAGCTGGAAACTCCTAAAGCTTAATTTACGTATTACAGTTAAGCCTTTTCGTTTTTAGTTTATACTAACATTAGAAAAGTATGGACTTTACGTAATAATAATTAAGATGAACAATGGACAATCAGCAGGAAACCAAAAATTATAGATAAACATAATTTATCTAAATAATTTAGTAGGATCTTCAGAGACTACACGCTTGACGTCCTTATATTTGTTACCTGTCTATTATTGGCTAGTATTAACTTAAGGATGATGATATAGTCCAATCTATATTGAAAGGTATAGAGATTATTGCAAATATCTATATTCAATTTAACTAAATTTTTTCATTCGAGCACGAGTAATTCTGTAAAAAGAATGAGTAATGCAGAAAGAAATAAATTAGCGCGTACGCGACAAATTAGATTATAAATTAAAACAAATTTTAATAGGAACTATTCTCGGAGATGTATACATGAGAAGATTTTCTGAAAAAGCTAATGTGAGAGTAATATTTAGACAGGGTAGCATACACGCTTCATATTTATTACATTTACATAGTTTATTCCAAGAATTTGTATTAGCTCCGCCTTTAGTTTCAACGGTTACAGATAAGTATACGGGAAAAATTAGACAAAATTTAAGTTTTTCTACTTTATCTCTTCCTTGTTTTAATGAATTAATTGAATTATTCTATTTAAATGGAAAAAAAAATCATTCCAAATAAATTAGCAGACTTTTTAACACCACTTAGTTTAGCTTACTGAATAATGGATGATGGAAGTTTTACCGGCTCTGGTTTAAAATTACATACTAATGCTTTTTGTACATAGTATGGAAGAATTAAATTTATTGATTAAAGCGTTAGATAAAAATTTTTCTATTAAAGCAACAATTAGTATTTCTAACAGAGAAAAATCACAGTATAATTTATATATTTCAAAGTCTCAAATGTCTTTACTTAAAAATTTAGTTCTTAAACATATGCACCCAGATATGTTATATAAATTAAATATAGATAAGCAATAAAACATGCTACATGTTCATGGGTCAAGTAACCCTAATGGAGTTACTTCTAATGGGGATAGATATGCAATGCATCCTTATTTTATATTTAAAGATTTAGTGACTATATTTGCTTTCTTCTTAGTATTATCTATATTAGTATTCTTCTATCCTAATTTATTAGGACATTCTGATAATTATATACCAGCTGATCCAATGGTAACACCAGCATCTATTGTACCCGAATGGTAAGTTAAAAGATGCCATGCTTAAGAGTAATCTTATGAAAAATAAATTTCACTATATGCTGGAAACTCCTAAAGCTTTAAGTATTTTACCGCTACTTCCTTCCCATAGGACCGCGTAGCGAGAGGAAGACAAAATAGTAATAACTTAAAGATTGGTTATAAATAGAACCTAACCTAATGGACAATCAGCAGGAAACCAAAAATTATAATTAAATTATAAGTTAGTAGGATCCTCAGAGACTACACGTGAAACTCCTTCGAAGAAGTCTTGCTTTTGAAATTAACAAAAGTAAAATACTCAAGGATGAAGATATAGTCCGCCCATTTTCGAGAGATTATGGACATATATTATAAATTATTTTTGATCTGATAACTTCAATAAGTTTAATATGTAAACAAAATTACACGACTATTAATAATACAATTTCTCTTCCTAAAAAAAGATTAACTAAAGTCGAAAGATCAAAAATAAATATAGGTGAACCATTAAATGAAATAATCATTGGTTTACTTCTAGGAGATGCTCATATTCAAAGTAGACAATTAAATGGAAATTGTCGCGAAGCGAGCGTACGCTCGCTTCGCGGTAGATTTATGTATGGACAAAGTAGTTTAAGAGAAAACCACCTAAATTATTTTAATCATATATTTGAATTATTTAAACCTTTTATAAATAAAGAATATAAAGTTAAATCTAGATCTTTTATTGATAAAAGATATAATAAAACTTACTCTTCTATTCTTTTTGCTACATTAACATTACCTTGTTTTACTTATTATAGAGAGTTATTTTATAATTTAGAAGGTAAAAAAATTATACCTAATAATATAAATCAATTATTAACTCCTAGAGGTTTAGCCTATTGAATAATGGATGATGGTTCAATCCAAAATAAAGGTTTACATTTAAATGTTTATGGTTTCACTTTAGATGAAGTAGTTAAATTAAAAAGTACTTTAGAAAAACTATTTATTCCCATTAATAGGGATACTAAGAAATTAGATACTATTATTAAATGTTCTATTCATAATCATAAAAAGGGATATAGAATATACATTTGAGAAGAAAGTATGATAATTGTTAGAAACCATATACATCAATATATGCATAAAGATATGCTATATAAAATAAACCCTAAATTAAATTTATAATATATATTT
>Ga0208322_1000022_pt1 | contig 20987 bp, 16 predicted proteins | sample June2015DPH_8_10_2_FD_184697 | JGI IMG/M metagenome (GOLD analysis project Ga0208322, IMG submission 184697) | Peatland microbial communities from SPRUCE experiment site at the Marcell Experimental Forest, Minnesota, USA - June2015DPH_8_10... | ecosystem: Environmental > Terrestrial > Soil >...
GCCTGGCGTCTGACGCACCACGCCCCGGAAATGCCGGTGGGCATGGCGGCGCTGCAAAAGCTCGCGGCGGAAGCTGCGCACGTGATGCTGTACGTGCTGATGTTCGTAATTCCCGTCTCGGGCTATCTGTACAGTTCGGCAGCCGGGATTCAGGTGGTTTATCTCGGCATCGTGCCGTTGCCGACGCTGATCGGACCGGACGCGGCACTGAAGGCCATGCTGAGAATCATCCACATCTGGTTGAACTACACCTTGCTCGCACTGGTGATCGTTCACGTGCTGGCGGCGCTGAAGCATCACTTCATCGATCGCGACGGTTTGCTGGCGCGCATGATCCCCTTTCTCAAGTAGCCTCACGCTCAAGCTGAGATGAAAACTCCTTTCAATTCAAGGTCAGCGGCACGCTGACCATCAAGGGCAAATCCGAAATCGTCACGGTGCCGGTCACGCTCACCCAGCAAGGTACGACTCAAAGCTTCGATATCGGCACGGGTGAATGGATGGACACCTCGGTCGTCGCCGACGAGGTCGTGATCAAGTTTCATATCGTGGCGGCCAAGAAATAAGTTGCACAACCACCTGGAGAATCACTTTGAAGAAGCAATTTTTGGCTGTAGCAGTCGCCGCAATGGCAGCAGGCGTATCGTTTGGCGCAATGGCGGCTGAAACGACCTATACGCTCGACCCGACCCACACCTACCCCAGCTTTGAAGCTGATCACTTCGGCGGCATCTCGATCTGGCGTGGCAAGTTCAACAAGAGCAGCGGCACGGTGACGATCGATCGCGAAGCCAAGACCGGCACGCTGGAAGCGACTATCGACATGACGTCGGTGGATATCGGCAACGATACGCTGGACACGGAGTTGAAGAGCCCGAAATTCTTCGACGCCACTCAGTTCCCGACCGCTGTCTATAAGGGTACGTCGATGAAGTTCAAGGGCGACGTGCCGGTCGAAGTGATTGGCGAGTTGACGATGCACGGTGTGACGAAGCCGCTGAACCTGAAGATCGAATCGTTCAAGTGCTTCCAGAATCCGATGCTCAAGCGCGAGGTGTGTGGCACGGAATCGACGGCGACGTTCGACCGCTCGGACTTCGGCGTCGACTTCGGCAAGACGTATGGCTTCAAGATGGCAACCGTCCTGCACATTCAGGCGGAAGGTGTGAAGCAGTAAGAGAGGATTATCCCGCTGCTACACGATGGCGGGTTTGCTTGATTGACGCCCCGGTCTTAGATAGCCGGGGCGTTTTCACGTGGGCGCTTATCGGTGCGCTGTGTGGATGTGCCCGACGTCACTGCTGCACTACGCGGCAAGCCGCACATCCTATGGTTAAGTCTTGCCGCCAGACGGCTTGCCATCATGCGGACCCATCGGACGCGCCGGCCAATCGACCCAGCGGTCCGGGCGAGTGGCTTCGTGGGCCTCGTTCATCGGATAGCGAATCCGGTTCTCCTGCTTGTCGGTTTCTCCGACGACCAGCAGCCGCACGTCGTGTTCCGTATTGTTGATGAAGGTATGGCAAATCCCGGTACCCGCCGGAAACGCGACTGAGTCACCCGGCTTCAACGGATGCAGATGGCCGTCGATCCAGACATCCGGCGTGCCTTCGATCACAAACACGAATTCTTCCTCGGCACTCTCCGCATGCGGGTAAGAGGTCCGGCGGCCTGGCGGCAGGCGGTTATGGTGAATGCCGATGCGCTGAAGGCCCAGTTTTCTGGCAAGCGGCGCGCCGATGCCGAGCAGTTCGGTAGTGCCCTTGTAGTGGGCGTCATCCGGATTCTCCAGCTCGGTCCAGTGTCGGATGAACTCGGGTCGTTCCATCAAAGTCTCCTTGTATTGGCTTTCCTTGCGGGTCCGCCGTGCACGGCACGGCACAGGCTAAAGCGAGCGCGCCGCGCTAGCGGGTGAACTCGCGCACACGATCAAGCAGCGTGCCGATTTCCGCCTCGGTGGTCAGATAGCTAACGGATGCGCGAGCAATCGTGGCCAGACCTCGCGCATCCATATCGAGCGGCGTGTAGGCAACACCGTTGCTGCCGATGGTCACGCCCTGTGCGGCCAGCGCACGTTGCACCGCGCTCGCCTCGTGGCCCGCTACGTTGAACGACACCAGCCCCGAGCGTTCGCGGCCCTGATCGAGTACGGTCACGCCGTCGATCTGCGCAAGTTCGGCGCGCAGCGTCTGCGCAATGCTGTCGATGCGCGCACGAATGTTGTCGAGTCCGATGTCCAGCGCCTCCTGCAACGCATTGGCCAGTCCGCAGCGCAGCGCCGGCGCCAGTTCCGACGGTTCGAGGCGCGCTGCGTCGTTTCGCAAGACGGGTTCGCCATTTGCATTGAGCGGTGCCGAATGGGTGTCGACGAACGCTGGCGTGAGCCGCGGCAGAAAATCCTGCCGCACGTACAACAGCCCCGTGCCACGTGGACCGCGCAATGCCTTGCGGCCGACGCTGGTCAGCACATCGCAGCCGACTTGCGTGACGTCGATTGGCAACTGTCCGACGCTTTGCGCGGCATCGATGAAGTACGCAATGCCGTGACGGCGCGCAATTTGTCCAACGGCCGCGGCCGGGTTGATGAGGCCGCCGTTGGCCGGCATCCATGTCAACGCGATCAGGCGCACCCGCTCGTCGAGCATCGCCTCCAGCGCTTGCGGATCGACAGCGCCACTGGCGTCGGAAGGAATCGTTTCGATCGATGCGCCTGCCCGTTGTGCTGTCAAGCGCATGGTCGCGAGATTGCCGCCCCATTCGTGGCGCGCAACGAGAATGCGCTCGCCCGGGTGCCATGCACCCAGCGCGGCGAATGCGGCACCCCAGGCCGGCGAGTTGCCCGTGGTTATCGCGATCTCCGACGGCTGCGCGTTGAGCAGTCGAGCGGCGAGCGTGCGAGCATGTTCCGTTCGCTCACGCGCTGCCACGCCCGCTTCCATGGGGCCCGTGGTTGCTTCGAGCCATAGATGGGCGCGCATCGCTTCCAGCGTGGCCTCTGACGGCAGTGACGAACCGGCGTGGTTAAAGTGCGTGGTGTGCTGCGCACCCGGCGTCTGCGCGCGCAGCGCTTTCACGGCTGCATCGGTAAGAGGGGCTGGCATGACTTGGGGGCTCCAGTGGTGCGGGTGGTGTTCAGCGGTCGAGCCGGTCGCCGTTGGCAGCGGCGGGAGTACGTCATGCTACCCGTTGTTGCCGGATAGCGCGTGTTTTGAGGTGGCGGGTAATCTGATTATCATGTGTGTCTCCGCCCGACATTCCCGTCAGGCGCACCATCACGGCGGCCTTCCAGGCGCTGCCGGTAGCGATGTTACCTATGAACTCTACCCCCGATGCTGTTCCGCGCCCCGCCATGCGTCCTCTGACGCCGGTCGAAGCACGCGTGCTCGGTGTGCTGGTCGAAAAGCAGCACACGGTGCCGGACACCTATCCGCTTTCGCTCAACTCGCTGACCTCCGGTTGCAACCAGAAGACGGCGCGCGCGCCGGTGATGAACGTCACCGACGCCGAAGTGCTCACCGCTATCGATGGCTTGAAGCGTCTCAGTCTGGTGCTGGAAGGCAGCAGCAGCCGTGTGCCGCGTTTCGAGCACAACCTGAATCGCGTGTTGGGCGTTCCCAGTCAGTCAGCCGCGTTGCTCACGGTGTTGATCCTGCGCGGCCCGCAGACCGCTGCGGAATTGCGCCTGAACACTTCGCGCCTGCATGACTTCGCCGACATCTCATCGGTCGAGGTGTTTCTGGATGAACTGGCTGCGCACGAACCGCCGCGCGTGGTGAAGCTGCCGCGCACGCCGGGCGAGCGCGAAAATCGCTGGACGCATCTGCTATGCGGCGAAGTCAGCGTGAGCGAAGAGTCTTCGCGCGGCGTTGCGGAGGATTCCTCTACGCCCTCTGCGGAGGTCGAGGCGCTCACCGCGGAAGTGAAGCGTCAGGGCGAGGAACTGGTGCGCCTTCAGACGCTGGTCGAACACATGGCCGCTGAGCTGGGCATCAGCCTCGACAAGTTTGCGCGCGAGCCGTAAGGCGTATTGATTGGCAGTTCAGTCGCCTGGAAAGTCCGCGAATGGATTGCCCGTGTCTTTCGTTTCGGTGCTCAGGTTGTATTCGGCGCGTACGGCCTTGAGCACCGCGGCGATGTCGCGCTCGAAACCGGCGGCATTGCCGAAGTGCTTCATGTCCCAGTTGCAGCCGGTTGCATCGGAATCCTGAATCTGGCCGGGGCACGCGCGAATCTTCACGCCGTCTTCGACGATTTCATGAAGTCGATGGAGCCGCCGGTGGACCTCCTGCTGTAACTGCGATGCGTTGAGCGTTTTGCGAATCATCGGAATCTCCTTCGTATTGCCCTTGTGAGTTTAACGTGTGTCACGCCGCGGTTCGCCGCGCAAATCGGGATTTATAAATCCGGCTAGCCATTTCGTCTAAAACTCCGCTCGAACAGACAGCGGAGTGTCGACACGATCGATTGCAGCGCCGTTTGATCTTCAGCGCGGGCTAGTGAACCTGCGGCACCAGTTCAAGCCGATGCGCCTCTGGCCCCGGCAAGAACGGCGTTGCATCGCCGTGCACCCACGCTTCATGTCCCGCCAGGAAGTACGGCGACAATGGGTGACCGGACTGGCCGCCCGGCATTTCGAAGAAGCCGTCCTGTTCGCGCCCCGGTGACACGACTATCCGTTCGGACGCGCCGAATGAAGGCGCTTGCACGCGTGGCATGTTGAAGTCGCCTGGCAAGGGATCGCCCGGCGCACCGAGCCAGGCGCGCACCCATGGCAGCCACGCCGGCACAATTCGCGCGAACGGATGTTCGATTGTTGCGCGATTGCGATCGCCCCAGTGCGCATCGTCCAGTTTCACGCCAGGCGGCAACTGCGTGATTGCATGGTCGATCCGGTCGAGCATGAACGCGCGCCAGTCGACGATGCCATCCGGCACCCACGCGCGATGGGCTGCAAGCACTTCCATCACCGCCTCATAGCGCGAACTCGCGCTGCGAAAGCCGAGCAGTGGCTTGTCTGAACCGGTGCCGAAGCTCCCTGCGAGGTCCATGTCGAGCCTGCCGAACCAGGCGTCGTACAGCGAGAAGTAGAACGCGCGCACGAGGCGGTAGCCGACCGCGTCCGCATCGGCGTGGCCGTTCCACGCGAGGACGAGGCGCTGGAATTCGGCGCGTTGCGGGTGATCGCGCAAGGCGTCCGCGTCGAGCGCTGACAGGGCAACACGACGCCAGGTTTCGATCCACAGTGCGCGGTCGTCAGTCTGAATGGCGAGCATGTCATGCTCATTGGCGCGCGGCAGCACAAGCAGATCGTCGCGAATCTGGGAGGCACGCGCGCCGACGTCAGCACCCGCATCACCGAGCAGCGCCGCTTCGGAAGCCGGTAAGGTAGCGTTGTTCGCGGTCCACAAGCGTCCGAGCGGCGGGTCGATTCGCGCTGGATACGCATCCGGCGTGAGGTAGCCTTGCCAGCCTTGATAGGTTGCCGAGTCAAAGGGCAGGTCGTCGGACGGGTTACCTGACGTAGCTGCGGCGGTGTTCCTGCGCGGCAGTGGTCCGGCCAGCGTCCAACCGATCTTGCCGTGCGAATCGGCCACCATGAAGTTCTGCGTCGGAATTCCGCTGGTTTGCGCTACATGTAACGCGTCTTCGACGCTCGTGCTGTCTTCGAGCCGCTGCAAGTTGACGTTGACCGCCTGCGGATCGTGCGCGACCCAACGCAGCGCATAGGCGTGCGGACCGATCACAATCTCCGGGCCCCATTGCGTGTCCGCGACGGCCAGATCGACCGGCGCGCCGCTCTTGACGTCAATGCGTTCGTGATGGACGGTGGCACGTTGCCAACTGCCTCCTGGAACCCGGTATTGCAGCGGATCGGCGGGATTGCGCTGCAGTTCGATCAGATCGATGAAGTGGCCGTAGCTATTGGTGAAGCCCCACGCGACCTCGCCGTTGCTGCCAGCGATGACGAGGGGGCCGCCGGGCAGGCTGACGCCGGTGATGCGCCGCGGCTGTCCGTCCGCTCCTGGCCATGCCAGCGAAAGCCGGTACCAGATGTTGGGCAGCGACAGGCCGAGGTGCATGTCGCTTGCGAGGAGTGCGCCACCTTGCGCGCTGTGCGCGGCATCGACTGCCCAGCCGTTGCTGCCGATCATCGAGTTGTCGGGCGTCAGGCTGCTGTCTGCCAGATCGGTTCCAGGCGCCGAGATACTCGCGGATTTTGAAGCGTGCAACCAGTCGGGACGCGTGGCGGGCAGTGTGGCGAGCTCCACAGCGGGAGCCGTCGCGAGATCGAACGGTGCGTCCCAATGACTCGCGTTCGGCAGCAGGAACGTGAACAGATCGGCGGGAACACGCTCGCGCAGCGCCGCGCGCGAGAGGATCCGGCTAACCTCGTGAGACTGAAGGTCGAGGTACATGGCGTAGATGACGAGCAGCGTGTCCTCGGGGCGCCACGCCGCCGGGTGCGTGCGCAACACCCAGTACTCGAATGGGCGCGACGCGAGCGAGGCGAGGCCGTCATTGACGCCGGCTGTATAGCGATCGATCAGGAACCGCTGGTCAGCGGGCAGGGCGTTGAAGACGATCCCGGCGCGTTCGCGGAACCGGTTCGGGCGGTTGCGGCGATCGAGATCGAGCGCGGACGGGCCGATCAGCGCGGACATTTCGCCTGCAGCGACGCGGCGCAACAGATCCATCTGGAAGAAGCGGTCCTGCGCATGCACGAAGCCGGTCGCATAGGCCACGTCCGCTCGCGTGCTGCCATGCAGCGTGGGTACGCCGAGCGCATCGCGCTCAACCGTGACAGGAGCGGAGAGTGTGGAGACGGCGTGCTTGCCATCGAGTTGCGGGAGGCTGGCGCGCAATGTGATCCAGCTCGCAAACACGATAGCGGCGAGGATAATGGCGAGTGCGCAGCACGAGCGGATCAACCAGGTCGCGCGCGGTCGTCGAGAGGCGGGCTTCTGACTAGTCATCGCTGATGGCGAGGGTCGTGATTGCAGCCGGGAGGGGCATGCCATGTCGGCGAGATGGCGTATGACCATAGCACGTGTGCGTTGGGGTGCGCGGGAGGCACGCGTGTAGCTGGGTAGACTTTTGCATAGGAAAGGAGACAGCATGACGAGTACGGTTGTTGCATCGCCCAGGCTGAAAGTCATCCAGCGCGGCACGCTTGCCATGCTGGTCGTCAGCATTGCGATCAGCACCATTGATCGCGCTGCGCTAGCCGTCGCCAATCCGTTGATCCGCCATGACCTCGGATTGTCGATTGCCGAGATGGGAATGCTACTCTCCGCCTTTCTATGGGCCTATGCGTTTTCCCAGTTGCCGATCGGCGCGCTGATCGACCGCTTCGGCCCGCGCTGGCTGCTCGGTTGCGGACTCGCCGTGTGGTCGAGTGCCCAGTTGCTATGCGGACTCGTGACCAACACCGCCCAATTTGCCGCGGCCCGCGCACTGCTCGGCATTGGCGAGGCGCCGCAGTTTCCTGCTGCGGCACGCGTCGTCAAGGACTGGTTCGCTGTGCGCGACCGCGGTTCGGCGACCGGCATCTTCATGTGCGCATCGTATCTCGGCACCGGCCTCGCCGCGCCGCTACTCACGGCCATGATGTTGAGCTTCGGATGGCGTTGGATGTTCATGACCATGGGCGTTCTCGGCCTTGTGATGTCGGCGGTCTGGTTTGCCGTTTATCGCAATCCGTCGCAGTTCGCGCTCACGGAGGATGAACACCGTTACCTTGGCGCCGGAGAAGCCACTTCAAGCGGAGAAAAGCGCGGCTTGAGTCTCGCGCAATGGCGCAGTCTGTTTCGATCGAGTACGACCTGGGGCCTGGTCATTGGGTATTTCGGCGTGATCTACGTGAACTGGCTTTTCAACACCTGGTTGCCGGGTTATCTGCATATGGCCCGGCATATGAGCTTGGCGCAGGTTGGATGGACGGCCGCCATTCCCTATACATTTGCGGTCTTAGGGGCGCTTGTGGCGGGTTATCTGACCGACTGGCTCGCGCGCAAAGGCATGAGTCTGACCCATAGCCGCAAGGTGCCCGCGTGCGTTTTTCTGGTCGCGCAGACGCTGTTCGTCGTGGTTGCCGCGCTCGTGCCCGATAACAACGTCGCCGTGGCGTGCCTGTCCGGCGCGCTATTTTGCGGCACGGCGGCCACCACGATTGCGTGGGCGATGATTAGCGTGTTCAGTCCGCAGCGTTGCACGGGCTCGCTCGGTGCGCTACAGAATTTCGGGGGCTATATGGGTGGTTCGCTCGCGCCGATCGTGACCGGACTGATCGTGCAGAAGACCGGCACCTTTGTGCCGGCGCTATACCTTGGCGCTGGCATGTCGTTGTTCGCAGCGCTTGCGTATCTGGTGTTGATTCGCGGCCCCGTCACTTTGCGCGTGAGCGAGGAGGCGGAGGGCGTTTCGGCACGCGTGGATTAAGGGGCGTGACGCTTGCGCGCTGGCCGCGCTGGGCTATGTTCGCGGGATAGATTGTCTGATCAGCGGTTGACTAGCGAACCCCGGAAATGAGTAAATCCCGATTGCGCCAGCAATAAAGTAAGCCGGATGGGTGGCGCCTTGATAAAACTTGCGGTCGCTCGCCGGGTTGCGCGACTGATATCCGGAACGCATATCGCCGGACACGAGCCCGGCACCACCACCACCACGCATATCGCCGGACATAAACCCGGCACCACCACCACGTAAATTGCCTATGCCGGACCTCCCGTCGCTTGTTGCGCTGTTGATCGCCGTTGCGCTCTGCTTGTCGCTGCTGATGTTTCAGCTCCTCACTGGCGTTCCGCCGATGTCGTCAAGCGCAGCGGAGGCGGCCGACGTCGTTGCGTTATTGAGGCAGGCCAGCTTGCCGAAACAGGCAATCGTGTACGAACTGGGCAGCGGTTGGGGCTCGCTCGTCATCGCTTTGGCAAGGGCGTTTCCCGAGGCGCAGATACGGGGCATCGAAATGTCGCCGCTGCCTTATTGGGTAGCGCGCTTTCGGACTCGCAAGCTACCCAATGTTGCTTTGCAGCGGGCGAATTTCTACGCGTGCGATTTGCAGGATGCGCACGCCGTCACCTGCTACCTGATGATCAAGCCAATGCCTAGATTGGCGGCTCTCCTCGATCGCATGCTGAAACCCGGGACGCCGGTGGTGTCGCTCACGTTCTGGTTTCGGGAGCGGGAAGCTGCCGCTAGCCAGCAAGGCCGTGGATTGGGCCCCGGACTGCGCGGCGCGGCGGCATTGTATTTCTGGCCCGCGCACAAGGACGAGGCGCGGTGACGAGTGCCGGGCGGAGCCGACGCGCGATCGTCGGCTGTCGAGCACGGCAATGACTCCAGGTGGGGTGGTTTATGAACAGGAGGCAGTCGTGAACGAAAAGCAAGATCCGGCGCCAGACAGCACAGCCGCGCGAGTCGCCTTGTGGCGCGCGCTGCATGTCGAGGCCGACCCACCGCCGCATGTGCTCGAAGACGAAATCGGCCTTAAGTTGCTGGCGCCGGGCGACGACTGGCGCCGCCGCGGCGATATGGATCCCCAGTTCACACGTCCCTTCCGCGCCTCAATCGTGGCGCGGGCCCGCTTCATCGAGGACCTGGTGGTGGAACAGGGCCGCCATGGGCTCGGCCAGTATGTCATCCTCGGCGCCGGCCTTGACAGCTTTGCACAGCGAAGGCCGGAGATCGCGTCACGCCTGAAGGTGTTCGAGGTCGACCAACCGGTTCCTCAGGCATGGAAGCGTCAGCGCCTGATCGAACTCGGCTTCGGCGTTCCGGACTGGCTGCGTTTCGTGCCAGTCGATTTCGAGGCGGGAGGCAGCTGGCGGGACGGGCTCGTGACGGCGGGCTTCGATGACAGCAAGCCGGCCATTGTGGTTTCCACAGGCGTCAGCATGTATCTCACCAAGGAGGCGAACGCCGCGACGTTGCGCCAGGTCGCGGCCCTCGTCGCCCCAGGATCGACGCTTGCCATGACGTTCCTGCTGCCGCTGGAGCTGGCGGATCCCGAGGTTCGTCCCGGACTTGAGATGGCGGAGAAAGGGGCGCGAGCAAGCGGGACGCCCTTCCTCAGCTTCTTCACGCCGCCGGAGATCCAGGCGCTGGCCCGCGAAGCCGGATTTAGGGCGGTGCGGCATGTCTCGGCGGCCGATCTCACCCAGCGCTATTTCTCGGGCAGGACAGACGGTCTACGGCCGCCGAGCAATGCGGAGGAACTGCTGGTAGCGAATACGTAGCTACCCTCACTATTCGACGCCGGGAAATTTCCCGGCGAGACCACCATGTAAGGGGTAGTCCGGGGTAGAGAAGAGACTTAAAGCGGGATAGATTGCTTACTAGAATATAAAAGCGTCGTACTGATCCACAGGAGATGCGCGGAGGGTGGCAAACGAACCCCGCGTTGGACTTGAGGGAACCTGACATGGTGCGCACCGATTTGACGGTACTCGCGGGCGTCGGGATTCTGGCGCTAGCGTGCCTGGTTGCCTGCGGCTTTTATGTGTACTGGTGCAGCGATAACTACCGCAACCGAAAGCACCGACGGCAGACGCCAACGCGCGATGGGCGGGCGATCCAGCGCCACAAGCACGCGCCTCCGGAAGCTGAGACAACGGTCGGCACGCAATTAAGCCAACGCTGTAAAACCTCGCTGTACCGGCTGATGTTCGGCCACGCCCATGACGAATGCATCGTTTTCCTGATGGCCGCTAGCCGCGCCGCCGCGCAAAAGGAAGCGACGGACGCGCTGGCTGCCATTCATTGCCTGGCCCCCGACGATGTTTGTGTCTACAACCTCGCCTCATTCCGCGAGCTGATCGATAACGGTGTCAGCGAGGATGAGGACCTGCGCCTGTTCGAAGTGGCTTGGGAAGGCCCGAACGTCAGTGCATGGGCCGAACACCCACTTTTCCTGACGGATGACTCCACCTTGCTTGGCAAGTGGGCCGAGCTCTACGCGGACCTCGCGCGGGAGTTGGCGACGAGCGCTATTAATCGGGCACGGGGTTAGCAATATGCCACGAGGGCGGAGTAAGGGACTCGCGCTCCTGCCTTTACGACTTAACGGCAGGAGCCCGAGACCCGCTTGCTCAGTCACGCATCAGAACTTGTACGTCGCGCCAACCTGGGCGAAGCGGCCGACATACGTGTACAGCGACGTGTCGTGGCCCTGTTGCCACAGGGGGCCGTCCGCCCAGACCGCGTCGAACGGCGGCACGCGATCGAAAATATTGTCGATGCCGCCGTAGATCGTCCAGTGCTTGAAGCCGGTGTAGGTCACCATCAGGTTGAACTGGCTATAAGAGCCCACACTGCCGTTTTGCGGCGTCGGCGTCGGGATGTAGGTGAAAGTCTGCGTGTACGGCCCCGTGTACTGCCACGAGAGCGCCGCATTCCACTGGTGATACGCCCAGCTCAAGGTAGTGTTGCCCTTCCAGCGCGGGAAGGCGCCGCCGAACGGCTCATTGAGCGCGAGGTTGTTGCCCGCCGCGTTCACCGTTTGACCACCCAACTCGAACTTGAACGAATCGACATAGGCCCAGTCGCCCGACAGCGTGAACGTGCCAACTGGCGTCGGCAACGACTGGCGGAAGGTGGTTTCAAACCCACTTGTGTCGAGCGCTCCGAGGTTCTGATACTCAAAGGTCTCGTATTCGGGCGTGGTTGAGCCCGGGTAATAGACCGTCGACGAAGGCTGGTCGATGCCGATCACGTTGCTGACGTGGATACGGTACCAATCGAGACCGACGTCAGTCGTGCGGGTCGGCGACAGTTCAAAGCCAATGTTGTAGTTCTTCGTGCGTTCAGGTTGCAGATCCGGATTGCCCGATGTAAGCGACGTTACGGCGCCCGACTGGTTGATCACGAGCGCCATGTTCTGCGAGGTGCTGTCCTCGACAAACGTCGGCGCACGGAAGCCGCGATCGTAGGACGCGTATGCGGTCAATGCCTTGACCGGCTGCCAGCGCAGTGCAAAGCGAGGCGAGAACGCGCCGCCGACATCGCTGTAGTGATCGTAGCGGCCCGACTGGCTAAACGTCAGCGTATTGACGATCGGAATGTCGAACTGGTAGTACACCGCAGCAACGTTGCGCTGGCCCTGCACCTCTTCCTCATCCGGGGTGAGGACCAGGCCTTCCGCAGAGGCGGAGCCTTGAGTCAGGGACTCGCTTTGATGGAAGAACTCGGCGCCCAAACCGAGGCCCACGTCGCCGGTGGGCAAATGGAACAGCGTCGGGGTTGAAACAGTCGCATCAAGCGTATCGAGCTTCGACACGCCTATATTGTTGGTGTCCATGTACAGGTCGTTAAGTCCGTTCGGCGTGGCAGACGGATTCGCGAAGTCGTAGGTGCCGTTCTGGTAGATGTTGTTCAGGACGTTGACATTCAACTGATTCGAGTACGTATTGGATACGTCGCTTTGCGAGTGGGTGTAGGTGGTCGCCCAGTCCCAATCTCCGTTTGGCAGCGTGAAAGAACCCTTGACGCCTGTCGCCGCGCGCCAGTAGTTGGCGTCCGTGGTTTCCGCCACGGCGTTGGGGAACGAGTAGATGAGCGGAGTCGCAACGCCGAAGGGGTTGTCGTGACTGTCTGGACCTGGTTGAAGCCGACCTTGTCGGCACTGCGAATCAGCGAACCGGTCACCTCGAACCGTTTGATCTGGGCGATGCCGTTGTTCGTCGTTATTCCTGATGTCGAGGGTGTGGCTTCATTCTGCGTCGTTGTGGTCGCCGCTGGTGAAGTACTGGTCGCCGAACTTGCGGCGGCAGCCGGTGCTGCGGCGGTTGCTGCGCGTGTCGAATTATCTGGCGTGGCCGGTTGACTCTGCGCGAACGCAGAGGTGCCGTACGTTGAGCCGAGTGCTGCCGACAGCGCTATTTCAGCCCAAAGTATCTTTCTTATCGGCGATGCCAAAGTCTTTTGTTTCATGATTTCCCTTCACTCTTGTCAGTAAGCCAAACCCGTTGCGCGACTAACGTGTTACGCCCGGGCATTTTTTTTCGACGTCAGGCGGTGCCGCATTTTTTTAATTCATCCGCCCTGGTACTTCGACACAGTAGAACCACCACCACTAACATGCAGATCGATTACACTTAAATTAAATAGGATTACTAATGTATTTATAACTGCTTAAACAAAAGACAATTAAATACTGATGTCCTGCCCGTTCGTTGGGAGACCGGTTATCGACAATCAGGAAGAGCGTAGCCACGGCAAGCATGGCTACGGACGATGCTTATCAAGTACTTCGAGACGGGTGACGCGCGAAACACTTGCGGCGCGTCGGCAACGCGAGATCTAGTTAACGGGGACGCCGTCTTTCCATTGCGCCCAGTTCTTGACGATAGCGTTGACCAGCGGCACACCAGCGAGATAGAGGTTGTCTATTGCAGGAGCGAATCCGCCCTGTTGCTGGTAGTCCAGAAGGTTGTCGACGTTCGATACGCCCTGGGGCGGGCGATCGAAGTCCGACCCTGCGCGCAGGACGGCCACACGGTTCGTGTCGGCCAGACCTGCGGCGGTGGCTCGTTTGATGACCTCGAACGTTGCGTTGTCTTCCTGCTGAGTGGTGCAGTAAGTACCTTTGCCGTCGGTCAGCAGTTTGGTCCAGTCGCGCGCGCGTTGTCCCAAGGCATCGCCGGAGAACCATGTGTCGGCCGCGAGCGTATCGCACTGGATGACCGTAGGCGGTTGATTGGCCGGCGCATACGCGTATTTCGCCCGGTAGGCCTGGGCGGCTGCGCTATCGGTGAGCGTTACGTTGCGTGAGAGCATGTAGGCCTTTTGCAGCAGCGCCTCGTTTAGCTGAAAGACTTCGGTGTGGTAGTCCAGCGGGGGCTTTTCGGTTCCGCTGCGGGTGTTGATCCCGAGATAGCCGGATTTCCAGTTGCTGGGGATTTCGCGCGCATCGAGTTCCCACTGGATGCCAAAGTCCACGAGATACCGTGCCCAAGCTGCAGAACCGAGCGTGCCCTGCGCCGGATCGATGCCGGCGATGCCCGAGATCAGGAAGTAGGTCTTACGCAAATCGAACTTCCGCGAATAAACCAGTGCGGCCATCGAAGCGGCGGCATTCGTATGGCCCATGCCCGTCGTGATGACGCACACGTCGTCGCGATTGCAGTGAACCGCCGGGTAATCCGGAGACAAACCGGGTACGGTAATGGCCTGCGTTTTCCCGAGATGATCGAGCCACGTTTTCCCCTCGGGCGCGAACATCGAAATGATGAGGACTTTGACGGGCCGTGGTGCAGAAGAGGGCGGCGCGGCATAGGTGCCCGTTTGAATGACGCATGCGAGACCGGCGCAAACAAAAATCCGAAGCAATTTGTTTTTAGACATAAGGTGCTTTTTATTGAAGATCGCTTGGCTTTGATAGCCCAGCTTTGTGCTTGAATGCCCAATAATCGTGCGCAAATGCCGTGGTACTGGCGGCTTATGCGTCGCTAATTGAGCAGACGGTTCCCCTTTTGAGGTGTGGGAGAGCTATAAGCACGGCACGTGCCAAAGGGTTCGAACACTGGAGGGTTTGTGATGCGCGGTATAAGAGAACTGATATAAGCGGCGGACTGCGAAGCGAAATCTGGCGCCGCCCGTTGGTCAGGCGAGTGAAGGGCGGGGTTCTCGGCCTTGCGAAGCGGCTCGTGGTTAGTGTTAGAACTAATACTTTTAACGACCTAATCACGCCGGAAAAATATATTGGACGTCTCACCGGCGATCCCGCACCATTTGTACATTCCCAGTACACCGTGCATGCCATCACGGGCCGTCGCCTGCGGCCTACCCGCGCGCCTTCACCGTCCGCAACGCTGCATTGGCTGCCTTGGGCACAACTCTAATTTTGACGACCCCAATACCAGAGGATTCAGATGCCTGACTATCGATCGCGAACTTCAACCCATGGCCGCAACATGGCCGGCGCCCGCGCCTTGTGGCGCGCCACCGGAATGAAGGACGGTGATTTCGGCAAACCGATTATTGCGGTGGTGAACTCGTTCACCCAGTTCGTGCCGGGCCACGTGCATCTGCGCGACCTGGGCGCGCTGGTCGCGAAGGAAATCGAAGCGGCCGGCGGTGTGGCCAAGGAATTCAACACCATCGCGGTGGACGACGGCATCGCCATGGGCCACGGCGGCATGCTGTATTCGCTGCCCTCGCGCGAACTGATCGCCGACTCGGTCGAGTACATGGTCAACGCACACTGTGCCGACGCCATGGTCTGCATCTCCAATTGCGACAAGATCACCCCGGGTATGCTGATGGCCGCCATGCGCCTGAACATCCCCGTGGTCTTCGTCTCCGGCGGTCCGATGGAAGCGGGCAAGATCAAGTCGCCGACTGACGGCCAGGTGATCGCCAAGATCGACCTGATCGACGCGATGATCAAGGCGGGTGACTCCAGGGTCAGTGACGCGGAAGTGGCGGAAATCGAGCGGAACGCCTGCCCGACGTGCGGTTCCTGCTCGGGCATGTTCACCGCGAACTCGATGAATTGCCTGACCGAGGCAATCGGCCTGGCGTTGCCCGGCAACGGCACGATCGTCGCCACCCATGCATGGCGCAAAGGCCTGTTCGAGCAGGCTGGCCGTCTGGTGGTGGACCTGTGCCGCCGCTACTATCAGGAAGAAGACACCTCGGTTCTGCCGCGCAATATCGCCAACAAGCAGGCCTTCGAGAACGCCATGGCGCTCGACGTGGCCATGGGCGGTTCGACCAATACGGTGCTGCACTTGCTGGCAGCCGCGCAGGAAGGCGGCGTCGACTTCACGATGTCCGACATCGATCGCATCTCACGCAAAGTGCCGTGCCTGTGCAAAGTAGCGCCCGCAACCGATAAATTCCATATTGAAGACGTGCATCGTGCCGGCGGCATTCCTGGCATCCTCGGCGAACTGGCACGCGCGGATCTGCTCGACCTGTCGTGCGGCAATGTGCATAGCGGCACGCTGGGCAATGCCATCGCCAGGTGGGACGTCGCCGGTGGTGGGGGCGAAGACGCGCAGAAGCTCTTCCGTGCGGCTCCGGGCGGCATTCCGACTACCGTCGCATTCAGCCAGGAAGCCACCTTCGCGTCGCTGGATACCGATCGCAAGAGCGGCTGTATCCGCAGCAAGCAGAACGCGTACTCGAAAGACGGCGGCCTCGCCGTGCTTTACGGCAACCTCGCGGAGAAGGGCTGCATCGTCAAGACTGCGGGTGTCGACGAATCGCAGTGGGTGTTCTCTGGCCGCGCGCGCGTCTTCGAGAGCCAGGACGACGCCGTCGAAGCGATTCTGGGCGATAAGGTGGTGGCGGGCGACGTGGTCGTGATTCGTTACGAAGGCCCCAAGGGCGGCCCCGGCATGCAGGAAATGCTTTATCCCACGTCGTATCTGAAATCCAAGGGCTTGGGCAAGAACTGTGCGCTGTTTACCGATGGCCGCTTCTCCGGCGGTTCGTCGGGGCTGGTGATCGGGCATGCGTCGCCGGAAGCGGCAGAAGGCGGCACGATCGGTCTCGTGGAAGAGGGCGATGTGATTGAGATCGACATCCCTAACCGCAAGATGCACCTGGCGGTGCCGGATGCGGAACTGGCCCGCCGTCGCGAAGTCATGGAGGCTCGCGGCGACAAGGCCTGGCTGCCGGTGAGTCGTGAACGCGTGGTGTCGCAAGCGTTGCGGGCCTACGCCGCGCTGGCGACCTCTGCCGACCGTGGCGCGGTGCGGGATATCTCGCAACTTAAGCGCAAGTGAGGCGGGACGGCTCTGTCGCAGCAAGGCGATCGGAGCCTGAGAGACGATAGGCCCAGTGCGGCCTATCGTTCGCCGCGCCCTCGCAATGAGGGCCGACCGTTCGGACTTTCCTCAGCCATATCGGTAGCAAGGCACCGTCATAGCATCTCCGGTCGAAACCGAAACCGTTTATTACACCGGCGATGTCGTTGGGTGTCTGGCTCAATTCTTCGGAACCTTATCTACGCCGACTGCGGGATTGCTCGCTTCGATGAGATCTGGAGATTTGACTGCCCGAAGCGTTTCGAGTTGAGCGGTCGTGTCGATTCGCGAGGTTCTCACGAAAGGCTCGAGTGAGACTGGGCCACCGCTCTTTAGTGCCTTGACGATGCCTTCGAGCACACGCACATCCGCGTATCCCTCTTCGACATCGGGTTCTGGATGCGTATCGTTCAGGATGCAGTCAGAGAAATATTTCATCTCGCCGCCAAAGTGGTCAGTATTCCTGAAAGAATGATGGCTTTCCTCCTGACCGATGGTCACCGTTTGCTGAAGTGATTTTCCGTAGGTGTAGCAAGGCTGCATGGAAATGCTACCTTTGGTGCCGATAGCGAAGTACGACTCCAGGGCATTGGCCGCGTAAGAGACGACGAACTGCGCCAGCCGGTAAATGGCATCCACCTTGCCCGACACGAGCATCTGGGGAAATTGTTCGTACGTGTAGACGTCTTCCACGCCGTATTTCTCGCCAACCAGCCGAGCCTTTTCCAGGTCGCCTGTCACGAGTGCAGTGATCTCCGAATTGCCGGTATGGTCGACGCCGGGCATCATCGCTTCTTGTGCGATGTCGCCAATGCCGACAATGGCGTAGCGGACTTTCTTTTTGGTCGTCAGGCCTATCGTTGAAAGAATGCTTATATTCGCACCTCTATGCGCAAGGTTGGGTCGGTCCGCGCGAAGCGCACAATGCGGTGCGTCGACGGGCGGCACTGGGTGCGACCGCAAACTGCGTTCCAGATATCAAGGCGCCGATTTGACGGGCGCCGCAGCGGCCCATTTACTGCCCGTTCGCTTTCTTTTCGGCGTTCTGAATATTGTCCGGATAGTTGCTTTGGTGGGCCGAAGGGCTATAGCCATTCTTTTCCAGCTTGTCCAACTCGGCATTCTTCTGCGCACGATTTGCTTTACGCGCCGCTTTCTTTGCTGCCCGCTGTTGGGCCGGCGTTGTCGTGGATGCTTCCGGTTGTGTGCTCATCGGCGCGGCTTGGGTCGCATTACCCGCGGGCGGGGGTGCGGTCGACTGGCCGAAAGCCGGCGTAGCGGAGCTCAGGCCAGTGACAGCAGCGAGGATGAGTAAAGCGCGGACACGTCGATTGGATGGGGACATTTCCCCCCCTCTTTGATGTGGTTCCGCGCTGTTCCGCAAGGTGCATACCCGTACCTGGTGCTACATCGGAACGGACGCTTTGGATATCACCGTTGCGTGAGGTGCTCCTTGGTCTTACTTCGCGAACAGCATATCCAGGCTCGCGAACGACTTGAATTCGAGCGCGTTGCCGCTCGGATCCAGAAAGAACATGGTGGCCTGTTCGCCCGGCTCACCCTTAAAGCGGATGTACGGCTCGATCACAAATTTCGTGCCGACCGCCTTCAGCTTTTCCGCAAGCTCGGTCCATTGCGGCATCGTCAGGAGCGCGCCGAAGTGGCGCACAGGGACGCCGTGTCCGTCGACGGCATTGGTCGAGCTCACACCCGTCTCGCCTGGCGCGAGATGCGCGACGATCTGATGGCCATAAAGGTTGAAGTCGACCCAGTCGGGCGCGCTACGACCTTCGGGACACCCCAGCAGTTCGCCGTAGAACGCGCGCGCTGCCTCGATGCTGTGGACGGGGAATGCGATATGGAACGGGAGAAGAGGGGTATCCATGACGACGGGGGCTTCCAGAAGTTGAAGGAATTTGCGCTTCATCAAGCGTCTAGACAGCATGTTAGACATAACATTCGTGAATGAATAACGATATATTTTCGATCTGAGAGCAAAATTTATCGATGAATGAAGTTGAGTTCCAGGCATTCAGGACGTTCTCGCCGTCGTGCGTCAGGCCGCCTCTGCGCCAGCCGGCGCGGAGATGCACCGGAGTCCACGGCGCGCTGCCTATTTGCTGCGGTCAGAAGATCGAATCGGAAAAATGAACATGGCGGCGGCGAGGCCGAGTGATCCGCCGAGGAGCGTCTCCCACGCGCGGGCGGCGAGCACGGGGATTGAGTGCACACCGCTTGCCGCAAGCGTGACGATCAATGTAAAAGCGAACGCCCCACAGGCAATGTCGTAGCGTTCCGGCAAGGCCATCGCATAGATGATCATCGCGAGTGCGGCTGCGGCCCAGATCAGCAGCGGCGCGTGCTCCGCAACCGGCAGGCAGACAAGGCCTATTGGCACGCCGATCAGCGTACCGATAATCCGGCGACGCACGCGCTGTATCGTCCCGGTCGCCGAACCCGCGACAACGTAAGTGCACGCGGTGATTGCCCAAGCCGACTCGTCGAGGCCAATCAGGCCGTTCAGGAAGACGATCACCAGCGCGCCGATGGCCGCCTGCAATCCCATGAAGAACTCCGGCGAACACCGTCCGGGAGAGGGTTCCGGCCCGGCGGCGAGCGCGGCAGCTATGACCGGTCGTTCCGCGGGGCCGCTTAGCATGCGTGGCACGACCGACGCGAGCGTGGCGATCAGCGCGGCAATCCCAATCGCCCGCAGGTCGACCGTCGTCAGATGGGCGCCGTATGCGAGCAGTTCGCCAATATAGATTTGCGATCCCGTTCCGGCGCCCAGGATGCCGAATCGTTTGAGATATCCGACCAGGAATGCACCAGTCACGAGAACCAGTTCTGGTCCCGCCCGGCCTGCATGTTGCAGCGGCCCCGATAAAACCACGAATAGAACCGCGCCTAACGCAGCGGAAAAGCACAGCAGCGTCAGATCGCGGCTTGATTCGGCGCGTGTGGACTTGCCCTCGGACACGCTCGCCCAGAGGGCGAAGCTTCCGGCAAGGAAGCCCAGCGAGATGCTGCTGGGCACACTATGGGCAATGTCCTGTAACGTCCCGAGTGCAGCCGCGATGCCGTACGCCGTCACGAGTCGCAACCCCTTGATTCGACGGTGCGTACCGGGATCGACCCGGTCAAGCCAGCGGTCAACAGCCGCTACTGGCCGCAGCATCCTCCAGCGGGATCTTCCGAGATGATGAGGGACGCGTTGCGGGCTGTCATTCATGGAGTTGTCCGTGATCGCTGGTGGGGAGCACGCGAACGGCCATGCGAATTGTCCAGGCCATTTCTGGCGCGGTGCTGATGCGTCGAGTTGCAATGCCGTGTCACCTACGATACCAAGATCGTGCGTCAATGGCTCACTGGGTCCACGAAAAAAGATGGCCTTTACGCAAGGCCTCAATCGCGAACGAACATTGGGAATTGCTCCGTGATACGCTAATTCCCCACCTCCCATTTCTCGCTCTCTCATGAATTCCACCCATTCCGCTTCCTCATCGAAAGCAGGTTCGTCCACCCACGCCGCATTTGGCAGCTGGAAATCGCCGATTACCGCCCAACTGGTGGTGGGTGAATCGCTCCGGCTCGGACAGCCTCGCATCGGCAGCGAGGGTATTTACTGGACCGAGGGACGTCCGCAGGAAAAGGGCCGACATGCCGTAGTCCGGTTTCGCGCCGACGGTGAAGTCGAGGAACTGACTGCCGCACCGTTCGACGCCGCGTCGCGTGCGCACGAGTACGGCGGGGGCGCACTGGCGGTGACCGCGGTTGGCGTGTTCTTCATCAACTTCAAGGATCAGCAGGTCTATACGTTCGATTCCTCCGGCCAGCCGAAAGCGGTGACGCAAACCGCGGCCCTTCGCTATGCGGACCTGATAGCCGATCCGGTCCACGGGCGTCTGATCGGTGTTTGCGAAGACCATCGTGAAGGCGGCCATGAGCCGGTGAACACGCTGGCGAGTATCAATCTGGCAAACGGGGCGACAGAAGTGATCGCGGGCGGTCACGATTTCTTTGCGTCGCCTTGCATGAGTCCCGATGGAACGCGGCTCGCATGGCTGACCTGGGACCACCCGAACATGCCATGGGATGGCACGGAACTGTGGCTGGCGGAGATTGCGGCTGACGGCACGATCGGGACGCCTCGCCGGGTCGCCGGAGGCCGTTCCGAGTCGCTTTTTCAGCCCAGATGGTCGCCGGCTGGCGATCTGTATGTCGTATCGGACCGTA
>Ga0208322_1000023_pt1 | contig 20859 bp, 22 predicted proteins | sample June2015DPH_8_10_2_FD_184697 | JGI IMG/M metagenome (GOLD analysis project Ga0208322, IMG submission 184697) | Peatland microbial communities from SPRUCE experiment site at the Marcell Experimental Forest, Minnesota, USA - June2015DPH_8_10... | ecosystem: Environmental > Terrestrial > Soil >...
GCAGCGTGAGCCCGCTCAACACGTCTCTATCGCATCCCGATAGACCCCGGCGATCTGCGATGCGACCACCGATTGGTCAAAATGCTTGCGTGCGTAACGGCGGCACTGATCGCCGCTCGGCATCATGCGCACGCCGAGCAGTGCATCGGCGATGCCGCTACCGAGCGCACGGAAGTCGCCCGATGGCAGCACCAGATCGTCCGATAGTCGCGCCACGGCTTCTGCCGCGCCACCGGCGTCCATTACCAGCACCGGCGTGCCGGTAGCGAGCGATTCGAGGGCTGTCAGCCCGCAATCCTTCATGTTGGCGGTCGGCACGATCGTCGCATCGGCGGCGCGATAAAACAGCGGTAGCGTATCCTCCGTAACGAGGCCTGCGAGACGCACCTGGTCCATGAGGCCACGCGCGAAGATGCGTCCGTAAAGCCTTTCTTGCTCCGGCCCCGCGCCGGCAAGGATCAGTAGCACATCGGGCACCGCCAGCTTGACGAGAAGCATCGCATCGATCAGGTCTTCAAGACCGAGACCCGGCAAGAGCGGCCGCACGCACAACAGAACCGCCCGGTCGTGCGGTATCCCCAGGCGCTTGCGCACCTGCCTTCGGTTGAAAGGCACCGCAAAACGCGATGCATCGACACAACCGGGCACTACCCGAATGTGTTCTTCCGGCACCCGGTAGCGCGCTTGCAGGACATTGCCAGACGCTTGCGACAGAACGATAAGACGGGCGCCCCCGCGATACACCATCCGCTCCAGGCCGTGGCGCAATGGAGCCAATAAAGCGGCCCCGCGCTCGCTGCGATGTTCGTCGACCCAGGAGCCGTGAAAATGCACGACACGTGGCACCTTGCCGAACTGGCCGAGCGTTGGGACAACGTGCGATGCGACGTGCAACGCGACCACGTCCGGTTTGGCTTCCGGCTCGAGCGTGCCGGACTGCGTCTGGGGTCGTCGCAGAAGCCGGCTAAGGGTCGCCTGCGCGTTCGCGAAGGTCTGCAGCACGACATTGGAGGAAGCAGGCACCGTTGGCACAGTTGCCTGCGGATCAAGCACATTGACACCCTGGCCGGGCAACGCCGTGGCGAGCGTCTGAAGCATCCGGTCGAGGCCATCGGCTCGCGCCAGCGGACGGCGCATACCAATCTGCAGCGAATCGATGGGCGCGCTCATGATTCGGCCTGTTCTTCACGGCCGGTGTGCGCCGCGCGCGACGCGCGAAGTTCGCTTGCGACTGGCACGCTACGCTCCGACACGACGCAATGACGCGCCCTGCTGGCGTCCAGGCGGTATTGCAGATCTTTCCGGTTCATCACTACCCTTGCAGCCTGTTTGGCGGGAGATGCCCGGCTGAGGTTCGGCTCAACCGTCGTACGCGAAAGATACGTCCCTAAAATGCGTTTCTCTGTGTGCTAGCGCACGTAACGCGATGCGTAACAGGGGAAGTTGCCCGTTTTTCCCTATTGACAGCGCCGAACGCAGCGGCCTTGATTGAAGGTTAATTGAGCGTTCCTAAGCTGCCGTCATACGTCTTAGGAATACTCAATTGAACGGATTGTCGATGGCGCCCGGTTTTACGTCGGCTTCATCCTTGATCCGCTCAGGCAGGTCTGCCTGAGCCTGCAGTTCGCCGACAATGCTGTCGAGGGCCTCCTTCAACGCGAGCGCCGCCTTCAGGCCGCGTCGGTCTTTTGTCAGCGCGAGCGTGCCGCTCAACGTGACGCGCGTCGTGCCGTTGCTGACGGTGAGCGCGTCGCCCTGAATGTTGAGTACGTCGTCGTCATTCGAAAACGGGTTAAACACCTTTGAGTCCTCCTGGGCGCAGATCCTTCAACGACTCGGGAATGCCCGGAAAGCGGATACCGCTCATCGCTTCGAGTTCGTGAACGGTTTTGATGCTGTAACGGTAGGTCGAGATATTGTCGACCACGACCGCAAATGCCATCTGCCTCGACGGTACGTACACGAGCTTGAACAACTGCGTCGGCACGAAGACCCGGCTCGGTCCAATGGTTTGCAACTGCTGGCCGCTGAACATCGGCCCGGTCACCACGTACGTGTCGTCGTTGCGGAGCGCGATGTTGCGCACCGAGGTTTCGATGCGCGCCCATAGGCGCTGATTGTTTTCGCGATTCTGCGGCACGACGTTGGCCAGCGAAAACGATTGTGCCATTGCTTGCGGATTCCAGCGGTTGCCGGCCGGGCTCATATGACCGCGGTCGTAGCCGCTGCGTTTGTAGTCGGCGAGCGTAGCGCCTTCGCCGTCAGGCAGTCGCGCATCTTCGAAAAATTTGTTGGTACGCACCATGTCCTGTGCAGCTTCAATATGGTCGCGCGTGAGATGTTCCGCGGACCACAACGGGCCATGCGTGATACCGGAATGCAGGACGGCGAAATCGGCGTAGCAGAGCATGCGCGTCTTTGGCGCCATCTTCTGATTGACCAGCACCGGCCACTGCGCGTTGGGCGTGAATTCCGTGCAGGAGGGTGCGGCCATCGCGTGAGCCGCGACGACGAACAACAGAAACAGAGAGGCAAACCACTTCTTCATGAGTCGGGCACCGGAGGAACGGGGGCAAAAGTATAGCGTCGCCCACGGGGTTCCAGCGAGTGTTGTCCGCCAGCGGGACGCAAGCGCGCCCGCCGCATTGCAGCATGCGTTTCAGATGAAGGCTTAGAGCGACAACCGGCCCTGCTTGGCGACGACTAGTTATCGAAGACCCGATGTTCCGCGCGGACAGGTTGACGGTCGACGGCTTGCAGGCGCCAATAGCCGGTTGCCGGCGCCCGCGCCCGCACACACGTCCAGGCGGCCGCGCCCTCGGCAGAACTCACGCGTTGCTTGCGGTCTACGTGCAGGCCGCGCAGCGTGCAGAGCGGCGCATCGGTACTCGGCGCACACAGCGTCGTGACGCCATCGGTGTCACGCAATTCGCCCCATGGGGGCAGGTCGATCCCTTGATGCGCCTCTCTCGACCACCGGCGTTCGTCGGTGTCGAGCCATAGCACAGCGTAGTCGTGATTGACGGTGGGATCGGAACCGTTGATGAGAATCGTCAAACGCATGGCAGTTCCGTTACACAGAGTGCGAAGTGTTGCAATACCAGTCTAGACGCAGGTTGACGTTATGCAAGGCCAACGACTATCGACGGCATTGAAAAACACAATTGGGGAACGTCTGCCGCAGCTTCTAGATTTAAATATGCGGTGCAGCCACGCGCGTCTGCGCCGGGAGCTAGTCAGACGATCACTCGTTTACCATCGCGCGCCCCACAATATAGGTTTGCATGGAGGCTCAGATGTCGCAACTCAAGGGTTCGAAAACCGAGGAGAATTTGAAGGCAGCATTCGCCGGCGAATCGCAGGCGAACCGTCGTTATCTGTATTTCGCAGCCAAGGCAGATGTCGAGGGTCAGAATGACGTAGCGGCGCTGTTCCGCTCGACCGCCGAAGGCGAAACCGGTCACGCGCACGGCCACCTCGAATATCTGGAAGCGGTTGGCGACCCGGCGACCGGACTACCGTTTGGTTCGTCGCGGCAAAATCTGCAAGCGGCGATTGCAGGCGAAACCCACGAATACACCGACATGTACCCGGGGATGGCGAAGTCAGCACGCGAAGAAGGCTTCGACGAAATCGCCAACTGGTTTGAAACACTGGCAAAAGCCGAGCGTAGCCACGCCAACCGTTACACCAAGGCGCTCGAAGCACTCGTCGACTGACACGGCACGCACCGGCGAGAGCGCCGCCTCACTGAAACAGGCAATGGGAGCTTGCGGAGAGGGTCCGCAGGCTCCCGTTCGTGTGCATTCAAGGAGTCTGACTCCATGCCCCACAAAGAAGGCAGCCTCGAGGCGCCCACCCGGCATCCACTCGATTGGCTTTCGGATGCGTTCTACGATCAGGATGCGCTTGACCAGGAACTGGCACGCGTCTTCGACATCTGCGCAGGGTGCCGCCGCTGCGTCTCGCTGTGCGGCGCGTTTCCCACGTTGTTCGACCTGGTCGATGCCACCGACACCGGGGAAGTACACGAGGTCGACAAAGCCGAGTTCGGCAAGGTAGTCGATCAGTGTTATCTATGCGACCTGTGCTACATGACCAAGTGCCCCTATGTTCCGCCGCATCCGTGGAACGTCGATTTTCCGCACTTGATGTTGCGTGCCAAGGCCATCGATTACAAAAAGGGCGACGTCAAGCTGCGCGACAAGTTTCTCTCTAACACCGATGCACTCGGGCACTTCGCGGGCATTCCCGTAGTCACGCAGACCGTGAACGCGGTGAACCACACGGCGGCCGCGCGCGGCATCATGGAGAGCGCGCTGGGCGTCGACAAAAACGCGTGGCTGCCCGATTTCGCGACGCACAAATTCCGCAGTGCCGCAAAGAAATCTCCGGCCGCCCAGGTGCGCGACGGGGAACGCACGCCTGGCAAAGTAGCGATTTACACCACCTGTTACGTGAATTTCAACGAGCCGGGAATCGGCCACGATCTGCTCGCCGTGCTCGCGCACAACGAGATTCCTTACGAACTGGTGAAGAGCGAAGCGTGCTGCGGCATGCCTTTGCTCGAGCAGGGCAACCTGCAGGGCGTCGCTGATAAAAAGGAAAAGAACCTGCCGGTGCTCGCGAAATACGCTCGCGAGGGCTATGCGATCATGGGCGCGATTCCGAGTTGTGTGCTGATGTACAAGCACGAGCTGCCGCTGATGTTCCCTGACGACGCCGATGTGCGTGCCGTCAGCGAGGCGTTTTGGGATCCGTTCGAGTACTTCGTGTCGCGGCATCGCGATGGACTCCTGAAAACCGACTTCAACACCGCGCTCGGCAAAGTGTCGTACCACGTGCCATGCCACGCGCGGGTGCAGAACATCGGCCGTAAAACATCCGAAACCCTGGCGCTGGTGCCGGATACGCAGGTCACCGTAGTCGAGCGCTGTTCCGGCCATGCCGGCACGTTCGGCGTCAAAAAGGAGTTCCACCGTACGGCGATGCAGATTGGCACGCCGGTTTTCAAGGCGATGGCGCAGCCGCACCCCGATTACATCTCGTCGGATTGCCAGCTGGCCGGCCATCATATCGAACAGGGGCTCGACGAAAACGGTTTGTCGAAAGGACAACTGGCGCATCCGCTCACGCTGCTGCGCAAGGCCTACGGGCTCTGATAACCCTTACTGACTGGAAGGATCCCTAATGAGCATCGCCCGCAACTCGCTGTTGTCGCTCGAAAATTATTCGAAGTCGCGTATCGCGATGCGCGCCAAGGTGATCGAGCACAAGAAGGATCGCACCGTGCCGCTCGGCAACCATGTCACGTTCCTGTTCGAAGACGAAACGACGATCCGTTACCAGATTCAGGAAATGCTCCATATTGAGAAGATTTTCGACGAGGACGGTATTCGGGGGGAATTGAACGCGTATTTACCGCTGGTGCCGGACGGCAACAATCTGAAGGCGACGATGCAGATCGAATACGAAAACGAAATCGAACGGGCTGCGGCACTGGCGCGCCTGATCGGCATCGAGGACCGTGTGTTTCTGCAGGTGGAGGGTGAGCTGCCCGTCTATGCGATTGCCGATGAGGATCTGGAACGCGACAACGATCAGAAGACCTCAGCCGTGCACTTCGTGCGCTTTGAACTCCCGCCGGCGATGAAAGCTCGGCTGCGCGACGGCGCGGCGTTGCGCATTGGTTGCGATCATCCGAATTATCCGGTTCCCACGCAGATCATCGAGCCGCGGGTGCGGACGGCGTTGTTGAAGGATCTCGCCTGATCGCGTAAGCCGGTCGGCGAGCGACCATCAATGTGAGTGCCCACTTGCAGGTTTATGCGCACAAATCTCGGTCTCGCCGGCCCGCTGGGTTGGCACAGTCTTCTTAGGAGAGGTCAAGCGTTCGGCCCATCTCTCCAGAGCGAGTCTGAGTTATTAGTCTGCGACGTTTCGCGTTATCGTGCTGATCTATAGACGATCAGCACGAACCACGGCCGAACGTGGCAAAAGGCGTTTCTACAACGCCTTTCGATAAACCACAAACCCCGACCGATCAGCGACGCTGTCATAGAGTTTCATCGCCGTCTGATTGGTCTCATGCGTTTGCCAATAGACCCGGCTCGAGCCATCCGCCTTTGCCTGTTGATAAACGGCCTCGATCAGCGCCCGCCCGACGCCTTTGCCACGCTCGCTCTCCAGCGTATAGAGATCCTGCAAATAGCAGATCGGGCCGGCCATCGTAGTGTGTCGATGATAGAGATAGTGAACGAGGCCGAGCAGTTGGCCGTTGCGTTCCGCGACCATCGCGTGCATCGGTTCATAACCATCGAAAAAGCGACAACCACAATAATTTGGAGCCACGCATTTGGACTACGGCCTGTTGACGTCGAACTTCGCGAAGCAACTGGGCAGCCCCGCAAGCTCACGCAGCAGAACCTGCTCTACGAAAGTTTGCGGCGGGCCATTCTCGATGGCGACATTGCGCGCGGCAGTCAGCTCGTCCCTACCTGTTCGCTCGCTGAGCAGCTCGGCATGGTGCGCAATTCGGTGCTGTATGCGTACGAGCGGCTTACAGAAGAGGGTTTTGTCAGTACGAGCCGTCACGGCTCAGTGGTATGCATGGTGAACCGCGCAGCGTTGCCGCCTGCGGCGCAAGTCGACAACGCGCGTGTGCCGGTCAGCCGGTTGTCGCGCCGCGTCGCCAATCTGCACGTACTGCAATCGCGCAACGGATAGCACGCCGCGCTACAACGGCTTCATGTTGGGGTACGCCGGCATCGCGCGGGAGTCCGCCGATGCTTTAGTGGCGAAGCTTGCGCAGATCGTGCGGTCGCTGGATTGCCGACGTGTCTAACAGCGCGATCCAGCGCGATTACCGCCGCGGCGCTAGTTTTTCCGGTTTGCGGATTGCCGCAACGTGTCGCGCACCTTTTTGGCCACCAAGAGCGGCATGTAATCGAACACGCGGGCGTCAGTTTTGTAGTTGGCCAAGGTATCCGCGTAGATCTTCGAGACCGTTTCCGTGGGGGTGTTGGTTTCCGCGGCGATGGACTTTACGACTTCGTCAACGTTGGTCTGGGGCTGAGCCATGAGGTTCTCCGAATTCGGCAGCGGGCAACTGCAAACAGCAGGAGTTTCATTACAGGATGCGTTCGGCCATCACGCCAATTGAATCGTCCTATCACGTATCTGCTTCAGACAACTTTTTGCTTGCAATCGCGAAAGGGAGCGATCACAAGCCGCGGTGCTTCCGTTCAGTGCGAGTGGATATGATGAATATCTGGAAAATGCGGGTGCGAATGTGTGAGTGGAACGTGGCGGTGCGGATGGGCATGCGGTTCCTGGCCGTCCCATTCGAAATCATGCTCATGCTGGTGATGTTCATCGTGACGGTGCCGATGATTGTGCTCCAGCGCGCGATGCGTATGCGGATGGTCATGGCGCTCGCGGACATGCAACCAGATGCCGAGCGCCATCAGGGCCGCAGCGAACCAGAACAGGAGTGGCGGCATTTCGGGCCAGAGGATCAGCGAGAGGGTGACGCCGAACAGCGGCGCCACTGAAAAATACGCGCCGGTACGCGCCGTGCCGAGGTTGCGCAGCGCGACCACGAACAGCACCAGACTGACCCCATAGCCTGCGAATCCGGTCGCCATGGCTACGCCCATGGTGGCGACATGGGGAAGCTTCGCGCCGAGCAGCAAGGCGATCCCGAAGTTCACCGAGCCCGCGACCAACCCTTTTAGACAGGCGATCACCATTGCGTCGTTGGTCGAGACCTTGCGCGTGAGATTGTTGTCGATCGCCCAGCATCCGCATGCTGCAGCGACCAGCATGGCGCCGAGTGGGAAGCCCGTGGCGCCTGGATGCCACGACAACGCCACGCCACCGGCGACAATCGCGCCCATGCCGAGAAACACCTGCACGTCGACGTTCTCACGAAACGCGATCCACGCAATCAACGCGGTGAAGACCCCTTCGAGATTCAGCAGCAGTGAACTGGTGGCGGCTGGCGTCGAACTCAGGCCGAGCATCAGCAGCGCGGGACCGGCGACGCCACCCATGACGATTGCGCCGAGCAGCCATGGGACTTCGTGCCGCGGTATCTGACTTGCGTTGGCCCGCGCGTGCGTGCTGAGACTCATTCGGCGGACGAGGATTGTGATGGCAAGACCAATCCCGCTGCCGAGATAGAACAGGGCCGCCACCATGAACGGCGACAGCGTGCCGAGCAACGCTTTGGCAAGCGGCGTGGTCGCGCCGAATAACGCTGCGGCGAGAAGCGCAGTGAATGGTGCGTTGAAACGGGCTGACATGAGCGAAGAAGTCCTGGTGCTACGCGCTGTGGGTGCTGGCGCGATGAATGATCCTAGATTGACAGATAGTGTAGCAATCCGCGCGGGGACGGTGACGGCATTGCCCGGCAAGCTCATCCGTCACGCTGCTCTCGTCAGCACATCCATAGCCTGTTCGCTGGCGTATAACCTGCATCGCCCTTGGACGACGATGCCATGCCGCCTGGCGCCGCCGCCGTGATTGCACTGATAGGGCTCGTACTCGTGTTTTCCGCCGTCTGGGCGTGGCAACTGAAATCGGAAAACGCAGGCATGGTCGGTCCGGTATGGGCGTACTCGCTCGGCGCCGTCGCCGTGCTGTACGCGGTACTCGGGGCGCGAACACACAGCACTACGAAATATCTGCATCGTTTTTTTATGCGCATCTGGGACCGCATCTGAAGTACTCATGCTGTCTGGCGGCTGGGGCTCGTTGTCGCTGTGGCTCCTGCTTGCGAAGATTGCGTGCTGGATGCAAAGATTCACGCCTTTTCGGCCGTCTCGACAGCGAGCGCCGCACGACGGCATACTTTGTGAATTGCGCAACGCTCGTTGTCCGATTTGCGCGGCTTCAACGGAACCGCTCATGACCACGCCCATCCCCATCATTCCTGACCGTTTCAAGAACAATGCCGCTCATTACCTGGGCGGCCGCCCCGCCTATTCGCCGCGCCTGATCCGGCGCGTGGCCGAAGCGTGCCGGCTCGACGGCACGCAACGGTTGCTTGACCTCGGTTGTGGACCGGGGCAACTGTCGCTGGCGTTTTCATCATGGGTGGGCACAGGCGTCGCGCTCGACCCCGAAGCGGAAATGCTGCGCATCGCGGCTGACCTTGGGCTTGGCATTGCGCCGAACATCGAATACCGGCTGGGAAGTTCGTACGATCTGTCGCCGGAGTGGGGTCGTTTCCAGATCGCCGTGATTGGCCGTGCTTTTCACTGGATGGACCGGCCCGACACGCTAGCGCGGCTGGATCAACTGATCGATCCCACGGGCGCCGTGGTGCTGTTTGCGACCTCGCATCCCGACGATCCGTCGACACCTTGGCGTGTTCCGTACCGAGCGTTGCTCGATGAGTATGCGCAAGCCGATCCGGCGCGCGAACAACGCAAGTCCGACAGTTGGGAGAGTCACGAAACCGTGTTGCTGAAGTCGGCGTTTGTAGCGCTGGAGCGCGTATCGATCATCGAGAAGCGGCGCGTGGCGCTGGACTCGCTGATCGCACGGGCGCTGTCGATGTCGAGCCTCTCACGCGAGCGCCTGGGTACGCGGCTCGATGAACTGCTGGAGCGCGCGCGGCAGTTGCTCGAAGCGCATGCGGTGGATGGCTGGCTCGACGAGCGCGTGGAATCAATCGCGCTGATTGCGCGACGTTGAGAGAGGTGACGTGCTCGCCGTAGCCGTAGCCGTAGCCGTAGCCGTAGCCTCAGGCGACCACCTTGGCATATGTTTCCGCCCATCGGGCGGTGAACGGACGCGCCGACGTCCGGCGCATCCTTATGCCTACCCACCCGAAGGCGACGTGTGACCGAGCACGCCGGCCACAATCAATACGGCCACCATCGCTACGGCTTCGACCGCGAGAAGCCGGTCAAAGCTACGCTGGGCATCGCGATACACAGGGCCACTCACCGCCGCTGTGTGCTGCAGCCGCGGCAGATAGATCATCCGGTTGTAGCCTCCTGGCAGCACCGCTAGCGTCACGAACACCAGCTTGAGCGTCAGCACGCGCCCATACAGCACGTCAAGCAAGGGCGCTGTGAGGTGCGCGGTGTCCTGCGTGGCGTTATAGATGCCGGTCACGATCACCACGGCAAGCGCGATGGTCGCCAGATGCGACAGCTGAGTGCAAAACGCCACGCGGCTTGTCGACTGAGCGAAGGCCTGCCCGGCCGATTCCCCGGATTCAACCTTGGACGCCGCCGCATTCCAGCGCCACAGCACCGGCGCCGCGATGATCACGCTGCCCGCCCACAATGCCGTCGCTCCCAGATGCAGGACATGCACCGCCTCGCGCAGCGTGAAATCGCCTGCATCGGCAGCGTGACTTGAAGCAGCCTTACCCGTCACGTAGACGACCATGCCCGCCGCAGCAAGCCACGACGAAGTGCGGCTGTGCCGCGCACCACCGAGGCAAGCGAGCACTGCGCCGGCACAACCCACCAACCAGGCGATACCGAAGTGCGATTGCGTCAACACGGCACTCACGACGGGACCCGCCTCGCTGAACGGCGTGCCGCCCATCACAGCGGCCTCCAGCCATAGGTACAGGCCGCAAGCCAGCACGAGCAGGCCAAGCGCAGCGAATCGCGAGCGGCCGAGCGCAGCCGAAGCGGCCGGACAGCCCTGCTGTTGCCGCCCGAGCATCGCACTGCACACGAGCGCCCCAACCGCGACCGCGAACAGCATGTCTTGCGCAGACTGGACGACGATCTGTACGACGACGAGCGGATCCACCGTTACTTCACCGTGAAGGTGTAGTGGCCTTGCGTGCGGTGTCCGTCTTCTGCGACGGCCACCCATGCGACCGTGTAGTCACCTGGTGTGAGCGGGTTCAGCGCCACCGACATATGCTTCTTGTTCGACGGATCGACGGCGGCCTTGGCGCTTGTGACCGGCTTGCCCTGCGCATCGGTCACGGTGATCGAGCTGAAGGCCGGTTCGAGACCGTCATCGAAATCGATCGCCACGTCCTTTTGCGAGGTGGAGACGGTCGCGCCTGCGCCCGGCGCCTGGTGGGTCGGGAACGCGTGTGCGTGTGCCAGTTGGCAGCCTGCAATCATCAGCGCGGCAACGGCGGCGCGTGTGGTTGTATGGAGTTTCATGAGAGCGTTGTCCTGAATCAGAGGAGAGGTTTGCCGATAGAGTTCGGGAAGATGTCGTCAAGGAAGAAGTGAGCGTCGAACAGTACCCCGACATGGTCGCCGCTCAGGTGATTCACGGGTATCTGCGCTTCGACGCCGAACTGCCCCCAGCGGTTGAGCCACAACACGCCGGGGTTGATCGTGCCGGTCGTTTGACCCGCGCAGGCGCCCGCTGTGCAGGTGGCCATCGGCGCTTCCACGACGAGGTACGCGCCCGCGAGCGGTTGCGGGAGTCCGAGATCCTTCACGTGATCTTGCAGATACGGGATGCTGTACTGCAGCGTCGTGCCCCAGCCGAACGAATCCGGTCCTAGAGCCGATGAGGCGGTCGTCAGATTCGGTCCGATCTCGGCGGTGATCGCAAACGGCTTCAGGTAATTGAGCGATGCGGGCAGGTCGCCGAAGCCCTTGCCGAAATAGACCGTCGGTGAGAACGTCGAAAACGAGTTCGCGATCGACCTGGCACCGGTACCGCCGATTTCCGTATCGAGCCCCACCGACGCCATGAATTCATGCTGCGCGTTCGCGTAGACCATGTACTTCACGCCAACCGTCAAGTTATCCCAACCTTTGGCGGAGCCGCCGTTCGGATCATTCTGGCTGACGTAGTCGCTTGAGACGCTGAACTGGAGATTCTGCGTGATCGTCTTGTCCCACTCGTACGACACGGTGTTCACGTTCATGTTGTCGCCATTGTCGTCCGGGGTCTTGATATGGCCGAACTGTGTGTCGAACTCGTCGTCGACACCGGGGTCGTCGACCGTCATCGTGGCAGGGAAGATCCGGTCGCCTACCACTGCGTGGGCTGAAGCAGCCGGCGAACCGGCGAGACAGGCGGCGCCAGCCGCCGCCATGAACGCGACGCGTGCGGGTGCCGCGTGCCGTTTCAAAAGCGTACGCATGATCGATTTCCTCTCTAATTGTCTTGATCAGTCGCCGTGTAGATGCGCGGCGACGTTCCGCGACTGCTCACGCAGTGCGGACACGGTTCGTGTACGAATCGGATCAGGAGAGGACGGGAGGTGCGCGCGGCTGGGCCGCGCTATAAAAGAGGGGGACGTGGGCAGCGTCGCGCGCGACGGCGAGCGGTGCGCGTGCAACCGATAGCTCGGCGACGAACGCGGTAGTCGTGCCCGGCAGCACCGGCACGTGGGCGAGCATGCCGCAATACGCGCAGGCCTGCCAATGAAATGCGGAGGAGTTCGGTGATTTGCTGTCGTGTGCAGCCTGGCTGTTGGCCGGGTCGGCAGAACAGTAGGTTGCCAGTGCCTGGCCCAGCCGGTCGTGTGCTGCGAGCGCCTGCGAGATGGTCGGCGCAAGCGTACTCATCAGGATTGCAAGCAATCCCAACAAGCTGCCGATTTTCTGGAGGCGGAGACGAAGCATGCTGCGCGTCGAGCACGAGAGGAGCGATGATTGGCGCAGATTATGCCACGCGGGCCGTGATGAATACACGCAAGAACCGCATGCCCGATATCTTCAACCTCTGCGTCGAGGCTGCGGCAACTGGTAGCGGGCGTGTGGCGTCGCAGATGTACGCATGGGGCCGTTTTCATAGGAAGATTGCGGTTTTCGCAGCGTTCTTCGCAGCATTTCGGCGACGTGTACAGGCAAACTACTGGCGCGGCGTGCGCGATGTGGCAACCGGCTGCGAAAATGGCCTGAAATCATTTCCTTCGTGCGGCAGGGAATAAATCGCTGCATCGCAGCGTTTGCGTTATTGGCCGCTGTCGTGTTGGCACACCAACGCCGATTTTTTGCCGTTTCATTCGCCGATTTTAATTTCAAATAGCTTTCACATTCGCGCCCAATTTCGGACGGATTTACCGATGAGCACTCAGGCCAATTCTCCCCTTACCGATACGACCAGCGTGCAGGCCGTATCGCGGTACACCCGCACGGCCATGGTGCTGCACTGGGTGATCGCGATCCTGATCGTCTGCAACGTGGCGCTGGGGCTGAGCGCCGATTGGCTGCCCGACGACTGGGTGCGTCCAGTGATTGACACGCATAAGTCCATCGGCATCACCGTGCTCGGCCTCGCGCTGTTGCGTATCCTGTGGCGCGTCTCGCATCGGCCGCCACCGCTGCCGGCGGCGTTTCCCGCATGGGAACGGATTGCCGCGCATGTTGCGCACTTCCTGCTTTATTTGTTGATGATTGGGCTGCCGTTGTCGGGCTGGTTGCACGATTCGGCCTGGAAAGACGCGGCGACGCATCCAATGCATCTGTTCAACCTGGTTCCATGGCCGCGTATCGGCTACGTGATGAACCTTGACCCGACGCTCAAGGAAACCCTGCACGATCGCTTCGGCGCATTGCACATATGGCTCGGGTATGCGCTCTACGCGCTGCTTGCGATGCACGTGGGCGGTGCGTTGAAACACGAGTGGATCGATCGCAAGTCCGTGTTAAAGCGCATGATTCCTTGAGGACTGCGATTTCAGCCCGCATGCTTCACTCGCCGGTTGCACCAGCAGATTTGCACCGGCGGGTTCCACAATTAACCCCGCAGTACCGACGGATTCAGCAGCTATTTTGAAGAGAACTCTGGAACAAGCCCTGGCGCTCGCGTCGCCCCGTATTGTGCCGCGCCCCACCACGCGATTGAGCACATTGATCCATCTCAGCGTTGTGGCGCTGTGGTTGCTGCTTTTTGCGCGAGCGTTTTTCCTGCAAGGCGTGGTGGCGTGGTCGACCGGGATTGCTTACGTGGTCTACGACACCTTGCTGCTCGTGTTTGTCACGATCAAGACGCTGCCGCTCATGCGGCCGCCGACGCCGCTCGATCCGGCTTCGGACCAGCGCAACCTGCCGAGCATGGGCGTGATCGTCGCCTCGCATAATGAAGCGGCGGTATTGCCGGTCACGCTTGCCGCGCTGCTGCGGCAAACGCACGGCCCCGCGCAGATCGTGATTGCCGACGACGGCTCGACCGACGGCACCGGGGCGCTGCTGACCGGCCGCTTTGGCCTGACGGCGGCGCCGGACGGCGAACTGAGCGCACCGAGTACGCTTCACCCGAACCTCTACTGGCTGCGGGTGCCGCACGGCGGCAAGGCGCGCGCGCTGAACGCGGCTATTACAGTGATGACCACGGACACGGTGATGACCGTCGACGCCGACACGCTGCTCGACGACGACGCCACCTACGCAATGCGGGTTGCCTTCGCGGACCAGCCGAAACTCGTGGCGGCGGCGGGCATCCTCGTGCCGGTCTGCGGCAAAACCGTTTCGGGGCGCGTGTTCCAGTGGTTCCAGACTTACGAGTACATGCGCAACTTCATCGCCCGCTTTGCGTGGATGCGCGCCGACAGCCTGCTGTTGATCTCCGGCGCGTTCGCCTCGTTCAAGCGTTCGGCGCTCGTCGAGGTCGGCGGATTCGACCCGCAGTGTCTGGTGGAAGACTACGAGCTGATCCATCGGCTGCGCCGCTATTCGGTCGATCACGGGCTCGGCTGGGATGTGCGCGTGGTGGGCGATGCACAGGGACGAACCGATGCGCCCGGCACGCTCGGCAGTTTCCTGCGGCAACGGCGCCGCTGGTTCGCCGGCTTTTTGCAGACGCAATACTGGAATCGCGACATGACCGGCAATCCGCGCTACGGCACGCTCGGCATGCTGATGCTGCCGGTCAAGGCGATCGATACGATGCAGCCGATCTACGGCCTGACCGCCTTCGTGTTGCTGCTCGCCTTTCTGTTCGGCGGGCATGGGACGCTGGTGCTGTCGATTTTTAGTGTAATCGGCGCCAAGATTGCCATCGATCTGGCCTTCTACGTGTGGTGCATCCATCTGTACCGCCGCTGGACCGGTCAGCGCGTCGGCTCGAACCTGGGGCTGGCTGTGGTGGCAGCGATTGTCGAACCCTTCACGTTCCAGTTGCTCCGCCATACTGGCGCCCTGATGGGCTGGCTGCACTTTTTACGCGGCGGCCGCGTGTGGGGTGTACAGCGCCGCTCAGGGCTGGTAGCGCCCGACGAGGGCTGACCGGCAGCGGATGGCTGACCGGCTCTGACAAGAGTAGCAAAGGGGCTGACCGGCTCTGACAAAAGGCAGCGAAAGGCTAAGGACTAAGGACGAACGTGTAACCCGCGCCCAGGTTGGCGATTGGTACGTACGCCACAGCACCGTCGACGAATTGGCGGGAAACCCTACGTATTGTTATTGTCAGGAACATTGATCGCGCACCTTCTAGTAAACTGACTTCCTACGTCGGTTCCCCGTGCAAGTTACGGGCCTACCCAGGTTTCAGACTATAAGGAGGCGTTGCCCATGCATGTAGTTCCCTCGCTGGACAGCAGCACCATCGATGCGCCTACCGAGGCACCGGCCGAAGCAGCCGATGACACATCCACCGCGGCGCTCAGCGGCGCGCCTGTGCGCGATCTGCGCCGCGTCCCCATCCATCCCGACTATTGGTATCCGCTTGCGTGGTCGCACGAGCTCAAGCGCGGCAAGGCGCACGGCGTAACGTTTGCGGGCGAGCCGATTGTGCTGGTGCGCACTGAATCGGGCAAGGCGTTCGCGCTGGAAGACCGTTGTGCCCACCGGCAGGTGCCGTTGCACGGCGGCGTGGTGGATGGCGAAACGATCCGCTGCTGTTACCACGGCTGGACCTACGATTGCACCGGCCGCTGCGTCGACATTCCGTATCTGGGCCGTGAGCGTTTGCCCAACGGCGTGCGCTCGTATCCGTGCCGCGAGGAGCAGGGGCTGATTTTCGTGTTCCCCGGCAATCCCGCGCTGGCGGACGAGCGTCCGTTACCGCCGCTCGCCTCGTTAGGCGATAAGGCCTACAAGACGCGCCGCTTCGGCCGCGCAGTGAAGTGCCATTATTCGTTCATGCATGAAAACCTGATGGACATGAACCATCAGTTCCTGCACCGCAAGCAGATGGGGCAGATGCGGGCGCGGTCGCTTGGACGCCGGCGCGGCGACGACTGGGTTGAGGTGGACTACACGTTTGCGCGGATGGCGGGCGAACAGCCGATCGGCGAGGCGCTGGTGTTTGGTCAGAGCCGCAAAGGTACGCAAGGCGCGGACAAGGACGTGATGACCATCCGCACCCAGTACCCGTATCAGACGCTGCAGATCCGCACCTCGGACTCGACGCTGGTGATGAACCTGTGGATCGTCTATGTGCCGCTCGACGCCGAGCAGCGCACCAACCGGACTTTCGGTCTACTGTCTATCCGCAAGCCGGGCATTCCGGGCCTTCTGGATATCGCCTGGCCGCTGCTGGTCTGGTTCACCGAGCGCATTTTCAAGGAAGACCGCTGGATCGTCGAACGTGAGCAGGAAGCGCACGACCGGCAAGGGGCGGACTGGAATCACGAGGTGTTTCCGGTCATCAACGAACTGCGTGCGCTGCTGCGCGAGTGCGGTGCGCCGCCGTCCGCCGGTCATTTCAAGGGTGTGAAGATCGGGCCCGCCGAAGCGACGACGTAACGCGCTCTGCCCGCGTTTGCGTTACCGGGGCGTCGTCCGTCCGGCGTCCTGGCAGCCCGCGATGTCGTAGTCAGCGCGTTGCCGGGCGGTTCAGGACCCGGCGCATCCGCCCTCGCTTCATTCGCTCTCGCGGACGCCGGCCTCGTTCAAGCCGGCTCCGCGCTCGCTACCGGCCGCGCGCTTCTGCTGCAGCCAGGGTCCGACGACAGAAGCCGCCGCGCCGATCGTGCCCATCGTCAGCGACAGCAGCACGATCAACAGGCCGGTATGCCCACGTCCGGCGAACACGCCGACTAGCAAACCTGCGAGAGGCTGGGTCAGATTGTTCAGCAGGATGACGACACCGGTGGTTTTCCCGTAGTCCTTCGCCGGAATAATCTTTTGTCGGGCGCTTCGGATATAGACATTGAACATCTTGTCGAAGCCGGTAATCAGCACGAAACCCACCGCGTAGCCCCACGGACGGGCACTCGTACCGGCGATCACGCCGCCGAGGCAAATCGCCAGAAACGCCAGCAGACCCAGCGTTTTTCTGGAAAACGAGGCGCGGGCGATGGTCAGCAGAATCAGCACAGTGGCGATTGCGCCGATGGTTTGCAGCACCGCGTAAAAGCGTCCCGATTGATGATGGATGCCGGTGACCATGGCGGCCGAGGTGGCAAGCGTCACACCGATGACGAGATTCTCGGCGGCGGCCAGCAGGATCACTTTCTTCAGGCCGGGCAGATGCAGCACTTGCCGTACGGCGGTGCGCAGCGGTTGCGTCCAATGACCTTGTGGCGGTTCAGGCGCGGCGGCGTGAAAGCCGCTTATGCGCTGCCACAGCACGAATGCCGCGTCGGCGATCAGGAACAGCGCGCCGGTGGCGGCCACCACAAACTCCCAGCGCCACCAGCCGAGCAACAACGCCGCGGCCATTGGGCCGAGCACCACGCCGAGTTGGTCGGCCAACTGCGAGACGGCCAGCACGCGCTCGAACTTATGTGCCTTGAAGATTTGCGGGAGCATGACTTCCCGCGCGACGAAGCCTTGGCTCGTGAGGATGCCGCAGCAAGCTGACAGCGCAATCAGCCAGCCTATTCCGCCCCACAGTGCGTATCCCGCCACCCCCGCAATACACACGACGGCCCGGTACGTCTGGCTGATACGCATCAGTTTGAGCGGGGAGAAGCGATCGCTGAGCGCGCCGAACAGCGGGAAGAACAGATAGCGCGGCAGCGCCTCCAGGAAGAAGGCGATACCTGACCACGATACCTTCTGGGTCGTCTGGAATACGACCAGCGGTACCAGGAAGAGCAGAATCTGGTCCGCCAGTCGCGCAAAGAAAAGCGAGCAGAAAAAGGCCTGGTGGTTGACGCGCACGGATTTATCGCCTGTTGTTCGTCGCGCTACAGCTGGGCAGCCGGAGCCTTGCGGGCAGACTGAAGGATACTCCGGGATACCGGCCAAACCGATTGACCAAAGAATTGACGCACGTTAGCATCGTCTCATGATCCTCACCGCCCGCTCTCTCGCCCACTTCATGCACGCATGCTGTCAAAGCCTGCCAGAGGGAGCTTGCGTCTAGCGCGTTGCGTTACGTCACGTCCGAGCAAGTCCCTGATGGCCACCCGTTGAAAAACCGGTGGCCTTTTTGTTTTTGCGCTTGTCCCAACACTCACTAAACGGAAGTCCCGATGTCTCTCGCCTTGTACGACACCTGGTCGCGGGCTGTGCGCCCGTTCACTGCTGTGCAACCTGGCCACGTGGGCCTGTACTGCTGCGGACCGACGGTGTATGACCATGCGCATATTGGCAATCTGCGGACCTATGTGTTCGAAGATGTGCTGCGGCGCGTTCTCGCGCTAAACGGCTACGAGGTGCGGCATGTCGTCAATATCACCGACGTCGGCCATCTCGTCTCCGATGCCGATGAAGGCGAAGACAAGATGGAAAAGGGCAGCCGCCGCACGGGCGCATCGGGCTGGGAGATTGCCGAACGCTATACCCGCGCATTCATGAGCGACTGGCAGGCCCTCAACCTGCTGGAGCCCACGGTCTGGTGCCGGGCGACGGACCATATTGCGGAGCAGATTGCCCTAATCGCCGAGCTGGAACGTAATGGCTACACGTACCAGACGAGCGACGGCGTGTACTTCGATACCACCAGACAGGACGACTACGGCTATCTGGCGCGTCTCGATCATGCGGGCTTGCAAGCTGGCAAGCGGGTGGCCTTAGGCGAGAAGCGGTGTGCGACCGACTTTGCATTGTGGAAGTTCAGTCCGCCCGACTCGACTCGGCAAATGGAATGGGACAGTCCATGGGGACGTGGTTTTCCGGGCTGGCATATCGAGTGCTCGGCGATGTCGGCCAAGTACCTGAGCCCCTGGTTCGATATTCACTGCGGCGGCGAAGACCACATCGCCGTGCATCACAGCAATGAGATTGCGCAGACGCAGGCTTGCCATGGCACACGGCTTGCAAACTTCTGGATGCACGGTCACTTTCTGACGCTCGACGCGGCCAGGATGTCCAAATCGAGTGGCGACTTTCTGCGGCTGCAGAGCTTGATCGAGCGCGGGATCGAGCCGCTCGCCTATCGCTATCTTTGCCTGAGCGCCCATTACCGCAGCAAGCTGCGTTTCAACTATGAGGCGATTGGGGCGGCGCAAGCTGCGTTGGATCGGTTGCGCAAAGCGTATGCAAGCTGGCCTGCCGGTGGCACGGCGGATGCGCGATATGTTGCGCGTTTCAACGCCGAGATCAATCAGGATCTCAATCTGCCGCGCGCGCTGGCTGTCGTGTGGGAGTTGGTGAGAAGCGACCTGCCGGCGGCGACGCGACGGGCGACGGTTGACGCCTTCGAACCGGTGCTTGGCTTGCGGCTGGCGGAGTGGCAGGCGGATGCGTTTGAGATTCCGGCGGACGTCACCGCGCTGGCTCAGCAGCGTGAGAAGGCCCGCGCTGCTAAGGACTGGGCCGAGTCGGACCGGCTGCGTGAGACCTTGAAGGCGGCGGGTTGGCAGATTGAGGATGGCGCGGACGGGCAGCGGTTGAGCCCGATTAACGCGGCAACTTAACGTGGCCCCGTTTAGCAAGTCAACTGTATGCGGACTGCGCTACGATCACCGCTTATCGCCGCTGCGTGTTCTCTCGCCGTCTGTCCGAGCAGCAAAAACGACGTCTCTAACGAAGCCCCGCACATGAAAAGCGCCCGCGCCTTCTTTGATCAACTCAATCAAGACTATCTGGAACTGCATCGACGGGAAGGCGACCTCTACTGGTCGACTCATACAGGTCAGAGCGATGAGCACGACGCGTTGGGTGCGGCTGGGCTCGACCGCAAGACCTTCATCGCAGACCCGCAGCGGTTAGCGCAGATCCGGATGCATCTCGCGAAGCTTGAGGCCACCACGCAGTCTGTTGAACGCGATGCGCTCCTGACCGGCCTGCGTGGTTGGGTCGAGGTGTTCGAACGCAATGCATTGGGCAACGAGCGTGCGGCCGCATTGCTTGCCGAGCTGATCAGACTGGATGCCGATCTGTTTGCGCGCCGCCAGGCATACACGATGCATCATGTGGGCGCGTCGGGGCGAAGCGAGCAGGCGTCATCTGGCGCGCTGCGCGCAAACCTCGCATCCAACCCGGATGAAGCCGCGCGCAAAAGCTCCCACGATGCTTTGCATGGACTCGAACGCTGGTTGCTGGAAAACGGCTTTCTCGAGATCGTAGCCAAGCGCAATGCATTGGCGCGCGAACTCGGCTATCGCGACTTCTTCGAATACCGGCTGCGCACCAATAGCAGCATGAGTCCCGAACAGCTCTTTGCGGTCTTCGATGAGTTCGAGCGGAATACACGCGACACGCATTTCGCGTCGTTGGATCGTATCGTTCGCGACTACGGCGAAGAGACCTTGCAGCCGCACAACCTGGCTTACAGAATACGCGGCGGCGCGGCGCAACAAGCTGACGCCTACTTTCCTTTTGGCAAGGCGCTGGAACGTTGGGCGGAATCGTTCCGGCGTCTTGGCGTGTCTTATCGCGGCGCGCGGATCGAAATCGATTTGCTGGACCGGCCGGGCAAGTTTCCGACTGGCTTTTGTGTGACACCTACGCCGAGCTATCACGATGACGTCAGGGGTTGGGTGCCAGCGGACGTTCGTTTCACTTCGACGGCGCGTCCGCAACAAGCCGGTGCGGGGCTGCAGGGCATCAACGTGCTGTTCCATGAAGCGGG
>Ga0208322_1000024_pt1 | contig 20639 bp, 19 predicted proteins | sample June2015DPH_8_10_2_FD_184697 | JGI IMG/M metagenome (GOLD analysis project Ga0208322, IMG submission 184697) | Peatland microbial communities from SPRUCE experiment site at the Marcell Experimental Forest, Minnesota, USA - June2015DPH_8_10... | ecosystem: Environmental > Terrestrial > Soil >...
AAATATGTGTGGCGATGTCGAGAGCGAGTATGATTGATTTTGGTCTATTCGCTGTTCCTTCAGAGAAAGGGAGAGAAGATATCATCATTGAAACTAGAAAGCAAAAGTCAAAAGTGAGCCCAGGTCAAGAGCGAGGGGGACTCAGAAACACTCACAGCGAAGATTTTCGAAATCTCTTATTTGAATCCCGGAACCTTTCCCATTCACAATTGCATGCTCTGATCCTTTTCCCTCACATCCCTAGGGCATTATTATGGGTAGTGGAAAAATCAAAGTTGAAGAGGTGAGCAGTGAAAACAAGAGAGGACGGAGAGAAGGTTGCAAGGTTGAACATGGGGCAGTGGCAAATCTTGCAGGGTCAAACTGGTAGACATACGCGAGCTCAAATATGTATTGATCTAGGTTGACCAGGTCAATACGCGTCGAGTGTGGTGGGTGGATGTGGAAGGATCAAGACGGACACATTAGCAATTTGTGACTTGTCACCTCGTCATGACATCAGCCAACACCCAATCCACAACGGTGAGATCAAAGATTGGATCCTCTCAATTTCTTTTACTTGCAATGGATTTTAGGATAAACTACACAAGAAAACCTATTTCGTGCAAATCGGAGCATAGATAGTTAAGATAGATATTTGCAGTGCATTTACATGTGACATCACGATCACAGTGAGTATGTCAATTCCTTTGTTCAAATATTCGCAAAGATATATTCATTTAAGCACTATGTTTGTACTAGGGGTCGACTTCGTTGCCAACATCTTGCTTGCTGTGTTATTGAAGGAATTTTTCTCGTTTGATTCTGAGGGTGCTATGATCGTGCCGAGCACGCTAATCCCAAGCTAAACCCTGACTCGCTAAACCAAGGCTTCAAAATAAATACTTTGAGGGCTGCGAGGAGTCAACCTGTGGTTGACTCCTCGCAGCCCTATCTCTCCCTAACTTTCCTTGTTTGATTTTGGGAGTGCCATGATATTATGAAGTGATTAAAGGCTCTCAAGTCTCACCAGTGCAGTCTCTGAATCAATATCGCTGGTCTGCAGAGAAGGTTGTGCATTAGATTCCTAATCTGAAAGCGACTAGTAACCAGTCCCAAGAAGAATTCTGAGAGGAAAGGCAATCATAAATATTTGGGAAGTAGGTATAAATACAGGTGGAGGGGTTGTATGGTATCAAGTATAATGATCAAACAGGAAATTGGTGATTGTGAGCCTGGTGATGGAGTGATGGAGCGTTGTATTGTTCATCAAGGCGGATCTCACCGATGTTGTTGTCATCCAAGGCAAGACTTAGGCTCTGAGTGGACAACTTGATTGAGGAAAAGGTAACAAAAATATATATTCGACATCATGGTTATACTACTAAGACACGTCAAAAATGTTGCTACACGAGTCCAAGACATTTTTGTTGAGCAATCTCGCGGCAGTCGCACCTCGTAATTTTGGTCGCCATGCATTTCCAGACAGGGGAACGCCGTCTTTCTGGCCCATCGCAATGTCTTGCAGTCGCTTCAAATACCAATGTTCATCCCACTGCGTCCAGTGACCCAAGTTCAAACCACAAGCATTCTCATTCTCCCAATGAGTTGGCATCGGCCACCAGGAACTGAATGCAGTTTGACCGCCCTTGCCTAAAAAAAGATTGTTATTATCATCTACTTCATGTATAATTCCCAAAGAAAATACCTGTAAAACATCGATAAGCACCACAGATAATCCCGATTTCATTTTCCGTGAGATCATCATCCCAGAATTCCAATCCCCTGTTATCAGTGACATGCATTCCCAGACGATGTGTGGTCACGGCTGAAGATGGTCCAAGAAGCGCCGAATCAATTGCGATGTGTTCCCTGGCTATCCGAGCAACGATTCCACCTCGCAACAGGGCTGCACGACCTCGCGGCGACGTAAGGAATTGAGCACGATGACGAACGTAAGCCTGATAATCATCGCTCCCAAACTGGTAATCCGACAAGCGCATTGGTAGTAAAGTCTGGTCGTTGTTCAGCGTTCGAGAGGAATAAATCTTGGGAAGGTGCTGGAGTGTTCTGAACGCGATGCCGTGTTCCAATAAAAATTCACAGAGCGATATCATGGTAAAATCAGAGACGCCAAGAAGGCGATAAACGAAAACCGCGTCCCTGGGATTGGTCAGAACGATGGAATAAGGGCTTTCTATGCCGTTTTTCAAGCATTCTTTTTGGAGGATGTACAAGACTTTGTGTTTTCCATACAAGAATTGGCCCTCAGGAAGCGTCAAGTATCTGAAGGCCCCCTGGAGTTTGGATGGTATGATAGCACGGTAATTGTTCAGATTGAAATCGCAGTTTTCAGGAGGAGAGGATGCAGAAATCCAATCTCTGACGAATTGAATGACAATTGCCTCAAAGCCTTTGAGAGGCAAATTGTTATACCATCCAATGATTTTCATGGCATCCTCCCAATCCTGTCGCGTCCATGATGACGTATTGGTTTGGAGAGGAGGGACAAAGCCCTGAAAAAGCTGGAGGTGCTGCAACAGTTCGAAAGGCTTTAGATTTGCAGTGAGATCTATTTCAATCTCGGATCGAAATGGTGTGGTTGGCCAAGAAATTGCGTTCCGGGTGGTAGAGAGCTCATTGGTACGATTGGATATATATTTCATGTGAGCAGCTTGCTCTCCCGCGGCATCGTAATCATCGTCATCCTCTTCAATTTCACCGCCATGTGGGCTCCAATCGTCGCCCCCACCCCAGCTTTCCGCGAGGTCATCATCATGAGTGTCCATCGGTGCAGGACTATCGCCATCTTTTTCGTCATCCAAATTGAACCACTGACAAACATCCCAAACGTTCTTGAAGGAATCATAGCGGCATCGAGAACTCTCATAACCTTCAAGAGTGTCTTCGCGGGATTTTTTGGGTATACGAGTGCGAACGAGGACAAGGGGATCTTCCTCGCTCCAATCCCATTCATAGACCTCCGCTGAAACAGTGGGTGGGTTTCTTTCACGATTTAATCTCGCTTCACATTGTTGCGCTGTCTCACGTTCAAGCTGAGCTTCATTCTGCTTAGCTCGCGTTTCAAAAAATGGCGCCCAAGGTTTGGTTTTGACGTATGCTTTTCGAGCGGCGTTGAATTCCTTCTGGGACATGTGTGCGCTCGCAGTCATCGCTATAGGTACGGTCGTATTGCTCGTTGTGGCTTGGTTCGTATTCCCCGTTGCGGGCTGTTGCGAGGATAAATGTTGCCCGGATTGTGAGGGGGGACGAATGGGAGATAATGTTGTCGCCATTTGTATTACTTCTACCGGAGGTCGAAGGTAGGCAAATTGTGGTTTTGAACAAGCGTTTACATGATCGCGAGTCCATGGATACCAAACGGGGACGTGATGAAATGTGAACCATTCAACAGGGGGTTTTTTCTGGTTCTTGTCGGTGTTTAGCCAATCCAAAATGATTCCAGCCCTGGGACAATTCTCGGAGAAATTGCACACAGTCGAACGCTCGAAATCATTCAACCATATTTGAGGTATATCCTCCGCAGCTAACACACCGAACCAATCCGAGACGGCGGCAATCTTGAATGATAGTAGCCCCATCCAAATAACGAACCAATCGCGGGAGATGGTAGCTTGAATTCGTGCCGAACGTAAGGACATGAATCGTTTTTGAAACCCTAAAAACGAGGGTGGGATAGGTCTTAAAGAGGGATATATACCGATTGTTTGCTCGAGAAGTGCCGATATGTGAAGCAACCAGTCTTGTAGCTGAATCCACTCCGCAGCTTTGTCTTCGTGAAGGTAAAAACGACCATCAGAATCGGGGCCAATGACCGACGAAAGGATTTCTCGAAGGGATCCAAAAGTATCTCCTTCAAACAAGGGCCTCAAAGGCACGAAACTTAGAAAACAGTATTCCTGAGTCCACCATTGTGGATCGTGAAAACGTTCCCATAACGCGTCTTTTTTGTGGAATCGGTAGCGCGAGCTTGGACCAGGGCGATTAGGGATGATAATTCGACGTGAAGAATTGGGGGAATAAAAAATTTCGCCATTGTGAAGAAAGGCGTGGCCTTGGGAGTGATCGATTTCTTGGTTGTTGATACGGGGCATTGCAAGTCTATGAAACGATTTATGGTGACTAAAAAATTGTCGCTTTAGTTACGTTTCATACAAAAAGGAAGATGAGTTTCGTACAGCTTAGTCAGAGGTTCGAGATGTGGAACCAGAGTTAGTAGCGAGCGAGGTCTTTGGCCGTAGAATGTTCTCAAGGGAGAATATGAACAATATAATCGTGGATGCCAAAGCGATCTCGGCTGAAGAGGAGATTTTTTATCTGTTGGTCTGGGTTTTCCGGGCGAACAGAGAGATGAGTCGATTTAATCTGGGGTACCAGGTCAAATGAATGAGCAGGGGGCACGGGAAACCGGGAGTAGGAAGGCGAATAGTTATTTGTTAGTCTGGATTTTCCAGGCAAACGCGTATTAAGCTTGATCTGGGTTACCAGGTCAAGCTGAATGTACTATAGATAATAGTAGTGATTTGGAGGAAGGAAGGAACGTGAGTGCGACCGTGTTGTTGTGTATAAATAGATCAAAACATCCATAGTGGCAGATCAAACATCACATGGCCGCTCCGTGACCCCGGTGTTCTGAAGATCTCGGCCCCTCAACTTCCAGTGACTGTCTCCCCTCACTCACGCGAATTAACCTGGTTATCCTAGGTTAATTTGCCTGACACCACTTCCATCTCAAATTCCGATATATGTAGCAATATAATAGAAGTAATTTTGAAAGATGACAAGTATACTAAACCACTGGCACGGCATCTGAGCGCTAACTTCGAGTACTGCATTCGGCATGAGACTACCGGGCATTCGCAAATGTACATCGCTTTCATTTCATATTTGTTTATTGATTGACCTTTTCTTGCAGGTATTCACAACCGACAGGGGTTACTGATTGACCATAATATGGTCAATCCGGGGGCGTATTCTAAAGATGGCGGGAGTCTCATGGGTCAGCGCCTACCATGACGCTTTTGCAAATTTTATTTCATATCTGTTTTTCCAATTGACCTGCTCTTTGAGGCACTTATAGCCGATCCAGCCCCACAATGCGATACATAGAGCTTATTTGCCACCCTGTCGCACAATATACTAGAAGTGGCTTTGAAAGACAAGTATAAACCACGGCGTCGAAGGTAAGCGCTAAGCATTGAAATATTGACCACCCACGTCTTAATTTTTATTATTTTGAATCCAATTTATTCTTAGCTATGGCGGCCCCCCCAATTGCTGTGCATAGTCTAAAGACGGTAAGGACTCCCCTCAGTTTTTCAGTCTAAGTTTTTCAATTGGTCAAAGTTTAATATTCAATACTCAAACATCAGCATTTCTTTTACTTGTTTGATAACTTCAACTTGCTTGATCTTCTTTGTATAACTTTTTTAGATTATAATTTACATTGCCCATCACTGGGGAGGGGCGGCATTAATTATAGCAAAACTACAACAAAAATGGAGGTCGTCAAAAAGAGGTGGTACCATACGGTTGATAGTACGCCAAGAAATGGGTTTGGAGTACAAGCATATCCATTGAGTTCACTAACATTTCTCCCGTCTCGCGATCCATGAAGACCTGTATCAAAAATTTGCGGACAACTTCCGGCGGCCAACTCGACACTGCTAGGAGATACTCCTCACTAGAGCATCCAAAGTTAACGAAGTGTTGATGAAGATGGCCCATAGAGGGTGTGCACTGTTCTAACTTTTGTACTTAGATAGTCTCCTTATTATTATCTCTATGTCTTTCCTGTCCGCGTGCTCCTGTTCTTCTGGACTCGGCTATTTCTTAGACGCACGCTGCCGCTACCAAAGAAGGTAACCGGCGACTGCTGTCGCATTTATTTGACGCCTCGTGCTGCCCTGATCCGTCCTCACCTGATCATGTCGTTATCTTGCGATTGGTATTTCTGATCACAGCCATCACTGATCCTCGGTCGCCTTATCCGGCTTCGCAATCCGGCACGCTAGACCGCCGTCTTCGACGCTCGCCGTTTAGATAGAATATATCCGGTTTCTTAAGTTTTAATTTGACTTCAGCTGTTCTGATCTCCACTACACCCTTAGTGATCGATGCTTCTAGTTTCCTAACTCGGAAGATTAGGTCTTTGAGCGGTTTCTATAAGGCAAGTTTATTACTCCGGGATGTCTCTGAGCCTACAGACGCGAACTATAACTTAGATCGTGCATGCTGTTACCTCTGTACTCCATTTTTGGGCGCTTTTCTCAGATTCCTTAGTCATTGAGGGCTCGCCGACCGGATTCTCGTTTTGTGCCCCTATTATAATCCTTCTGAACTGTGCAGAACATATTTCAGGTGAGAATTCGCAAAATTTCGCGTTTTCCGAGTCAGAGCCGGTTACATAACCGGCCTGTCATCTCCCCCCCTCTTAATTTTGACTGTCCCCAGTCAACTCGGGTACACGTTCAGTTCTTTCTTTCTTTGTCCTATTTTGCCTAGTCTATTCCTTGTTCACCGATCATCATGTTCTTAGGCCGTCGACTTGTCGTCAAGCGGGCTTGGCCGGTCATTCAGCGCTCGATTGACGTCCCATCAATCTGACTTAGCGAATTTCTTTTATATTGCGAATCTTCGGTCATCTTTCGTTTAAGCTTTTCCACCACAACATTAGGTAGGCCCTTAAGCTTTCCTAAGTTCTTCGGTCATTTCTAGACCGATCTCTAGTGCACGGGCCAGCATGGAGGGTATTTAACACCACCCTTCGCTCTCTTTTCGCTCATCTTTCTTTCTTTCCGTCCATCATCATGTCCACTCGTCTTCGTACCCACATCGTCATTTACGAGCGTGATTTCTATCACCTTCTCCGCCCTCTTATCAAGCCTCTTCGCGAGTTACTGCAAGAGCTCCCACCTCCTCCTGGAGTGGCGGGATCTACCTTGCCGGTTCTTCATCCTAGCGCCAACAAAATCATGTGTCAGGAACTTTCCAACGCCGAACTTCTCCGTCGATTAAAACCTTTCCATGAAGCCATAGTGAGTTGTTCTTATTGTCTCTAATTCACCAATCCCTGATATTATTCTCATTTCTGAAGGAAGTGCACGCGGTTCGCGATCCCGAATTCCAGACCGACCCTCTCGTCAAGAAATTCCTTCTTTCGGTTTCTCGTGTCGCGGCCCATATCCATGCTACCTTAATTCCTCGCGTATGGAGCCTTTGGTTCAACCCCAAAGAGGCCACTCGTGCTAAAACTGAGGTAGGTATCGCTATCCCTTCGTCCGCTTTAATTTCTCACTTCTTTATTTATTCCAGAGGCTTATTGGGTTCGATACCTGGGACGCCTTTCCTTATCGCAAACGGGATCCTATTCAAGAAGTGGCAGATCCCATGCACCTCCCTGTGGAAGTCCCTAGCGACGTCGACGTTTCCTCTTTCGCCGCCAAGAAGTCGAAGAAGCGCCCTCATGTTCGTAAGTACTCTTTCCATTCTCCTGAATCTATTTATCGTCCTCTAATTCTTCCTTTTTAGAGTCGATGACCGTGGGACCTCATCCCCGACCAGGCCCTGATGATGCGGCGGATGACGAGGAGGAGGACCCGACGCCTCGTCGGGCCTCTCGCTTATCTTCTCGTGACCCAGGTCGTCCTTCGGTAAGATCTACTCATTCTTTTTCTTTAATTCTCTGTTTATCTGACTTATTTCCGTCTTAGACTTCTGCTTCGAAACTTCCCGATCGTTCTGACGAAGACGATGCTCCTGGCCCTTCTCACAAGAAGCCTCGCTTGACTCGTCGCGTTTCTCCTGACGATTTGGTAAGTTTACTTTTCTCTCTTTTGTTTCCCTAGGCTAATATTACTCTTTTTAAGCCTCTGGCCAAACAGATCGTCATCAAGAAGGAGAAAGGTGGGCCCATTTCTCAATCTGCCATCGACTCTACGTGGGCCAGGTCTCATCGCCCTTTTCACTTAGGCGTTTCTGGTTCTTCGGCGCCTGTCAAGCCCAAACCGGCTTCTACCGCTGGCAAGGCGCCTGTCGCCGACGATCTTCCTGCATCCTCTTCGAAACGGACCCGCACTTCTAAATCTGCCCCTGATCTTGGCGCTCGCGTCCTTCATTCTGGTCAGAAGTCCAAGGCTTCCGGAGGTAAATCCAAAGTCCTCGTCTCCGACGATGAATCTTCGGGTTCTTCCGTCGAAATCATTTCCGGGCCCTCTAAATCTCTTGGTCCTCACCGGGTCTGTGTTCCCGTCAATCCAGAGAAAGAGGCTTCCCGTCTCGCTAATGGCCGCCCTCGTCCTCACCAGGACAAATCATCCGCTAAAGCCCTTCGAGCGACTAATCCCGCTCCTGATGCCCTAACGGCTGAAGTCCTGGAGATGCTTCCCGACCCTCGTCATCTGGTTTGTGTTCCGAAATTTCTTCTCTACTCTTTTTCTTATCTTTATATTTAGCCAAAACTGAAGTGTACTCGTTGTATGACCGTCAAAGTCAACAAGACCTCCACCTCTTGCGAGTACCGCGGTCCCGGCATGGCTTGCGGCACTTGCTACGGTGCTGGGGGTGCCCGGTGCTCCTTTGAGCTTGATCCTAGCGAGGTAGCGCAAATGGTAGACCAGCTCTTCCAACCCTGGGGTTCCCGTACGCTATCCTGTTCGTAAATCTTTTTATTTCCCTCTTTTTTATTACTAATTCATTTTCTTCTTAGATCTGACCCGTTTAACTGGTCAGATCTCTCGTGATTCGTCGATGCTCCAGCGCTTGTTACCCATCGTCGCCGAGCTCGATTCGTCTCTTATTCAGACCACTCGCGAACTCCAGTCCGTTTGCGAGGATATCTTGGCTTCCGGGACCGTCGAGCAGGTCTCTCATTTATTCGACCCCCCTTCTCTCCTTGCTGAACTTGCCAGTATCAACCTCGACGTTCTTCAGCAGATGGACGCGGCCCTCTTACAGTCCGGTTACCTGTCTGGGCCCCTTTCGACTTCCGTTTCTCAAGCCGGACCCTCGTCGGAGGCTGTTGCTCCCGAAGCCGGTCCTTCGACTTCTTCCAAAGGCAAATATTCGACTGTCGCGACGAAACCTGTCCATACCGACGACGTCGTCATGAGCCAACCCTCAATCGTCGCTATTTCTGATCGTCGCCCTTCTCCAGAGGTTCCTGAAACACCTGGGGCCGACAGTGCACCTGAGGAAGACGAACTCGCGATGTCCGGAGTCGAGGATACCACTGGAGATACCGTCGAGAACGCGGGCAAGGGCGCCGCCGAGGATGCCACCGCCATCTGATGTACACACAACTTCGTCACTGGTTATTTTTTTGTTTTTCTTGTGATGTACATAGGTGTTTCGGGTCGCTTTCGGACTCCTTTTTCTTCGCTGGGCCATTTGGGCCTGGCAATATGCTTTGCTGACTGTTCGCGGGGGTAGCAACTTCTTGATGTTGCCCCCTTTATATTATCCTGTATATACCGCTGCGGGAACGATGATCAAAAAGATTATCGTTCCTAATATATCTTGTTATTCTGTGTTTTCCGTGTGATCTAAGGTTCCTTCTTAAGTACAATTATTGATCATCAGCGTATATACCTGGCAAATAGGTAACTGGGTGGTACTCAGCGGGGATCGTGCGTTGCAACATTCTGCTCATAAGATTGTCTCTAGCTCCACGTCCTTGTCACTAAGTAGACGCCGGAAGAGAAGAAGAAAAGTTAGAAATGAGGACTTGACTGAGCGACTTGACCAAATAATGAAGCCACTTATTCTGTCGCCCAGCCCCCGAGGAGGTATACGCCTGGGTTTCGGGGGGGGTAGAGTTATTATCATCATACAAGCAAGGTAACAAGGGTCCGAAATTTACACCTAGGACGGCAAGTCAGCCAAACGTTCACAAAGGCCAGGATATAATAAAGGCTCACATCTCTATTGGCCGTCCTCGTCTCTGACCTCAAACTTGTGCTTGATCTTGCCAGCCACCTCTGTCATACCCTTGCCGCTTCCAGTAACACCATTGTCACCAACTAAGTAATGGATACTTATCAGCAATGTAAACGATCGAGAGAATTTAAAGAGAACCTTTTCCCAGAGGGTTATCTGGTGTCTTGACAATGCTCGTCCCAGAAATACCAGCTATATGAACGCCTTTCTTTTCAGATTTTTTAGCGAATTTCTGCCATGACGCTTGCTTTTGCGTCTGTTCTTTCGCTTTGGCAGCCTTGACCTCTAGTTTCTTCTCATCCTTCTTTTCCCTCTCTTTCTCATCTTCCTCCACCTTGGTCAATTTCCGCTTATTTGCGGAAGGTGCTGTCGTGTTGGCATAGTTGGCGGGAAGTGGCTCGATCTCGATCCCCTTCGCCAGTTCCGTGGTATTGTAGCCCTTGAATACGATGCTGTATACGCGATTTTCCACAGCCCCGCCGATAGAAGTAATCGGTGCCGGGTACCAACTACCGTCTCCTGAGTATTTGGCTAAACATTCGTCGCCAGCGGACAGGCGCCGTTCCTTGTCCTCAGAATCAAGAATGTCAGGGTACCGGTCACAAATCTATGGATATAAGAGCATTTTGAGGATGATTACATTGAGTGGAGATTTGGTCCTAAATACCTCTGCCTTTATTCTGGTAATTGCCTCCGGTTGCCTAGAGGGCATCTTGTGTAAGACCAAGTGTTTGCTGCCGAGTTCCCTGAGGTTGTTCTGAGCAAAGTCACCAATGAGTTCTTAGCATTAAAATTTGAAGGAGTGAACTGACCTTGATATGCTTCAGTATCTCGGGGTTGTTCTCGAGGTGTAGACATTCCGTGAGTTGAACGGCCGCAGACTGTGGTGGCAAGAGATGAGACTTGAGTTAGCATGTAGGATGTGAACGAGAGTCATTACACGGATATTGCAATACACTGCACCACACGGTAGCTTCTCTTCTGTTAAAGAATGCAAAAACAGATGTAAGAGTCATGCTAAGCACAAAACCAGCCTGAGGGCTTACTGAAGTAGGGCGCTTGTGGCATATTGGCGAAAGTGATAGAGGGAAAACAACTTGAACAAGGAGAATCAACAAAATTCACGTGACGTTTAATCAGTCACGGGACCGCGTACTGAATGCTCTACCAAAACCACCCATCTGAGGCATTGAGGAGGGAAATGACAAGGCTTGAGGACTGAGTAATGCAGAAAGGAAAGAATAGGATAGGCGACAAGATCTTTAATAATAAGACACTGTAGTAGATGACAGCACAGCCAGTACACCGTTAGACATGTGGCCCCCAGGGTGCTGGGCGTTATGGGTAGAGAAAGCCGAAGAGGAAAGTCTGCGATAGCGGGCGAAATGTTGAAGTATTTGACAGCAAGGCGGCCTTCGACGGAGGCGGCTGTGTATCCTGGAGCACATGGATTAAAATTCGGCCAAAGAAAAAGGAGGACAGAAGAAAATAAGGAATGAACAACAAACCTTGACCATCAGGCATACACATCAATGAGCACGTCATGTACTTCAAACTGCTCTCCCTCTGCTGCGCAGGCACATCGGGTCCTGGGTGTTAAAATGTTGATAGTCAAAAACTAAAAAGGCCGACATACCTCCATGAGGACGCATCAAAATCAACCGTTGCCCTTTATTTCCTGCATTGTTCACAGCTGCTTGGAGAGTTGAGGTGGCGCAAGCTACTGCGGCGCTACTTTCATATTGCTTCTCCAACATCCCGGACATGTCTGCGTAGAAGCAGCCTGTCAGGTATCTCGAGGTCTAGAGAAGAAAAAGAGAATAATCAGCACCATCCGATCGGTGAGAATCGATATGAATTCGAACTTTATCGCCCATAGGAGACATATCCTTTCTCCGAGATTTTCCACGTTCAGTTTCGCCTACGAATAGCCCAATCGAGTCGTCCTCTTTGACGATAAGAACAAATGGAGATCTTGGGACGCAGAAGGTTTCCGTCCATGTCTTTGATGCTTTGTCTCTCAGTGCCATCTACTAGTAGCGGATGGAACAAACAAGTATTCAAGGTTGGTAATACGCATGAAAGAGATGAATGAGTATTGAGAAAACGCACCAAGTTCTAGAACCCTGATCACGTTGGTCATGACATGTAGAATTTTGATTTTTTTCGGTTTTCTTTGGAAAGAGATCGAGCTTGGGATCTTGGACAATGTTGATGAGGTATTTCACGGCAATAGAGGCGAAGTTGGCAGTCGCCTCATCCTCTCCGTTCTCTGTAATGTTCCGTTATGAGGACATGCCCTCCCAAACCGCGAATCAAATAAAAAACATACCCTGAAGAGGACCAACATTCGCCTATAAATCCCAAATATCAGCTCTAGGATCCAAACCACTTCGTTAAAGTAAAATAAAAACTTACAGGTACCTCCGCATCATTACACAACGCCAAATACCCCAACCTCGTCTTCCAAGCCTCCATCAACCTTTAAACACCCACCCCCCTTCGACATCTTCTCACATCCTCCATCACCGACATCTCATCAAATATCGGCCACACAGCTGTACTCAAACTCTTATTAACAGCCCGAATTCGTAGCGAACAACCCCTTGGGTAGGAGCATGCCCAGAATAAACCCACCCCCACCACCTGGCTGAGTAGCATCGACACATGTCTGATCGTTTCTAAGCTGTCGATACACGTATTTCCAGACGTGGCAGCCATGCTTTGATGGAACGGCGGAGCACCAGGTCGTTGTCTCGTTGTCGTCGTCATCCTCGTTGTCGTTCTCTGCCAACAACGCAGCGATGGTCGCCACCCCGCCTGACATTCCACAGACGACATCACCCTCAAATGCGTCTGATGCGCATACTGTCTCTTTCTCTTTTTACGAACATCGTCGTCCACCTCCGACCTCGGCGTCCGATTTAACGGACAACGGAGGCCGGAAATACACCCAGGTAACCAACCGCCACGCGATGCAGCACAACGCACGAACGGAGCTCTTGGGATGTCGCATGCCCAGACTAAGCAGCGACGACGCGATGCGGTTGATTTTTTAATCCGTACATAATTCAGATCCATGCAAGACCACCATGCTCGCGAGGACGCTGATGGCCCACACTGGACCTTGCACAACTGTGGAGGGATTCAGCGTTTCCGTTCGTCGTTCGTAGCATCCTTACGATGGCGGCGTCGGGCGCCGGTGGCTTTTGAAGGGGATTTTGCGTTTGGAGAGGGTGAGATAGTGGTGAGATAGGTGGTGATTGTATTAGAGATTCTCGTGTGGGCGGTGGATATTGGTATGGAGGTTGATTTGAGGACGAAGCCGCCCAAGGCATGACAAGCCTGGGTTCGGAGTGCGAGGGTTGATGCAATGAGGTTGGATAGAAGTGATAGGAGAAGGTCAATAAAAGCAGAGATAAAACTGCAGGCAGGTAAACATAGAGATCGTAACATCGGTGAGCCTCGACATAGACCTTAGGCCCAACGAGCATAATGGATTCAAAAAAAAGACATAGAGATTATGAATCGCCTAAAGAACAAGAAAAAAAAATCAAGACCACGAAACGAGAAGAGAGAGAAGAGAATATATGCACCTTCATTTCATTGTTAGCATACCTTCTTGCCCTCCTTACCAAGCTCGCCATTGATACCACATCGCAGAGCATATGCGATGCGAGATGCCACTGGTTGCAAGACCTCGGCTGGCAATCGCTGACCCTGGATGCTGACCCTGGATGAGCCAAATCGCCAGCACACATCTTACGCGCATTATGCGTTGGTAACTTATCCGCCATTGGAATAGCCAAGGCCGCAGCAGTCATAATTAACCCAAGCTGCTTCTCTGTCAACCAAACAAAAAAAAAGTCAGGCGCATTCATAAATAAGTACTACATGCAGTGAAATTTACCTTGGAAAACATGGTATATCACAGGCATGCTGCGAGGACGATGCGAATACACCTGGTGGGAATGTGTTGTGCCGTTCGTGGAAAAACATGGGTACTCAGGAGGTGTAAATCAAGTACTAGCCAGGGGATGATAGATTCTAAGATTCATTACGTTGCTTTGTGAGGCTAAAAAATTAAGAGGAAAGATGTCAACTCTGTAATCGCTTATATGAATGGTCAACGTACCTCCAAAATACCAGGATCTTAACAAAGAGGTTGCTAGGGAAACGCGACGCGAACATCTGTGAGACGATAAACAGGTTCGGCGTCAAAGTAGACCGCAACATAATAGGCATGTTCGAAACATAAAAGAGCTTGATAGGATAGATGACGATGGCGAAAATGACGACGGTCAAGAACAGGCCCATGATGTTGGGAGCCTCTCCCTCCAAAAGGCCTCGCGCAGTGCACGACCTTTGTCATGCCATGTGAACAGGAGGTGGGTGGTAGGGGAGAAGGCCTTCCAATGAGACTTGCAGATGTTAGTGGCAATAAACAAGTTGGTGCCGGATCCTAGACCATAGCCTTTCTGAAGGAGTTCGTCGAGGAGGATGACGATGAGGGTGCCGACGATGAGTTGAATGATCTCGGAGAAGGCAAGTGCCAGCACTGAGGCCTGAGGTCGCTTGGTTGCCCATATAAACCGGTGAGGACGTAGGACGTAGACGGTAGCCTAACCGAGGGAGATGATAGAAGAATAAGTGTCAGCGGAATAGGTGGGTATACATTTGGAAATTGTGAAAGAAAAAGATGCAAGCGAAAACAGCAAAGTTGCTACCGCGAAGAGCAGAGGGCAGTAACAACGTCACACATCCTAATTCAGCTGCTGGTCTTACGTTTCATGATGATTAGGCAGCACTCATAGATTAGACTCGAAACCAGCCTCTATAGGTTCCTACTCATAGATTAACAGCAACAACACCCTATGACCCTGATCATGAACATGTTTCAATATATTAACATTGAAAAAAAGGGTTTTATAGGCAACAGGAATAACAAGTGATGTACGGAAAGTAGAAAAAAAAGATCAGCCCAATTTTGCGCGCTTGGAAGAATGTTGAGTTGCAGAGGAGTTTGACTTCAATTGGGGGATAACCAGCGATGATTCCAAAATTTGACGATCCTGTTGAGCATTGAAGTAGCGTTTATCTAACCCAGTAATCCCATCATAGAAATCTGAAGTCAGATTGTGAGTTGGCAGTGGGCACAATGTATCCAAGAATAAATCATACCATGTGGGAGGCTTGACCACTTGCGTTGGGCATCAGGGATCCACTGAACAGAATATTCATCTTGGTTCGCAAGTGCTAGTGAATCAGAAGGTAACGAATGTCGTTCCGGCCACAAAGAGGAGATTTGAGGATCAATGTCTATAACATTGTTAATCTGCTTCGTAAGCATGTCCAACGTGCAATTTGCCTGTACATCAAGCTTCGAGGCATTTGCACCTTCTTTATACTTGATCAAGGTTTGGGCGATCTGGATGAAAAAGCAAGATGGTAAGTCGCTGATACTATCACCTCCAGGACCTGTGATGACAGAGCAGTGGCGGATCCAGTTGATGAGACGTAAGGCAACTCCGCGCGCATAGCAAATGGCAAGTCGTTCATTGATAGGAATACTGTTGATTTCATGGTCGATCAGAATTTGCTGATTCTGGTCCGCTTTTGTGTATTCTTCTTGAGTCGGTGCACGATAAGTTCTGAAATCAAGGACATTCCCCAAGATAACAAGCACACAAGCTGAAAGTAAATTCATTAAACCATCGATATTGTTGACGTTTGGCAAATGAGATGCAGCAGGGTCTATAGAGTGCATATGTAAGAAAAGACTGATGAGTGGTAGATTGATGGGAGATAGAAAGCATACCAGATTCAGGAATCTCGTTTTCAATCAACCCCATGTGATAAAAGAGGACCATGCGCCGCAATAAAACACGAGTGGGGTGTGAAATGTTAGTCAGGAATTTGTGTAAAATGAACGAATGAATGAGGCCCTGAAGTGTTTCTTGCATGAGGTTAGTGAGGTAATAGTGTCCTCCAAGGCATATTGAGTGAGCATAACCGAAGACAAAATGAGGTTGGCAAGGCATCATATAGCTTTACCAAGATATTTAGTCACAAATTTCATGGATATGACAATATGAACTTACAGTTTGTCACCAGGTCGCAGAGCCACAGCCTCAAAATCATATTCGGATGAGCGCAAGACTTCATCAAGGCGAAAGCTGTCCTTCAGGAAAAAGTTGACGGAGGACAAAGGGTTGCCACGACGGGGATGAAGGAACCCCCACAGCTTTCCACCATCGGCCACAAGAACCTCAGTGCATCCACCTTCACAATCAATGTGGAGAAAGGTTATGGCATTCTCGTGTCCAAGAAGAGCCCACCGCATGTGTTCGGTTGGATACGACGATGCTGGGTCGATATGATGATGGCCGCGAGTTACATCCCATGCATGAAGGTCACTGGCATATTCAGTGGGCTCCGTGTTACCATCATATAATGGAAGATCTAACGCATTCAGGATTTTCCCGGATGGATGGCGATTGTCCCATATATCTCGCACACGACCACTCACGACCGTTGGACCACAACCATTGCTGGGAGGCTTGATGGAATAGTCTGGAAAATGGACATAAAGTGAATTCAGTGAAAATTTGACGATATGTATATTACCATTGATAGAAATTTGCCGCGATGGTGTACCAGCTACTTTTCTTAGACCATCCACGTTGAAAGACACTTTTTCCTTGAGAGGCCATCCCGTGACAATAACATTCTTCTTGCTCAATTCCTGTTGCATTTGGAGAGGTGTTAGTGCCTTCCATGCTTCGTAAGTGAATGACTTGATAATGGAATCCCCTGGCCGTGCGATGTGAAGGGGTTGACCATCATCATAGAACGCTTCAACACGATCAAAAAATTGACCAAACCGGTCATGATAAACTTTGAACTGACAAAAAGATTTAATAACAGGAGGACATTGAACTTTTGCAACTTACATGGAAACTAGGAGTGAACGACTTGGGTTCACCCGTTACGTCGAAAAAAGTATAGGACCTATTTCCTTTGATCGGAGGGTTTGCCTTAGAAGGAAGAGATATCTCTTCCTCTTTTACCTACAATATATTGTCAGCATAAGCAAATTGAAGAATATTTTCCCATACATATTCCCTTATCACTATTGGCTCAAATAATGAACCGACTTTCTCCACATCGATAGGGTTTTCTTTAGATCCCAGCGCTTTTGGAGAGGGTGGACGATTACGCTTATTTGAAGGAGCGTTGCCCCTGGTCGGCCTCGGAATCGCCGGGGGTACTTTCCTCGATGAGCCTGCCGAGGGGTTTCTGGCACTTGAAGGTTGAGTTTTTTTCAAGTCGACGTCATCAGAGGATAGTGATGAAGATGAGCATGATGTGAATGATCTATTTCGGATGGGCCTCTTGAATGCTTCATCGCTAGAAGTCTCCGAAGGGGTGGGGTTGTCTGATATATAAGTGAAATCACATATCACGATATATTCCATATAATCAAGCAACACACCTAGTGGGTTCCTGGGGCTTTCATCTAAATCATCACCATCCCATGGGCCGTCATCTAGATCAAGGACCATCAGGCCAATCAAAGTACTTTCTATGAAACAATACTCACTGTGTGTTACAGGACCGTTAAGGTCGAAGTCGTTGGGAAAGTCGTGAAGAGCCAGAGGATTGACAGCGTGTGGAGGTGCACCAGTAAAAGCCGTGTTGAGGGTTTTTACTAGTTCATTTGCAAAAGAAGGCCTGTCTTCATCCATTGGGGAATGTCCGTCTTCATCCATCGGGGGATTTCTGTCTTCATCCATTGGGAAATTTCTGTCTTCATCGATAGGAGAGGCTACTCTGAGATCTGCTTGCTCTTCGAAATTTGCAGCTGATGGGTTCAGAGGTGTTGATGGTGGAGTGGTGAAAGGTTCCGAGAGATGTTGGATGGGCAATGTCACAGAGGGTGGTGGGAGTAGCAGTCGTTGCTGCTGAGCATTAGAGGCACTAGAATTGGGAAGAGATAATGTCATGATTCCCGTCGTGTCTATGTGATGTCCAAGCAAAGATGGCATGGTATCAGTAGGTGGTTGGGATGGCCCAATAAAATTCGATGGAGTGATCAGCTGTTGAAAAGCTACGGTAGGGATATATGGCATTCCTAGGAGTATTGCATATTATTAGGCGAATGATAAACTTTTAACAAGAAACATACGCGGTCTAAGGGCAAACCACTGTTTATCGTCGCTATCACAACTCGATGCTGTGTCGATATCGGACCAAGGCAAGGAATTGGCCAAGTCTCGTAGCACGGTGTAAACAGATACGTGACCCTCAGCAAGACGAAAAACGGCATCCCAAATAAGATTTTCAACAGCCAAGAGGCAAGGTGGTTTATGGGGACCCACCCTGGCGGCGAAATCGATGACGGTTCTGCGATGAAAGGATTTCGTGCCCAATCGGCGGGTGATCAAAAGATAGAGGGATGATATCATGGCGCTGAGCTGGAATGGCGAGCGGGAGGAGACAGGAGCAGGTGAGGAAGGGCACCCTCCTGTTCGACATTTCTCGATGAATGCATTATACGCAATTTCAAACTGCTCGTAAGATTCTTGATCTTTAAAACCACTATATACTCGAGTCAGCAGGTATCGTCATCAAGGAAGAAGAAAAAGAACATACCCAGGTGGTACAGAAGGCATATCTGCAGGAAGATCTGGTAGGGTTCCTTCAGCAAACGGAATGTTTTTCATCGCAGCCACGTGAATGGCAGCCAAAAGAAAGTTCTCTTCAATAGCAAGATATTGTGTTGCGGCATGGTTCCTGGCAGCCATATGCATCAAGGAAAACATAGGATTGGGAAATGTGCGAAACTCCGGACTGCCATCGGCCGCGTTTTGCACTAATTTTTGAAATTGTACCAGTAGCTTCGGCCAGTTTTGCAAACGGGAAAATCCCTAGATGATTGTCAAAAATGAGGAATGGCATCAATCACACACTCACTTCAAGTTCATCCTTTGTACTCGGTGGCCCCGGCAAAAACATCCAAACTGTTGGGGAGGAAATAGGGATTCTTGAAATGCATTGCGCACGGAGGGAGATAATTTCAAAAAATCTGTATGCGCATAACACAGAACAGATCTTTTGAAAGTCGTAGAGGCTCAAGGTCGGTTCATGTGAAGCTACAATTAAGCAGCTCGGTTCTGGCACCGTAGCTGTAACAACATTCATTCCCAACAACCCCCGAATATCCTTCATATGTGGGTTATCGACAAACTGGAGTAGCGCGTCTTCGAAGCCATGTAACGAAGATAAGAATGACTATTCAATGTTTGAATTCAATCAATCGTGTTAATAGGCATCTACAAGAATGAAGAACTTGCCTTGAATGCCGGCAACTTTTCAGAATGCGCCAAAAGCGATTCGGGTTTCAACACCAATGACTCCGAATACCACGCAAATTCCGCTAGGATAGTCGAGTAGAGGCGCCGATGACACGTCGCTATATTCACTTTCATATGGAGAAGTCGAAATTGTAGACAAAGTACGTACCAATGTTCGAGTCGTAGGAAAGAAAAAGTGGCGTAAATGGGCTTGACATGAAAATTACAGGCGATGCAGATGAACAGAGGAAGACGCGTACTAAGCTTAATCTGGAATACCAGGTCAAGCTGAATGCAACGATGGGTGTACTGGCAAAAGCGCGTCTCTTCCGAAAAGAAAGTTAACCCGAGTTTTTGATTACGAAAGCAAGCTCGACCAGTCGAGCTTGCTTTGTAATTAGGTCACATGGTTGGCTTCTTGGGGACATTCTATAATTCTTCATCTGCATCGTTCGCCTGGAGATCCCAGACCAACATTTTACCACCATTCATACCTCGCGCTCCCCTTTCCAAATCTAAACTCAAATTCATCTCTCGTCGAACCAAATTTCTCAACATATCCCGAAACCGCACTCCTCAGTCGACCACCAACGCTGCCTTCGTTTACGCCGCAAACATATTGCTGAGAGGAAACAACAACTGGAGCTCATCGAACTTCTGGAACAGCAACTAGAAGCACTATCAATGGCAGAACCGTCAACCCTCCAGACCGCCCACCGCTCAGCGATGACCTCAGCACGCGATTTATTGTTGCTTCCTGTCAATCCTATGTTTTTGTTCAATTGTCTGCACCATAAAAATCTTCAATAAATAATTCATTTTTGATGTTTGATGAATCTTTTGTGAAATTTAAGACTTGTCATCAGCCTCACTGTAATACCTACTAGCGAATGTTATTGCATCTTTCTTGTGACACCCGGTTTGCGTTTGACAACTATATACATAATTACCAAAAAAAAGGCTCCTCTCTACGCCTATGTACAATTACCAATTTACCTGTTTCGAAATACACTGAATCCATAAAAAAGAGGTAGCGCTTTATTAGGAGAAGGTAAATGATGACGAACCTTGGATGACCTTCAAGTTACTGACTTACTAAGGGGCAACCGCCGGATGGATCGCACATACTACAAGTTAGATTCCGACATCGTCGAAGAATCAACGATGGCTTACCAGATTCGCGAGCAATCATCAGTCAACGCCAAAGTGGCCCGACCTTCAAGTTAGGACTCAGAGGAACTGTTCATCATCCATTACCAAAGCACTGCGGAATACAGCTTAGAAGCGCCCACTGAGAGTCTCCTCTGGCGACCAACCCAAGCTCTGAGCTCTCATGCTCCATTTTCT
>Ga0208322_1000025_pt1 | contig 20621 bp, 23 predicted proteins | sample June2015DPH_8_10_2_FD_184697 | JGI IMG/M metagenome (GOLD analysis project Ga0208322, IMG submission 184697) | Peatland microbial communities from SPRUCE experiment site at the Marcell Experimental Forest, Minnesota, USA - June2015DPH_8_10... | ecosystem: Environmental > Terrestrial > Soil >...
GCGAGGCGGCGCGTCCTCATCGCCTGCTTCATCGACGGAGTCTATTCGTGCCCGATTCGTCCGATACTACGTTCGATACCTCAATACCGGTTCTGAACGACATCCTCGTGCCAGGCAAGCCCGCGCACGCGCGGCCCGCCCATGGCGCGGCTGCTGCTGAAGCTGCTCCGGCCGAGTCTGGTGCTGAGCCTGCCGATGGCGTGACCGTGTACTCCGTGACGCCTGCCCAGATGCATGTCTTTGAATTGCCTGAGTCGCCGGCGCCGTTCGAGCTGGCCTCGGCGCCCGAGCCCGAGCCCCTTGAGGCATTCGAACCCAGCTCGGCGTTCCACTTTGCACGCGCTCCCGTGCCGGCTGCGCCGGTGCACAGCCTCGATGCCGACGTGCTCGCCGACCGCCTGCGCGGGCGTTTTGCCAGTTATCTGACGGGTGAAGGGCGCGCGGTGATCGAAGCGCGTTGCCGTGATGCGCTGCAAGATCACACCCTGTGGCTTGTGAACCAGATTACGCGCGAAGTCGCGCTGGCGCTCGAAACGGAAATGACCGGCTGGGTGCGCGAAGCGGTCAACGAAGAGATTGCGCGGCGTACGATCGAGCACTGAGCACGCGCGGCACTGCTTTTATTTCAGCGTCAGGATCCAGCCGGCCAGCACGGCGGCCTGATCGGGCGTGAGCTGGGTGTTCGCGGGCATGGGCACCTGGCCCCAGACCCCCGTGCTGCCGTCGATGATCTTGTGGGCGAGGTAAGTTTCCGCGTCGGCGCGTGACGCGTATCTTGCCGCGACGTCATGCAGCGCCGGTCCCATGAACGGACGGTTCACCGAGTGACAGCTCATGCAGTTCTGCTGCTGCGCGAGCGCAAGGCCGGGAGCCGTTTCCGCCTGCGCCGAAGCGCTGATTGCGAGCATGCCCGCCAACGCTATTGCTGCATACGACATTGATTTCATTCTGGTCTCCGCCGGTGCAGGTGCTCGACTCGTGGTGCAGGCATTATAAAAGGAAAGGGGCGCACGGTTTTTCGTGCGCCCCTTTCAGCTTTTTCGGCTGCCTGCGTGCGGCTATGGCCTGGTATTCCCCACTTTTCGCTGGCTTCGCAGCGGCGCCGCGCTAACCGGTTTCGCATCCAGCTGGTCTCGCATCCAGCCGGTCAACGTGCGCGCTCAAGCTTAGCCGGTCACTGCGCCCTTGTTCGCCGGCAGCGCCAACGCGGAATATTTGGCGAGCACGCCGTGCGTATAACGCGGCTTCGGTTGCTGCCACGCAGCACGACGGCGCGCCAGTTCGGCATCGTCGATATTCAGTTGCAAGAGCAGCTTGTGCGCGTCGATGGTGATCGAATCGCCTTCCTTCACGAATGCGATCGCGCCGCCCACAAACGCTTCCGGGGCAACGTGACCCACCACCATGCCCCACGTGCCTCCGGAGAAACGGCCATCGGTGATGAGGCCAACGCTTTCGCCCAGACCCTTGCCGATAATCGCCGAAGTTGGCGCTAGCATCTCCGGCATGCCGGGGCCGCCCTTCGGGCCGAGGTAGCGCAGCACGACCACGTCGCCCGCCTTGATCTTGTCGGCGAGAATCGCCTCCAGCGCGCTTTGCTCGTCGTCGAACACGCGGGCTGGGCCGGTGATGACCGGGTTCTTCAGGCCGGTGATCTTGGCGACGGCGCCATCGACCGCCAGGTTGCCCTTCAGGATGGCGAGGTGGCCTTCCTTGTACAGCGCTTTCTCGATCGGGAAAATCACCTGCTGGTCGGCGCGCGGCTTGCTGGGCACGTCCTTCAGTTCTTCGGCAAGCGTCTTGCCGGTGATCGTCACGCAATCGCCGTGCAACAGGCCCGCGTCGAGCAGGATCTTCATGACTTGCGGAATGCCGCCGGCCTTGTGCAGATCGGTCGCCACGTACTGGCCCGACGGCTTCAGGTTGCAGATCACCGGCACCTGCTTGCGCATGCGCTCGAAGTCTTCGATGCTCCATTCCACCTCTGCCGCATGGGCGATGGCGAGATAGTGCAGTACGGCGTTGGTCGAGCCGCCCGTGGCCATGATCACCGCTACGGCGTTCTCGATCGACTTCTTCGTGATGATGTCGCGCGGCTTAAGGTCCTGCTTGACGGCTTCGACCAGCATGCGTGCCGATTCGGCTGCGGAGTCCACCTTCTCCTGATCGGGATTGGCCATCGTCGACGAGTACAGCAGCGACATGCCGAGCGCTTCGAACGACGAGCTCATCGTGTTGGCGGTGTACATGCCGCCGCACGAACCCGTCGACGGGCAGGCGTTCTTTTCGACCCCTTCAAAATCTTCCTGCGACATCCGTCCAGCGGTGAATTCGCCCACCGCTTCGAACGACGACACGATGGTCAGGTCGACGCCCTTCCAGTTGCCCGGACGGATCGTGCCGCCGTACACGTAAATAGCAGGTACGTTTGCGCGCAGCATGCCGATCATGCCTCCCGGCATGTTCTTGTCGCAGCCGCCGATCACCACGACGCCATCCATCCATTGGCCCTGCACGCAGGTCTCGATACAGTCGGCGATCACTTCGCGCGACACCAGCGAGTACTTCATGCCTTCCGTACCCATCGACATCCCGTCGGAGATGGTCGGTGTGCCGAAGATTTGCGGGTTCGCGTCGGCGCCCTTGACCGCGGCGACTGCCGCGTCGGCGAGGCGCTGCAGGCCGGCGTTGCAAGGTGTGATCGTCGAGTGGCCGTTGGCGACGCCGATCATCGGCTTGTCGAAGTCTTCCTTCTGATAGCCGATGGCGTAATACATCGAACGGTTCGGCGAGCGTGCGACGCCTTGTGTGATGTTCTTCGAACGACGGTTGTACGGCATGGGGCGCTCCAGTTTGTTTTGATCTTTGCGTCGGTCCCGTCCCGCTCCTTGGGACCGGACCACCGACGCAAGCTCGATCCGGTTTAGCCGGGTTCAGCTCAGTTCTGTTCAGTTTAGGTTGTTTAGGTGATGGCGCAGGTTGCAAGAATGCAGTTTTTCGATGCGCGAGTCCAATGTATTATTTGAGGCTCATAAGGTCGTAAAATGTATTAATGATGCTACCCGTCACGCCCGACCTGCGCCAGTTGCGCTATTTCATCGCCGTCGCCGAAGAAAAACACTTCGGTCGCGCGGCCGTTCGCCTCTCCATGACGCAGCCGCCGCTGTCGCAGGCCATCCGCGCCCTTGAGGAGACGCTGGGCGTCGAACTCTTCGCGCGCACCAAGCGTTCGGTCGAACTGACCCAGGTGGGTACCGACCTGCTGTCCGAGGTGCGGCGTCTGCTCGCCAGCGCGGAAGCCCTGCGACCACTCGCGCAAAGTCTGGCGCGCGGCGAGGCGGGGGTGTTGTCGCTGGCGTTCGTTTCGACTGCGGACTACGGGCTTTTGCCCTCGCTCTTGCGCGACTTCGGCGCGCGCCATCCGCGGGTGCGCCTGCAATTGACCGAGGCCACCAGTGACGTGCAGATCGATGAACTGGTGGCTGGCCGCATCGACGCCGGCCTCGTGATTGCGCCGCTGCCGCCGCGTCATGCAGCCCAATTGTCCTGGCTGCCGATCGCGCGCGAGCCGCTGGTGATTGCCATGTCGTCGGAGAGGGCTGCGCGGGTCGAAGGGTCGTCCGCGTCGACTGGCGCCGAGTGGCTTGACGCGCCGATCAGCCTGCGCGATGTCGCCGACGCACCGCTTGTGATTTTCCCAAGGCGTCTCGCGCCAGGCTTTTATGACATCATTATGGATTGCTACGGCGTCGCCGGCCTCACGCCGCGGATTGGCCAGGAGGCGATCCAGATGCAGACGATCGTGAGCCTGGTGTCGGCGGGCATGGGTGTCGCACTGGTGCCGCAGTCGTTGCGTAACCTGCGCCGCACCGGTGTGGTGTACCGGCCGCTGCGCGAGTCGGTGCCGGCCATCGAGACCGGGCTGGTCTGGCGCACCGCGCAGGTGAGCCCGGTGTTGGCCGGGTTCATCGGCATCGTGCGGGCGCATGCCGCCACCGTCGAAGCGCAGGCTGATCCGCACAGGTGAGGGGAGTGAAAGCTACGGGGCTTACACTGCGCCTTTTTGCATGTCAGAACCAACCCGCGGCGAACGCATCGCGTTCTGGTCCGTCCAATGCCAACCTGCTACGCCTTATCGAATCCGCTTTTGAACCTGAACTGCCCATAACAATACGATGCACATTCATCCAAATTTCGACCCTATCGCGATCCACCTAGGGCCGCTCGCCGTGCGCTGGTACGGTCTGATGTACCTGGTAGCGTTCATCATGGCGATCGTCGTTGGCCGGCTGCGCTTGCGTCTGCCGTACGTCGCCGCGCAAGGCTGGACCGCCAAAGATATCGACGACATGCTGTTTTACGGCGTACTCGGCACGATTTTTGGCGGCCGTATTGGCTACGTGCTGTTCTACAAGGCCGATTACTATTTCGCGCACCCGCTCGACATCTTCAAGGTCTGGGAAGGCGGCATGTCGTTTCACGGCGGCTTTCTCGGCGTCACGCTGGCGATGGTGCTGTTTGCGTACCAACGCAAGCGCTCGTGGCTGCAGGTGACCGATTTCGTCGCACCGATGGTGCCCACCGGGCTCGCCGCGGGCCGACTCGGCAACTTCATCAACGGTGAGCTGTGGGGCCGCGTCACCGATCCGAGCGCGCCGTGGGCGATGATGTTCCCAGGCGCCTCGAACGACGACGCCGTCTGGCTCACGCGCCATCCGGAACTGGCGGCGAAGTGGCATCTGAACGAGATCTTCGCGCAATATCACATGCTGCCGCGTCATCCGTCGGAACTGTACGAAATCGCGCTCGAAGGCATCACGTTGTTCTTCGTGTTGTGGTTCTTCTCGCGCAAGCCGCGGCCGATGGGCGCGATCTCCGCCGTGTTTCTGATCGGCTATGGCTTTGCCCGCTTTACGGTGGAATTCGCCCGTGAACCCGATGATTTCCTCGGGCTGCTGGCGATGGGGCTGTCCATGGGGCAGTGGCTGTCAATGCCAATGATCCTCGCTGGCGTGGTCATGCTGGTATGGGCATATCGACGCAAGGGCCGCGAAGCAATCAAGGCTGTCGGCGCGAACTGAACGCCACGCCGCGCTGAACGCGCTGAATGAAAAACGCCACGGCAAGTTTTTCCGTGGCGTTTTTGTTGTGCGGCTTATCTTGCGGCTCTCTTGACTCATGTGTAACGCGCAGCGCCCGAATCTTCGAGCCTTCGCGTTCCCATGCCTTACTTCATCTGCACAGAGCCGTTCACGGTCACGGTCACCGTCGAAGTACCTGCTTCGAGCGGCAACGGCGCGGCCGCCTTGGCATCGGCGCCCATCGCACGTGCGCTCATCATCATCAGGGGACGCGGCATCACACCGTTTTGTCCAATGTTGACTTCACGGATCGAATAGCCGCTATAGCCGAACGCCTGAGCGCCGGCGCTCGCCTGTTGACGGAACGAGGCGATGGCTTCGCCGGTGAGCTTTTGCTCTGCAGCACGCTGCGCTTCCGGCGATAGCGAGAACTGCACGTTGCCGACCTGCATGTTCGAGGCCATCTGGCCGGCCAGCTTCGACGCTGCGGTGAAATCATGCGATTCGAGTACGACCTCTGTGCGGCCGCGCCATGCGGAGATGCGCCCATCGCGGTCGGTTGACGGATAGATCGAGAACGAACCGGTGCGTGCCGTGACGCCGCTCACGCCCTTCGCCTGACGCAGTGCGGTATCGGCGCGCTGGTTGAGCGCGCTGGTGAGCGCAGACGGGTCGCTTGCTTCCTGTTCGTAGAACAGGGTGATGTCGACGACATCCTGCGGAACCTCGGAGCTGGCCTGTGCGTTCAGCGACAGCACGCCGGACGGTTCAGTTTGCGTGACGCCCTGCGCGTATGCAGCGGCCGATGCGAGTGCGAGCGGAGTGGTGAGCGCCATGGCGAGTGCGATGGCACGTGCGGTTTTTTGCGTCATTGTTAGACTCCTTGCTTGACCAGGTTATGCGCGATGACTATATGTGCTGGCCTCGTGCGATGCGCCTCCCATGGGGCGATCCACTGCGCGCGCCGCGTGCTCGACATCGGGACTGACTGTTCTACCCAATGGCACGACGCTTGCAGGCCAGGCGCGCGGACGCCGCTTGCGATCTATCTCTCCGATCGATGCGGGTGAGCCGCGCTTGCGAGCCAATTAGGCGCGCGTGCCCCGCCTTGGTTCCCTAACTTGACAATTAGCTTTCTGCGACCCGCAGTCGCACGCCTCGCGGCCTGCGCGAAATCGCAGCGCGAGGTGAGGGTGCGTGCAGTGTTACGCGAGTCCAGGGCAAGGCAACGCTATACAAGCCGCTTCGTGATGAAGCGCCACTCGGCTTCGGTCACGGGCGTGATCGACAGCCGGTTGCCTTTGGCAAGGACGCGCATGTCCGCGAGTTCCGCGTGCTCACGCAACGCGGCAAGCGGAATCAATGGGACCTTCTTCTTGAAGACGACATCGACGAGGACCCAGCGCGGTGTCTCAGGCGTCGACTTCGGATCGTAGTACGGGCTCTTCGCATCGAACTGCGTGGGGTCGGGGTAGGACGTCGAGGCGACCTCGGCGAGACCGGCAATGCCCGGCTCGGGGCAACTTGAATGATAGAAGAGCACACCGTCGCCGACCTTCATCACGTCGCGCATGAAATTGCGCGCCTGATAGTTGCGCACGCCGGTCCACGGCAAGATGTGTTTCGGTGCGTTGGCGAGGTGATCGATGCTTGCCTCGTCCGGTTCGGACTTCATTAGCCAGTAGCGCATGAATCGAATTGAACGTTGAAAAGAAAGAGAAAACGCCGCAAACGAAGGCTTAAAAACGAAGCCCCAAAGAAAAACGGCACCGGACCCAAGTCCGATGCCGTTTGATAAGGTCCCCGCCTTAGCCGCTAGGCCGGCATCCTGAACCGGGAGTTCAGAATTGGTCGCAGTTAGCAGCACTTCGGGTACATCAGACAGAGTGACGCGCACACCCGTGCTGCAAATTTCCACAACCGTGCACATGGCATTGGTTCAAGGAATATATGACCTTGGCGAACCAGGCAGGGAAGCTAAACTGATTGAACTCAAGCGCTTGCTGATACTTGGTCAGGCACTTCGCTTGAATTCCAAAATTGGCCGTACAGCTACTCTAAACCTTTTTACTGCACGCTGTACTGTTGAATCACAGTACCTAGCTGTTCGTTCATTTGATGCATTGTACGCCGGATTTCCTCGGCGGGAAATGCTTCTCCGTGTCGCACGCTCGCTTGCAGCTTAAGCAGTTCCGATGCCAGCGACAACGCAGCCATCACTGCGATGCGATCGACGCCACGCACATTGCTGTGCGCGCGGATCTTCGACATCTCGGCGTCGACGCGTGCCACCGCTTCAAGCAGCGCAGCTTCGGTTTCCGGCGAACAGGCAAGACGATACGGCTGGCCGAGAATCGACACTTCGATCTGCTTGGTGGTCATGCGTTTTCTCCGTGACGGGTGACGGCGCTACCGGCCTCTTCTTGCTGGTGCACGTCACGCTGCGACTCGTGCGCGGGCGCGAGCAGGTCGAGCTGGTTGTCCGGTTCGCTGTGAGCGCGTGCACGCGGCAATTTTTCGAGGATCGCATTCAGGCGCACCTGGGCATCGTCGATCTTCGCCGACAGCGCGTCGCGTTCCGCTTGCAGCGCATCGCGTTCTTCGCGCATCTGTGCAAGTTCGGCGCGTGTGACATCCGCCTCGGCGCGCACCTGAGCGAGCTGAACTTCGAGCGCTTGACGCGCTTCGTTATGCCGCTGGCTGATCGAAATCAGTCTGCCGATATTCTGTGAAAGTGTTTCGAGTTCGGTGAGCATGTGCTGCGTCCTCTAAAGACATGGCATTTTAGCGCGGAATGTCGCAGGTTCCGACAATTGTCTCGTTTCGAGACGTAACAGCATCGCTTTGTGCAGACTTCGGTGGCGGAATCGGCCTTGCGTCCCCCCGAATCTGAGCTTCATCCGTCTGCGACCGCACAAAACGTGCAGGCGTTGACCTTTCTTGACCCGAACCCGCGAGTGTGCCACCGCTCGAGAAGCATGGGAAGACGGGCTGGCTGCGCGCCTGCTACGCATTGACCCGCCGGTCGCGGGTCAAGCCAGCCTTGACCACCAACGTCATAGGAATCAATCCGATGTTTTCTCTCCCCACGCGGTGCTGCTGGCCTTTGCCGGTTTGCCGTCCGTTGTGCAGGCCATTTCCTCGTTACCAGACGCACCCGCGGTAAGGCCGGTATGCCCGCGTGGGCGCAGCGAACAGTTACTATCTGGGCTGTGCGGCCCCGGTCCCGTCGGGCGCTGCAGCGTCACGGCATGTCATGGGTACGCATTCCGCACGCTACAACGCTGCAAATTCAAAGGCGTGGTACGTGGCCGCGAAAATCCAGCAGCCTCTCTTGAACAAGGACTATGAGCCGGCTTACACCTGCATCAAATCGCCTCGCGGCGCCTTCCTCGCGCTGGGTTGACAGCAGCAACGACGCCACGCTCCTGGCGCTGAGGCTGCGCGGATGAATCGTCTTTCCGTGCGCAGGATGCCAGTCATGCACGCGAGACGCGCTGCGGCGATCTGGTGCGTGCTCGCGGCGCTGGTGCTCGCCGTGCTGATCGCCTCGCTCGCGCTCGGCAGCGTGCCGCTCACGCCCGCGCGCGTGTTTGCCGCGTTGCTGCCGCAGTCGTCGCACGGCGGCGCTGCCGCCGACCTCGCCGGCGAGATTGTGCGCTCGCTGCGTTTGCCGCGTGCGTTGGCCGGCTTCGCGTGCGGCGCGTTGCTTGCGGTGGCTGGCGCGCTGCTGCAGGTGTTGCTGCGCAATCCGTTAGCCGAGCCGTATGTGCTGGGTGTGTCCGGTGGCGCGGCCAGTTTCGCGCTGTTTGCGATGATGGCGGGATGCGCGTGGTGGCTCGTCGATGCAAGTGCATTCACCGGGGCGTTCGTATCGATTCTGCTGGTGCTCGGCCTCGCGCGCCGCGAGTTGTGGCGCGGCGAGCCGCAGGACACGTCGCCGCGTTTGCTGCTGACTGGCGCGGTGATTGCGGCAGGGTGGGGCGCGCTGATCACGTTGCTGTTGACGCTCGCGCCGGACGACCGCTTGCGCGGGATGTTGTTCTGGCTAACCGGCGACCTGAGCGGCGGCGGCTTGCCCTGGCTCGCACTCGCTGCGCTCGTGGTCGTGCTGGCGGCGATGCTGCCCGCGGCGCCGCAACTCAATGTGCTGTTGCGCGGCGATCCGGCCGCTCAGGCTCTGGGCGTTTCCGTGATGCGCTTGAGGCTGCGCGTGTATCTCGTGGCTTCGCTCGCGGCCGCTGCTGCGGTGACCACGGGCGGGACGATCGGCTTCGTGGGTCTGGTGGTGCCGCACACATTGCGGCTCGCGTTCGGCAATGATCAGCGCATGTTGTTGCCGGCGGCCGCACTCGGCGGCGGCATGGCCGTCATGGGCGCAGACCTCGTCGCACGAACGGTGATCGCGCCGGCGCAATTGCCGGTGGGCGTGATCACGGCGCTGATCGGCGTGCCGATGTTTCTGTGGATGCTGTTGCGCAGGCCGCGATGACGACACACGCGACTCCGCAATCCAAGCTTGCAACGCTTAGCGCGCAACAGGTCACGTTGCGCGCCGGCGAGCGCACGCTGCTCGAGCGCTTTACCCACACGTTCTATCCCGGCGAAGTCTGGTGCATCGCCGGGCCGAACGGCGCCGGCAAGACCACGCTGATTTCGGCGTTGGCGGGTTTGCAACAGCCTGCCGCAGGCCAGCTTGAACTCGACGGCGTGCGCGTGTCCGACTGGTCACCAGTTGCGCTCGCGCGGCGCCGCGCGTTGATGCCGCAAAGCGCGCACGACGCGTTCAGCGCCAGCGTGCTCGATATCGTGATGCTGAATCGCTTTCCCCATCTTGCGGGGTGGGGCTGGGAAGGTGAGGCTGACCGCGCCGCCGCGTACGCCGCGCTCCAAATGCTGGGCCTCGCGAGTTTTGCGACGCGTGACGTGCTGTCGCTCTCGGGCGGCGAGCGCCAACGTGTCGCGCTGGCCGCCGTGTTGTGCCAGGATGCGCCGCTCTTGCTGCTCGATGAACCGCTGTCGCATCTGGACCTGCATCACCAGATCGACTGCCTCGAGGCCTTGACCGCCTGGGCGGCCGGCCCGAAGCGTACAGTAGTGTTTTCGTGTCACGACCTGAACCTGGCTCGCCGTTTCGCGACGCACGCGCTGCTGCTCGACGGCATGGGCGAGGCTTTCGCCGGCCCGGTGCGCGATGTGCTGACGCCGGCGCTTGCGAGCCGCGCTTTCGGCTATCCGCTGATCCTGCTGCAGGACGGCGGCCACGAGGCGCTGATTCCGGCGCCGCGGCCGCATGATGTGCAGCGCGTGTCGACCGGCCCGGCAATCTGAAGAACGAACAAGAACTTATCTTTTACCTGAAGCCCTATGATTTCGTCCCTCGCCTTACCCGCCGTCGAACCGCTCGACCAGACGCTGCGCGGCACGCTGCAACACCTCATCGATACGAAGACCAAGCCGCCCGGCAGCCTGGGCCGGCTGGAAACGTTGGCGCGGCAGATGGGCTTGATCCAGCGAACCACCCGTCCGACGGTGCAGCGCCCGGCCATGATCGTATTCGCCGGCGACCATGGTATCGCGCAGGAAGGGGTGAGCCCCTATCCGCAGGCCGTGACCGCGCAGATGGTAGCGAACTTTCTGGCCGGCGGGGCGGCCATCAATGCGTTGAGCCGGGTGGCCGATATCACGCTCGAAGTGGTCAATGCGGGCATTGCGACGCCGCTGCCGAATACTGAGGGCCTCGTCGATATTCCCGTTGCAGCGGGCACGCGCAACTTCGCACATGAACCGGCCATGACGCACGACCAGGCGCTCGCCGCGATGCGTGCCGGCGCAGAGCGCGTGCGTCACCACGCGGCGCTCGGTACCAACGTGATCGGCTTCGGCGAGATGGGGATTGCGAACACGTCGGCGGCAGCCTGTCTGATGAGCCGCCTGTGCGGCGTGCCGATCGACGAGTGCGTCGGCCGCGGCACCGGGCTCGACAATGTCGGGCTCGTGAAAAAGCGCAATGTGCTTGCTTTGGCGCTGGCGCGTCATGCCCCTGGTACCGACGCGCGGGCCGGCGGCACACCCGGCGCCGCCACACCGGGCGCCGCTGCGCTCGATGTACTCGCAACCTTCGGCGGCTTCGAAATCGCAATGATGGCCGGTGCGTATCTCGCCGCCGCCGAAGCACGCATGACGATTCTGGTGGACGGCTTCATCGCGACGTCTGCGCTGCTCGTGGCCGATGCGTTCGCGCCCAACGTGCGTGAATACTGCGTGTTTGCGCATGCCTCGAACGAAGCGGGGCATCGCCGCATGCTCGATCATTTCGGTGCAATTCCGCTGCTCGCACTGGACATGCGGCTCGGCGAAGGCACCGGGGCCGCGCTCGCCGTGCCCCTGCTGCGCGCCGCGGTAGCGTTCTTGAACGAGATGGCGAGCTTCGAATCGGCCGGTGTCGCGGACCGCGATGCGTGAGCGGCTTACCGGCGTCGCACGCTGATGAACCCGCTCATGGAGTTGCGCTATTTCTTCACGGCGCTAGGATATTTCACGCGCGTGCCAGTGCCGCGCTGGGTCGGCTATGAGCCGCACTATCTGAACGCGGCCGCGCGCTACTTCCCCCTCGTCGGTGTGCTGGTGGGAGGGCTGGGTGCGCTCGTCTATCTGGCCGCGTTGCGCGTGTTTCCGCCAGGCGTTGCCGTACTGCTGTCGATGGCCGCGACCTTGCTGGTGACGGGCGGATTCCACGAGGACGGCCTGGCGGATTGTTGCGATGCGTTCGGCGGCGCTTATACGCGTGAGGACGTGCTGCGCATCATGCACGATTCACGCATTGGCGCGTTCGGCGCCATCGCACTGGCGATGGCGCTGGCGCTGAAGTGGCAGACGCTCGCAGCGCTGCCGCCATTGAGGGCGGCAGGTCTGATGATTGCCGCACACGCCGCGAGCCGCACCTGCGCGATCAGTTATCTGGCGACGCTCGACTATGTGCGCGCGGAAGGCAAGGCGAAGCCCGTTGCGCAGCGCCTGAGCGGCGCGGCGTTCGCATGGGCGGCGCTTTTCGGACTGCCGGCGCTGTTCTGGCCGGATTGGCGCTTCGCTTGTACGGCGCTTATGATGTTGGCAGTACTGCGCTTTGCGATGGGCCGCTATTTCGTCAGACGCATCGGTGGTTATACCGGCGACTGCCTTGGTTTCGCGCAGCAGATTTTCGAACTGGCTATCTATCTGGCGGGCCTTGCATGGATCTCGTCCTGATGCGTCATCCGGCCGTCGCCGTGGACCAAGGCGTCTGTTACGGCCATAGCGACGTCGCGCTCGCCGACGATCCTGCTGTTTCCGCGGCGACGCTGGCGATGCGCCTCGCCACCTTGCAGGTACCGCCGCCGCGCGTGCTGCTGTCCAGTCCGCTGTTGCGTTGTGCGACGGTCGCCGCGGCGATGGCGGGTGATTTCGGTTGCGCGCATAGCGTCGACGAACGCCTGAAGGAAATGAATTTCGGCTCGTGGGAGCAACAGCGCTGGGATGCGATCGATCGCGCGTTGCTGGATGAATGGGCGGCCAATTTCGATCACGCACGCGCCCACGGTGGCGAGAGCGTCGCGCAGTTTGTCGCGCGGGTGCAGTCGTGGCTCGATGCGTTTGGGCTGACGCGTGAATGCACGCCGGCTTATGTGGTCACGCATGCAGGCGTGATACGGGTGATTGCGTCGCTGGTGCTGGGCGTATCCGTTGAGCGTTCGACGCAATGGTCGCTCGATATGTCCGGCGTGGTGTGGCTGCGGCGTGACGATGAGCGGCACGTCTGGTCGCTCGTGCGATGGAATGTGTGAAGCGGTAGCAATTCAGCGTGCTGCGTGCTGCGTGCTGGGTGTTCCGTGCGGCTGCGTTCCATCGCACTGCGTGCAGCGCGAATCCTACTTTTCACCCGCAGGCCTGCGCGAGCGCGCTACCTCCAGATCCTCACACAACTGCGCGGCGCCTTGCGCAATCCGTGGCGCAGGGCGGTCGATCAGATCGCCGTTGATAGCGAACAGGTTGTTGCGCGCCGCCGCTTTGAGGCTCGGCCACGCGCGCCATCTGTCGAGTTGCGGCAGCGGTGTATCAGGCTTCGTGGCACCCGCCGATGCGGTCACGATCGCTTCCGGGTTGGCCGCGAGCACCGCTTCAGTCGATACGGTTGGCACCAGCGGTGCGAGTTTTGCAAACACGTTGCGTCCACCACATAGCGTGATCACGTCGCTGATCATGTGCGTGCCGTTGAGGGTCATCAGCGGCTGATCCCACACCTGATAGAACACGCTGACGGGCGGCCGGTCCGCATAGCGCGTGCGCAGCTGTGCGATGTCCTGCCGATACGCGCTGGCAGCGGCGTCTGCGGTATTCGACGTGCCGAGCAAGGTGCCGAGCCGGGTCAGCGTCGCCGCGACGTCGTCGAGTTGATGCGGTTCGCTGAAGAAGAGCGGAATGTGCAGTTCGCGCAGGCGTTCGAGTTCAGCCTGCGCATTGCCGTGCCGCCATACGACGATCAGATCGGGCTTGAGCGCGACGATGCGTTCGAGGTCGAGTGCTTTGTTGTCGCCGACGCGCGGAACCTGCTTCGCTTCGGGCGGATAGTCGCTGTATGACACCGCGCCTACGAGCTTCGCACCACCACCTGCTGCATAGATCAGCTCGGTCACGTGGGGCGCCAGGCTGATCACGCGTTGCGCCGGTGCGGCGAGCGAGACGGTTGCGCCGATGTCGTCAGTCGCGGTGACGGTGGCGTGTGCGGACGATGCGCAAGTGCAGGCAATAAGGACGCCGCTAATAAGCGACGCGAGGCGGGGCAGTCGGTTCATGTCGCGAGACGTTAGTTTTGATTGGCGCAAGGCCCGCAGGTTAGTCCGCGCGCGCAGCTTCAATGGCGTGAACGCTTTCGCTCAACCCTTGCTCGAAACGCGACCACTCCCGCTCCGTGCCTGGCAAGCCGAACCGCACACTTGCAGACGCGGGAAACAACCGCGTCCAGATACCGCGCAACGCGAGCTCGTGATGCAGCGCGGCGGCACGCGGGTCGTCGGTCCACGCAAAGAGCGGTGTGCTGCGTGGTGAAAAACGTTGTGCTCGCAACAAACCGGTCAAGCGCGCGCTTTGCGTCGCGAGTTGCGCGCGCATCTGGCTTTGCCAGTCGAGATCCGTGAAGGCTGCAGTTACTGCATGTCTCGCGGGACCGCTGACGGTCCACGCGCCAAGTACCTCGCGCAATCTGCCCAGCAGGACAGCGTCGCTCAGCACGAAACCGGCGCGCACGCCAGCGAGGCCAAAAAACTTGCCGGGCGAACGCAGTACGACGAGACCGGGTCGGTCCGCGCAGGCGGCAAGCGACGCCGCCGCGGGCATTGCATCGGCGAACGCCTCGTCGACCACCAGTGTGCCGCCGCGTGCCGTCAGTTGCGCGTGCCACTGCAGCAGGTTGGCGGCGCTCAGATGATCCGCCGTCGGGTTGTTCGGATTGACGACCACGGCATGCGTGACATCGTCAGGCAACACGTCGCACGCGATATCGAGCGGCACAATCCGATGACCCGCGCGCTCGAACGCGGGAGCGTACTCGCTATAGGAGAGGGGGGCGATCGCGACGGTCGCACGCGGCAGCAGTTGAGGCAACGCGCGGATTGCCGCCTGGCTGCCTGCAACCGGCAGCACATGCCGCGCATCGGGCGCGCCGTAGTAATGGGCGGCGCATGCCGCCAAACCGTCGCCCTCGTCGGGCAGGCGGCGCCATGCATCGGCGGGCACCGGCGGCACTGGGTAGCCATGCGGATTGATGCCGGTCGACAGGTCGAGCCACTGCGCGTACGGAATCCCATAGCGCTGCGACGCTTCGTGCAGATTGCCGCCGTGGACGATTGGATCAGCCATGAAATCAGCCACGAAAGGGGACGCTCAACAAGGCGAGCACGATCAGCACAGCGAGCCACAGTGTGACGGTGCGGTTGACCAACTGCAGCGCCGCGACGATATGCCCGGCGTTGGCGGGCTGTCCTGCGCCGAGCGTCGGGCGTTGTTCGATGGCGCCGTGATACATCGCCGCTCCGCCGAGCAGCACATTGAGACTGCCGGCGCCGGACGCCATGACCGGCCCTGCATTGGGACTGTCCCAGCGCGGGGCCTGCTCGCGCCAGCAGCGCCAGGCCGTGCGCGTGTCGCCGAGCAGCGCATAGCTCACGGCGGTCAGGCGCGCGGGAAACCAGTTGAGGCCATCGTCGATTCGTGCGGCGGCCCAACCGAAGCGCAGATAACGCGGCGTGCGATAGCCCCACATGGCATCGAGCGTATTGGCGAGGCGGAACGCGAGCGCGCCAGGACCGCCCGCCACCGCGAACCAGAAGAGCGCGCCGAAGATCGCATCGTTGCCGTTTTCGAGCGCCGATTCGACGGCGGCGCGCGAGAGCGCGGCTTCGTCGGCAGTAGCAGTCTCGCGTGACACGATGCGCGCGGTCAGCATGCGTGCCTCGGCGAGATTGCGTTGTGCGAGCGCGCGGGCGATCGGCGCAATGTGATCGTTGAGACTGCGTGCGCCGAGCGCGAACCACAGCAGCAGGACATGCGCCGCGCAGGCCCATGCGAACGGCAGGACCGCGACGAGCCACGTGGCGATCAGCACCGGTGGCAACACGGCGAGTCCCCATGCGAGGATGCTCATGAGCCGTCCGCGCCGCCCGGTGTTCAGCCACGCTTCGATCCGCATGGCGAGCTTGCCGAACGCAACCAGCGGGTGTGCCGTGCGCGGTTCGCCGAGCCAGCGGTCCACGGCGACACCGGCGGTCGCCAGCGCGGCGATCAGGGGCAGCGACAGCATGGCTAGCGGGCCGCCGTCTTGAGCGCGAGCGGCAGGCCCGCGACCATCATCGTGACTTGCATGCTCAACGCCGCGATGCGCTGATTGAGGCGCCCGAGTTCGTCGACGTAAAGACGTGTCGCTGCACCGAGCGGCACGACGCCGAGACCAATCTCATTGCTGACGACGATGATCTTGCCGGTGGCCGCGCCAAGCGCCGCCTCGAAGGCCGCAAAACGCGCGAGGTAAGCGTCGCTGGGGGGCGTGCCGTCGGGTGGACACAGCAGGTTGGCGAGCCACAAGGTCAGGCAGTCGATCAGGATGCAGTGGCCGGGCGCATCGGCCTCGGCGACAGCCGCCGCGAGATCCACGGACGCTTCGAGCAGCTGCCAGTGCGCCGGACGCCGTGCGCGATGATGGGCAATGCGCGCGGCGAATTCTGCATCGTCGGCGCGTTGCGCGGTGGCGATATAGGTGACGGGCCGCGCGCTGTCGCTCGCGAGCTGTTCGGCATGCACGCTCTTACCTGAGCGGGCGCCGCCGAGAACGAAGGTGAGGTCGCGAGGAATCATGGCGTGATTGTACCGGTGCGCCTTGGTGCGATGGGATAATGCCCGCTTCAGACAACCAGCCGGGCCTTCTGTTTCGTGACGATGGTAAAGACTTCGAACTTGCCTGATGGGGTGCACGTGCCGCGCGGCACGCTGATGATCCAGGGTACCACCTCCGATGCGGGCAAGAGTACGCTCGTCGCGGGCCTGTGCCGCCTCGCGCGTCGCGCCGGCGTGCGGGTTGCGCCGTTCAAGCCGCAGAACATGGCGCTCAACAGCGCGGTGACGGTGGATGGCGGCGAGATCGGCCGCGCCCAGGCTTTGCAGGCGGTCGCGGCGGGCATTGCCGCGCACACCGATCTGAACCCCGTGCTGCTCAAGCCAACCAGCGATCGCGGTGCGCAGGTGATCATCCACGGCAAGGCGCGCATGAATCTCGATGCGCGCGCCTATCACGACTACAAGCCCGTGGCCTTCGAAGCGGTGCTGGAATCGTATGCGCGTCTGCAGGCCAGCTACGACACGATTTTCGTCGAAGGCGCTGGAAGTCCTGCAGAAATCAATCTGCGCGACCGCGATATCGCCAATATGGGCTTTGCCGAGGCAGTGGATTGTCCTGTCGTGCTGGTGGCGGATATCGATCGCGGCGGGGTGTTCGCCCATTTGACCGGGACATTGGCGTGCTTGTCGGAGAGTGAGCAGGCGCGCGTCTGCGGTTTCATCATCAACCGGTTTCGCGGGGATATCAGCCTGCTCAAGCCGGGGCTCGACTGGCTCGAAGCGCGAACCGGCAAGCCGGTGCTCGGCGTGGTGCCGTACCTGCATGGCCTTACGCTCGACGCCGAAGATATGCTGCCGCGCGAACTGCGCGCTGCCCAGGCGGCGGGCGCCGCAGCGCGCAGGACCTTGCGTGTGGTCGTGCCGGTGCTGCCGCATATCAGCAATCACACTGATTTCGACGCGTTGCGCGCTCACCCGCAGGTCGATTTTCACTACGTGCGCAGCGGGACGCCGCCGCCCGCCACCGATCTCATCATCCTGCCAGGCTCGAAGAATGTGCAGGGCGACCTGGCGTTTCTGCGCGCGCAGGGTTGGGATCAGGTGCTGCAACGCCACCTCCGGTACGGCGGCAAGGTCATCGGCATTTGCGGCGGCATGCAGATGCTGGGGCGCGAAGTGGCCGATCCGCATGGCGTCGAAGGGGCGCCGGGAAGCGTCGCGGGTCTCGGCTGGCTCGATTACTCGACCACGCTGACGCGCGACAAGACGCTGAAGAATGTGACGGGTTGCCTCACGCTGCCGGGCGCGGCAGACGTGGCCGGCTACGAGATTCACATGGGCGAGACTGAAGGCCCGGCGCTGGCTGTGCCGGCGTTGCGGCTGGCCAGTCAGGAAGGCAGCGAGCGTCCGGACGGTGCGCGCTCGCCGGATGGGCAGATTCTCGCCACCTACGTTCACAGCCTGTTCGATACCCCGGCCGCGTGTGCCGCGCTGCTGGAGTGGGCTGGCTTGAGTGACGCCGAGGCGATCGACTATCCGGCGCTGCGCGAAGCCTCGCTTGATCGGCTGGCCGATACACTGGCAGAGCATCTGGACGTGGCGCGGCTGTTTGCGACCATCCGGTGATCCGGCTCGGCTGTTCTGGCCGCGGCTGATTCACTCCTATCAGGAAATAATCTAAGCCTGAATACCAGTTTTTCCCTCTCCATGGTTCGAATACAGTCCGGTTTATCGACGACGCGCGTGCGTCGTTCCATTCACCTGACAAGGACTCTTGATGAACTCGAACCGTTCCGCTGATCTGGCCGCCACGATCCTGCGCCTCGCACTGGGCGTCTTGTACCTCGCGCACAGCCTGCAGAAAATTTTCGTTTTCACGCTGCCGGGTACGGCGCACTTCTTCGAATCGCTTGGTTTGCCGGGCTGGCTCGGCTACGTGACGGCCTTTGTCGAACTGGCCGGCGGGATCGCGCTGCTACTCGGCGTGCAGGTCCGCTGGGTCGCGCTGGTGCTGCTGCCGTTCATGCTGGGCGCCCTGTCGGCTCACCTGCACAACGGCTGGGGCTTCGCTTTGCCGAACGGCGGCTGGGAATACCCGGCCTTCTGGGCGGTGACGCTGGTGGTGCAGTCGCTGCTCGACGGCGGAGTGGGGGCGTTGAGCGGAGCGAAGGAACCGCGGGCGGCGGCGTGAGAGAGCGGTGCAATCTACAGCACAGGCTGACCTTATACCGTCACACCAACACCATCTGCGTACACCGAAACAGCGCAATTGTCTTGCCGTTCGGATCGAACACCGTGGCATCCCACACTTGCGTAGTACGTCCTAGATGCACGGCCTTGGCAACCGCGCGCACCGTGCCTTCGATGCAGGTGCCGAGAAAATTGCTCTTCAGCTCGATCGTAGTGAAACTACGAGCCGTCTCCGGTAGGTGTGCGAGGCAGGCGTAGCCGCATGAAGTGTCGGCCAGACCGATGACGGTGGCCGCATGCAGAAAGCCGTTGGGCGCCAGCAGCTCCTTCCGCACAGTCAACTCAGCGGACAGCGAGCCCTGTTCCAGCGCGATCACACGCACGCCCAGCAGGTCTGGCAGCGTACCCCGCTGGCGTTCAGTCAGACTCTCGATGGTGCAGCTCGCGCGCAGCTTGCTCATGATATTTCGCTCCTTTCTGTAACAATGACCCCTCAAGTTGCGTTTCGGGGGTTTCGGTCTGGCTGAATTTGTCGATATTATCAACGCCTGGATCGACGGGGTCGTCGTAACATCAGACTAGAAGCAGAAGCGGCAAACCGGCTGGCGGTGCCAGCCTTCTTCCCGGGAGTATTCATGACGGTAATCGTGGTGGCCAATCCTAAGGGCGGCGTGGGCAAGAGCACGCTGTCGACCAATCTGGCCGGCTATTTTGCGGCCTCTGGCGAGTGGGTTGCGCTGGCGGACCTGGACAAGCAGCATTCGGCGCATGCCTGGTTGGAATTGCGCCCCGCCCCGCTGCCGGCGATAGAAGTCTGGGACGTGGACCCGGAGACGCCTACGAAGCCGCCCAAAGGGCTGGAACACGCGGTCATCGACACGCCGGCGGGGTTGCACGGCAACCGCCTGAGCACGGCGCTGGAACTGGCAGACAAGGTGATCGTGCCGCTCCAGCCATCGTTGTTCGATATTCTCGCTACTCAGGAGTTTCTCGAGCGCCTTGCGAAGGAGAAGGCCGTGCGCAAAGGCGGGATCGAAATCGGCGTGGTGGGGATGCGGGTGGATGCCCGCACGCGCTCGGCCGAGCAGCTACACCGGTTTGTCGAGGGGTTGAAGCTGCCGGTGCTGGGCTTCCTGCGTGATACGCAGAACTACGTGCAGCTGGCCGCTCACGGACTGACACTGTGGGACGTGGCGAAAAGCCGGGTCGAAAAGGATCTGGAGCAGTGGCAGCCGATCATCGAATGGCTGGAACGTAAGCCGAAGGCTTAAGAAACAGACCCCGTAGGACAGCGCCGCCGCAGGGCCGCCCGGTGCGAGGCGCCTCAGTTACTTCGCTGACGCCCGGCGCGGGGCTTCCGTTGAATTCAGGGTTGCCGCTTCGCGGGGGCCATCTGCATGGCTGGCCCGCCTAAGCGAGTAAGAGCAAGCCAGTCCCCTCAGGTCCAGCTTTGGGTCGGCACGTGATCGCGGCTGCCCTTGATCCTGTTGTGGTCGTCGACGAACACCAGGTCCGGCTTCCAGCCTGCTTTCAGTTCGGCTTCATCCACTGTCGCGAACGCCGCGATGATCACCAGATCGCCCAGTTGTGCACGCCGCGCCGCCGAACCGTTCAACGAAATCATCCCGCTGCCGCGCTCGCCCTTGATTGCGTAGGTCGAAAAGCGCTCGCCGTTGTTGATATTCCAGATGTCGATGCGTTCGTTCTCAACGATATTCGCCGCTTCCAGCAGGTCTTCGTCAATCGCGCACGAGCCTTCGTAGTGGAGCTCACAGTGCGTGACAGTGACGCGATGGATCTTCGATTTCAGCATGTGACGTTGCATGACCGTTCTCTTGCCTTTCCTTTTGGTCTTTGGGTGCGCCCCCGAGCGGGTCAGGCGGCGTCAGATTTCGAGGTTGTCGATGAGCCGGGTGGTGCCCAGCTTGGCCGCGGCGAGCACGACGAGCGGCGCATCGACGTCCTGCGCGCCGGGCGGCAGCAGAT
>Ga0208322_1000026_pt1 | contig 20406 bp, 16 predicted proteins | sample June2015DPH_8_10_2_FD_184697 | JGI IMG/M metagenome (GOLD analysis project Ga0208322, IMG submission 184697) | Peatland microbial communities from SPRUCE experiment site at the Marcell Experimental Forest, Minnesota, USA - June2015DPH_8_10... | ecosystem: Environmental > Terrestrial > Soil >...
CCAGGCCCTGATCGGATTCTCGAGTTCCGCAAGGCGCCGCACGAAGCCATACATGCCGCCGACATTGCGCTGATGAACATCGTCGCCAAGCGCTACACCGTCGGCGATCAAGGGCAGCAGAGGCAAGCCGCCCGCCGGCAGCGCCCTTTCGATGGCCGGCCCGACGACGCGATCAAGATGCTCGAGGCCGGCCGCAACCTTTTCGTCGTAAAAGCCGAAGCGCAATACGAGGCGTCCTGCTTCCGCGAGCGTCGCATACGTGACACCCTCGCCGGCGCGGTTTTCGATCCGCATCACGGTCTGGCCCGGCCGCACGACTCCGGTCATCGGCGATACGGTGCCGAGATCGTGATTCGGCCGCAGCCGGATTTCGCCGCGCTCGATCAAGCTGCGTGCGGCCTCTCGCGTGCCCGCCCAGCGCTCGTGAAGTGCCGCGCCGATCAGCGCATTGAGGACGGGTGGGGGAATCTCCGCGGTGGAGGCGAACGGTGGGCCCGCGTGGCCGAGTTCGCCGTCGGCGAGGCCTAGCGCGCATGACGCGCGCTCGCATCCGGCCAACACAGGCTCGGTTGCGGCGATGCGTTCCACGGCAAGACGATTGGCGCTGGCGTTTGCCTCAGGAGGAGGGCTCGATGATTTCTGGGTGCTCATGGAGGAATGGAAGTCGTGTTGTGTAATTGGCTAGAAAGCTGCGCGCGCGCTCGCTTTGCGGATTCGAGAAAAAAGCGTCCGGCTGCGTACGTATCGACGCAAGTTCCCGATCCGACATCCGGCGCCCGTCCGCCCGCACGCCGACGCGCTGGCCAAGCAGTCGTACGGAGCCTTCGTCGGGTGCTTCGAGCCAGTTTATACAGCGCAGCAGCGTCGACTTTCCCGATCCCGAGGGGCCGAGCAGGCAGACGGTTTCGCCCGCCGTCACATTCAGATTGACGGAATCGAGGACGGTGTGCCCGTTAAACCGCTTGGTCACGCCACTCAGTTGGAGTACCGTTTCCGGCGTGGCCGCGGCAATCGGCGTGGCCGAGGAAGCCGCGCGCGCAGACAGGCTCATTGATATTGCTCCGAGACGCGGCGCACTGCTGACACGACGAATTCGATGGTCGAACACAACGCCCAGTACAGCAGCACGGCCGCGATGAATGCCGCGAAGGGGATATAGTAGTTCGACTGGATATTGTTCGCTGCATAGGTCAGTTCGGGAACTGCAATGATCGTAAGGAACTGTCCTTGATGATCTGGATGAACTGATTGCCTAGCATGGGGGCGGTCGAATAGAACACGGGCGGCAGGATCAACCGCCGGATCAGCTGGAAGCCATGAAAGCCGAACGCATAGCTCGCTTCGATCTCCTCGTGCGGGCGGTTTGCCCAGCCCGAGCGCAGTATCTCCGCGATATAGGCGGTGTTATAGAGCAACAACGCGACAAAACCTGCCGGCTCGTTGTCGAGCCGGATGCCGAAAGAAGGCAGCCCGTAATAGAGCAGATAGACCAGCAGCAGGAACGGCGTGCAGCGCGTCAGGTCTACGATGCCGATCACCGAAATCGCAGGGCTGTTCTTGATCAGCACGGTCATTTCATTGACGAGCGGCGGCAGGTTGCTGCGTGCGACCTGCGGCAACACGATCCGGCGCAACAGCAGGCCGCGGCGCATGCCGGCTGCGCGAGCGGCCTCGAGTTGCTCACGCGGGAAATCCTCCAACCCTGCGCGCCAGATTTCGCAATTGAAAGCGGAGGTATTGACGGACATCGCGATGACCGCCGCTAGCGTCGCGGGCATGTCATAGCCGGTGGCGGCTGGAACGAGAAAAAATATCACCAGCGCGAGCGTCAGCAGCGGCGTTGCCCGTACCACGCTGATATAGATCGCAAGCATGCGACCGAGCCCGGGCAGCCTGAGCCAGCGAAGAATTCCAAGCGCCAGCCCGAGCACCGTTCCGACCACGATCGCCAGTACCGCAAGCCAGAGGGTGGTAACCGCTCCAGCGAGAAGCGGCTTGATTCCGAAAATTTCCACTACTCGAAGGTCAATACTCGGAAACGAAATGCGCGGGAGGGTCAGGGAAGGTGGTTCCGAACCACTTTTGCTGGAGCTTCGCGATGTCGCCGTTCTTGCGTTCTTCGGCCAGGAAGTCGTTCAGATAGTTGAGCAGGGTAACGTTGCCTTTCGCGACGCCCCACGCGACATAGGTCTTGCTCGATACGGGCTGCCCGATTTCGAAGATGTCGCCCTTTTCCTTGATTAGCGTGTTCAACCCGACAATATTGTTGACCACATAGTCTGTGCGGCCCAACGCAAGATCCTGATAGGCCTCGGGGTACGAGGTGTATTGCACGATCTTGCCGATCTTGCCGCCCGATGCTGCCAGCAATTTTTCAAGCTCGGGCAGGCGTTGATACATCGCGCTACCGGCCTGGACGCCGATCGTGAGGCCGTTCAGATCCGCCACCTTGTTGATCCGCTTGTCGCCCTTGCGCTTGACGTAGTAGATCGTCGCCTCGGCGATCGGTGTGGTGAAGTCAAGCGACTGCTGGCGTTCCTTGGTGATCAGCAAACCGGTCGTCGCGACATCGTATTTGCCGCTTACTACGCCAGCGAGCAGCCCCGTGAACGGAATGATCTGCTGGTGAACGTCGAGAGGGCCGCGCGCCTTAAGCTTGGCGACCAGTTCATTGTCGAAGCCCGTCGGCTTTCCATCCTGAACAAACTCGAACGGACGAAAATCATCCTCGGTGACGACATTCAGAAAACCGCGCTGTTTGATCTGGTCGAGCGTTGCGGCTGCGGACGGCAGAGCCTGCAACAGGCTTGCGGCGCCAACCAGCGCTGTGCACATGAAGACGGTAGCGCGGCGCCGAGACCATCCGGCGCGCGAGATAACTGGAGCAGACATGAAGCCTCTGGAATAACAAAAATGAGGAACCTGCGGAACTCGGGTACGGAGTGGATCGACGAGTCTAGGGGGAAACCCGCGTGCGAGCTAATAACAAATCAAACGATCGTTATCAGTGTGGTGGGAATGGGGCGCTGTCAGGACTTGTAATAAATATGAGGGAGTGCGCGAAAAGAAACCTGTCCGAAGGAATGGGACGCAATCTCGCGCATGCGGTATCGCTCGTGTAAATTGACACGTTACCCATCCGGAGCGAATTCATTGCCATGACGCCATTCGATCAAGTCAAAGCCGACAAGTCACCTTCCAGTCACGAGCGCTGGCCTCATCTGCGGTTCCATCTTCCTTACAATCATGTGACGTCGACCTTCGGAGATAGCTGGTTTGCGCTTAAAGCCGAAGCATTCGCGCGCTTCTTCGGCACGCCGACGTTTCTTGTCGGGCAGACGCTAGTCGTCGCGATCTGGATCATTGTCAACGTGGCGGGCCTGACGAAATTCGACGTCTATCCATTCATTCTGTTGAATCTCGCGTTCAGTTTGCAGGCCGCGTACGCGGCGCCGTTGATCCTGCTAGCGCAGACGCGCCAGGCCGATCGTGACAAAGCACTCACCGACGCGGACGCACGTCATCGCGAGGAGATCGCGAAGTCCGCCGAAGAGCGGCAGCTGCAAATGGCCGAGCACACCGCGCAGATGACCGTGCTGTTAAAGCAGAACACCGAACTCACTGAGCTTACGCGGCAATTGGGCGAGAGGATCGAAGCGCTGACGCTGGACATGCACGCAAAGGTACTGGCGGCGAAGTGAGCCCGGATGACGCTAGCGAATCGGTGTCAGAAAGCGATCGTCGCGGTAGCCATGAAGGTGTTCGAGCCCGACAGCCGGTTCTTGCTGGCCTCCGTCGAGAACCCAACGCCGTGATGCGCCAACGGGCGACTTCCAGCTCCGTTTAGCCAGCTGTTCCGACAAACCATCTGTAGTAGGGATTGTCTGCATCGGCCCGCATGACGTTACCGATGTCGTCCTGCCATGCATCACGGTCGCCTCGGTACGCATCGAGCGCGGCGCTGTAGAACGTCTGGAGTGTGATGCGCCCGGTTTTCATAGCGGCGAGGAAATCGTTGTCTGTGCCGGTCAAGGGCGGCTCACTGCGCAGTGCCAGCAATCGGCTCAGTACCCCGGGAAACTCGTTGTCGCGCACCCAGTTCGCGTACTCGATGCGAGGGTGGTCATCGGTCACGGGCTGGGCATCCGCAGCGTAATACTCCAGACCGGCGCGGTCGGTGACCCACGTGGCGAGCAGCGCGGCTGGCGATGCGATACCGACCTCACGTAACGCCTTGGCGACCCCCGGCTGTTCGAAGCGCGCGCGGATGCGTGGCACATCGAGTTCGATCGGTTGCATCGAACCCACTAGCATCATCTCGTGCAACTCGGTGGTCCACAGCGTCGCATACGGAAATGCCTCGACGAAACTCTTGATCAACGAGCGCGTGTCCTCTTCATTTTGTGTTGCGAGCGGTAACCACTGGGCAACCAGTCCGCCGGATTCCAGACGCGAAACCGCGAGCCGGTAGAAGTCGGACGAGTACAGATTGACTACGCCGGCTGCCGAAGGAGGAGGCGGCTCCAGAGTGATCAGATCATAGCGATCTGTACTGCGGATCAGCTCGTGACGTCCGTCGCGCACGCGGATCTCCACGCGTGAATCGGTGCTCACGCCGTAGTTGCCTTTAAACTGCGGCGAGGCGCGCACGACAGCAGGCAGCAATTCGGCGACGACGCGCCGCTGGAGCCCGGGCCAGGTCAACAACGCGCCGCTGGTGATGCCGGTGCCCAGGCCAATCACGAGCGCCGAACGCGGTGGGTCGCGGTGAATGAGCAGTGGCAGCAGCGTCTGCAGACGCATGTAGCGCAGCGAGGTCATGGCGTCGCCGGAGTTCGACACGCCCTGGATATACAGGCGCTTGAAGTGGTTTTCGCCCGAGCTCTGCTCGACGACCGCAACGGTGCCACCTGCGCTTTCCTCGTAAAAGCCAAGCTTGCCACCGTGTGCGTGGGCCAGTAGTGTCGCGAGCCGGTCCGACGGCGTGAGGATGGCGACGGCCACGGAGAGCACCGCGAGAACTGGCACGCCGAATCGGGCGAGTCGCTGCACTGCCTGCCCGCGTAAGACAGCTAGCAGGCCAAGCGCGCATGCCGCAATCGCGAGCGCAGCGAGCGTATGAACGAGACCGAGTCCAGGCACCAGTGCGAATCCGGCGAGCAGCGTTCCGGCAATGCCGCCCGCAGTATTCAACGCGACTACTGCTCCAACATCGCGTCCCAGATGTTCCCCGCTCACGCTCAGACGCAGCGCGAACGGAAATGCCGCGCCCAGCAATAACGTCGGCACGAAGACGATACATAGGCTCGCGACCGCGAAGCGGGCGCACATGGCGGCAAGCAGGCTGCCGGTCGCATCCAGAATCGCTTGCGATGCCTGGGACTGCCATTGAGGCAGCCAGCGCCCTAGAACGGCAATCTCCAGCAGCGCCACGAGTCCGGCGGCCGCGATCAGCAGCGCAAACGCGCCCCAAGGATCGCGCACCCGCTCGACTCGTCGGGACACCAGTGCGCTGCCGAGCGCCAGCCCGAGTAAATAGGTGGCCAGCACGACGGAGAAGGCGAAGCTGCGGGTGCTGATGAATTGCACGATCGTCTGCGACCAGACCACTTCGTAGCCCAACGCAATCCCCCCGGCGATGGCGTAGATGACGAGCGCCAGCCGGGTGCGGCGCACTGGCGCTGCGGCTGGGCCAGCGGCAATGTCGACGGAAGGTGCGGGGGCGCTCACGCGAGCACTCCCGGCCCGAGTGAGGATAAAAGCCAGCAGCGCGGCCGCCGCATTCAGCGTGGCGGCGGCGTACGCGCTGCCTTGTATGCCAAGCGTGGGAATCAGGAGGAAGGAGGTGGCCAGTGTGCCTGCAATCGCACCGGCCGTATTGGCAGCATATAGTCGTGCGCCCGCACGACTGACATGGTACGTCTGCGGTGAGAGGGCTCGCATCAGCACCGGCAGCGTGCCACCCATCAGGATAGCGGGCAAGCCGACCAGCGCGAAAGGCAGCGCCCACGCGAGCGAACCGATCTGATCCTGCAGCGCGGCGAACGGCGCGGCCGCACGAGACAGCCCCAGTGTGCCGGCTAACGCCAATACCAGGGTGGCGGCTTCCAGACCGGCATACAGGCGAAGTGGATGGGCGCTACGGTCGGCCAGCCTGCCAAATAGCCAGCCGCCCACAGCAAGGCCGGCAAAAAAAGCGCTGACGCCGATCGTCACCGCCTGCACTTCCACGCCTACCACGAGCGAGAGCTGCTTGATCCATAGCACCTGATAGATCAGCGCAGCCGCCCCCGACGCAAACAGCAGCAGGGCCGGCCAGGCGATGGCGAGCGTCGAGGGGATGTCATCGAATTGTGCATGCTCGCGAGGTGCTGCACGACGCAGCGTGCGTTCCTGTTCGCGCCGCTCACGGCGCGAGGTCTTGGCATGAGGCGCGAGGATGTCGGTCATGAATATTGATCGAAGTTAAAGCGGCTTAAAGCGACGCCCGCCGGCAGATACCCGGCAGGCGCGGCTGATGGACGGCCTATTCAAGCCCGCGCTTCTTGAACGACTCGTCGATCTTCTTGTCGACCTGTTTGCGTACGCCGTCAACGCTAAAGCTCGCCGGCCGCTGACTCGGCGGATACGAGACGAACGACTGCAGGAAGACCGTTGCTTTCATCGTCGCGATGGCGGTCAAATAGACGTTTTTCGTCAGCCAGTCGTTGTACTGGTCAGAGGTAATATCCGCTCGCTCGTAAGGGTCCATGCGTAGGTTGAAAATCTTCGGCAGTCTTAAACACACCAGCGGGTCTTGCCAGATGTTGAGGTTCCCTTGCGCGCGCTGCTCGCAGAACACGGCTTTCCACGCCATGCCATCCTGATCCCAGCGCATCGCAACCAGATCCCCATCGTCATCGAAGTAATAGAACTCGGTGCGCGGGTCCTTGGTCGTTTTACCGGTCAGGAAAGGCAACTGGTCGTAACCGTCGAGGTGCACCTTGAAGTTGGTGCCGCCTGTTTTGGGCGCCCAGCCCTTGAGCAGTCTGTCCTTCACGCCGGCGTCGCCAGCGGCGTCGAGTAGCGTCGGGAACCAGTCGAGTCCGGACATCATCTGGTTGGAGATCGAGCCTGGCTTGATGTGACCCGGCCAGCGCACCATCGCCGGGACGCGGAACGCACCTTCCCAGTTCGAATCCTTCTCGCTGCGGAACGGCGTCATGGCAGCGTCGGGCCAACTGAACATGTTCGGCCCGTTGTCTGTGGTGTAGACGACGATCGTGTTGTTGGCGATCTTCAGGTCATCGAGCAGCTTCAGCAGCTTGCCGACATCCTGGTCGTGCTCCCACATGCCATCGGCGTATTCGTTGCCGGGCATGCCGCTCTTGCCCCTGAATTCAGGCCGCACATGAGTGAATACGTGCATGCGTGTGAAGTTCATCCACACGAAGAAGGGCGTGCCGGACTTGGCCTGCTTGGTAATGAAGTCCGCCGCGTGCTGGCCGGTATCGTCGTCGATCGTCTCCATGCGTTTGGACGTGAGCGGCCCGGTATCCTCGACCTTCCCATCCGCGGTGCTATGGATCACACCGCGCGGCGAAAAGTTCTTCACGTATGGGTCATTCTTGTCCTTCGGCCAGTACGGACGCTCGGGTTCTTCTTCTGCATTCAGGTGATAAAGGTTGCCATAGAACTCGTCGAAGCCGTGATTGGTCGGCAGATACTCGTTCCTGTCGCCCAGGTGATTCTTACCGAATTGTCCAGTGGCGTAGCCAAGCGACTTGAGCGCCTGCGCAATCGTGATGTCGCCCTTTTGCAGCCCGACTGGCGCGCCCGGCGCACCGACCTTGGACAGTCCCGTGCGTAACGGCACCTGGCCGGTGATGAACGATGAGCGTCCCGCCGTGCAACTATTCTCCGCATAGTAGTCGGTGAACATCATGCCTTCGCTGGCGATGCGGTCGATGTTGGGCGTCGAGTAACCCATCAAGCCGTGCGTGTACGCGCTGATGTTCGACTGCCCGATGTCGTCGCCGAAGATCACGAGGATGTTCGGCTTGGCCGAATTCTTCGCGGCAGGCTGGGATGCAGGCGGCGCCGCGGGGTTGGCCGGCGGTGTCTGTGCGGCCGCGTCGGTGGGCGGGGTCAGGACTAACATGCAGACCGCCGCAATCGCTAATAGCGACACCCCAGCGGCGTAGCACCTCTTTCGCAGGAACAGTCTCATCGTTTCGCTCCAATGGAGTGGCTTCCAGTCTGCCCGTCGCCTCGCTCAGGCGTTGCGGGTTGCATGGCGGCGGGCGTTACAAGCCGCGCCGCTGGTTCTTCGTTGCTCCAGATCTCCGAAGCACTACTAACTGTTTCGGTACCGGATAAATGGCTTTCCAGTCGTCTTTCATACTCACCACAACCCAGTGCCGCGCAACAGCCTCGTCCCACGCCTTATCGAGCTTGCCGATCTTCGATTGACGGTCGTAGGCGAACTCGCGCACGGCGTCGTCGTGGTGGACTAGAAGCGCGAGATATTCGCCACTGCCGCCAGCTGTGTACTGCAGCATCTGCAGATCGCCGTCGGAATTGCCGAAGGCGAGAATAGGGCGCCGCCCGATGTTGCGATAAATGCCGACGGGTTTGCCCGGACCGTCATCGACAAAGTCGACCTTGGGCAGGCGCACCAGCACTGGCTGGCCGTCGCGCAGTTCGTATTTGACTTCCTGACTCGAGCCGATCACCTGCTCGGGTGGAATGCCATACGCCTTCTCTGCCCACGGCCTCATGAATTCGATCGTGCCGCCCGAGACGATGAAGGTCTTGAAGCCGTTGGCGCGCAGATAGGCCAGCAATTCGAGTTGTGGCTGATACACCAGATCGGTATACGGTCGGTTAAATTTCGGGTGCCGCGCTTTGGCGAGCCAGTCGCGGATGGTCTGATCGTAGGCGTCGATGGTCATGCCGCTATTGGCTACCGCCACCAGTTCCAGCAATGGCTTTTGCTGACTTGCGAGTGCCGCATAGTCGTGCGCCATCAGTGCCTTGAAGGCTGGATTGTTTTTCCATTCCGGATGGCTCGGCGCTGCGGCCTTCACCTGATCGAGCATAAAAATGAACTGGAAGTACAGCGGCTGCTCGCTCCACAAGGTGCCGTCGTTGTCGAAGACCGCAATACGGTCTGCGGGAGGCACAAAAGTTGGCGCGCCCTCGTGGGTGACATCGGCGACGAACTTCAGGATTGCCTGGCGAGCCGCGCCGTCGCGCCAGGAGGGCAGTGCCGTGGCCGTAGCGGTCGAGCCTGGCTGCGTAGTCGATGCGTCGCCGCCATGGCTCGCGCAACCGCATAACGTCAGTGCAACGAGCGCTGCGCCAACGAAGCCCAGCGTGTGGCGTAACCAGCGACGACGGCTATAGGCCTGCTGCATCTAATGTCCTTGTGCGTGGCGTGCTGCGCTGCCCGGAACGGGAGAAGCCTCTGGATCAGGACCCGGTAAGGCAATCCATGCCCCTTTTCATCCACCCGGAGAGGCCGCCCGATTGGCCGCTTGCTGCGCCTCGGGATGGTTCTTCCAGGTGTCCTCATCCATCACCAGCCTGAAGCCGAGATGCGACATGCTGTTGTACGGATCGGTGCCGCGCCGCGCGCTTGGCCGGTAGCTGAGGCAATAAGCCTCGTTGCACAGGAACGAACCGCCGCGCGTCACGCGCTTGGGCGCATCGACCGGCACCCCCGGATCGGCCGGGTCCCAGGATGCGGTGGGGCCGCCCGGGTTGTCGATGACGCTCGTGTCATTCGCAGCCTCGCGTCTGAACTGGTCGGCACGGTACCAGTCGGCCGTCCATTGCCACGCGTTGCCGGTCATATCGGACAAGCCATAGCCGTTGGCCGGAAAGCTGCCCACCGGGCTCGTCCCGAGCGCACCGCCCGCCTTTGCGCTGATCACCGGGAAGGGCTGCGCCTGCTGGCCTTGCCAGACGTTGGCCATCTGCTTGCCGTCCGGCGCGAACTTGTTGCCCCACGTATAGGTGGCCTGCTCCAGGCCGCCGCGCGCAGCGAACTCCCACTCGGCCTCCGTCGGCAAGCGGCCGCCCGCCCACTTCGCATACGCCTGTGCGTCCTCATACGAGACCTGCACCACCGGATGATCGTCCTTGCCGATAATATTGCTGTCGGGGCCTAGCGGATGACGCCAGTTCGCGCCGGGCACATAGCGCCACCAGCGCGAATAGTCGTCGAGCGAGACGGGTTGGTCTGTGCCGACGAAGACCATCGCGCCGGGCACCATGGCGCTATCGGGTGGCTGTGGCGTGCCGGGTGGCAGTTGTACCTTCAGCGTTTCCCAGTCGGGCTTTTTCTCGGCGGTCGTCATGTAGCCGGTGGCTGCGACGAACTTGCGGAATTCGGCGTTGGTGACGTGATGCTCGTCCATCCAGAAGCCATGCACGCGTACCTTGTGGGCCGGACGTTCATTGAGTTGCGCCATCTTGTAGTCGCTGCCCATCAGGAATTCGCCGCCCGGGACCCATGCCATACCCAGCGGTCCAGTCTTGCCGTCGCCGTAGACGATACGAATCGCGGCGGGGCGGTTGAGGGTACCGACGGCCCAGGTTACCGCGCCGCCAACAAAGGCAGGCAGAACGACGAAGGCAACCGTCCAGAACAGCCATCGGCGCCAGGGGGTTGACGCGTGCCGGAAGGCGCGCGGTGTGCGTCCGGCCTGGGAAGCGCCGGCTGGGGACGCTGGGATAGCCGGCTGTTTTCGTTTGGTCATGGCTCGCTTCTATACGTTAAGCATAACTAATCACGTGAGAAACAAAACGAACGTGCGCTCCAGCATCGGATACAGGTTTTACGCCATCGGTTAAAAAAACCTCATTCGAAACCCAGTTCCTCACTACAGATAACAGTAAACTGGCAAGGATGCGACCTTTTTACGAAATAAAGGACAAGTCTATATCGCATTCCTTAAGCTTACTGAGCGCTGATTGGAATCCCGAAGTGGCCGCGCCGGGATTTGCGCAGGCGACCCTGGAGCCCGACCGGCCACGACAGGCGTGCGAGTTCTCTGCGCGGTGATGCACAGAGCGATTGCGTGAACCGCTTATCCAAAATCCACTGGATTCTTACGGTTCGTGTACTGGAGACTAGCAATTTTTTTGAGACATTTCATGTTTTTTTAAAAAGGATTGCTAACGCTTTGACGAACTGTCATGGGTACGTTACCGTAAAAAATACCAGTCGCAGTGTTTCGATTTCAAAAAACGAAATGGTCAACCGGATTGAGAACAATGCGAGAAACTATTCTGCGGTTCGAGGCCAGCGTCGGTGAAGCGGTCGTGGGGCAGGCGGCGGTGGTGCGCCAGATTCTCATCGCGCTGCTGGCAGACGGACATGTGTTGCTGGAAAGCCTGCCGGGATTGGCCAAGACACGCACGGTCAAGGCGATTGCCGAACGGCTCGCGGCGACCATGCGGCGCATTCAGTTCACCCCGGATCTGTTGCCGTCCGACATCACCGGCGGCGAAACGCTGCTGCAGGCCGGCGCGGAGCGCACCCTGACGTTTCAGCCGGGGCCGATCTTCGGCAATCTGATTCTCGCCGATGAAATCAACCGCGCGCCGGCGAAGGTGCAGTCCGCGTTGCTCGAAGCCATGGAAGAGCGACAGGTGTCGGTGGCAGGCAAGACGCATCCGATGCCCGAGCTGTTCCTTGTGATGGCCACCCAGAACCCGATCGAGCAGGAGGGCACCTATCCGTTGCCGGAAGCGCAGATGGACCGCTTCCTGCTCAAGGTGCTGATTACTTATCCGTCGCCGGAGAGCGAGCGCGAAATGCTGCGCCTTCTCAGACGCGAAAGCAACGACACGCCTGCACCGGTCAGCACGCTTTCGCAGGATGTGATTTTTGCGGTACGTCAGGCCATCAGACGGGTGGCGGTGGCGCCGGCAATCGACGAATACATTGTTTCGCTGGTCAATGCAACGCGGCACGCGAACGAGCTGGATCCGGAGCTCGGCAAGTGGATTGAGATCGGCGCAAGCCCGCGCGGCGCGATTGGCCTCGATCGGGCGAGCCGGGTGCAAGCGTGGCTGGAAGACCGCAGCTTCGTGACGCCCGACGACGTCCGGACGGTGATTCATCCGGTGCTCAGGCATCGCCTGATCCTCTCATACGACGCCAATGCGGAAAACATCAGCGCCGACAGGGTGATCGACCGGCTGATCGAGAAAGTCGCCGTGCCGGCCTGAGGAAGTGGGCTTTTTTTTTTGATCGAAGCAGCAGCAACCATCTTGCATGGGACCGGAGGAGAGCGATGGCGGCGGGATCCGGATCAGCAATCGGTAGCGTCTATGTCGACGCAGCGCATCTGGCAAAGCTCGAGTTCCGCGCACGCGGCATGAGCTTCGTTGCGCCTGCACCGGTGTCGAGCATTCTGTCCGGGAATCACGCGTCGCGCCTGCGCGGGCGTGGCCTCAACTTTGAAGAGATTCGCGGCTATCTTCCTGGCGATGACATCCGGCATATCGACTGGAAAGTGTCGCTGCGCCTTGGTAAGCCGCAGGTGCGCGCCTACACGGAAGAGCGAGATCGCCCGCTGCTGGTGGTGGTCGATCAGCGCATGAGCATGTTCTTCGGCTCGAGCCGCGCGTTCAAATCCGTGGTTGCCGCGGAGGCTGCCGCGCTCGCCGTGTGGATGGGATTTGCTGCAGGTGACCGGGTGGGCGGCGTGATCTTCGACGACACTTCCGTCGTGCGCGTGCGGCCCTTGCGCAGCCGCAGCCGCATCAAGACCCTGTTCGGCACGCTGGCCAGAATGAACAATGCGTTGCACGCCGACAGCCCTCACCGGACCAACTACGGGCAACTGGATAGCGCGCTGGAAGGCGTGCTGCATCTGGCTGGACACGACTATCTGATCTGTATCCTGAGCGACTTCGCCGGCGCAAGCGAGCGATCCCGGCAACTCCTGCGGCAACTGTCGCGGCATAACGACGTGATCGCGGCGATGGTGTTCGATCCGCTTTCGCAACGGATGCCGGAACATCGCGCGCTGGTTGTCAGCGAAGGGTACCTGCAGGTCGAGTTGCGTACCGAGAACGAGCGCGCCCGGTTACCGTTGGCCAGCCTGTTCAAAGGGCGCGCGGCCGAAGTGGCCGAGTTGTTGCGCTCAAGCGGCGTACCGCTGATGGCGTTGTCGACTGACGAGCCCACCGTCGATCAGGTCCGGCGATTGTTCGGTGAGCGAGCGCGAGCCTCGCATGGGAGCGGCATATGAAAGCGGATGCTCCTGCCATGCTCGCGCCGGCTGACACACCTGGTGTGCTTCAACCTTTGCAGGAGCTACCGCTGCCCGCCCCGGTCTCGTGGGCGCCGCAAACTGCAGGATGGTGGGTAGTCGAGTGCGTCTTGCTCGTGGTGCTGGCGTGGTGCGCGTGGGCTGTATGGCGGCATCACCGCAAACAGCGCTATCGGCGTATCGCGCTGGCGCAGCTGGAGAGAATCGAAGCAGCGCTTAGGAATCCGGCGCAACGGGTGTCGGCGTTGGCCGCCATCCCGCCACTCATCAAGCGCACCTCGCTTGCGGTCGCGCCGCGCGAGCGGGTGGCACCGCTTAGCGGTGACGAGTGGCTGACGTTTCTCGAGCATACGCGTGGCCGCTTCGATCAACGTAGCGGCGCGCTGCTTTCGCTGGTTAGCTACGCACCTACGGAGCAGATCGCCGCCGTGTCCGAGCACGATGCGCAGATGCTGGTGAGCGTCACACGTGACTGGATCAGGCATCATCATGTGGAAATTTGATTTCCCGTGGGCGTTTTTGCTACTGCCGGTACCGATCCTGGTGTGGTGGCTGGTGCCTGCCTATCGCACCACCGCATCCGCGGTGCGCATGCCGTTCTTTCACGAGATCGCCGACGCGGTCGGCGAGAAGCCCGCGCCTGGCGGCGTGCGTTTGCGCAGCAGCTGGTTGCAGCGCCTGATGATGCCGTTGCTGTGGGCGCTGCTGGTGATAGCCGCCGCCAGACCCGTCTACGTCGAGGCGCCCGTCACGCATGAGGAGCCGGCGCGTGATCTGATGCTGGCCATCGATCTGTCGCAATCGATGAGCACCCGTGATTTCGTGAATGCCGCGACGGGTGAGCGCATGGACCGGCTGACCGCGGTCAAGCGCGTGGTGGCGGACTTCGTCGCAAAACGCAAGGGTGACAGGATCGGCCTCGTGGTGTTTGGACAGGCGGCTTATCCGCAGGCGCCGTTGACACTGGACCACGATAGCGTGCTGGTGCTGCTGAACCAGATGCAGGTCGGCATGGCCGGCCCGCGCACGGCGATTGGCGATGCCATCGGGTTGACCGTGAAGCTGACGGACAACTCGCCAGCGTCCGAGAAAGTCCTGATCCTTCTGACTGACGGTAACGATACGGCAAGCGCCATTCCACCCGAACAGGCAGCCGAAATTGCCAAGGGGCACAAGCTCGTCATTCATACCATCGGCATTGGCGATCCGGAGGCAACGGGCGAGGACAGGGTCGATCTCGAAGCGCTGCAGCACATCGCCGATATCACCGGCGGTCGCGCGTTTCGGGCATTAGGCAAAGAGGAGGATCTGGTCGACGTCTATAAGACGCTCGACAGGATCACGCCCGATAAGGTGAAACGCGAAATCTACCGGCCGCAGCGTGACTTTTTCTGGATCCCGCTCGCCGTTGCGTTGTTGGTTTTTACGCTGTACCACTGCCTGGCATTACTGATTGCGATGCTTCGTTCGCCACACCGCGAACCGGTTCCTGAACGTGCGACGATCGCTGAGTCGAGCCATGGAAATTGATCTCACTGCATTTCATTTTCTGCGCCCCCTGTGGCTATTGCTGCTGATTCCCGCCGTCCTGCTGCCGGTCTGCTGGTTTCGCCGCAACAATGTGCGGACCCGTTGGCGCAACATCATAGCGCCTGAGTTGCTGGAGCATCTGATCGTCGGAGATAGCGCGCGGCGTCGGGCTCAACCCATTCATACACTGGCGCTGCTGATCGCTATCGGTGCGATTGGGGTTGCCGGCCCCACATGGGAGCAGGAACGTCCGCCGTTCAATCAGGACCAGGCACCGCTCGTGGTGGTGCTCGAACTGGCTCATTCGATGGATGCGACCGATGTCGCGCCAACGCGTCTGGAACGTGCCAAACAGAAGGTACTCGATCTGGCCGCCGCGCGTAAGGGCGCACGAACCGGGTTGGTCGTGTTCTCGTCCACCGGGCACCTGGTTGTGCCTCCGACCGAGGATCCCGCCATGCTTGAACTGTACGTGCCCGCTTTGTCTCCATCGTTGATGCCGGTTGACGGCAAGAACGTGACAGCCGGCCTCGAGATCGCCGAGCGGCTGTTAGCGAATGACCCGGTGGCCGGCACGATTGTTTTCATGACCGACGGCTTCGATGAGAATCAGACGGACGCGTTTGCGCGAAAGGCCAAACAATCGCGGCAGCAGCTTCTCTGGCTTGCGGTGGGTACGGAGAACGGCGGTCCGATCCGCGGCGCAGACGGGATGATCGCAATGGATCCCGAAGGGCATCCGTTAATGGGCACCTTCGACGCGGCGGGCATCAAGAAAGTGGCGGACGAGGCCGACATTCCGCTTGCGAGTATGCGCGTGGACAACGACGACGTTGTATGGGTGCAGCATCGGGCGCGCGCGTGGCTGGCTCAGGCGGATGAATCGAAGCGCGTGCCACGCTGGAAGGAGGCGGGCTACTGGCTGGTCGTGCCGCTACTGTTGCTCGGACTGTGGGGCTTTCGCAGAGGGTGGACCGTCAAGTGGCTGCCCGTCATCCTCGTTGCGTTGGCTAGCGGCGCTACGCCTCATATCGCCCACGCCGCCTCGTGGCATTGGCAGGACCTGTTTGCGACGCACGACCAGCAGGGCCGATGGAGCTTCGAGCATGGCGACTTCAAGACGGCCGCGCAACGCTTCGACGATCCGGTGTGGAAGGGCCGCGCTCAGTATCTCGCGGGTGACTATGCGGGCGCGCTGGAAACTTTCTCACGCCTGAAAACGGCACAAGCATATTTCTACCAGGGCAACGCGCTCGCGCATCTCGAAGACTACACCGGCGCGATCAAGGCATTTGGCAACGCACTGGCGCTCGACCCGGGGTTGCGCCAGGCCGCAGCGAATCGCCAACTGATGCGGCAACTATTGATCAAACCGAAGCAGGATCCGCAACAGGATGAGGAGGACGAAGAGTCGGACGACGTCAAAATGCAGAAGAAGAAAGGCGGCATCCAGCAAAGTACGCTGATGCCGGTACCCTCGGAGGATGTTTGGATGCGTAGTCTGAACATGTCGCCGGCGGTGTTCCTGCGTCAACGCTTTGAGCAGGAGTCGGGCGGCGATAGTGCGAGTGCGCCATGAGAATGTTTCGATTGATCCGCTTGCTGCTCGTCCTGACGTTTTGCACGTGCGCTGCGGCGCAAGCCGACAGCGGGCCGCAACTGATGATCCGCGCGCACCTCGAACCTTCCGGCCCTGTCGTCGCGGGCAGCCAGATCAAGCTCGTGGTGGACTGTCTGACCACGACCTGGTTTACCGAGGCGCCTGACTGGCCGCTCTTTACCGTGCCCGGGGCGATCGTCAGCTTGCCCGACGAGCAGGCCGAAAACCTTCACGAGTTGATCAACGGCGTGGACTGGTTTGGCGTGAGCCGCGCCTATCGCATCGTGCCGCAAACCGGCGGGCCGTTCACGGTTCCCCCGTTTGCGATCACCGTGCAACCAGGACAGACAAGCGGTCCTGTGAAGCTGATGACCCCGCTGCTGAAGTTCGCCGCCACCGTACCGGTCGGCGCGGAAGGGCTGAACCCATTTTTTCCTGCGCAGAAGCTGGTTGCCACGCAAGCAGTCGAACCGTCGCAAGAGCATGTCAGGGTGGGCGATCAGGTTACCCGAACCATTACGCAAAGGGCCGCGGGAACGCAGTCCATGCTTATTCCACCCGTCAATTTCTCCGATGTGGCGGGACTCAAGCGCTTCCGGAAGGCCGCGACGACTAGAGATATCGTGGAGGACCGTGGCGGGTTAGTGGCAGGCGAACGGACCGACGCGGGGACGTACGTCGTCGATCACGGTGGCAAATTCACATTGCCCGCGATCACGATCGAATGGTGGAATACGAATACGCAGAGAAAGGAAGCAATCGTCTTGCCGACCGTCACCATTTCAGCGGGGGCCGCCACAGAAAAGCCGCTCTTTGCGATCCCCGTAGATTCGCTCTCCAAAGAGGCGGCCCACCGGATCGTTGTGATCGATCGCGGGCAAGTGATGCTGCTAGGTCTACTATTGATTGGAGTGCTCGCACTGGTCTGGGCCTATCCGAGGCTATTGATGTTCTACGGACGTGCGCGGCAGTCTGCAATTTCCGCCAGACGTCGTTATGCCGAGGGAGCCACGCCCGCCTGGCGAGCCCTGCGGCGTGCGACGCGCGAAGGTTCGCCGCGGCACATCATTCCGGCGCTCTATCGCTGGATGGATCAAAGCCACGAGTTCGGAACGCCCGCGCGGCTGGACTCCTTGGGGAACGTGGTCCGTCTTGACCGGGCAGGCATTCATGGGATTGAACCCTTGGTAGATGCCGTGAACAGGCATTATTCCGACCAATCAAGCGCGGGTGTTCACTGGAGCGAAGCAGAAGATTCGCTTCGTCGCGCAGCGAAGCGGGCAAGGAAAGAGCGGAAGACAGAACCTCTTCTGCCGCCGCTCAACCGGTATTGAAGGGCGGATGGCCGTAGCAACTCAGCGCAACCACGCCTTGATCGATTCGCCCATGGTAGAGGTCGAAATTCCATAGCGGTCGTGAAGCGTCGGAAGCGCGCCGGCAGCGAGGAACGCGTCGGGTAGTCCCACCTGGCGGAAGGCGCATGACACGCCCGCGCGCATCAACTCCGCCGCCACCGCTTCGCCCAGGCCACCAATCACGGTGTGATTCTCCGCCACGACGAGGAGCCGTCGCGAGCGCTTCGCTTCGCGCAGGATCGTCTGCGTGTCGAGCGGCTTGATGGTCGGCACATGCAGCACGCCCACGCCGATTCGATCGCTTTCGAGTGCCTTCGCCACTTCGAGTGCGCGCATCGTCATCAAGCCCGATGAAATGATCAACACCTCCGCGCCATCGCGCAACATCTTCGCCTTGCCGAGTTCGAAGGTGTAGTCGTATTCGTCGAGCACCGCGGGTACGTTGCCGCGCAAGAGGCGTGCATAGACCGGTCCCTTGTGCGCGGCGATGGCGGGCACCATCTGCTCGATGTCGAGCGCGTCGCACGGATCGATCACGGTCATGTTTGGCATCGCTCGCATCAGCGCGAGGTCCTCGGCGGCCTGGTGGCTGGGACCGTAGCCCGTGGTCAGGCCCGGCAGTGCGCAGACGATCTTCACGTCCAGATTGTCTTCAGCGATCGTCTGATGGATAAAGTCATACGCGCGGCGCGTGGCAAAAACCGCGTAGGTCGTGACGAAAGGCTGCGCACCTTCATGTGCAAATCCCGAGGCTGCGCCCATCAGCAATTGTTCGGCCATCCCCATCTGATAGAAGCGTTCCGGAAACGCCTTGGCAAAAATGTGCAGGTCCGTGTATTTGCTGAGGTCGGCGGTCATGCCTATGACGCTTTGCTTTTGCTTCGCCAGTTCCACTAACGCGTGCCCGAACGGCGCGGAGCGCGTGATCTGTCCTTCGCCGGCCATCGAAGCGATCATCGCCGAAGTCTTCAGGCGCGGTTTGTTAATCGTTGCGCTGCTCATGCTTGTCTCCCTGCTTCCAGTGCTTCGAGCGCGAGTTGCCATTCGTGCGCGTCGACGCGGATAAAGTGATTTTTCTCGCGCTGTTCGAGGAACGGCACGCCGCGGCCCATGTGGGTGTCGGCAATGATCATGCGCGGTTGCGCGACGGGATGCTTGCGCGCCGCGTCGAACGCAGCCACCACAGCGGCGATATCGTTGCCGTCGACCCGTTGCGTGAACCAGCCGAACGCCTGCAGTTTTTCGACGAGCGGCTCGAACGCCATGATCTGCGAAGATGGGCCATCGGCCTGCTGATTGTTCACGTCGACGACGGCGATCAGGTTGTCGAGTTTCCAGTGACTCGCGGACATGAGGCCTTCCCAGATCGCACCTTCGTCGAGTTCGCCGTCGGAAAACAGCGTGTACACGAAGGCATCCGAGCCTTTGCGCTTGAGTCCGAGGCAACGGCCCACCGCGATGGTCAAGCCCTGGCCGAGCGATCCTCCGGACATTTCCATGCCCGGCGTGTAACTCGCCATGCCCGACATCGGCAGCCGGCTATCGTCGCTTCCATAGGTTTCGAGCTCTTCGGCCGGCAGGATGCCCGCTTCGAGCAGCGCCGCGTACAGCGCAATCGCATAGTGTCCGTTGGACAAAAGGAAGCGGTCACGGCCTTCCCATTCAGGGTCTTCGGGGCGATAGCGCATTGCGCCGAAGTAGGCGACGGCCAGCACATCGGCAATGTCGAGCGCCTGCCCGATATAGCCTTGTCCCTGGACTTCACCCATTAATAGTGCGTTTCTGCGGATACGGTAAGCGTGTTCGGCAAGTGTTGCCGTCGACGCGCTGGAAGGACTGTTCATGTGGTCTCCTGTGATTCAGTCGGAATGATTGAAAAGGTTCAGCGGTTCACTGACTTCGCGGGCACCAGAAAGACGAGAGCGGCGCCGAGCGTGACGGCGACTGAGATGAAGATCAGTCCTGCGGTCGATTTGCCGGTTAGATCGTTCAGCCAGCCCACGATCGCTGGGGAAAAGAAGCCTGCGAGGTTGGCCACGCAGTTCACGGCCGCGATCCCGGCTGCGGCGGACATGCCGCCCAGCAAGGCCGTCGGCAAAGACCAGAACTGCGAAGAGGAGGCGAGGATGCCCGCTGCGGCAACGCTCAGACAGACGATGGATGCCGGGACGCTGCCGAGCGCCGGCAGTACCGCGAACGCTGCGGCGGCGATCAGCATGGGAATGGCCAGATGCAGCCTGCGTTCGCGATGACGGTCCGCACTCATGCCGATCAACGGCAGCGCGATGATGGCGCACAGATAAGGAATGGCGGTGAACGCGCCGACCCAGAGCGGGTCGGCGACACCGGCCTTGCGGATGATCGTCGGCAGCCAGAAGGTCAGGCCATACTGACCGAGCACGACGCAGAAGTAGATCGCGGCCATCAGCCACAAGCGGCGGTCGCCGATGAAAGACTTGACCGAGATGTGGGCGATCTTATGGGCGTTATCGCCGGCAACGTTGCGTGCCAGCAGCGTCTTTTCGGATTCTGTCAGCCACTTTGCCTTAACAATACTGTCGTCGAGGTACAGCAGGATCGCGACACCCAGCACGAGCGACGGCACCGCTTCAAGCAGGAACAGCCACTTCCATCCGGAGAGACTCAGCGC
>Ga0208322_1000027_pt1 | contig 20261 bp, 19 predicted proteins | sample June2015DPH_8_10_2_FD_184697 | JGI IMG/M metagenome (GOLD analysis project Ga0208322, IMG submission 184697) | Peatland microbial communities from SPRUCE experiment site at the Marcell Experimental Forest, Minnesota, USA - June2015DPH_8_10... | ecosystem: Environmental > Terrestrial > Soil >...
GGCCGGCGAAGGTCTTCTACTGGGTTGACGGCAGGTTCGAGTATGCGGTGTCGGGCGGGAATCGCGCGCAACACGCTGCTGATCGTCGCGCACGCGGTGGCCGCGCAGTTGACCCGGAAGGGATAACGGTCATGTGTGCGTTGCGGCATAGGGGCTGATGTCGCGACGTCCGGCGCCGTCTCCAGGCCTCATTGGAAGGAGACAAGGCGATGAACTCTAGAAGCGGGCTGTGGCGTGCTTGTGGGCGCGTGCCGACGTGGCTGGGTGCGTTCTGCGTGCTGGTAATCTGCGCCATGTGGAGCAGCGGCGCATATGCCCAGCCGGTGGCCGGTCCATGCCGCAACGCGGCATGCGGACCGCACGGGGCGCCCCCACCTTCGAAAAAAAGCTGTCCGCAACTGAACGGGTTGACCATCCCGGCCCGCGTGATCGGCCTGCCGACAACCGGCGCCGTCGTGACATCAACGACACAGGTGGCAGCGAGCGGCAGCGGGGCGACGGCTACCGGGTCGTACTGCCTCGTGGCCGGCGCGATTCATCCGGTCGACCCGTCCGCGCCGGACATCCTGTTCAATGTCGCGTTGCCGAACCAGTGGAACGGCAAGATCCTGATGCTCGGCGGCGGCGGTTTCGACGGCTCGATTCCCCCCGTGACCGGTAACGTGCCGAGCGCACCGGCCAATCTGCCGGGACCGCTGTCGCGCGGCTACGCGGTGTTCGCGAGCGATTCCGGGCACGAGGCGACGAACGGTTCGGTGAGCGGCGCGTTCTCCGTCAACGCCGAGGCGTACGAGAACTTCATGGGTGAAGCGCTAAAGAAGACGCATGACGCCACGCTCGTGATCATCGACGCGCATTACGGCACGCATCCGTACAAGGCGTATTTTGCGGGTGGCTCGACTGGCGGGCGCGAGGGGCTGACCGTCGCGCAGCGCTGGCCGCAGGACTGGGACGGGGTGATCGCATTCTATCCCGCGTACGACTTCACGACGCTGAGCCTGCAGCAGTTGCGCGCGACGGAAGGCTTCGCAGCGCCGGGCGCGTACCCCGACACGGCGCAGCGTGCGCTGCTCCTGAACGCGGTGATGCAGGCGTGCGACGCGCTCGACGGCGTCGCCGACGGGCTGATCAGTAACGTGCAGGCGTGCAATGCGACGTTCAACCCGGCGACGGCCCTCGTCGACGGCAAGCCACTGCGCTGCGCTGGCGGCGTGGCACGCGGCGACACTTGCCTGTCGGACCGGCAGATCGCGGCGCTAAACACAATGAACACGCCGCTCGTCTTTGCGTATCCGCTCGAAAGCGGCGAAACGCAGTATCCGGGCTATAACGTGTATGGCGCCGATCTGGGGGTAGGCAGCAGTTCGCCGCTCGAGGCGACGGTCACAGAGCTCGCGCTCGGTACGACGCAGCCGTCGTATCCGCTGCAGAGCACCGCGATGTTCGACGGACAGATCAGCGACCAGTTCGTCCGCTACACGGTGATGGACAACCCGAACTTCGACTCGCTGACGTTCAATCCGGCGCTCGCCGGTCAATGGTCCGGTCGCATCAGCATGCTGTCGGGACTCGACGCGACCGATGCGAACCTGACGCCCTTCATGCGACGCGGCGGCAAGCTGCTGATGGCGCACGGCACCGTGGACCAGACCGTCAGCACGCGAGCAACCGAGATCTACTATCAGCGCTTGCTGTTCACGATGGGCTTTGGCGCCGTCGAGTCGTTCGTGCGCTTCTACGAGATTCCGGGGATGCAGCACGCGGTCGGCACCGAGTTCAACGCGTCGTGGGACTCGCTCACGGCGCTGGAGAACTGGGTCGAGCACGGGACGCCGCCGGTGCATCAGGTGGACACCGATACCGCGGGCGTACCGGGACGCACGCGGCCGCTGTGCCAGTATCCGGCCTGGCCTAGCTACAACGGCGCGGGCGACGTGAACAGCGCGGCGTCGTTTACGTGCGTGCAGGGATAGCGCACGCAGGCCGCGACGCGCGAATGGTTGTCGTGCCTGTTATCGCCGCGCGTCGCGAATCAGCTGCAATCTGCTGCGCTGGGGCGTGGTCGTAATCACGATCCCGATCGATCCCCTGCGATCCGGTCCGCTGCGTGCTCGGCAAGCATCAAGGTCGGAAGGTTCGTATTGGCGCTGGGAATCACGGGCATGACCAACGCGTCCACCACGAACTGGTTGCGCACGCCATAGACGCGATACGAACTGTCGACAACGGCCAGCGATTCATCCTCAGGTCCCATGGCGCAAGTTCCAACCGGATGCCCCATCGGGACCGTGCGACACAAGCCCGCGATCAGTTGGAAGTCGAAGACTCGCGCGGTAACTGCGCATCCGGACAAGTGCCCGATACTGGAATAGCGCCGGCCATTACCGCTCCCGATATTCGCACAACAGGCGGATACCGGGAAGACGTTTCACAGATTCGCTCAATCGTCAGAGAGCTTTGCAGACAGCGACTGGACACGCGCCGGGTCGGCCCCGAGTGCTCGCTCAAGACGCGCTCCAAGATCCGAATCAGCCTTGTTGAAATACGACAGCATCGTGTACTTGTTCTGGTCGTTAGTCACATGGCGCAGATCACCAGACAACGCCGTCACGAGGTCAGCCTTTTCGGATGCAGGCAGCGCGCGATAGAACACACCCGCCTGCTTGAAGTCCTGCTGCTTGTGAATCGCGATCTGCTGGGTTGTGCCAGCAAGCGGCGTCTGGATGTATTTATATTTGGGATCCTGAGCGATCTCTTTGATTCCGGACGGTTCGTAGTTGACTTCGCCAGTACGGTCACCCGAATTCATGCGGCCGTCCTGGTTATTATTATCGACTGCGACGAGCGGCCGATTGATTGGCAGCGAATTATAGTTTGCTCCCAGACGATACATCTGCGTGTCGGCGTAAGCAAACATCCGGCCTTGCAGCATGCGGTCTTCGGAGGGCTCGATACCCGGCACCAGACGAGAAGGGGCAAAGGCAGACTCTTCCGTGCTCTCGAAATAATTGTCCGGAACGCGGTTCAGCGTCATGGTTCCGACTTTCATCTCCGGCACGTTCAGCCACTCCTTCGTATCGTCCAGGGCATCGTAGTCGAACTTGTCAAGATCGGATGGATTGAGAACCTGAATGTACAGATCCCACTTCGGATCGTCACCTTTGCGGATTGCTCCGTAAAGGTCATGGGTCATCATGTTCCAGTCGTTGCCGATCGACGCCGGAATTTCCTGCGGACGCAGATTCTTGAGGCCCTGGTCGCTGCGCCAGTGGAACTTCACGTAGTGCACCTCACCCTTCGCGTTGATCATCTTGAACGCGTGCACGCCCCATCCGTCCATATGTCGATACGAGTCAGGCATACCGCCATCGGCGTACATCTGCGTCAACATGTTCGTCGCCTCCGGTGTGTGCGCAAAGAAGTCGAACGCCAGATTGGAGTCCTGAACGCCAGTTACCGCTCCAGGCTTGTTCGCATGAACGAAGTCGGGAAATTTGATTGCATCACGTATGAAGAAGATCGGCTTATTGATCCCGACGATGTCCCAGTTCCCCTGTGCCGTGTAGAACTTGGTAGCGAAACCACGCGGATCCCGAGCTTGTTCGGGCGAACCCCTGTAACCCATCACGGTTGAGAATCGAACGAAAACCGGTGTTTTCGTGCCGGGACTGAAGACCTTCGCCACGGTCAGATTCGATATATCGGCGGTGGGTACGAACTCGCCGAACGCCCCAGTGCCTCGAGCATGAACGACGCGCTCGGGAATGCGTTCTCGGTCGAAACGCTGGAGCTTCTCGATAAGATGGGAGTCCTGAAGGGTGACGGGACCTTCGGGTCCGGCCGTTTGCGAATTCTCGTTGTCGCCAACGGGCGAACCGTTGTCACGAGTCATGTCTTCTGCATTGGCAAAGTGCAGAGACGCGGCCCCGAGCATAAGGGAAAGGATGGCTTGCTTAAGGATTTTGTGTCGTGCTGGCATTTTCTACTCCTGATAAATGGCGGCTGTACAGACAGTTTTACGTCTGGCTCGACGAATCCTACAAGCAACAATTAAAGCCACTCCAATACCGATTTCCAATCAACTTCATAGGACGGATATGCTCTTCATCGATGGCACATTACCCTGTGTAGTTGGCAGAAATCGAATGATTCTTAGACTGATCCTGCCCACGGCATTCAGCTATGATCGATGCGACAGTGCCGCTTTCTGAGCGCCCAATTCGCACATGCAAGTCTGATGTCACGATTACAGGTCACGACGCGTAAAGTGTGTCCAAACGATTTTTACCATGGCTATTTTTAAAATATGTAGGATGCCTTATCGAAAGGCGTTAATTAGCGAGTCGCTCGGATGAAAAAAGCTATGCGATTTCTTGCTGAACTGGCTGCTGTGCTGGCTACCATCACGTTGCTATCTGCCTGCGAGCATGTGCCAACCTCATTGGCCACTCCCGCGCCTGGCGCGCACGTTGACGTCAAACAATACGGCAAGGAGTGGTTCCAGGCGGCTCGTGAGGGACGTTGGGACATTCTGGATGCGCTCCTGCAAGCCGGCTTCCCAATCGATGCGGTGACACCGCAGGGCTACACTGCCCTTATCCTTGCCGCGTACGACGACCAGGCCGACACGCTACGCCAGCTGTTGGCCGCGGGCGCTAACGCGTGCGTTGGCGACAGAAACGGCAACACCGCGTTGATGGGCGCAATATACAAAGGGGAGATCGATATTGCGCGGACCCTGATGGGGACGCAATGCGACATCGACCAGACGAACAATGCCGGCGAAACAGCTCTGGCCTTCGCGGCGCTGTTTGGCCGCTTTCAGCTGCTTCCAGAGCTAGTTAAGAAGGGAGCTAATCCGAATCATATTGATGCCAGGGGCAATACCGCTATGCAGACCGTAATCGCTCAGGGCAATCGCGCGGCGGTCGAAGAGCTGAAACGAATTGGTGCCACGCAATAGGGCCTTCTTTGAGAAAACCATGACGGCACAACATCCGTGATGTGTAAAAGCTCAATTTAGCCGCCGCTGCTATGCTTTATCCGCCGCTGCTATGCGAACCATGTCCGCGGGCCTGGCTGCGGACACGCTCATTAAGGTGTCAGGCGACAAACGGCCGACGCCTTTCCTGCCGGAAGCAGACGCGTTGCAATGACGAACGCCGCAGCCGACAGCAGCGACACGAGTAGCACCGTCCACTCAACCGGGAGGTAGTCGCCGTCGACCGCCCAGATAGTTGCCGCAGAAATTGGCGAGACAGCCTTGTGATAGATCGTGACGCTCATCCACGTTGTCTCCAGAAGCATTGCCGCGGGCCGGAGCCGGTTCGTCTGCTGAAGCATGCACGATCTTCTGTGCATGCTTCAGCAGACGGCGCCTTGCAGCCGGCCACGCGTCAACCTGACGTTTAGGAACCGGAGTAAATCGGCTTCATGCCGTCATTGGCTCCAGCGCGGACTGCTGCGGGGGCGCCGGAGGCCGACGAAGCGCTGTCCACGTCGCCGTAGCTGTTCGCCCCATCATGTTGTGCCGCCACCCGAGCTTCGGCAGCCTCGATATCTTCCGGGTAAGTGGCATTTTCGCCGTGGGAGGTATAGCCAGCCTTTTCAAGCTCGACCAGTTCGGCGCGCACTTGCGCACGCGTCACCGGCCCGTTCGATTGTTGAGCGAACGATACGGTCGGCGCGGCCAAGGCCGACGCGAGCGCGACGACGGAAACGAGTGATTTGATGTTCATGTTGAAACCTAAGGTATTAGCTGTCGCGTGCGAAACCGCTCAATGCGTTTCGTCAGCGCGGTGGCGCTATCGCTGAGCCGGTGTACAGCGCGCTCAGACTTCGATGCTCAAGTGAAATACTTTTGCAGCCTGCCCGCCGGTCCGGAATCAGCGCGTTAATGGTGGCTGTACATCGCGTTCCAGTCGGCCATCGACACGGTCGGGTGCCGCGCATCCGACGATCCACTTGCCACACCACCGTAACCACTTGTCGCGCCGTTCTGCGCAGCCACCTTGGCTTCGGCTGCCTGGATTCCAACTGGATAGCTAGTTTGGTCACCGTCGCCCACGCGATAGCCGGCGTTCTCGACCTGGACGAGATCGGCGCGCACCTGCGCACGGGTGACAGGTTCGCTCGATTGGGCGAACGATACGGCCGGCGCGGCCATGGCCGAAACAAGAGCAATGGCGGGAATGAGTGACTTGAGCATGTGTGAAACTTCCAGTTGTTCGCCGCGACGGGCGGTTGGTGAGTGCCGAGCCGTGTGCTGCGGCGACAATGGAAGTGAGTATAAATCCAAGCTAACGATACGCCAAAGTCAATAGTTTTTATTGATCAATTAGGCTGTCGCTAATGCCAATGAAGAGGGACATGCCGCGGCCCGGCCGATGGAAGAGACATTCGATCAGCCTTGCCGGCCGGATATCGAGAGCTGTCAGGCATACAGATTGCGGAAAGCAACAGCCTGCCCGCCTCCCTTTTCCGAGCGCGGGCCCATCTGGCGGGAGACCCTATGCCCCTCTTTCTTCGTGACCAGGTCGAGATCGTCACCGGTGCAAGCTCCGGCATCGGACTCGGCGTGGCCAAGGCGTTAGCAGACGCTGGCGCATCGCTCGTCATCAACTATCACTCGCAACCTACGCCGCGTCCAAGGGCGGTATCCAGATGATGATGAAATCGCTTGCGCAGGAGGTGGCGCCGAAGGGCATCCGCGTCAACGCAATCGCACCCGGCGCGATCAAAACGGCCATCAACCGCGCCGCGCGGGAGACCCCCGAGGCGCTCGAACGATTGCTCAAACTGATTCCATACGGACGCATCGGCGAAGCCGAAGATATCGGCAAGGCGGCCGTCTGGCTCGCGTCCGATGAGAGCGACTACGTCACCGGCACGACGCTTTACGTGGACGGCGGCATGACGCTCTACCCGGAGTTCGCCAATAATGGGTGATCGAAAACGCGTGAGTCCGTCAAAGACCGAGTTACCCATCGACGCCCGCGGCATTGTGGGCAATATGAAAACCACCGCGCTCGTGTCGCTCGAAGGTACGGTGGACTTTATGTGCTTTCCGCGCATCGACTCGCCGACCATCTTCGCGGGCCTGCTCGACACCGAGCGCGGCGGAGCCTTCTCGATACGTCCCGCCTGCGATGAATTCAACGTCAAGCAGATGTACATGCCCGATACCAACATCCTGCTCACGCGTTTCATGACGCCGGAAGGCGTCTGTGAACTGCTCGACCTGATGCCGGTTCAGGGCGATGCAACCGGCGAGGCAACGGGCGAAGCCTCGTTGCCCAACTGTCTCGTTCGGCTAGTGCGCATGGCGCACGGATCAATGTCTTTGCGCATGCATTGCGCGCCCCGCTTCGACTACGCACGCTCGGCTCACAGCGCACAGTTGACGGACGAGCGCAGCGTCGAATTCATGCCGGAAGGCGACGGCGAGCCGTTGCAGCTGCAATCGAGTGTACCGCTCGAGATTGAAGACGCTTGTGCCCACGCGAAATTCGGCTTGCAGTGTCATGAGTCAGCCTGTTTCGTGCTGGGCGCCGCACAGGAAATGCGCGGCCAACGCATCGATTGCGACAGCGTCTACGATGACACCACACGGTTCTGGCAGAGCTGGGCATCGCGCTCGACGTATCGTGGACGGTATCGCGAAGTGGTGATGCGTTCGGCCCTCACGCTCAAGCTGCTGAGTTCAAGCGAACATGGCGCGATCGTGGCGGCACCGACCTTCGGCCTCGCCGAGGCGCTGGATGGGTCACGACGCTGGGATTACCGCTTTGCGTGGATTCGCGATGCCGCATTCTCCGTCTACGCGCTGCTGCGTCTCGGCTACACCTCGGAAGCGCGGCACTTCATCAAATGGATTGCCGCGCGCAATCAACAGTGTCATTCCGACGGCTCCCTGCAAGTCATGTATGCGGTCGACGGCGAACCGGCACCGCAGGAAATGGAGCTGCACACGCTCAGAGGCGCTAAGCAAGGCGCGCCACTTGTCGGCAACGGAGCGCGTGATCAGACCCAGCTCGATGTGTATGGCGCGCTGCTCGACGCCCTCTATCTGTACAACAAATACGGCGCTGCGGTCCCATACGAGGGATGGCTGCACGTCACGAGAACCGTCAACTACGTTGCCGAACATTGGCGCGAACCGGATCAAGGGATATGGGAATTGCGCAACGGCGCTCGCCCGCTGATCCATTCACGGCTGATGTGCTGGGTGACGCTTGACCGGGCACTTCGTCTCGCGGACAAACGGTCCCTGCCCGCGCCGTTTTCGGCATGGTTCCAGGTGCGCGATGAAATCTACCGTGACATCCACGAAAATTTCTGGAATGAAGATCTGCGAGCGTTTGTGCAGACGCCGAACTCTGCCACGCTCGATGCGTCGGTTCTGATGATGCCGCTGGTGCGCTTCATCGGTCCGACCGATCCGCGTTTTCTCGACACGCTCGATGCGATTGGGCGCGATCTGCGGGTCGATCCGCTGATCTTTCGTTATACGCGAGGCTCGGAACTGGACGGGCTGCCGGGCATTGAAGGCGGGTTCAGTGCCTGTTCGTTCTGGTACGCCGAGGCGTTGGCGCGAGCCGGGCGCGTCGATGAGGGGCGGCTCGTGTTCGACAAGATGCTCGAATACGCCAACCACCTCGGGCTGTTTTCAGAGGAAGTGGCGACGACGGGCGAGGCATTGGGCAATTTCCCGCAGGCGCTCACGCATCTTGCACTGATTAGCGCTGCGTATCAGCTGGATCGGAGTCTGGATAAGGTTCATGTGCCATGGACGTAGCGGGCGTAACAGCCTGTATAAACGCCATTCGAACGTTCGCGGCGGCGCGCCAACGCCGCTGCCGCGGTAGCGCGCACTCCATCTGGTGTCGACCGCCAGTGATATAACCAGTCCTCGACCTAGTGTCCGAGCACAGCGCTAAGGTCGAGGTCATCGGCGACTTTCTTCAGTCGCTTGTCGCGCGTCCAGATGGTGATGCCAGGACCTAGGCGCGCGGACGCCAACAGCGATGTATCGACGTATCCGATTCCACGATTGAATAAACCTTCGCGTTCAATCAGATAAAACGTTTCCTCCGGCGTTGCAATTGGCGCGCGCGGCAGATCGAGCAATGCTCCAAGCACGACGTCGCGCTCGCGCAGACTACCGAGCGAAATCTCCCCAATCACATAAGGATGAGCCAGCACGCGCTCCTCGGTGAGAAGGCTGGAGAGAACAGGATCAGAAGCGTTGATGTGGTCTATCCAGACTGACGTGTCGACAAGAATCATTCGACGTCCTGTCGGCGACGCGGTGTTCCCTTGATACCTGGTTGGCTACCGCCAAGATTCGCGAGTCGTTTCGCGGCTTCACGTTGGATCAAGGCCTTGAGCGCTTCGCGCACAAGCGCCGTTTTCTCGTCTAGGCCCGTGTAGGCTTGAGCCTTGGCGAGCAAATCGTCGTCGAGGGCAATGGTAGTACGCATGGAACCTCCTCAAGCAATGCATCAATTATAGCATCGATTGATGCTCACTTGTATGCTGTACGTCGCAGCGCTGTAGATGGCGTCAATGAAATCCATACTCAGGGTTACGCGGATCAAACGTGGAGCTGTTCCAATGCTGGGGCACAACACCATCGAAGCGGATCATTTCCAATACCCTGCCACGTTCGTCCCACGCAACTTCGCCACGCGGCCACGTGTGCTGAAGATCGAACAGCAGTCTCACGCGCTGCGCGTAGTGCGCGGGCGGCCCCGACGAAGCAACCCACGTCCAGGCCAGCATCCGCGTACCCTTTACATTCATCATTTCAATGCGGGTCGGCTTCGCAGTCAGGCCCTCTTCATTAAAGCTTCGAGCGTCGTGATCGACGGTGCGCGCGATGAACTGCAGGCCAAGATCGCGCACGCTATGGCGGGACTGCGTGTGCGCGAACGATCCATCCACTGCGACCTTGCCTGACACGAGACGCAGCAGCCCACCCGCGTGGCCATAGAGGCTATTGGGGTCCGTTGTTTCGTCATACAAAATTTCCTGTCCTGCATGGCCGCCGTCAGGCAGCCATTTTGCGTAGACTTTTCGCGGATTATCCTGGTACCGGATCATCATGTGATCGGGTCGATCGAACCATCTGCCGGATACCCGCTCCTGCCGGAACATGCTGTATTCATAGGCGTTGTCGAGAACCATGTCGGATCTCGCGTACTCGACAAAAGCCTCTGGCTTCATTGCGTCCATCAGGCAAAGGATCTGAGTGTCGCTCAGCGACAGAAGCGAGTGGTTTTCGATTCGCTTTCGTAACGAGGCCGCCTGTTCGTCAGCCGTGAGACGGCGGAACTGATCGACGTCTGTGCCTGCCGAATCCGGCGTGGCAACATGGGTGCATCCCGTCGCTGTACCGGCCAAAGCCGACGAAATCGGGCTGATCGATTGGGCGAAAGCGCCCATTGAGACGATCAGGCACGTCAACGCAAGCACCGCAGCAGCAAAGCCGGGACGCACGAGCCGTGTCCCGAGGTGAAGCAGGTTGTCCATGATGTTGTATGGTCGCAGGAATCCCCCAATGTTTTCGATGTTGTGTCACCGGCGTCATCCAGCAGGTCGGTGTACTTGCGCAGACTCACGCCGCGGGCGTGGCGGCGGCAGAGGCTTGCCGCCACTGGGACGTGGTTGCCTGATGAGGTTAACGAGGGCATACGCCGGTTTATTCCAGTGCCGCACGTGCGACGTGGAGCCTTCGGCGCTACGCGGCAACCACACCAGACTGGTGCGCAACCAGCCGCGCATAGGCACCGCCTTCAGCCAGCAGCTCGTCATGGCTGCCCGCCTCCACTACCCGCCCGGCATCCATGACAAGAATCGTGTCGGCGTTCTGGATGGTGGACAGGCGATGCGCGATGATGATGGAGGTGCGCGCTTCCATCAGCTCGTCGAGGGCGGCGCGGATCTGCTGCTCGCTGATAGTATCCAGATGCGAGGTCGCCTCATCGAGAACGAGAATCGGCGCGTCTTTCAGGAATGCGCGGGCGATCGCCACCCGCTGACGTTGCCCTCCCGACAGCTGCACGCCCCGCTCGCCCACCCGGGTAGCGAGCCCGTCCGGCAGGCGGTCGACAAATTCGCTCAGCGCGGCCCGATCCAGCGCGCGGCGCACGTCCGCGTCAGACACATCGCGTCCGGCGAGACGGATGTTCGCCTCCAGCGTGTCGTTGAACAAGTAGGTGTCCTGCGCCACCAGCGCGATGTGGCTGCGCAGATCGTCAAGGCGCAGCCGGCGCAAATCAACGCCGCCTAGCGTGATGTCGCCTTGCTGAGGATCCCAGAAGCGTAGCAGCAGGTTCGCCACCGTCGATTTTCCCGCGCCGGACGCGCCGACCAGCGCGACGGTGCTGCCGGGGCGCACGGCAAAGCTCACCCGGTCCAGCGCCGGCGCGCTGCGGCCCGGGTAGGCGAAGCTCACCGCGTCGAGTCGTACTTGCGGGTTCGCGGGTACCGGGAGGTCCCCATCGGTCACCGGTTCAGGCTCCGCTTCGACGACATGCAGCCGGCGTGTAGAGGCAATCGTATCCGCCAGTTGCCGGGCCACCTGGCCAATCTCGGCCACGGGCATGAAGGCGGCCACGGAAACCAGCACCAGCAGCGGCAACCATTCATGCGCAAACCAGCCGCGCGAGGCAAGCGCGGCCCCGAGCAAGGCGACAGTGAGGCCGCCCAGGCCGGTTGCCACCTCGAGCGCGGCGCTCTGGCGCGACAAGTCATCTAGCAGCGCGGATCGCTGCTTCTGATAGGTGGCTGTGTCGGCGAGAAATACCGCGCGCCGCCGACCGGTAGCCTGGAAGGCCGCGAGTTCGGCGAGGCTCTGGATCGTTTCCGTGAGATGCGCGCCAAGTTGGCCCAACGCAGCGCGCGCCTGGCCGCCCAGGCGGTCGATCTTGCTGCGCGCGAAGACCGGCGTCAGGCCCGCCCAGGCGAGGAACGGCAGCAGCACCAGGGCGAGCGGCCACGCTGCCCATGCCAGCAGTGCCAGCACACCGGCCGGGATCAGCACCGCGACGAAGGCCGGGGCCACGGTATGGGCGTAGAAATACTCGACCGTCTCCACGTCCTGGGTGGCCAGCGCCACCAGGTCGCCGGAGCGCCGGCGCAAGAGGTAAGCGGGCGCGAGGCGCTCGAGCTTGGCGAACAACTCGATGCGCATTTCCGCCAGCAGGCGGTAAGCCATGTCATGGGCGAGCCACGATTCCAGCCAGTGCAGCGTCGCCGCAGCCGGGGCCGCGACCAACAAACCGACCGTCAGTCCGAGGACCGGCCGTCCCGAGACGACGCCGGCGACCACGAGCGCGCCCAGCACACCCACTCCAATGAAACCCAGCACGCGGCCCACGCCGCATAGCACCGTCAGCGCCAGCTTCACGCGCCATGGCCATACGAACCGCAGCAAGGTACGCAAGGTATCGCCCCAGCCGATTCCCGCCGCTTCCTCGGCGAGCGCCCTCACCTGCGGCCCCGATGATGCCGGCGCCGCGCGCGACTGTTCCTGTGCGACCGGGCGTTCGCCGGTCGCCGCGACCTGCGGCCCCATCAGGCGGCGATACGCCCCGGAACGGACGATCAGTTCGGTGTGCGTACCACTCTCGACTACCCGCCCCTGATCCAGCACCAGGATCCGATCCGCGCCAATCACGCTCGACAGACGGTGCGCCAGGATCAGCGTCGTGCGGCCTTGCATCAACCGGTCCAGCGCCTGCTGGATGATCGCCTCGTTTTGCGCGTCGACCGCCGAAAGCGCCTCGTCCAGCAAGAGGATCGGCGCGTCGCGCAGCAGCGCGCGGGCAATCGCGATGCGCTGGCGTTGTCCGCCGGAAAGCGTCGCGCCCCGCTCGCCGATGCGCGTCGCGTAGCCGTCCGGCAAAGCGGTGATGAAGTCGTGGATGTTAGCCGCGGTGGCGGCAACGGTCATGTCCGCGTCGCTGGCATCATGCCTGCCTAGCCGCAGGTTGTCGGCGATCGTGCCGTCGAACAGCGTGCTGTCCTGAGAGACGATCGCGATCATGCCGCGCACCTGGTCCGGATCGAGCGTGCGGATGTCGTGGCCGCCAATGCGGATCGCACCGGTCTGCGCGTCGTGCTGACGCAGCAGCAAACGCAGGATGGTGGATTTGCCGGCGCCGCTCGGCCCGACGATGCCGACGGTCTCGCCAGCGCCGATCTCAAAGCTCAGTCCCGCATGGGCGTCGGCCCGGCGACCGGGATAGGCGAAGCCGACGTTGTCGAACGCGATGCTGGCGGCCAGCTCCGGCACGTGCGCCGCGCCCCCGGCCGGCGCGTCGCTGCGGGCGTCGAGCAGCGTATGAATGGCATTCGCCGCCGATTGCCCGATCATGCCTTGATGCAGCACCGAGCGCAGGTCGCGCAGCGGGCGGAAGATTTCCGTTCCAGCCATCAGGATGATCAGCAGCGCTTCCAGGCTCATTGCGCCGTGGCTCACCCGCCACGCGCCGAGCGCGATGGCGGCGGCCGCGCCCAGGCCGGTGCCGAGATCGGTGAAGAAGCGGGTGAGCAGACCGAGCGCCAATACCCAGAAGGTGCTGGCGGACAGCGCCCTCGCACGTCCGGCGAGCTTTTGCGCGAAGGCTCCGCTCTGGCCGAAGGCCTTGAGCGTCGGCAGGCCCTGCACCGCGTCCAGAAACTCTTCGCCAAACGCTTTGAACGCCGCGGCGCGGGCGATGGCTGCGTGCTTGTCAGCGTTGTGGACCAGTATCGGCAGCGCGAGCGTCGCGAGCGCGGCGACCAGCAGCACGGCTGCAGTCGGCACGTCCCAGCAGGCCAGCACCGCGAAGATCACCACCGGTGCGCAGGCGGCAATGACGAGCTGCGGCACATAGGCGCCGAAAAAGGTCTGCAACTGTTCCACGCCGTCGATGACAGCGAGCATCACCCCGCCGGTGCGCTCGGCGCCGAACCACGCCGGACCAAGCTCGGCGATGCGGTCGAACAGACGCGCGCGCAGCACCGACTGAACGCGGCCGGCCGTGCCCTGCGCCAGAACAACCCGGCGATGATCGAGCCAGGCTCGCAGCAGCGTGCAGGCCACCGTGCCCGCCGCCGCAAGCGCCACCTGCCGCGGCGCCGCCCCGGCGAAAGCAAGCGCAAGGACGCGGCCGAGGAAGACGAAACGCAGAACGCCAAAGCCCATCGCGATCAAACCTAGTCCTACCGCGCCGGCCACGCGCCACCGTAGACCGGCCATCATCATCCACAACCTGCTGTCGAAATACATCCCTGTCTCCAGTCAATTCATTCAGTGCCACATCGGGTTTATGCGACCTTACCGTGCGCCGGAGAGTCAGGCAAAAGATGGTTTTTCAAGGGGTGTTGAATCTCCTACAATACCCACCTATGTCCAACATCCCTCCACTCCCAGCGTTACGCGCCTTCGAGGCGGCGGTGCGGCTCGGCGGCTTTGCCCGCGCTGCGGCTGAGCTGAATGTGTCGACTAGCGCCGTCAGCCATCAGATCCGTAACCTCGAAGAATTGCTGGGCGCCCGGCTTGTCGAGCGCAGCACCGGCATTGGCGGCATCCGTCTGACGCCAGCCGGGGCCAGCCTGCTGCCCGCTGCAAGCGGTGCGCTGTCGCTGCTGGAGGACGCGTGTTCGCAGATCAAGGGCGTCGCCCGGCAGCTGACCGTCTCGGCCAATGTGCCGTTTTCGGCCATGTGGCTCGCGCGCCGTCTTGCCGAGTTTTCAGGCCGCCATCCCGAGACCCGGCTAAACGCCATCGTTCAGGATGCCGAACCGGATTTTGCCCGCTACGACATCGATCTCGCCGTCGTGCACGTACCGGAACGCGCGCTGCGTCCCGATGACGTCGTGCTGTTGCAGGAGGAAGTGTTTCCGGTGTGCAGCCCCGAGCTGCATCCGTTCGCCTCCACGGCGGTGTGTCGCTGCCGCCTGCTGCAGGAGGCGCACGAGAATTCCCCTGAAATCGATTGGCGCACGTGGTCGGCGGAATTCGGGCTGCCTGACGACTTCGAAACGAAGATCGTTCGCTACAGCAGTTTCACTCAGGTGATTGGTGCAGCCATTGGAGGCGCAGGGCTCGCGCTGGGGCGCTCGCCGCTGATCGACCCTGAACTGAGCAGCGGGCGCCTCGTGCGGCTCTTTCCCGACCGGTCGCGCCCGGCTTCGTGGCGTTTCGTCCTGCGCCGAGGGCCAGCGCGCCGGCACCGGATGCTTGATCCGCTGATTGATTTCCTCCGCGCGGAGGCTGCCGTACCGGCAATCAGCCCGGTTGTCTCAAAGTGATGCGTCAACCAGCGCGTTGACAGCGCCGGGTGAAACGGCCGCGCGCGCCTTCACGGCGGACCCGGCCGGAACCCACCCACTTACAGGGGCTTGATATCAGCGGCCTGCTTGCCTTTCGGCCCCCGTTTGACCTCGAAGCTCACCTTCTGATTTTCCTGGAGCGATTTGAATCCCTCCGCGCGCACTTCGGAGAAATGCGCAAACAGATCGTCGCCGCCGTCATCCGGCGTGATGAAGCCAAATCCCTTGGCGTCGTTGAACCACTTGACAGTACCTGTTGCCATAAACGTTCCTTGCAGTTTTCCGGGGCTGGGCCACGACGTAGGCGTTTCGCGCAAGGAGCGCTCCGTTGCTGTCGGGCCCAGATTTGCACCGTGGTATTTTCAGTGACCCGGCGCTGAGAAAACGATACGAGAGATCGAATGGTCGGGAAACGAAGCAATGCTTCTATGGTTATAAGCCGCCCGTAAGCTCTCCAAACGACGGCCGCCAGCGCGGGCAGGCCGAGCCATCAGTTGTACGCGAGGAACCCTGTAAAACCTCAGGCCAGGTCGAGCGGGGCGCGCCACGTCTGCGGGCTGGTCCACGCCAGTCCGCTCAAGCGATCCCGATTCGGGTTCGCCGGAGGATGGTTGAATGCATCGCCCACCGGGCCACGTAGCGAAACCTTCCGGCCGGCAGCGTTGAGCCGTCTGATGATTTCGGCAAGCGTACCGTCGGCTTGCCACTCTTCAAAGCGACGCCGGCAGGTCGGCCGCGACGGATACCACCCGGGCATTCTCGACCAGCCATGCCCGGTCGATAACGCCCACAGCACCGCGTTGACCACCGCGCGCGGGTCCATACGCCTTCGACCGGAGCGGTCAGGCGGCGCCACTTCATTGCAGAACAACCCCTCGATCAGGGCCCATTCGCTGTCTGTCAAATCGTCAAACTGAATCATGTCGTCTCTCAGCGAAGCTCATCTCGACCTTCGAAACGCGGATAACAACGCGGCGTTTCCTGCGAAGCTCGGGATATTACGTGCGGTCCGCCGTTCGTCGAAGTGATCTTTCGCGTAAAGCAAAGATTCGAGTGTGGATAGAGGCTGAGCTTTGCCGCCTAACGTCGAGCAAGATGACGTGTCCAGTCCAGCTCAGGTCGATCTCCAGCGGGACGAGAGTCACAAAGACGCCGCGCTGCTATGGATATGCGAAAAAATTGGTTCGGCACGGTCGCATGATTGCGGACACTCGATATGTTCAAATCGACCTGCAGACCATCATGAAGGGATTCGGATATCACCCCCATCGAACGCTCGATGGCGCCTCGGACAACACCGAAGCGCCATCGGACCCGCGTCGCGTGTCCGTCAAACAGGTAGCCGTTGTGCTGCTCGTCGGTGCCGTTCTGGCATGCATCCACAGGGAAATTTCCGGTGCAAGCGATGGATCACTGGTTTCCATCTTCACCAGCTACGCCGGTGGCACGCTGCACCATCTTGCGTCGATCCTGTTCAACCGCGGCTCATGATGCAATCAGTAGACGCATTCGAGCAACGGCGCTTGTCGCCTGTCAGGCGGCGCGCCAGTCGTCCTGCGGACGCGGGACATAGACAGCGGTGCGGCCACCATCCGGGGGCACGCTGATGGCCACGGACGCCCAGGGCCTGCGGTTAACAGGATCAGACGAATCTGCCGCAGCGCTCGACCGCGCCATCTCGGACTACCTCGGCTGGAAGGGTGACCCCATCGCCCAGTTACAGAACGCCATAGATCAGGACCCCGACTTCGGTCTGGGTGCGAGCGCCATCGCTTCGCTGTTTTTGCTGGGCGGATTTCGCGGCGACCATCCGCGCGTCACCACCGCTCTCAGCGCAGCCGAACATGCCGGCGTCGACGCAACCTCGCGCGAATCCCGCCATCTCGCTGCCGCGAAGACGTTGGCCGCAGGTGGAATCGCCAACGCGATCAATCTCTGGGAAAGCATCCTCGTCGACCATCCGACCGATGCGCTGGCATTGCGCTTCGCTCACGACGCTTACTTCTGCCTCGGTCAGTCGCTCAGCATCCGCGATTCCATTGCGAGGGTTCTGCCGCACTGGGACCCGCAGGGCGAAAACTACGGCTATGTCCTCGGTCAGTACGCGTTTGGCCTCGAAGAAGCGGGCGAACTGCGTCGCGCGGAAGAAATCGGTCACGCCGCCATTGCGCGCAATGCCGAGGACGGTTGGGCCATTCACGCGGTGGCACACGTGCTCGAAACTGAAAGTCGCCAGGCCGAAGGCATCGCGTTCCTCCAGGCCGCCCATCCGGGCTGGAGTCGCGCCCATGCGCTCGCCGTCCATAACGGCTGGCATCTCGCCCTTTATCTGATCGAGGAAGGACGCTTCGACGAAGTGCTGGCCGACTACGACCAATACGTTGCGCCGAAGCTGGCAGGCGACTGCCTGCTCGATCTCGTCGACGCCTCCGCCCTGCTCTGGCGACTCGAACTGGCAGGGGCTGACGTCGGCGAGCGCTGGGCTCCTCTCGCCGCCCAATGGCTGACCCATGTCGACGACCATGTGCTGGCATTCAACGATCTGCATATTGCACTCGCCGTTTCGCGCGCCGGCGACCGGCTCGGTGTCGAACGCCTGCGCCGCTCGCTCGACCGCTACGAGCGTGACGGCCAGGGCGACAACCGCAACGTAACCGCTGAGGTCGGCCGTCGCCTGATCGATGGCGTGCTCGCTTTTGCCGCGGGCGAATATGCCCGCGCCGTCGAACTCATCCAGCCCGTGCGCTACCAGGCAAACCGCATCGGCGGCAGCCACGCGCAGCGAGACCTCATTACGCAAACCCTCATTGCCGCCGCCGAACGCGCTGGGCAACTCAGCCTGACCCGCGCGCTCCTTGCCGAACGTATCGCGGTGAGACCGACCGAACGCACCAGGCAGCATTACGCGAGGGTCGGCGGGGTCGGCAACTTTTCTCTTAACGCTATCTGATTGACGGGATCTTTCGCCATGTTTGCATTGCACAAAGCCGGCTCGCGCCGGACGTTCCTGAGGAAGCTTGCTGCCTTCGCATCGCTCACGATCGCCAGCACCCTGGCGAGTTCCTCGGGATTGGCGGCGAGCGGCGCCGCGACCGGCGAGCCCTTGTACTTCGGCGTGAGCGGCCCGTTGACCGGAGCCAATGCGCAATACGGCGAACAATGGAAAGCCGGCTTCGATCTCGCACTCGATCAGATCAACGCCAACGGCGGTATCAACGGGCACCCGCTGCAATATGTCTTCGAGGACGGCCAGAGCGATCCTCGTCAGGCGGTCAGCATCGCGCAGAAGTTCGTGGCCGATCCACGCATCCTGATCGAACTCGGCGACTTCTCCAGCCCCGCATCGATGGCCGCGTCGCCGATTTATCAGCGCGCCGGACTTGTGCAGCTCGGCTTCACGAATTCGCACCCGGACTTCACCAAGGGTGGTGACTTCATCTGGAGTCCGTCGGTCAGTCAGGCCGATGGCCAGCCGCTGCTCGCGGATCTCGCGGCCAAGCAGGGCTTCCGGCACATCGCCGTGCTCTACCAGAACACGGACTGGGGGCGCACCAGCAAGGACGTGTTCGTCAAGGCCGCAGCCTCGCGCGGCATACAGGTCTTGGCGGCGGAGGGCTATCAGCCGACGGACCAGGATTTTCGCGCCACGCTTCTGCGCGTGAACGGCGCTCATCCTGACGCGCTCGTGCTGATTGCGTACTACTCGGACGGCGCCCAGATCGTCCGTCAGGCGCGCACGAGCGGCATCAACACGCCGGTCGTCGCGGCCAGTTCGGTCTATTCGCCGACGTTTTTCGAACTTGGTGGCAACGCCGCGAACGGCGTGACCACCAATACGAGTTTTTTCCCCGGCGATCCGCGCCAGGAAGTGCAAACCTTCGTGCACGCCTTCGAGGCGAAATATCATCGCGAGTCTGATGCGTTCAACGCATTTGCTTACGACGCGGTGGTCATCGCTGCTTACGCGCTGCGTAGCGGCGGCGCCGATCGCCGCGGCGTGTGATCGGCGTGAATAGCATCAACCTCGTCGCCACCGACGGTCATTGAGCATTGCTCGACAAGACCGCCGCGGTAGCGTCGAAGTGACACCCTCGAATCCCGGTGTGGCCCGCGCAGTGCGAGAACACCAGGATCGTGCAACCTTGTGACTCCTTATGCAACCCAGCAGACGTCATTTTCTTCAAAGCGTGTCGATCGCGGCACTGGCCAATACGAGCATCCTTCGGGTAGCTAACGCGGAGGACAAGCGGACGCTTCGAATCGGCTATCAGAAGTTCAACACGCTCAACATCCTGAAAGGCACCGGGAACCTTGAAAAGGCGCTACAACCGAAAGGCTGGACCGTTCAATGGTTCGAATTCGTAGCCGGTCCGCAACTGACCGAGGCACTCAACGCAGGCGCGCTCGATGTCGGGCATGCGGCCGACACGCCGTCGGCCTTCGCCAACGCGGCGGGAGTCAACGCGGTATATCTGGGCGCAGAACAACCTTACCCGAAGGGCATTGCGATTTTCGCCCAAGCGGATTCTCCACTTCGCTCGATTGCCGACCTGAAGGGCAAGCGGGTCGCGATCGGCCGAGGCTGGAACGTGCAATATCTGCTGGTCCGCGCGCTCGAAGAAGCTGGGCTGCGCTATGAAGATATCGAACCGGTCTACCTGACTAGCGCTGCCGATGTCAGCGCCACGTTTCTGTCGAAAAACGTCGATGCTGCCGGACTGTGGGACCCATTCCTCGCGGCGCAGCAAATCGCCACCGCTCCGCGGATCCTGCGCGACGGCACGGGATTGTCCAATAACCGGACCTTCCATCTCGCGAGGCCGGATTTCGTTCGCGATAATGCGGACGTCGTGCGGATCCTCTTCCAGGAACTGCAGAAGGCGAATGCCTGGACGCAGGCGCACCCGCAAGAGACGGCCGACCTGCTTGCCCCTCAA
>Ga0208322_1000028_pt1 | contig 19851 bp, 18 predicted proteins | sample June2015DPH_8_10_2_FD_184697 | JGI IMG/M metagenome (GOLD analysis project Ga0208322, IMG submission 184697) | Peatland microbial communities from SPRUCE experiment site at the Marcell Experimental Forest, Minnesota, USA - June2015DPH_8_10... | ecosystem: Environmental > Terrestrial > Soil >...
CAAGCTGCGCGTCGCGCCGACGAGCCTGCGGCTCCATCAGGTCGAAACGCGTCAGACCTCGTGGCGCAAGGACGATAGCCGCCTGCACGTGGACGCTTTCCCGTCACGCCCGAACTATGGCGAGCGCATCCTGCGCGTCTTCACCAACGTAAATCCGCACGGCACGCCGCGCGTATGGCGGGTGGGCGAGCCGTTCGAGGACATGGCCAGGCGCTTCCTGCCGCGCATCAAACCACAGATGCCTGGTTCGGCGTGGTTGTTGAACCTGCTGCACGTGACCAAATCGCTGCGCAGCGAATACGACCACTTGATGCTGAACCTGCACGACGGCATGAAGGCCGATCTCGAGTATCAGAAGTCGAGCCCGCAGGAGACCATGCCGTTTCCGCCAGGCTGCGTGTGGGTGTGTTTCTCCGACCAGACCTCGCACGCCGTCATGTCCGGCCAGTTCATGATGGAGCAGACCTTCTTCCTGCCGGTCAAGGCAATGGCGCAGCCCGAGTGCGCGCCGCTTGGCATCCTCGAACGCCTCAAAGGCAGGGCGCTGGTTTGAGTGCCGCCGGCTTTGCGCGGGGTCGCGCCGGTTTTGACTTCAATCAGGACGTGAGCGCGGAGCGCGGATGCTAAGGGCGATCTATAACGCGCTCTGGTGGCTCGTGGCGCCGCTCGCGGTTCTGCGCCTGTTGATCCGTTCGCGCAAGGAGCGCGGCTATCGCGAGCATATCGGCGAGCGTTTCGGCCATACGCGCGGACGGCTGCCGGAGGACGACGCGCTGTTGATCTGGGTGCATGCGGTGTCGGTGGGCGAGACGCGCGCCGCGCAGCCGCTGATCGAGGCGCTGATGAAAGCGCGGCCGGATGCGCGCATTCTGCTTACCCATATGACGCCGAGCGGACGCGCCACCAGCGAGCAGATCTTCGGCGACCGCGTCATGCGAAGCTACGTGCCGTACGACATGCCGCATGCCGTGCGACGCTTTCTGCGGGCGTGGCGGCCGTCGCTCGGGCTCGTAATGGAAACCGAAGTGTGGCCGACGCTGATCGAGGAGTGCCGTCGTGCCGACGTGCCGCTGGTGCTCACCAATGCGCGGATGTCGGCGCGCTCGTTCAAGCGGGCCGCGAAGTTCGGCAAGGGCACCCGCGAGGTGTTCGGCGGGTTCTCGCGGGTGCTGGCGCAGAGTCCATCCGACGCCGAGCGTTTGACGGCGCTGGGCGCGCGCAACGTGGCGGTGCTCGGCAATTTGAAGTTCGATATGAGCACGCCGCCTGAGCTGGCGGCGCGCGGTCATGCGTGGCGTGCGGCGATCGGCAACCGGCCGGTTTGGGTGGCGGCGAGCACGCGCGAGGGCGAAGAAGAACTGGTGCTGCAGGCGTTTGCGGCGCTGGGCGTCGAGGATGCGCTGCTGATTCTGGTGCCGCGTCATCCGCAGCGGTTTAACGAGGTAGCGGCGCTGGTCGAGAAGACCGGGTTGCGCTACGAGCGTCGTTCGACGTGGGCACCGGGTGCCGCGGGAGCGTCGGCGCAGGGCGGTGCGCGGCCGTTGCCGGCGAATGTGACCGTGCTGCTCGGCGATTCGATGGGCGAGTTGGGCGCTTACTATGCGGCGTCGGATCTGGCGTTTATTGGTGGCAGCCTGTTGCCGCTGGGCGGGCAGAATCTGATCGAAGCGTGTGCGGTTGGCGTGCCCGTGCTGATCGGGCCGCACGTGTTCAATTTTACCCAGGCGACCGCGGACGCGGTCGCGGCAGGGGCGGCGGTACAGGTGCAGGATCCAGCGGAGCTGGCGCGGGCGCTGCGCGAGCTGTTCAACGACAAGGCGCGGCGCACGGCGATGGGTGGCGCCGCTTCGGCGTTCGCGGCGCGCCATCGTGGGGCGACGGCGAGGACGGTGGGCGTGTTGATGGCGCTGTTGCCGGATTCGCCAGAGTGACGCCACCGGGTCGTTGGTTTGCCAGCTCGATTTGTGCGGCGATAAATCGTATATCCTGCGAACACCGGGTATTGACGCTCACCTCTACGCGCCGCCCAACGCTTTCTCGATGATCCACTTATGACGCTTTTTACTGACCTTGGCTTCCACTGGGACCGCACAGCGATCCCAAATGATCTGCCGAGCCTCTCGATTAAACGAGTTTGCTTTCGCTTCCATCGGATGCTGCCGGAGTTCGTGTGGGACGCGAGCGTACTCGAAGGTAATCCGTTCACGTTTCCTGAGGTGAAGACGCTTCTGGATGGCGTGACCGTCGGCGGCCGGAAGATATCGGATCAGGAGCAAATCCTGAATCTCGCGGACAGTTCGAAGTATCTACTTTCGCTTGTTCAACGAGAGCGGTTCGCGTTAGACAAGGTGACGTTCTGCGATCTCCACCGCATCGTCGCGCGGAACGAGGCGCTCGAATGGGGCGTGTTCCGTGGTGAGGGCGAAGAAACGCACTACACGCCGGACGTGGCATTGGGGGAGAAGGGGCGTTACACGCCGCGGCCTACCATTGCCGGCGCCCCCGAACTGAACCGCGTTTTTGCTGCTGGTTCACATGCGCTAACGGAGCATGTCGACAATGCCTTCGAGCGAGGCTGCGCCTTCTTTCTCTTCGGCGCACTGCAGCAATTCTTCTTTGACGGTAACAAGCGCACGTCCCGCTTCATGATGAACGGCGTGTTGATGTCGAACGGCATCGATGCCATTAGCGTCCCGGCACAGCGCGCTGGCGATTTCAACGAAAAGATGGTGGGTTTCTATACGTCCAGGGACGCGACCGAGATGATGGCATTCCTGGCGGAATGCCATCCGGAGACTTGATGAGGCGCGATGCGTTTCAACGCATGCATGCCGATTAAACCGTCAGCAACCCCTTCTTCTCGATAAACGCAATCACCTCAGCGAGGCCGTCGAGCGTCTTCAGATTGCACATCACGAATGGCCGCTCGCCGCGCATCTTCTTCGCGTCCGAGGCCATCACGTCGAGATTCGCACCGACCATCGGTGCGAGGTCCGTCTTGTTGATCACCAGAATGTCCGACTTCGTAATTCCCGGGCCGCCTTTGCGCGGAATCTTCTCGCCGCCGGCCACATCGATTACATAGATCGTCAGGTCCGACAGTTCCGGGCTGAACGTCGCCGCCAGATTGTCGCCGCCCGATTCGATGAAGACGATGTCCGCATCGGGGAAGCGCGTCAGCATGCGGTCGACCGCTTCCAGGTTGATCGAGGCATCTTCGCGGATCGCGGTGTGCGGGCAACCGCCCGTTTCCACGCCCATGATGCGTTCGGCCGGCAGCGCACCGGCTACCGTCAGCAGGCGCTGGTCTTCCTTCGTGTAGATATCGTTGGTGATCGCGACGAGGTCATAGCGGTCGCGCATCGCCTTGCAGAGCATTTCGAGCAGCGTGGTCTTGCCGGAGCCGACCGGGCCGCCGACGCCCACGCGCAGCGGCGGCAGTTTCTTCGTGCGATGAGCGGTGTGGTGCTGAGGTGCGTTCATGATTGATCTGTTCTATGAGCGGAAGAGGCGCGAGTATTGCGACTCGTGGCGCGCCGACAGGATGCCCAGTTGCGGCGCGAAGGTGTTGATGTCAGCAGGGGCGGTGGCGAGCGCGCGTTGGACGGCCGCTTCGATGGGCGCGCGTAGTGCGACGATGATGCGTTGTCCTGCAAGTTGTCCTAGCGGGACGGCTTTTAGCGCCGCTGCGGCCTGATTTTCGACCCAACTGAATGCGTAGGCCGCGAGTGCGGCGTCTGCAGAGACGTCGTGGGCGAAGGCTGCGAAGGCGAATGCGGTGGGTTGTGCCAGCGGCGTCATTGACGTGAGTGTCGCGCGACGCCCGGCATCGCCCCATTCGAGCGAGATACACAGCTGCCGCAGCGACCAGCCCATCTGCTCCGTTTCGCGGCGCAGTTCGGCGGACTCGCGGCTCGCGAGGAATTCGCTATTGGCGAGGGCGAGGCCCGCTACCTCATGGGCGTGCCAACGTTCGATCTGATGTGCGAGGAACGGTAACTCGCCGAGCGCGAGGACGTCGGTGAGGCCACTGGCGATCCAGTCGCGGGCGCTGTCGGCGTCGGTGATCAATTGCGCTTCGATTGCTGCTTCCAGGCCCTGTGAATAGCTGAACGCGCCGATCGGCAACGCCGGCGACGCGAGATGCAGCAAGGCCGTGAGTTCAGCGATGCGCATGTTTGGAAGGGTCGTGATCGTGGTCGCAGGACGCGTCGCAGTCGCTGTGGTCGTGGTCGTGCGGGTCGCCGTGCTTATGGTCGTGTCCATGGTCATGCGCGTGACGGTGGCCTTCATGCCCGTGATCGTGCCCATGGTCGTGGCTATGCCCGCCACCATGATCATGTCCATGATGCTCGCCATAAACCTGCTGCGCGAGCGCATAGTCTTCAGCGAAGGTTTCGTCATGCCCGTGCTTATGCCCGCCACCATAAGCCCCAGACTCCGGCTGGAACGGCAGCGTCACTTGCTCAACCATCGCGCCGACCCGCTTGAGCATATCTGCGAGCACCGGGTCGTATTCGAGCTTCAGATAATCTGCCCCCACCTCAACCGGCGTGTGACGGTTGCCAAGGTGGTAAGCCGCCCGCGTGAGCGTCAGCCCGTCCCGCGCGGTGACCATCAACACTGCTTCGGCCGCCGCGACCACACGCACCAGCGCGCCGTCCTGCGCCACCAGCACGTCGCCGTCGCGCAGCACCGTGCCGCGCGGCAACACCAGCGCCACTTCCTCACCGTTGTCTAGCGTCGCCGCGAGACGGCTCTTGCGGCGCGAATCGAAATCGAGCGTCAGCGTCGCCGCACGCTTCACCAGCACGGCAGCGAGCTTGATCTTCGGGTCAATCAGTTTGTCGATGGTGCGCATGGCTTAGAACAGAAAGTAGCGTTGTGCCATCGGCAGCACCGTGGCCGGTTCGCAGGTCAGCAACTGGCCGTCGGCGATCACCTGATACGTTTCCGGATCGACGCTGATCGCCGGGCGCCATGCGTTGTGAATCATGTCGGCCTTGCTGATGTTACGGCAGTTCTTCACCGGCACGATGCGCTTGGTCAAACCGTAGCGCTCGGCGATGCCCGCATCCGCGCTCATCTGCGACACGAAGGTCAATGAGGTGCGGGCCAAAGCGCCGCCTCGCGTGGCGAACATCTCGCGGTAGTGCACCGGTTGCGGCGTCGGGATGGAGGCGTTCGGATCGCCCATCTGCGCCATCGCGATCATGCCGCCCTTGAGGATCAGCGACGGCTTGATGCCGAAAAACGCCGGCTCCCAGAACACCAGATCGGCCCACTTGCCCGGTTCGATCGAGCCCACTTCGTGCGAGATGCCATGCGTGATGGCCGGATTGATCGTGTACTTCGCGACGTAGCGCCTGGCGCGGAAGTTGTCGGCCCGCGCGTTGTCCTCGGGCAGGGCGCCGCGTTGCACCTTCATCTTGTGCGCGGTCTGCCACGTGCGGATAATCACTTCGCCCACACGTCCCATGGCCTGCGAATCCGAAGAGAGCATCGACAGCGCGCCAAGGTCGTGCAGGATATCTTCTGCGGCGATCGTCTCGCGGCGAATCCGCGACTCGGCAAACGCGATGTCTTCCGCAATCGACGGGTCCAGGTGGTGGCACACCATCAGCATGTCGAGATGTTCTTCGAGCGTGTTGATCGTGTACGGCCGGGTCGGATTGGTCGACGACGGCAGCACGTTCGCCTCGCCGCAGACCTTGATGATGTCGGGGGCGTGGCCGCCGCCCGCGCCTTCGGTGTGATACGTGTGGATCGTGCGGCCCTTGAAGGCGGCAACCGTCGCTTCGACGAAGCCGGCTTCGTTGAGCGTATCCGTGTGGATTGCGACCTGGGTGTCGGTATCGTCGGCAACGGACAGGCAGTTGTCGATCGCAGCCGGTGTCGTACCCCAGTCCTCATGCAGCTTCAGGCCGATCGCGCCCGCGGCGATCTGCTCGGTAGCGGGATCGGGCCGGCTCACGTTGCCCTTGCCGAGAAAGCCGATATTCATCGGATAGCCGTCGGCGGCCTGCAGCATTCGTTCGAGGTGCCATGGCCCCGGCGTGCAGGTCGTTGCATTGGTGCCGGTCGCGGGACCTGTGCCGCCGCCGATCATCGTCGTCACGCCGCTCGTGAGGGCTTCGTCGATCTGTTGCGGACTGATGAAGTGGATGTGCGTATCGATGCCGCCCGCTGTCACAATCAGCCCTTCGCCGGCGATTACTTCGGTAGCCGCGCCAATCGCAATCGTCACGCCCGGTTGAATGTCCGGATTGCCTGCTTTGCCGATGGCTGCAATGCGACCGTTCTTGATGCCGATGTCGGCCTTGACGATGCCCCAGTGATCGAGGATCACCGCGTTGGTGACGACCGTATCCACGACGTCAGCGTGCACGCGCTGCGACTGGCCCATGCCGTCGCGAATCACCTTGCCGCCGCCGAATTTCACTTCTTCGCCGTAGGTCGTGTAGTCGCGTTCGATTTCGATCAGCAACTCGGTATCGGCGAGTCGCACGCGATCGCCGGTCGTGGGGCCGAACATTTCCGCGTATGCGCGGCGGCCAATGCGTAAAGTCATGATGTGAAATCCGGAAAGTGGCAGGACGGGTATTCGCAATCTGCGATGACGGGGCTCACGCCACGCGTCAGAGCGGTCCCATGACCTTGCCGTTAAAGCCGTAGACGACGCGATTACCCGCCAATGCGACCAGTTCGACCGTGCGTTCCTGGCCGGGCTCGAAACGCACGGCGGTGCCCGCCGCGATATTCAGCCGGAAGCCGCGCGCCGCTTCGCGATCGAACGACAGCGCCGGATTCACTTCGTAGAAGTGGTAATGCGAGCCGATTTGCACGGGACGGTCACCGGTGTTCGACACGGTGACCGAGACAGTCGCGCGACCTGCATTGAGTTCGTGCTCACCGTCGTCGGTGAGGATTTCGCCGGGAATCATCAGGGGCTCCGGGGCGGGGTCAAGGAATCGGATGGTGGACGGTCACGAGCTTCGTGCCGTCGGGGAAGGTGGCTTCCACCTGAACGTCCGGAATCATCTCCGGTACGCCTTCCATCACGTCGTCGCGTGTGAGCAGCGTGGTGCCGTAGTGCATCACTTCGGCGACCGTCTTGCCGTCGCGCGCGGCTTCCATCAGCGCCGCCGAAATGAACGCGATCGCCTCCGGGTAGTTGAGTTTCAGGCCGCGCGCACGGCGGCGCTCGGCCAGCAGCGCGGCCGTGAATATCAGCAGCTTGTCCTTCTCGCGGGGTGTCAGCTTCATCGGATGTTGGGTTGGGTTACGCCCGTCCCAATTGGGACAGGCGTCGGATGTCATCGGGGGAGCGCATCAGCGAGCCCGCTTGGAACACGCGCGGGCATGCGACAAACCGCGACAAGCTTACCGCCAGAACAGCTTACAAGGATATATAGATAAACTAACGAATTGTTTACAGTGTGGCGGGTAACGGCGCGCCGAACCACTTCTTCGACATTGTGTTGAGCGTGCCGTCCGCCTTCGCCTGTGCAATGGCGGCGTTGACCTTCTGCATCAACCGGCTTTCATTCTTGTTCATGCCGACGAAACAGGGTGAATCCTTTATAACGAACTTAGGTTCCGGGCGGCGCGGCGGATTCCTCGCAATGATGGCGGCGGCCACGATATTGCCGGCGGCGATCAGTTGGACCTGGCCGGACAGGAAGGCCGCGATGGTAGCGTTGTTGTCTTCGAAGCGCTTGATCGTGGCATTCGGCGCCATTTGCGTGAGGGCGATTTCTTCGAGCGCGCCGCGCGTCGCGCCGACCGTCTTGCCGGTGAGGTCGGCCGGGCCGCTCACCTTGATGTCGGCGGGGCCGAATACGCCCTGATAGTAGGGGGCATAAGCGCTCGAGAAGTCGATCACCTTCTCGCGGTCGGGCGTCTTGCCGAGCGACGAGATCACCAGATCGACCTTGTTGGTCTGCAGGTACGGAATGCGGTTCGCGCTGTTGACGGGCACGAGTTGCAGCTTGACGTTCATCGACTTGGCGAGCAGCGCGGCAGTGTCGATGTCGTAGCCTTGCGGTTGCATGTCGGGGCCGACTGAGCCGAACGGTGGGTAGTCCTCCGGGACCGCGACTTTTAGCACGCCGGCTTTGGTGATGGTGTCGAGGGCATCGGCGTGGGCCGCGGGGGTGGCCAATGCGAGGATTGGCGAGAGCAGCAGGGCGGCGAGCCAGGCGCGGCGCGCGGGGCGGATAGACGGCTGGGTCATGTTTTTGTAAGCGGTGGAGGGCTAAGCGGATGTGGCTGCCGTCTTGGTGCGACAGGATTGTGGTGGTTTTTGGAGCAAGGTGTGTGCCATGGCTGTGCGGGGCGCTGCAGCGGCTGATTCGGGGTGGGTTTGCACCTTGCTGAGGCGGGGGGATGCGCTGGTTTGGTGCTGGGTGTTGTTAGATGTGGTGGTTGCTTTTACCCACTGCTGACCTAAATACGTTTGGTCGGCGGTTGCCTTGGTTTCATCGAAGCTGCTGCTTATATCGGCGACGATTGGATGCTCTCGATCTCTCGGTACTTCTTTTCTTCGCGTATGCGGACGTCGGGAGAACTGCCGTCAGTTCTTAACCTGGACGGCGAACCTGAAGCAGCGGGCACGTCAGATCGCGGTGTAAATAGTCGCTTCGTGTTATGTTCCCGTGCCTTATAAGCGTAGCGGCCAGGACACGAAATGCACACGCCCCCAGTCGCGGCATGCGACCAACCCGTCGCAGACGGTAAAACTCGCCGCGGACTTCCACAAGTCATCTTCGCAACAACGCTCGTCAGCGGGCTTGAACTATTCGATTTCACCGTGTTCGGATTCTTCGCGGCGATGATCGGAGACCAGTTTTTCCCGTCGACGAATCCGATGACTTCGTTACTGCTGGCAGTCGGTACGTTCGGCGTTGGCTTCTTCATGCGTCCTCTTGGCGCCACGTTGATCGGCGCCTACGCGGATCGCGTCGGACGCCGCGCGGCGCTCAATGCGACGATCTTGCTCACCTCTCTGGGTACGGCGGCCGTCGCCCTTTGCCCGTCCTTTGCGACAATCGGTGTGGCCGCCCCAGTCATTGTGGTCGCGGGCCGCTTGCTACAAGGGTTCGCCGCGGGCGGCGACGTGGGTGTCGCCACGACCCTCGTGATGGAATTGTCACCGGCGTCGCGCCGCGGCTACATGGTGGGATGGCAGTTGGCGGGGCAAGGCGGCGCGGCGCTGCTGGGCGCTTCGCTGGGCATGCTGCTGACGCGCACGATGCCGCCGGCTGCGCTGGCCTCGTGGGGATGGCGGATTCCGTTCCTGATCGGGCTGCTGATCGTGCCGGCCGGTATCTACTTCCGCCGTCGCCTGCTCGACCCGGCCGTTGTGGTTCGCGCCGGTGATCGCGCAGAAGGCATGCTTGTCGAACTGTGGCGCGAACACGGCACGACGACCGCCCTCGCGACGCTGATGATGCTGTGGCGAACCGTGCCGGTCTACGCGATCGTCTTCTACATGCCCAGCTATCTGACGCGAGTCGTGCACCTGCCGGCCATCATCGGATTCCGCTCATCCGCGCTGTCGGCGCTGCTGCTCGTTGTCGTGTCGCCGCTGTCGGGGCTGCTTGCCGACCGGCTGCCGCGGCGCAAGCCGCTCGTGCTCGTGACATCGGGCCTGACTGCGCTGCTCGTCTACCCGGCCTTTTTGCTGATTACCCGCACGCACGGCGCGTGGCCTGTCCTGCTGGGCGTGGGGCTGATTACCGCATTGATCGCGCTGGGCACGAGCGCCAATACGCTGTTTGTACTGGAGGCGCTTCCGGCGCGGGTGCGCGCGAGTGGCCTCGCCATTTCCTATGCGCTGGGCGTAGCGCTGTTTGGAGGCACCGCCCAGTTCGTCGTCACGGGACTGATCAAATGGACGGCCGACCCGATGTCCGCGGTCTGGTACATCGCGCCGTCGTGCGTGGTGAGCTTTTGCGCCGCCGCTCTGTTCAAGGAGCGGCGCGAAGAAGGCTGAATCAGGCCTTCAGCCATCGATGTCCGCAGGCTCGCCGCTGCGTGAACCATGCAGCCGCCTCGCGTTGTCGCTAGAGACGAAAAGCTGCTGCCCCTGGCCGCGTTTTTCGTGCTGTCCGCATTGAGCGCAGTTATCGCACGACTTTACGCCGCGCCGCTGAACCGCCCCGATCGTCCATAGCGGTGTCGAGCGCGCACGATCCCCTCGGAAGCCGTCATTGGTCCCTGCCCGACGCAACCGACCACTTACGGTCACTTCCTGTCCCTCATTCGTTCCAAGTGCTTCGACGATCACAAAGGATACCGAGGAGGTAAAATTCCGGCGCACTCCGTCGGGCGCGCTTTTCTGTCCGTGCAGCGGGTCAGGTACACGGTTTGCTTACAGTTAGGCGATTTGCCGGTTCCGCGGTGGACCCTTGTTGAACCTTCGCAGACGATTCAAAAATGACAACTCATACATCTCCGGCGTCGGACCGTTCGAACGTCGAAACAGGCGTGCCGGGCCTCGACACCATTCTCGGCGGCGGCCTGGTCGGCGGCGCTTTATACCTGATTGAAGGCATGGCGGGCGCGGGCAAGACAATCCTGTCAAGCCAGATCGGCTTCCATCGTGTCCGTCAGGGCGAGAAGGTGCTTTACATGACCTTGATCGCTGAATCGCACGACAAGCTCCTCGGGCATCTGAGCGGCCTCAGCTTCTATGACGAGAACGCGGTCGCGGAGAAGATGTTTTTCGTCTCGGGCTATCACGCGCTTATGCAGAGTGGACTTGATGGCTTCCTGAAGCAGGTTGCATCGAGCCTTCATCAGTATCGCCCGAGTCTGCTCATCGTTGACGGCTTTCGCAGCGCACGCGAATTCAGCGAGACGGACCTCTCGCTATCCAAATTCATCCACGAGCTGAACGCGCTGGTTGCCGCGATGAACTGCACGACGTTGCTGCTGGCCCCCCTGTCGGGCAATGAGCCACATCCGGAGCATACGCTTGTAGATGGCCTGATCGAACTCAACCGCTATAGCGATGGCATGCGGCGCACCCGCGAAATTGAAGTCCACAAGATGCGCGCCCGCGATCACATGCTGGGAAAGCATTTCTTCCGGATAACGGACAGTGGTCACGTCATGTTTCCAAGGCTGGAAGCACGGTGTGCATCTCAGCCGGGCCCGGCCGACCTCAGATCACGCCTCGGATCCGGTATCCCACGCCTTGATGCGCTGCTTGGCGGAGGGTTTATAAAGGGCTCCACGACCACGCTGATGGGCGCATCGGGAATCGGCAAGACACTTCTTGGGCTTCAGTTCCTGGCGGCCGGCGCGCAACGCGGCGAAAAGTGCGTCTACCTTGGCTTCTATGAGTCGCCACAACGGCTGATTGGCAAGGCCGAGTCCGTTTCAATCGCGTTGCAAGCGGCCTGCGACGATGGGCGGTTGACCGTCCAGTGGCAACCCGCCATTGAACTGGCCATAGACGAACTGGCAGCCACCGCTCTCGCTACGGTGAAGCGCACCGGCGCGACGCGACTGGTGCTCGACGGCATCGAAGGATTTCGCGATTCAGCAATGCGCACGGGCCGGTTCGGTCTGTTTCTGAACGCATTGACTCATCAGTTACGCGAAGCAGGGGTGACGACGCTTCTCACAGAGGAAGTGCCGTTTTATGCCGATCCCGCCGTTATGCGCGGGATGCGTCTGTCGGCCATGACAGAGAATCTCATTTTGCTGCGCTATGCAGAAACGGACACCGGTCTGCATCGGATGATCTCCGTGGTCAAGCAGCGGGAAAGCGCCCACGACTCTTCGCTTCGGGAGCTCGTCATTGCCGAGAAGGGGCTCGACGTCATCGACGCCTTCCCGGGTGCGGCGGCTGTGCTTGGCGGCCGCGGGTCCGCCGCAGGGACTGTTGGCCGGTTCGACCGCTAGCGCGCCATGAAAACAATCATGGTCGTCGACGACGAGTTCGATCTTCTGACTGTCTGGAGCCTGCTGCTCGAACAGGTCGGCTATACGGTTGTGACAGCGCCCAACGGAGCGGTCGCGCTTGAACTGATCCGGAAGGCCACGCCGGACCTCATCCTCAGTGACTGCATGATGCCAGTCATGTCTGGTCCAGAGCTATGCGCTGCCCTCCTGGAGGATCCGGACCTGCGGTCAATACCGATAATCCTGTGCAGCGCAGCCGTCGACATACCGCGACAGCCCAATCCGGCGATCGCATATTGCCGCAAGCCTATCTCACTTGACATGCTGCTTCCGATCATCGAGAAAATGCTGCCTTGAGCCCGAGCCCGCAGCGAGAGCGCGGGTTATTCGCTTCGAGAGGACCAACCGGGTTCGGATAATCCCGGCAGAACCACGTGGAGTTTGCATGCGTCCCGCCCAAAGACACACGCAGCAAAGACAAACATTTGCGGTGGCAGCCAGCGCTCTTTTTGGAACGTTTCTTGCGTCGTCGGGCGACAGCGAAAAACGAATCTGACCAATTGGGTGGCCGCAGATGTATTCGATTTTGCTCGTGGATGATGAGCCCCAAATTCTCGCCGCCTGGTCCCTCATCCTGGTCAACGAAGGGTACAGGGTGACTTGCGCGAGCAATGGCGTCGAGGCGCTCGAATGCCTGAAGCACCACGTGCCCGACCTCATTGTTACCGACTGGATAATGCCATTGATGGACGGACTAAGTCTGTGCCGCGAGGTTCGAGCTCAACGTGACCTCGCGCATATCCCGATTCTCGGTCACTCGGCCGCGTTGCCACCAGACGTTCTCCGGCCCGACTGGAACCTTTGCTTAAAGAAGCCAGCAGCCATGTCACTTTTTCTTACAACTGTGCGTAACTTATGCACGCGCACCGTCTAATGGGCCCCGTCCGGAATCAATGCGTCTAGCCAGATCCGATGTCGGAGCGCTCGCTCGCGAACGCGCGTATCCGCTGACGCGTTAGTCGAAAAAAGCCGACTGGTCAAAGGCGGCTGAAGATTCTGGCTATTCTGAGGCCATGCCGGGGCGCTCCGGGATTGCGGCCCGCTGCACCGGCATGACCCGCGTCCACCGGTCTGTCAGGTCGTCCAGATTCTCAGCGGCACCGCCTCGACACCATGCACAACCGGGCGCAATTCCAGCCAGCAGTCGGTCAGCGCGCGTTGTAGCGACTCCATTGAGCGAGAGACGGCACGAACCAGCATCACACCCGGCGTGACGCACGAAGCGGCCGCGCGCAAGGTGTCATTGAACGGCAATCGGGCGGTAAGCCTTTCGGCAAGCACATCGTCGCAGGCGGGGCCTACGGCCCATAACGTGCCGTAGGCGGGGAATCCGGCGAGCCCCTGGGGCGCGTCGCGCAGCGGATCAGCGGCGGTAAGATTGGCGCGTTCGAGCCACAGCAATTCGCCGGACGGCCCGACGATCCGCGAGATCGCGCGCAGCGTGCCGGCAGACCAGCGCTCGCCCGCCGCCTGGCGGCCAAGTTGCGTGGCATCCCAACCGAGCGCGGTCGCGCCTTCAGCGAGAGACAGCGTGAAGTCGAGCGTGGCGTTGGCGTGATCGAACACGATGTTGTTCTGCGGCAGCCAGTCGAGCCTCGCGTGAGCGCCGACGCGCACGTCGATTTGCTGCCGTGCCTCACGATCATTCGACTTGTACCACTTGGTGGCGCCGGGTGTCGTGAGCACCGCGTGCGTACCGGCTTCGAGCGACACGTCGATATGGAGCCGATCCCCGCCGGCGATGCCACCAGGCGGGTGCACAATCACCGCATGACAGATGGCATGGCCTTCGGGGTAGAGGGGCCGCTGGACACGCAGCGGGCCGTCGTGCAGACGATGCGCGAGCGTCGTGCGGTCGCCGTGCTTCGCGAAGCCAAGTTCGAGCCGGGCGCGCCACTCTCCGTGCACGGCGGATTGCGCTGTGGCGAGAGTGACATGGTTTTCATGAAGCGACATGCGGGTGTGCGTAGTAGGGCGGTGCGTGACTGATGTCTAAAAGGCGCTCGACTGCCGGAGATCATGGATGACCTTGACCTGATGTGCGGCGACGAGCACGCCAGAGGGATGCGGCGAGGATAGCATGTGTGCCCTGCTGGACGCTTCCTCGGCGCAAGCGTGAAAGCCGCCGCTGTCACACCGCGATCAGGGTACGTACTCCGTTGGCGTCCATGTCGGCGCCTTCACCGCCGGCGACGATTTCGCCACGGCTCATGACCCAGTAACGATCGGCGATGGCTTTGGCGAAGTCGTAGTACTGCTCGACGAGGAGGACGGTGAGGCCCATTTCTTCGACGAGTTGACGCAAGGTGCGGCCGATGTCCTGGATGATGGAGGGCTGGATGCCTTCAGTGGGTTCATCGAGGATGAGCAGTTGGGGCTCGCTCATGAGGGCACGTCCGATGGCGAGTTGTTGCTGTTGTCCGCCGGACAGGTCGCCGCCGCGGCGGCTGCGCATGTCCTTTAGGACTGGGAAGAGTTCGTAGATGCGGTCGGGGATTTTGGAGGGGGATTTTTTGCTGGCAGCGCCGACTAGCAGGTTCTCTTCTACAGTCAGGCGCGGAAAGATGTCGCGGCCTTGCGGGACGTAGGCGAGACCGTTTGCTACGCGTGCATAGGTGGGGAGTTTTGTTAGGGGTGTGCCACGCCAGGAGATTGCGCCGCTTTTTGTTGGGACTACACCCATCAGGCAACGGAGCAGGGTGGTTTTGCCAACGCCGTTGCGGCCTAGCAGGACGGTTAGTTTGCCGTCCGGCACAGTCAATCTCACGTCCCGGAGGATGTGGCTGCCGCCGTAGTACTGGTTCAGGTGGTCTACTTCTAGCATTGCTGTTGTCCTCTGTGGTTTGATGCTTTTTTGCCTGCGGCGGCTTTTTGGTCGTTTGCTTGCGGTATTGGCCTTTCCTTGATTTGTTATCGGTCTATTTGGTGTTCTTATGGCGTTGGCCTTTCCTTGATTTGCTTTTGGTCTATTAGCTTCGCCCCTGTGCGGGGCGGCACCTACTTTCTTTGCCGCCGCAAAGAAAGTAGGCAAAGAAAGCGGGCTGCAACCGCTAGCTCGTAGGTGTCCATCTCGGTTCGCAATCGGAAACGGCCCAAGACGAGACCCGTCCTCGCACTACCCACGCCAGTGACAAAGCATTCATCCGTTCCAGCGTCGCGCTGCGCGCCCCGCCGATGGGCATAACACCTCCTGCTTACGCTGACTCGGTGCCACCCCTGCTTCCCCGGCAGACCCATCCGCGACGCACGTAGTGCGGAGTGGGATGGATGAGCCCTTTGTCACTAACGGGGGTGGTGCGAGGGCAGGTCTCGTCTCGCACCACTCAGGGTTCATACAAGAGATGGACACCTAAAGGCTAGCGGTTGCAGCCCGCTTTCTTTGCCTACTTTCTTTGCGGCGGCAAAGAAAGTAAGTGCCGCCCCGCACAGGGGCGAAGCTAATAGACAAAAAGCAAAGCAAGGAGAGGCCAACACCGTAAGAACACCAAATAAGACCAATATCAAATCAATAAAAGGCCAACGCCGTAGGCAAACAACCAAAAAGCCGCCGCAGGCAAAAATCGCTCACCGCCCAAGATAAGACTCAATAACCGTCTCATCCTGCTTAACTTCTTCAAGCGTGCCATGGGCAAGAACCCGCCCTTCAGCCATAACAGTAACCTTCCCAGCCTCGCCGGAGAGAGCAGCAACAAACTCCATATCATGCTCAACAACCATCATCGAACAAGTGCCTCGAAGATGATTAAGAAGCTCAGCCAACTGCATGGTCTCATCATCAGTCATCCCAGCCGCAGGCTCATCAAGCAGAAGAAGCGCCGGCTGCTGCATAAGCAACATGCCAATTTCGAGCCGCTGCTTCTGCCCATGCGACAACTCTCCCGCCAGACGCCTGGCCTCACTTTCAAGGCGAATCAGCGATAAAGTTTCCTCAATCCGCGCTTGCGCCTCCCCATCAAGCCGCGCACGCAAAGAACTCCACCATCCCTTATCCGTCTTCATCGCCAGTTCAAGATTCTCCCAAACCGGATGCTGCTCAAACACCGTCGGCTTCTGAAACTTGCGCCCAATCCCCGCACGCGCAATAGAAGGCTCGTTCATCCGCGTGAGGTCAATCGTCTGCCCCAGAAACACCTTGCCCGAATCCGGCTCGGTCTTGCCGGTAATCACATCCATCATCGTCGTCTTGCCCGCGCCGTTAGGCCCGATGATGCATCGCAATTCGCCCACATCAATCGACAACGTCAACGCATTCAACGCCCGAAACCCATCGAAGCTGACCGTCACATCCTCGAGATACAAAATCGTCCCATGCGACACGTCAATCTCGCCCGGCGTCACCACACGCCCGAAATCCGCCACGCCGCTCAGCGATCGTTCAGCCGGGTCTTCCGGTAAAGCCAGATCAGGCACCATCGGGTTCTCGTTCATGAACGGTCCCTCTTGTGCAGCACGAGTTCGATCAGTCCCATGATGCCGCGCGGCAGCAGCAACGGCACCAGCACGAAGATCAAGCCAAGAAAGAACAGCCAGTATTCAGGGAAATTTGCTGTGAAAAAGCTCTTCGCGCCATTCACCGCAAACGCACCAATGATCGGTCCAATCAGCGTGCCGCGTCCGCCCACCGCCACCCAGATCGCCATTTCGATCGAGTTGCCCGGCGACATTTCGCCCGGATTGATAATGCCCACCTGCGGCACATACAGCGCCCCTGCAATCCCGCACAGAATCGCCGACACCGTCCAGATAAACAGCTTGTAGCCAAGCGGGCTGTAGCCGAGGAACATCAGCCGCGTTTCGCCGTCGCGTACCGCCGTGACGACGCGTCCGAGCTTCGAGGTCACGATTGCTCGCGCACCCAGAAACGCCAGCACCAGCACCGCAAACGTAATCAGAAAGAGCGCCGTGCGCGTGCCCGGATGCGTGATCGGAAAGCCGCCAATCCGCTTGAAATCCGTAAATCCGTTGTTGCCACCAAAGCCGGTTTCATTGCGGTAAAACAGCAGCATCGCGGCGAACGTCATGGCCTGCGTGATGATCGACAGATACACGCCCTTCACCCGCGAGCGGAACGTGAAGAAGCCGAACACCCACGCGATCACAGCCGGCACCAGTATCACCAGCAGCAACGCATACCAGAGATGCTGCGTGCCTTCCCAGTACCACGGCAGCGCGTGCCAGTTGAGGAACACCATGAAGTCCGGCAGATCGCTCTGATAGACGCCGTTGTGACCGATCGCGCGCATCAGGTACATGCCGATCGCGTAGCCGCCCAACGCAAAGAACAGCGCGTGCCCCAGGCTCAGGATGCCGCAATAGCCCCACACCAGGTCCAGCGCGAGTGCACCGATCGCGTAGCACATGAACTTGCCTGTGAGCGTCATCATGTATGCGGACAAGTGGAACGCACTCGTTTCCGGCAGCACCAGCGCCGAGAACGGCACGCCCAGGCCGACCGCGATGATCAGCGCAATCAGCGCGATCCACGCCGGCCGCGACAGCAGCGCTGGACGCGGCGGCAAACCTAGCGCGAAGCCGGATTGCGCGGCGCGCTCGGTGCCAGGCGGCGCGCCGGAGCCCGACGATGTCACGGAAGCGGGGGAGGTTGCCGATGTCATCTCATACCTCCGCGCTGCGGCCCTTCAGGGCAAACATACCCTGCGGCCGCTTCTGGATGAACAGCACGATCAGGACGAGCACCGCGATCTTCGCGAGCACAGCGCCCCAGAACGGTTCGATAGCCTTACTGATCAGACCGAGTCCGAAGCCGCCAATCACCGTTCCGGCCAATTGGCCGACGCCACCCAGCACCACGGCCATGAACGAATCGATGATGTAGCTCTGGCCCAGGTCGGGACCGACATTGCCGATCTGCGACAGCGCGCAGCCGCCTAAGCCTGCAATGCCCGCACCAAATGCAAAGGCATACGAATCGACCCGTGAAGTCCGCACGCCGACGCATGCCGCCATCCGGCGATTTTGCGTCACAGCACGCACAAACAGGCCGAGGCGCGTTTTTGTCAGCACTGCCCAGGCGATGCCGACCACGATCAGCGAGAACGCCAGGATTGCCAGACGGTTGTACGGCAGGATCAGGCTCGGCATCACCGTGACACCGCCGCTCATCCACGCTGGATTGCTCACCTGCACGTTCTGCGCACCGAAGATCATCCGGGTCGCCTGGATCAGGATCAGGCTGACGCCGAAGGTTGTCAGCAGCGTTTCGAGCGGGCGTCCATACAAATGTTTGAGCACGAGCCGCTCCAGCACCATGCCCACCAGCGCCGCAGCCACGAACGACGCGGGTACCGCCAGCAACGGATACCAGTCGAACGCACCAGGCGCGAAGCGCTTGAACAGGTTCTGTACGACATACGTCGCGTAGGCGCCGATCATCAGGAATTCACCGTGCGCCATATTGATGACGCCGATCAGGCCGTACGTGATGGCAAGTCCCAATGCAGCAAGCAGCAGCACGCTGCCGAGCGACAGGCCCGCGAACAGCGTGCCCGCAATTTCGCTGCGGCGCTGGATTGCGTCGAGCTCGTCGATGCCGGCCTGCGCAGCGGCACGCACGCGGTCGTCGCTTTCAACAAACGTACCGTCGGGCTTCTTCGCGACGAGCGGCCGCAGCAGTTCGTTCATGTCGAGATCGTGGCGCGCGGCCACGAGCTGCACCGCTTCGAGGCGCGTGGCCGGATCGCTGTTGTGCAGCGCCGTCATGGCCCACAGCGTGTCGAGTTTCTTCTTCAGACCCGGATCGGTTTCCTTCGCGCGCTGCGCATCGATCAGCGGTTTCATCGACGGATCGGGATTCTGCAGCAGCGCGTTAATGGCCGCGCGACGCGTTTCCAGATCCGGAGAGTCGAGTTGTGAGCCCGATAGCGCACCTGAGACCTTCGAGCGCAGCAGATTGTTCAGCGTGACCGGTTGCGCACCGGGGGCGCTGACCGCTTTGCCGGTGATGGCGTCCTTGGTCGTGTCGCCGTCCTGGATCAGCACTTCGCCGGAGTCGGTCGTAAGCGCGTTGTCTTCGGACAGGGCTTTGAGCAGTGCGTGGGAAGGCGCGTCGTGATTGGCGATCAGTTTGTCGATCGCTGCGGATTTCGCGTCGAAGTCGTCGGCGGCGAGTGGCGCGATGTCCGCCGGAGTCAGCGCGAACGCAACCAGCGGCGCAATGGTGATGAGCGCGATACCGAGCGTACCGATACTGCGCCGTGCGAGCCTCAGAATGGAAAACGCCATGATGCCCTTTGAAGATTAACCAGCAGGGCGGCGCGGCATCGAACCCGCCGAGGATGCCGCGCTGTCGAGTCGGTAAAGATAAGGGGGCGCCGTCCAGTAGGCCTATACATCAGGCACAACTGGCTTTGAGCGGGCGAGCGCTGCACGCCCTTCGTTACATCAGGCAACCCGCGAACGGCGCAGGAACGCGGGGATCGAGCTGACCACATCCGGCTTGCCCTGGTTGCCGGCGATAAACGGGCTCCACGGTTGCGCACGGATTGCCGTCTTGGTGCGCCACACCACGTTGAACTGGCCGTCGGCACGCACTTCGCCGATCATCACAGGCTTGTGCAGATGGTGATTGCCATCCATCGTCAGCACAAAGCCCGACGGTGCGTTGAAGGTCTGGCCGATCATCGCCACGCGGACCTTGTCCACATCCGTGCTCTTGGCTTTTTCGGCCGCCTGCTTCCACATATGGATGCCCACGAAGGTGGCTTCCATCGGATCGTTCGTCACGCGCTTGTCGCCGCCGGGCAGGTTGTTGTCCTTCACCCACTTGGCAAACATTGCCTTGAACTTGGTGTTTTCCGGATCGCGCAGCGACATGAAGTAATTCCACGCCGCCAGGTTGCCGACCAGCGGCTTGGT
>Ga0208322_1000030_pt1 | contig 19733 bp, 25 predicted proteins | sample June2015DPH_8_10_2_FD_184697 | JGI IMG/M metagenome (GOLD analysis project Ga0208322, IMG submission 184697) | Peatland microbial communities from SPRUCE experiment site at the Marcell Experimental Forest, Minnesota, USA - June2015DPH_8_10... | ecosystem: Environmental > Terrestrial > Soil >...
CCGTTTCCAGGAATGACGAATACGCGGATTCGGCAGCAGCATAAGAAGCCTCGCCACTCATGAACGATTCACTAATACCCATGGCCCGCAACTTGTAGGGTACCAGAACGTCAGCCATATCCGTCCATTTCCAGAAGTCACCACCCGGACGGATATCTTGTGCGGCTACTGAATTACGTGTCGAAATCCAGCCGCCCAAGGGATCGAACTCGGCTTGCTGGAATTCACGCACTAACGCATTCAGTTCCTCACCGGTAGGTACCCAATTCTCATCACCCGCTGTCAGGTGAGTCATTGCTCGTTGACGGCGTTGGGCTTCGACCAGTGTGCCACGGAAGAGCGTTTTTTCGATCAAATACATCGGGAGGATACGATGTAGGAACGAGGTGTACGCACGGTCGGTAGTCGAACGACGGGGGACAAACATCGTAGTCACCGGATCGAGCGTGAACGCACCGGATTTCAGCATGTCAATAAATTGACGGGGCATCGAATCCAGGTAACGTCGTGCGTACTCCGAAGTGTCGTGCATGAACTGTTGCGTTGCCGCACCAACACGCACATTGATTGTCGGATCAATGCCAAAGAAAGGCGACGGAATAACAGCGCACGAAAGTGCATCGTGAATCAGCGTGTCCATGAACTGCTTGGATCGCGGATCGAATACCAACGAACCACAGAAGAACCCATCTGTCAGGTGTGCCGTACTGATGAAAGGCATCATCTGTCGCAGATTCAAGCGGTCCAGTGCATCCTGATACGGCTGTAATTCTTTTTCTTCCAGGCCCCGCAATTCCCAATCCGAAAACGGGAAGTGTGATAGAATGTCTACGGCGGAACCTGCGGTATTATCGTGCAGATAAATATCCCGGTAGAACAAAGCCAGGGTCGAAGTATCGATCAGGTTCGGATCTGCCGGGATAATGCCAGTAAAGTAGTACTGATAGTTTGACTGCCAAAAACCATTAACAGACGAGCTATTGGATGCGCTCTGACTACCCATCATGCTCATGTTGGCCGTTACCTGTGTAGGTGACTGGCGCGCTGGTGCTCTGGCAATTAGTTGACTGCCGGGATTAGAGGGGGCGATATTGATCGAGCCCCCGCTAACTCCCAAAATTCTATTACGTGCGTACATGTTCTATTATTCCTTTATTACCGAAGCGCTCAGTTCTACGTACAGAGTCGTGGGGATTTCTTCAGTAAACAATGTTGTGTTGGCGTAGTCCAAAGCTGCACGTTCTAGTTCACCCATAAGCGCATCTCGTTGACGTATGCCGTGTTCCGTCATCTCATCGGGCATATCACAAATAAAATCCGTATCAGCAGCATCACACGCGGCCTCAAGATCACCTGTAAATTTACTTCTCCACACATGGACTCGAATTTTCATGTTCTTGACCTACGTTTGTAGCGGTTGAAGTCAGCGTTTCGGAATGCTAAACGAATCACCAGGTTCAGGCGGGTATCTAGATCTAGCTCTGAACGTGCCGCAACCTGCTTGATCCAGGATTTTCCGTATTTGTCTACAACGATAATTCCTACGCCCTTGGGAATAAGATCGAACACTTTTGCATACGTTTCCTCAGAAACTGCGAAGAACAGGCGATTGCAAAAGTCTACGTAATTCCACCATTTCTTATCGTGCTTGAAGTCCGCGTAGCTGCTTTTGACCTCAACAATCACTACTTCACCCTTCATGTTTACGGCCAGCAGATCAGCCCTAAGGCGTCCCCATTTACAAACGCCTACTTCGGCGTTGACCGCATAACATTTCTTGGTGAAGTAGCTAGTCACGCTTTTCTTGATCTCATTGGCGTCCATTGTCAGTGACCCTTATTAGATCTATGGATTAGGGTTCGTCCCCATTCTTCTGTGTGATGACGGGCAAGGAACGTGCCTAATTCGGAGACAAATGACGCGACTCCAAGGATACCAATGAATAGGGCGAACAGGTTGTACATGAGCAGTCTCTACTAGCGTTGAAGGAATTGTACGGTTTCATCACGAATCTTCAAATACTGCGTCTGCATCAATGCTGCCAATCGATTACGGCTGTCTAGCTGACTTTGCCTGAATTGTTTGTACACGTCCGGGCTCATCAGATCTTTCACCTCATTAGCAACTGATGCGTATTCCTGCATGATCGCCATACCGATATCTAGAAACGCAGGCCTTAGCACGTTGTCAACCAACGTTATACCCATAGCCCCACGGTCTTTCGTAGCCTGCAAATCGATCATGAGTTCACGAATCGACTGCACCAGGCCGTTAAACGAATGCACACCGTATCGACCCTTGGACTCACGGATACCGCTTTCTACCTCTGCAATCAAGTCAACCGAAGTCTGGATCAAACGCTTGTTCAACAGTGTTAATGCTGAGTCCGAATCACCTGTTTCTAACAGTTGCTGTAACGATTCGGCGTCATCTCCCAGGATCGAAGTCAGGTTATCCGCAAGCTTCAGCTTTGAAATACGCTTAGCCTTAGGCAGGGCATCGTCAATTCTAAGTTCGGGAGCTACTACGAGTTTGGTACCCGGTTTCTTTTTCTTTTTTGCCGGTAGGGGTTTGATCTCAACTACTTTCGTAGCTACCTTAGTATCTGGTAGTTCTACTTTCTTTTTCTTCTTTGGCTTATCATTAGAAGGCGTAAGGTCGAAACTCATATCAACCTCAGGTGCCTTTTTAACCTTCGTGGTCACCATATTAGGCTCCTACGTTGTACCATCTGGCATCGGGATCGCAATACGATGCTCTTCACAGATCAGGACCGGAAACCCGTTCGCGTGCGAACGTTCCATAGGCTTGCGGCATTCGGGGCATAGGCCAGCGCCTGCTACTTCAGCGCTCATGTCGATACGTGCCTTAGTCTGCGTCTTTGCTTGGACTTTTGCTTTGGCTTCAGTACGGGTAACGGTTGCCGTCTGAAATGCTTTCGGTATTACTGCTGCGGTTTTGCTCATGATAATTCCTTTTCGATGAATACCATATCGTGTCTAGGCTTCATTCCATCTGGTAGTGCTACGTACTGAAAATGCAGGGCGCTCCTAGGTGTGATAGCCGCAAATCCTGCTATTGAGTTAGCAGTCAAATCGGCTACTGCCCGGTGAGCCGCACGCTTTGACCTGTATGTTTTCGGAACATCACACCACGCGGAACTACTACCATCTGAATGAATTAGCCTATTCCAGACATACCATTTCATTATCGTTTCCTGTTGATTAGTCGAATCAGTGACGAGTTCTCTGCGGAATGCATGATCTTCACCGGGTCGTAGTCAAACGTGGTGCGTAACCCCTTTTCCAATGCAAAAACGCCCATGAAACAGGCGTCTAGCTGGTGGGGTGTTGTTCTCGATTCCTTGTACAGATCCTCTAGGGTCACGCGCTCGAAGCGTCGGTGAAATTCGTTCTTCCAGGTCGCGGCTGTGATTAGCTTGATCGGAATATGGGGCCACCGCCCACTAATGATCCCAATCATAATGCTAACGATTTCAATTAACGGACCTAAAAGACCCCGTGTCTGAAAACGTTCGATGATAATTCCGTTCGGCTGGTAGACTTCAATCCACTTTGCGATTTCCTGAATGAAGATATCGCGCTGTGGACCGAAGGCCGTCAGGTCAAAAACCGGATTAGTCACAATCGAATTAGCCATGATCTTTATCAGACCTTTGGTATTCACCGCTGCGACCGAAATCCCCATATTGCGGGATCCCGGATCTAGCGCTAACACGCGCTTCGTGGCCTTTGACAGCCCAGACGTTTTAGGTAGGGTATATTCTGCGTTAGGTTTTCGGATTTTTCTTTTAGCCATTGCGACCTCAAACTTAATACCCTAAAATTGACGCTCAGCGACGTGTACCGTACCGGCTGAATCCCCCGCCCGAACGACCGGCAAACGCAGGCATTGGCATAGATGATGCACCGCCGTAGTTGAATTTCCGGGCTTCCTGTAGACGTTCCATCACTTTTGGATGGTGGATGGTAGTGACCAGCAACGCAACGGCCCGAAAAATATCATCGGTGTAACCTTCACCCTTTTCAGGGCACCGGGTTTCCCCCGTATCCCGAATCGTCACCGCCTGAAGGAACAGGTGCTCAACCGGTTTGCCAATCATTTCTGTTCTGTAGTCCTGAATCTGACCATCAAGAATACGCTTTTTCACTTCTTCTTTAATGGTGGGGAACAGGACGTTGCCGGATTGGATCATCGTCCTCACGTTGTTGAAGTCCGCACGCTTCGGACTGTACTGTTTGGGCAGACACCGGGGCTTACCTGTTGGATTGTTTTTCATGTCGGCCCGGATACGGTACAAGATGTCGATACCTTGCCACTGGTCAGCAGCCAATCCTACAGAGTTCAGAGCAAAACCCAAAGGCAATATAACATTTCCGTACAACAAATTAAAGTTGACGCGTCGTCCCTCAGTCGGCATACATTCTAGAATGGTAGAGACTACAGTCTTACCCGTATCGAAATTGTAATGACCCCCAACTATCGTGAACGAATTGTTTGTGTGTCCTGCATCAATGGCCATGACAGATGGCCAAGAGAATGTACGTAACTTTTCGATCTTGCCGTACACTTCACCAGGTTGATCGTACTGGTAAACAAAGTTATGGGTGTTGACACCGTTGACGAACACGCCGTTGGATACTGCATCAACGGGCATAAAGCGTGAGTGCACTGCCGGGGGATTTGCGCCCCAGTCACGTTCTGCTTTTTCGTAATTCGAAGCGTACGCGCTCGCAATGATAGGGGTCGAACGGTCGTAGAATGGGTTCAGTTCCCAGGTCGGGAGATTGATACCCAAAATCGTGTTCTGCCCGTCAGCGGTCTTGGATTCGCGATACAAGCGCATCATCTTATCGCGTTGCGAATAAGGCGACGACACGTTGAACAGAATCGGAGGCGGTACGCTGTTGTACCCTTCCTTCATCAGGTTGTAGGCCGCAACCGATACGGTACCCAGGCTGTTGAATAGCGATTTGTGGGCTTCGTCGGCATTCGCACGTTCGGAAGTCTCGTCCTCTTCCTCATCGCCCTTAGGGAGCGGAAACAGGCCCAATTCGTCTAGTGCCGCGAAATAGCGCGTGTCACCCCGTAGCGTTGACGACTTCGGACCTGATGGGTAGATTCGAAGGTTCCGATGATGGAACGTCAGGTACAGGGTTGAATTCTTGTACAGTTCACGACCGTATTTCTCTCCGTACGTATCCATTATATCGAAGTAGTTCTGAAACCATTCAGACTCTTCGATAATCTTTTTGTACGGGGTCCAGAGCACGCCAGAGGCTTTCGCGTGGGTAAGGGACACGAAGGTACCGGTTAGCTCGGTCGAAGCCTGCATGGAAGCTGTGAGGGACGACAGATCGGGGAACTTCAGGATCATGTGCGTCAAGTACGAAGAATACAAGGCAGTCGAACTGGATTTAGAACCCCGCTGACCAATCACACCCGCGTACTGAATGTAGTTTTTGAGACCGTGATTCTGAATCAGATCCCACTTGGTGCGTTTGCACTTAGGGCACTTGCCTCGCACCAGAAACGTCATGTGCTCAGGCATGTCCTTCGATTTATAGTCTCTTGGGACATTTTCTATATTGAGCCATTCAGGCTTCGTACAGCAAGGGCATACCTCACCGAAAAGCATAGACCCGATCCACAACTGACGGGACCAAGGGGGACGGGCCTTCTTACCCAAGAGATTGAAACAGTAATCGTAGAAGTTCTTTGCCTGCTTCAGGTCGCGCGTGTCGATCTTCAGGTCGTGCAGCGTCCCGGTTTCCTCGTCCTCGGCCTCCATCATGTAGCGCGCGATGTCGAAGTCATCTACCTGTATAAGATTTTCGTCGGCATCGCGGTCGAATCCACCACCTTGTAGAATATATTCGGTATCCTTAACTTCTAGAACCTTCTTACCCGTTTTCTTTTCTTTCGCAATTCTTCGACGTTGAATTGTTTCTTGCTGCTCAGTAGACAGCAGGGCGGGAAAAAACTGGTCGGCTTTGAACTTCATGAGCCGTGAAGTAGCATCATTCACGGCATCGAAATTAGTCTTCTTCATCCTTAACCTGCTTTTTATCAGGTGCCTGCTTAGGCTTCGGCCTACGCTGATCGTCTAGCATGTGCGGATGGAATATCATCATCTCTTTCTTCGGGGTGATGGATTCTACAAGATCCGGAACAGCAGTAGCAGGCAATTCCATATACTCGGCAACGAAGCGCGCCATCTTGATTAAGCGCGCTTGTGCCACCATACGTTCAAATTGCGCGAACGGCTGCGGATCGATTGCGGTGTTCAACGTGCGCTGAATAACGTCTAGAGCTTGTGCGGTGCCCGCCTGTACGGCTAGCGTCTTGGGTGCGACCTGAGACACAAAGTATTCGCGTACGGCTTCAATGTTTGGCTGTAGAGCGGGTGGCAGTTCCTGACTGTAGGTAGCTACACGTGCGTCTACTTCAGCGTTTACAGCCTCCAGAACCCTAGGCTCACTGATAGGTCTCGCTGCCGCTACCTCATCTGCAATCGATATCGTAGGGGTATAGAAAAACCGCGAACGGCGATTACTCTCTGTTAGCGGCTTAGGCTGTACCTTTTTCTTCTTTTTCTTGATCAGTTTTTTAGGCTGCTCTCTGACCGGCGTAGAATATGCTAGTGTGGTTAATGCAGACAGCAAATCATCTGCTGCCTCTTCTTCTTTCTGCGTGGACAGAATCAGATGATTTACGGCCATAGTTACCTTCTAGTATTGGTTGCGTACTACTTATTAATCTTCAGACTCTTCTGCGACCTTACCGGCGTTGCGCTTCTTTACATACAGTTCTTCACCCTTGCCGCTCGCGACCTGTTTGAAACAGTACGGGCGCAGATCGAAGGCTTTAGCAAAACCCAATTCTTTACAGATCTGTACTTTCTGTTCTTTCGTACCCAGCACCCAGGTTTTCAACTGCATCCAGTTCGCAGGCTTTTTAGCCTCACCCATACCATCGATATTGAGCTTGAGCTTTCGACGCTCGTTACCCAGCATCTGGCCGGTTTCACGCAGATACACCATCGTATCGAAGAACGGATCAAAACCGCATCCATTGCCTTCCGCATCTTCAGCCCATATCCGGAACCACCCTTTACGGCCAGGCGTCCACAGCTTGTTTTTGACAGTCTTAGACAGGATATATCGGTAGGTATCTCGCCCGCTTCCGGTCACCGACTTTTCGATCTCCATGCCTTCATCCTTATCGAACACGGCATTGAACGGCATTCCCGAACCGCGCTTCGTGTTCCAGATACGAACGTCGGAGTAGAAACGCAATTTCTTACCGCCTGACTCTTGCTGCTTTGGGCCATACATAGCCATCGGAATATCCGATAACTGATTCATGCCCACGAGCGCAATCATTTTCTTCGACATGCGGCCCTTGATGCGGGGCAGATGCTTGGCAAAGAATCGAGCGTGCACGCCCAACGAATTGTCAGCGTCTTCCTTGTCGTTCGATTCCGGGTTCATAGCTGGCCAGGAGTCTACGAGCACTAGCCCTTGAAGATTGCCATCAGGTGCAGGAATCCACAGGCCTTTGCCGTACTTCTTGGCCATCTTCGGATCATGCGCATCACCCAGCATAGCCTTGTTCTGCTTCGTGTCCTCGTACACCAGCCACCAGGCATTGGCTACGAACTTCTTGTCTGGGTACTGGCGTTCGATTTCAGCCAACCAGTCAAAGAATCGCTCACCAATGGTTTCCGGATAGTACTGAACGATAGGTTCAACAACCCACTTGCCTGTTTCTTTATCCTTCTTGCCGAACACATCACGAATCGAAACCTTGGCCCCCATGTTCTTGAGAATCGAGCGCAGATACGGCTTCGAGTTTTTGGTTGAACCCTCGTAATCCCAGAATGCAATCAGGGGCACACCTACATTAATAGCCTGCACCATTTCTGACAGGGCTAAGGTTGTCTTGGCCGTTTGCTCATCGCCCGCATGCGTGTACATGGCAGGACGAATGCCACCACCGTACATTATATCAAGCATCAGGAAGCCCGTGCTCATAGGCGTCAGGTCTTCCATCGGGTCCGCGTCTACGCCTTGTTGGCGGCTAACGTCATCCACAGTCTTACGATAAAATGCGCGTACATCAAACTTTGCTGCGGCTTTGCCGGTGCCGGTAGCCTTCTCGATATCCGCTAGAATATCAACGGCTTCTTGTACCTGCTTCTTGGCCGTTGGCTTCTTTGTCGGAACTTTCTTTGCTGCTGCTGCGGATGCTGAGGTTTTAGCTGTTGCTGCTGGCTTCTTTGTTGCCATTCAGTGCACCTAGTAGGGAAGGGTAGAAAATAGATAAAGCCCGACAGAACCAGTGTTCGTGTCGGGCTCCGCACAGCAGGATCAGATATTATTTACGCTTGGTCTTGGACTTAGAAACAGTCTTGGCCGGAACCTTGGCTTTTGACTTCGACTTTGCGGGCGGCTCATCTTCTTCGTCGTCATCGTCAAGGTCATCATCATCGTCTAGATCTTCGTCCTCGTCATCTTCAACCTGCTTCGCTTTCGCTTTCGACTTGGACTTTGCGGCAGTGGGCTTGGCCTTTGACTTAGACTTTGCAGGCGGTTCGTCATCCTCGTCCTCGTCATCATCCGAATCCAGATCCTCGTCGTCTTCGTCGTCTTCGACTACCTTGGACTTGGACTTTCCCTTGGTGACAGGCTTCTTTTTGGATTTTGCAGGCGGCTCGTCATCCTCGTCCTCGTCATCATCCTCGTCATCATCCTCAGCATCCTCCGAATCTTCGTCGTCTGAATCTTCGTCGTCCTCGTCATCATCCGAATCCAGATCCTCGTCTTCGTCGTCTTCGTCGTCTTCGACTACCTTGGACTTTCCTTTGGTCTTGCTCTTGGACTTCGACGGCTTTTCGTCTTCATCATCCTCGTCATCATCCGAGTCTAGGTCATCGTCCCCATCCTCGTCTTCATCATCCTCGTCTTCATCATCCTCGTCGTCATCCCGCGACGAACGTTTCGCAGGCTTTGCCTTGGATTTCGATTTCGATTTTGCAGGCGGCTCGTCGTCGTCATCTTCGTCGTCCGAATCCAGATCCTCGTCGTCTTCGTCGTCTTCGTCTTCATCGCGTGACGAGCGCTTTGCGGGCTTTGTCTTCGACTTCGATTTGGACTTGGATTTCGACGGCTTGTCGTCTTCGTCTTCTTCGTCATCAATCTCGTCGTCAACGGCGCGCTTGCTTTTCTTGATCTTGTAGCCGGTACGCTTGGCCCAGGATTCGAAATCGCGCTTCACTTCTTCCTCATCGATTTCCGTTGTCAGATTCGACGTATCCCAACGCAGGAACGCCAGTTCTTCTTCGGTGAGCGGTGTACGTGCGTCACCCGGAACTACCTGATACTGATCGGCAGGAGCCTTGGACGGATCGAACAGAATACGCACGTCACGGCCAAACTTCTCATCGGCAACGGAGTACGTCTTGGACGAACCGGTTTTCTTCGAAGTCACGACGTTCAGGCCCTTGAGTTCCTGAATCTTCGTGATCACACCAGCGGGCAGCGCGACTGCGACCCAGGGTGTCCAGGTTTCCGAATCCTTGTCCTTGAAACCCGATTTGCGTTCTTGTGCAGTGGGCTTTGCTCGCGTGCTCGGCTTTTGCTTCTGAAGGCTGCGGACCAGGAAGTTGCAGTAGAACTTGCGACCGACCTGAACCGTTTGCTTCTCGCGCTCTACATCCTTTTCAGCCTGGTAGATTTCGTACCAAGGGTCATACTTGGTAGAATCGAACTGCTGCGTTTCCGGATCGTAGCTCGGCATGTTGACCGGGAACTTGATGGTCTTGCCTTCCTTGTTCTTCGACTGAACCCAGCCGGTTGCATACGAATGAACTGCACCGTACAGACGGCCCGTCACCCACTTCTTTTCGGGAAACTTGAAAAGATTGATGATGTCAGTAACTTTGACTTTATCACTACGACTCGTAGCCCGCACGCTGTCAAAGTCGGATCCCTTCTGTGCCATAAATTATACCTCTGTTGAAAAATTGGTGTTGACTGTTACTTGCTATCCCTATTTACTAGGGCTCTGCAATTTGGGTAGTTTGTTGAGGTGTGTGACCGCGCTCGTCAGATCCCGGACGATCTTGGCTAGCATCGTCTTCTGTTCGTCACCCTCTAGCTGCATCGCTGCATTCAGGGCCACGACAGTTGCCTGAAGTATTGCCTGTTGCTGCACGGATCTCTCAGCGTTGCGTACGTCAATCTGCTGGCCTATAAGGGCCGACAGCGCATGCATCTGTGCCGTGTCCAGGGTTTCGGCTACGAGGCGGCTAGCCGTTGCCTCGGCCTGCCGGGTGCGCAGCGCGTAGTCAGAGAGCAGGGATTTGGTTGCGGCTAGCGATAGCTCTAACGAGGCTTCCTTGCTTGCGTTTCGACTTTGATAGCTCATGCGTGAGCCTCCTCTAGTGCAAACAGTTCAAGTACCTCACGCTGATTCTTGGTCACGAATTCAGGTATATGCAGAGTTGCCCGTATGTAGCCGTGAACGTCCATTGACTTAGCAGTGAACGCCACATGCTCTTCGAGTTCACCCTTTGTATCCGGCATCGCAAACCCTAGAAGGTCAGATGCAGAATCACCTAGCTCATCAACTAACGCTTCATATGACTGGTCTGTTTGACCCTTCGACAGATTGGCCACCTCTGAACGCCCGCTTTTGAACCAGTTGGTAATGAACGTCGTAAGCACGCCCTGACGCGCATCGCAGCGATCAATTGCACGCGAAACCACAACCAGGTAAATCTGAACCACATCATCCAGATCGGTATAATGATTAAAATCCTTGTAGGTTGACCGCGCCTGCATCAGTGCCAATCGCGTATATTTTTCGATAATCATTTCCTTGAACGCACGTGCGCGCTCGTACCAGAAACGTACCTGCTGGATAGCAGAATACAAGGTACCGCGCGGACGCAAACCGATTGAGCGTTCAATCTGATAGATTTCTGAATTCCGCACAATAGGATCTACGTTCTCAAACGTCGAATGCAGACGTTCATATCTGTCCATGCGTCTAAGGAACAGGACCAGGAACCCAAAGAGCAGGCCCCGATTTATGTGCATGGCCTTCGCATGCTCATGCGCTTTCTTCGGGTCCTGAACCGTGATCATGTTGAACAGGTGAACCGGTAACTTGGTTCGGTCATCGCTCGTAAACTTGGTGCTCGCTTTCAACGATTGGTGAGCAACGACTTTCGCCATGTAGTTGTTGAACAGCGCGGGGCATTCAGCATGAATGGGTTCCAGCGCTCGCCACAGAAACATATCCAAGGTCTGCAAATACTCCAGACTCGTCAGGTTCTTACTAATTGTCTCCGTTATGTCTTTGAGTTTGCTAAATGCAGCACTATGAGAATATGACTTTGCCATGATTACTTCTTTGTCCGCATCATCGCGGGGCCGCGCGACGGTTGCGGTTGAGTTTTGGGTTTAGCCCTCATTGCCGGTGGATTGGCAGCAGCAGGTTTTGTTGCTTGCTTCGGTTGAGCCTTCATTGCTGGCGGATTGCGCATAGATTGGGGTACCGTTGATTGCTTCCTACCGGGTTTCGTTGACCGCTGAACATTGGTCGGAGCCCTTACCTTAGTAGGCTTCATGACCGCTGGCGGTGTCGGAGCCTTCAACCCAGGTTTTGGTGTCGGAGCAGCTTTAGGCGGTGCTTTCATTGCCGGTGGATTACGCATCGATGGCGGGAGCGTCGATTGCTTCTTACCAGGCTTCGTTGACCGCTGCACGTTCTTCGGTACCTTGATCGTAGGCACTACCTTCACAGGTTCAATCGGCTTTCTTTGCGAAGGGGGAATCTGGATCTCAGGCGGGCTAATAGGCGTAACGCGCACACCCTTAGGCTTCGGTAATTCGTCTTTGATCTTGTTGTAAAGCGCTACTAGATGCTTGCACTCAGCGGCCTTCATTGACGGATTCCGGATCACCGGAAGCTCACCATTCGAATACTCGATCTCTGCCGCCTGCTTGTGATTCAAGGCTACTTCCCAACGGTACTTAAAGTCGGGACAACTACAACTAACAACTACGTGCAAACGGGTGTCCAGGAACACGATTACCGTCACGTAGCGATTACGTACTTTGTTGAGCACGAACTTGCGTTTGTAGTTATCCCATATCTTTGTAGAATAAGACGCTGCTGCGACGTAGCCGCGTCCTAAACTATCCCATCCCTTCTTGACCTGAATAATTCTTACGTACTTTGCTGACTGGTGTCGGCGTTCGTTTACGCGCCTGACAATTTGCGGTAGGGTTAACATGTGACCTCCTAATGCTGCTGCTGTTGCCTATAGATCATCAAATTGAACCCCAGACCACATATTGATTCAGATTCCTAACCAAGGAAAGAACGCAAACCCAATCATGTAGAAAACGATCAAAAACGAAGAGTAGGCGCTGATCATAGGCTAAGCCTCGTAAAGGAACGTAGTACCGCCGATCAGCTTGCGATTAGCGGACGTTGACTGAACAAACACCGTGTATCTGTGCGTGTCAAAGCCTGCATCTTTAGGGTTCAGGTTGATCGAAGCACCGTGAGGCAGGCCCAAGACCTCGCGTGCTGCTGTACCTTCAAACATATCACCGGTATCGCGATCAAGAATCAGAACCTCCTTTGAGGCTTGAATCGTTTCCCGCTTCGTGAACTCGTAGAAGCCACGACCGATCTTGAAGATTAGGCCGTTGGCTTGCACCAGTTCTTTAATCGGCTGATCGGTGCTCACGTGAATACGCTGGAATCGTGCGGGGTCTGTTGCACGTGCGTCTACGGACGCGAACGTTCCGGTCGAAGGATCACGCTTCATCACCTTGTCGAAGATAGCAGACAACGAACGAGTCATCCGCTTTTCGGCTACAACTTCGGCCTCGTACGTCTGGACCGCTTCAGGGCTCACCTGACCGTAGGTGAGAGCAACCAGCATATCAGTTGCTTCACTGAATTGTGAAAGCCTAAGGTGTGCGCCACCGGTCGTATCTGCAATCGCTTGGTAGAACGACTCAGCATGGCGGTTGTTCAGCGCCTGCACACCGTGGATCACGACCCCTAGGTTAAGCAGTTCCTTAACCTCTGCTTTCCAGTCGATACGTCCTGGGTTATGTGCCGTAAGGTGCGGTACCTCGTCACCGATCATGATCAACAGCCGCTTTGAGTCAGGCGTCCACTGCATCATAGTCCGTGCTTCCTGAAGCACCAACTCGTAGCACTCTGGTGCATCACCCCCACCTGTTGCTTCTACGTTTTTAACGAAGTACGAAACCGCGTTCGGGTCGTTGGTCAACTGTAGGTGCTTGGTCACGTACCGGGTGCGCGCATCGCAGTAATCACCATGGGCAATGATACCTATACGCAGATTAGGAACTTCCTTGAATAGCCTGTTTGCTGTCTCGTCTACCTTGCGGCGTACTTCAGCCAGGCACGGGTACATCGAACCCGTAGTATCGAAACTGAGTACGATGTCAATCGGTTGTGTCATTTTGAATTCTCCGTCATACAGGGATGAGGGTTCTTAAGCATGTAGAGCTTGAAGCGCTGGACTACGGCATTCCGGTACTCGTCACCTACGTCAGCATCTACAAGAGCGGACTTTACTTGTGCTATGGTCTGGAAATCGTACCATCCGGCTTCACGTGCGGCCTCTATAAATGATGCCCATTCGATCACGACATTACGGATCAAGCACATTCCAATCGTCATATACAAAGGGATACCCTTTTCATCCTTTGTCCTGAATACTTCTCGTCCGGGCATCATTTTCATAGTCAGGCCCCGAACGCTGAACGGAAGTTTTCAATAGAGCCAGCGGATTCCAAAAGCGCACGGTGTTGCAGCCAACCGCCGTCAAAGTTGCGTGATGCGCGATTCTGCGACGTGCAGTGCGCTTGGTGCTCTAACGGAGACGCATGCAAGGGCTTCGACTCAACCAGGCGTCGATATAGGCCGTCATCCTGTTCCAGGGTCGGGTTCTGCTTGTCGTGTGTCAGATAGCTAACACGTGCGCAGCGCGCGGCTGACATTGCCAACAGGTCGGGTACAATATGTGATTGGCGTTCTTGCATGCTCACAAACGGCAAATGCCAGGTACGTGCGTCTTCAAGCTTACCCTCGTGCACGCTACGAACCGGAACTTCGGCAACGAGTTTCAGCATCGTGTACGCCAGGTCCTGGATCTCAGGCTGTGCATCAACGTGCGCACGCAGCGAATACCAGTTATCCCATTCAGTAGCGGTGATAATAACTACGATGTTTGTAAAGTTTTCACAAATTCTGTTAACAAGCTGCTTGTGGTACCCAGCATCGTAAAACGCCTCAGCCCAGTTCGCGGCGTCTACTGCTGCATGATTCCAAGCATCTTCGCGTGTAAGCAATTCACCGGTACGCGGATGCACGATCATTGCATTACACTCTTCATATGCCTGCATGCCAGCTTGATTAGCTCCCCAGTGAACAGGACCCGCAGGAGCTGTTCTAACTTGCTCTAGAAGCTTTGGTGTAGGGGTTGCGCGGCTTGAGCTAGCGTTACGACTAGGCTTCCGGTGAGTGAGAACTTCCGGGTGGATGGCACGCCAGTAACGCAAAGCAAACGTGATCAGTTTCTGGCCCGTGTGCTGGCTCAGGGAGGCTTCGATGATTTTGACTTCGCAGCCTTTGCCGGTGAGGGTCGGGAATTCCATTGTTAATCCTGGGAAAGGGTTGATGTTGATATATCTTATTTACTAGCGAACAGATTGCGTTTGGGCTCTTGTTCGGTTTCAGCCTCAGACTTGATTTTTGCGTCCTTGATTCGCGCTCTGCTAATCTCTACATATTCAGGAGTCATGTCAATGCCCGCGAACTTGAAGCCTTCGAGCATTGCAGCTTTCCCTGTTGAACCTGAGCCCATGAATGGGTCGAGTACAATTCCGTTGGGGGGAGTAACCAAGCGTACTAGATACCGCATCAATTCTGCGGGTTTGACCGTTGGGTGAATATTGCGACGTTTGGTGTCGCGAAGATTTCCGCTACCCGTTTTGATCGCGTAATTATCGTCCTCCATCATCCCGCACTTCTTTTCCTCGAAAGACTCCAAGCCCTCATCGCGATCTTTCTTTGACGCCTTAGCACAATAGAAGAAGCGTGCGGCTGATCCACCATTATCGACATGATTAATGCTTGATAGCCGCCGGGTCATACCCAACTTTATTGAAGTGCCTTTCCCTTTTGGTAGGCTAGATTCGGTACCGCGAACGGGGGCCTTTGCACCCCTAGAATCAGGAAATGCGGCTATTACTTCATCAGAACCGTCATGAATAATATTAGCAGGCCACCTTCCCAACAATTCGGAACGTGCGGTGCTTTCCTTGCTTCGTTCCGCTGCCACTGTTGCAGCGTCTGCGTCTTTCATCCAAGGACGCTGCCAGCCTTCATGCTTCCCCGTTCGATCTACGGTAGCGCTGTTGTTACCACCGCCTAACTTATCCCCATTACTAGGTACACGACAGGCATCAACATTCAGTGCCCCTGTACGGTTGGCAATCACGTTATTGGCTACCGTACCTTTGAACGGCTTGCGGGCCACACAGATAGGCTCGTGCGCCGGTTTAAGTGCGCTACCAAGGCCGCGTAAATCGTCGGGAATCAGAAACTTGCCGTCACTGTCACGGACTATATCCAGTTCGATACCGTTGATAACTACCTTGAACCGCTTAGCCATACATAACCTCCTCAGCTTCAGCAGTGAATCCCTCTTCACGATATGAATTGTGTACGTCTCTATGACAATCGGCGCAGAGCGTGACCAGATTTTCCAGTGAATTATCAAACGAGAACCGATAGGGTTCCCAATGATGTACGTGAAGATTTTCTGTAGCTGCGCAATGCTGACAGGCGAACCCGTCACGCTGGAGACATGAGGTGCGCTGCTGTCTCCACTCAGGCCCGTAGTATGATTCAGCGTGAATCCTATCTTTCAGCAAAGACTTCGATATCTTTTCTCTAACTTCTGGCGACCAATTACGCCCCTGATTCCAGTGAGTCAATTCACCTGTGGCGTACGCCAAAGTTCGCTGTTCAGATATAGCTTCTCGCTGTGAAGCAGGGATAGGAATGCCTTTATTCCAACCACCGAGTTTTGCAGTCTTGGTGCGTCGGGGTATTCCATAGCCAATCAGTAGCCTTCGAACAGATTCTTCCGATATGTGCAAGCGTTGAGCTACTACAGAAATAGACAACTCTTTCGTTACGTATAGTTTGTAAAGAAGTGCTCTGCTAAACTCTACCGGTACCTGCGCATCTCGACCTTGCCGGACAGGAATTCCGAAATTCTTCAGCTTATTCGAGATAGAAGTAGATGACGCATATCCAAATATTGCCGCAATCTCTACGGTAGTCTTGCGTCGATCCACATAAAGGTTTCGCAGTACATCCGCAGTCATTTCCATTCTATGTTCCCCTTTACACCTTGCTCCCGCAATTGACGTTCGACTTCAGGCGAAATATCATTTTTCCAAGGGTCACGACTTTTCGGAAACCCACTTCCATATAACCACATGATTTGGTCACGGATCTCAAACCCTGCGTCTTCGATAGCACACACCATACGATGATAGGTACGGCTACCACTGAAGGCCAGAAGGTGCCCACCAGGTTTCAGCACGCGTAATGCTTCTTTCCACAGATCGACGTTGTTAGCGATCCCTGATTTATCCCAACCCCTGCCCATGAATCCGAGTTCGTACGGCGGGTCGGTCACAATAGAATGCACCGAATTATCAGGCATTGACTTCAAGACGTGCTCGGACTTTCCTAGATATAGCTGATACCTGGAATTCTTATACTTTGGTTTGTGCTTGTGTTTGTTTTTCATTTAAACTAAGTCATTGTTAGACGCCGTAGGGCTTTACGAGCGATGGATCAACGATAATGAATTGCGGCCTGTTTGAAACCCCTGGATTATTGTTCACCCACTGACGCTCAGGCGGTAGGTACGTGTCTGCAAATATCAGGCGGTCGCCAATCGTGAGGATCAAGCCTAGTTCGTTTGCTGCCGGTCCCGCGATCTGTGCATGATCCTGAATCTCTTCAAAGTTTTCGGCCAGCAACTGATGGGTCAGCGAATCTACGATCACGTGTTTGATGTGAGGGGCACTGATAATGAGACTGAAGTCAGCAACGGTTGAGAACTCACAACGTCGGAAAAACATCGGAATATCTTTTGCGCGGTAGTGTTGTCTGTGGCTCATAATTTCTAGGTAGCGATCAAAGCTACATTTCCATACGTTACGTTCTTCGTATTCGACGGGGAACACGCCAAAAAAGATACGGGATTTCAGAATCAGATCACGTGTGTACCTAGGCATTGACGAAAAATCGTAGGTAGCATTTTGTGCGCGCTCGATCCATGCCTGAACGTCTTCGGTCTCGAAGTCAATGCCTATGAAGTTCGGAGGAAGAACCCTGGCGTGCGGATCAGGCTCGCGTTCCCGGAGGGTACCGGTTAGTTTCGTTGAGAGACCGATCAGAAACCCATTGCCGCGTAGGTCAACATCATAAACAGGCTTGGGTTTCTGAACGTAGAACGAAGGTTCATGTACGAGTTTCATTATTCGATCTTGGAGATAGTTACCAACGTATATTCACTCATGCGTTCCTGTGCGTCCCGCTCAAGCACTGCCATATCTCTGTCTAGAATTTGTTCCTGCACTTCCCTAAAACGCTGGGCACCAAGCTTTTCGATTAGGTCCTCCCGTAATCTGTGACCTGACCCATGCATTTCGTAGGCCATAGCGTACTGTACACAGGTACGAACCAAAGGGAGTTTGCACAGACTAAGGATCAATTCCCAGTTCAAGCCTATCTGTGCGTTGGATTTCCACTCTTCATCCGATTCCCAAATAGGTTGCAGATCGGGACCCGCGTACTTGATAACCGCGCGTTCAATGTACTCTGTGATATGCTTGTCTAGATCGTCCGTGGTCATTATCGTCTCCCGGTTCGCGCACGTGCCTGACGCTTGCTCTTATTCAGGGCCTTGCGCTTGGCCCTAACACGTGTGCGCGCAAGCTTGGCAATCATTTCTGCGGTGTACACTCTATATCCTGTAGCACCCGCAACAGCAGGCCACGTGATTTCCATACTCATTTGTGTTGAGCCTACAGGGAAAAATCCAGCATCATCCATTGCTACAAAATAGCGGGTGCATCCGCGTAGATCGGTCATCGCTTGTACCCCTTGAGCTTAGTCATCTGCTGTTGCTGGAAACGACGGTTGTCCTTTTTGAAGGCCAGGAATTCGAACTTCCTGATTTCCCGGCTCTCATCCTGGTAATCTTGGCAGGGCTCCCTTTCCTTAGCGTAGCGTTCACTACACAGGTCTATGGTTTCGAAGGATAGTTCGTCTACGACTTTACCCGTCGAATCAGTCAGGATCGCTACCGTGTGCTTTATCGTCTTCATTTGCGTCTCCCGGTGGGTTGGTCAGCATAAGCGTTATGGGTTCCTCACCTGTTCATGATGCTTGTAGATGGCGTCAGAAAGCGGTGACCGCAAGACTTCCGGAATCAGATCACAACTGCCTACGAAGTCAACTAACTGGTTCTTGACCGCAATCGCTGTCTCTCTTGGGTCACTACCATCGAATATCAAAGCGTTCGTGAATTCGAGCTTGGATTTGTATGGGCCAGCATGCATTATAAATCGACAATTTACCTTGCCCGCTTTTATCACATTACCGTACAGATGAATTGACGGATTACGATCCTTCTTGTACGCTATTTGCATGCTGTCAACGATTACGGTCAAGTCCATGATTAACCTTTCTCGTGATTGGAACGCGCGTAGGAAAGCGTCTTTTCTACCAAGGCAGTCACCGCCTTAGGTAGCGACTTTCCGACTAGATGGTAACTTACCGAATCCGCGAATAGCTCTTTCACGTTGCGAGTTGCATATTCTGATACAACAGGTTCCAAATCAGACTTGGATACTCCGTTGAGGGGCCAAAGGGCCTTGATATCGTCCTTGAACTCGGCATCAAACAACAGATCCAGTTCCTTGATCGAAATCTTGTGCTGCTGTTGGATCGCCTTGAGGATCCATTTGAAACTGATCGCGTCGTCCTCGTCAAGTTGGCCCTTGAAGTCGGACGGCAAATCCTGTTGATCCAATAGGCTGTTCAGAAGCTCTTGGCTCTTTTCTTTAGCAATGTCCTGGACCTTGATAGAAGTATTGTAGAGCCGTACCCACGCAGCATTAAGCTTCTTGCCGGTTGCGAACTCTGCATGTAAATGGTGTGCCCACTCGTGAGCAACCACATACAGATAGTCTACGGGTTCCATGCATTCGGGGCGCATCTGGAAACGGTGCGGATTATCTTCGGGCTTACGCGAGCGCTTGTACATGCCCGCGTACTTTTCTCCGGTGTGGGGCAGAATCTCCCACACGCACGATTCGGGCTGGATCGTGAATTCTAGACGCTGTTGCTTAAGGATTTTGTACATCTTGTCGAACGCCTTCATAACGCGTTCGCCTACCTCTGTTTCAGGCTTGTAGAACCAATGCAAGGCCCCAAAGTGCTCGTGAGTCTTGCGGCCCCTATAGATCATAGCCGTATCGCAACCGTACGATTTACCGGGGTGCGGCTCGTCACCGATCAGGACCGAAATGATATCCTTAGCCGGTACCTCAACCGTTGAG
>Ga0208322_1000031_pt1 | contig 19619 bp, 17 predicted proteins | sample June2015DPH_8_10_2_FD_184697 | JGI IMG/M metagenome (GOLD analysis project Ga0208322, IMG submission 184697) | Peatland microbial communities from SPRUCE experiment site at the Marcell Experimental Forest, Minnesota, USA - June2015DPH_8_10... | ecosystem: Environmental > Terrestrial > Soil >...
CGAACTCGCGCACGATTGCGAAATCATCAATCCGGATCACGTGATTGCGCATCTGTCGAAGGGCGGCAAGCTCGACGTGCAGATCAAGGTCGAAAAGGGCCGCGGTTATGTGCCGGGTAACGTGCGTCGTTACGGCGAAGAGTCGGCCAAGATCATTGGCCGTATCGTGCTGGACGCGTCGTTCTCGCCGGTTCGCCGCGTGAGCTACGCCGTCGAAAGCGCGCGTGTCGAGCAACGTACTGACCTCGACAAGCTCGTGATGAACATCGAAACCAACGGTGTGATTTCGCCGGAAGAAGCGATCCGTCAATCGGCGCGTATTCTGGTCGATCAGCTGTCGGTGTTCGCTGCTCTGGAAGGCACGGAAGCTACGGCTGAAGCGCCGTCGCGTGCGCCGCAGATCGATCCGATCCTGCTGCGTCCGGTGGATGACCTCGAACTCACGGTTCGTTCCGCGAACTGCCTGAAGGCCGAGAACATTTACTACATCGGCGACCTGATCCAGCGCACGGAAAACGAGTTGCTGAAGACGCCGAATCTGGGTCGCAAGTCGCTGAACGAAATCAAGGAAGTACTGGCGTCGCGTGGTTTGACGCTCGGCATGAAGCTCGAAAACTGGCCGCCGGCTGGGCTGGACAAGTAATAGAGCCAACAGCCGGGACGAAAGTCACCGCTGCACTACTGGCACGGACGCGGATTTTCCTTTAAAATCCGCGTCTTGCCTTTTTTCACTACCGGCCCGTGCACTCGCAGACCTTCGGGTTCGCCGAGCGCGATAGAAGAGCTGGACCAAAACTTTGAATCGAAGGAATTAACATGCGTCACCGTCATGGTCTGCGGAAACTGAACCGCACGAGCAGCCACCGTCTGGCAATGCTCCGTAACATGTCCAACTCGCTGATCGAGCACGAAGTCATCAAGACGACGCTGCCGAAGGCGAAGGAACTCCGTAAAGTCGTCGAGCCGCTGATCACGCTCGGCAAGAAGCCGTCGCTGGCAAATCGTCGTCTGGCGTTTAACCGCCTGCGCGATCGTGACTCGGTCTCGAAGCTGTTCGACGTGCTCGGTCCGCGCTTCGCAAACCGTCCGGGTGGCTATCTGCGCATCCTGAAGTTCGGTTTTCGCGTTGGCGACAATGCACCGATGGCACTGGTCGAATTGATGGACCGTCCGGAAGTCGAAGAAGTTGAAGTGCAAGAAGCTGAATAAGCTTCCTGCATCGGCGAAAAAGCCAGGCGAACGCCTGGCTTTTTTGTTTGTGGCGACGGGAATCCACGCGGCAGCTGGTGCGGCTCGACCATCAGCGGCTGATCAACTGCGGTGATACGATAGCGGCAACCCTGTTCTACCCTGCCGGAGCGGTCTGTGAGTTCGATTGTGACGTTGATCCTGACAACGGTGCCCGACTTGGACACGGCGCAGAAGCTCGCAGCACAGGTACTTGATGCGCGTCTTGCTGCGTGTGTCAGCCAGCAGGGCACCGTGCACTCGACCTATCACTGGCAAGGCAAGCTCGAGTCGGCCGACGAGATTCAAATGCTCTTCAAAACGAGCATCGCGCGGGCTCCCGAGCTCGAGCAGTTCATCCGGAAGCACCATCCGTACGACACGCCTGAAATCCTCTGCTGGCAAGCCACCGTATCCGCGGCCTACGGCCAGTGGGTCATTGCTGAAACTCAACGCCCTGTTCATGTTTAACGCTCTGCACCGATGGGCGCGCGACACGCTGCGCGCGGTCGTCCTGTTTGTTACCTGCCTGCTGGTCGTGCTGATGTCCGCGGGTGTGGCGCACGCCGACGATGATTTTCTCGATCCGGCGGTCGCCTTCAAGTTCAGCGGCACCGAGCAGCCCGGCGAAGTTGTCGTTCACTACAAGATTGCGGACGGCTACTATATGTATCGGGAGCGTTTCGCGTTCGCAACTCGCAACGGCACCGTGACGATCGGCGATCCACAGTTGCCGGCCGGCCACGTCAAGTTCGATCAAACGTTCGGGAAAAACGTCGAAACCTACCGCAAGGACTTGACGATCCGCATCCCGGTGAAACAGGCGGCGGGTCCTTTCGATCTGGCGGTGACCTCCCAGGGTTGCGCGGACGCGGGCATCTGCTATCCGCCAATGGAGCGTGTCTACCACGTGGACGGAGCCGCATTGCAGGCCGCCAGCGTGAATCCCGCTCCTGCGGCCGCCCCACAGGCGGCCCCGAACAGCGCGTCGGATCAGTCCTCCTGGTATGAACGTACGACCAGCGCCGACTATGCGCAGTCGCTCCTGCAAGGCGGCAGCTTCCTCGCGATTGTCGGTGTTTTCTTCGTTGTAGGCGCTGTACTAAGCCTGCTGCCGTGTTCGTATCCGATGATCCCGATCCTGTCGGCGATCATCATCGGTGAAGGTGCGCGCGTGACGCGGGGGCGGGGCCTCGCGCTGTCGCTCGCCTATGTGATCGGGATGGCGCTGGTCTATACGGTGCTCGGGATCGCAGCGGCACTGGTCGGACAAAGCTTCGGCGCGTGGCTACAGAATCCGTGGGTCCTGGGCGCGTTCGGTGTGCTGCTCAGCGTGTTCGCCGTGACGCTCATTGCCGGCTACGACATCGCGTTGCCGCAGCGCTGGCAGGATGGGGCGTCGCGCGCGTCGCAAGGGCGCTCCGGTGGCAAATTTGCGGCGGTGGCGGCGATGGGCGCGTTGTCGGCGCTGGTCGTCGGCGCGTGTATGACGGCGCCGCTATTCGCCGTGCTGGCGTTTATCGCGCACACCGGCAGTGCCGTGCTAGGCGGGGCCGCGCTGTTTTCGATGGGTATCGGCCTTGGCGTTCCGCTCTTGATCATCGGTCTGGGTGCCGGCACATTTCTGCCGCGCGCGGGTGCGTGGATGGATGGTGTGAAGGTCTTTTTCGGCGTGGTGCTACTCGCTGCCGCGTTGTGGATTGTTTGGCCGGTGCTTGGCTCGGTCGCGCAAATGCTGCTGAGCGCGCTCTGGCTGCTGGTCGCGGCGGCCGCGTTGGGCCTATTCTCTCCGCCCATTGGCCCGAGTTCGGTGTGGCGCCGGCTCGGCCGCGGGCTGGGTGTCGCGCTGACGATCTGGGCCGCGGTGTTGCTGGTGGGTCTTGCGGCCGGATCGTCAGATCCGCTGAAGCCGCTCGCGGTACTGGCTGTGCGCGGCGGTGTCGCCGGCGCGGCGGGTACGCCGTCGGACACGCCGAATGCCACGCAGGCCGACAGCCTGACATTTGCCCCGGTGCGTTCGTCCGCCCAGCTCGACGAGGCAGTGAAAACGGCTGCCCAGCCGGCCATGCTGGACTTCTATGCCGACTGGTGCGTCAGCTGCAAGGAGATGGAAAAGTTCACCTTCAGCGACCCGCGCGTGCATGCCCGGCTGCAGCAACTTAACCTGTTGCGTGCGGATGTCACGGCCAATAACCCGGATGACCAGGCACTACTGAAGCGTTTCAAGCTCTTCGGGCCGCCGGGCATCATCTTCTTCGATCACAGCGGCGCCGAAGTCCTGCGTGTCGTGGGCTACGAGTCGGCCGATACCTTCCTGCATAGTCTCGACCGGATTCCCACGCCGCCTCAGTCGTAACCGGGCGTCGTACGCGGCGGTCGGGGCCGCCGGAAGCGTGGCCGGCAGCACGCAGCCATAAATAAAAAAGCGGAAGCGCCGTCTCCAGCGCCTCCGCCTCACTGACCGTTAGCCACTCTAGCCGGCGCCCGCGGGTTCATCACACGTCAGGCACCTGACCCATGCATCACAAGGCGCAGCAAACCCGCGCCCGGCCACCCGCTACTTCTGCGCCCGCAAGATCCGCGCAGCGTCCAGCGCGAAGTAGGTCAGCACGCCATCCGCACCGGCCCGCTTGAACGCCAGCAGCGATTCCATCATCGCTTTGTCGTGGTCGAGCCAGCCATTCTGTGCAGCAGCCTTCAGCATCGCGTACTCGCCGCTCACCTGATACACGTAAGTCGGAAAGCGGAACTCGTCTTTCACGCGCCGGACGATATCCAGGTACGGCATGCCCGGCTTGACCATCACCATGTCCGCGCCTTCTTCGATGTCCGCGCGCACTTCGCGCAGCGCTTCATCCGAGTTCGACGGGTCCATCTGATAGGTCATCTTGTTGCCCTTGCCGAGATTCGTCGCGGAACCGACGGCATCGCGGAACGGGCCATAGAAGGCCGACGCAAACTTGGCCGAGTAGGCCATGATCCGCGTGTGGATGTGATCCTCGCTCTCGAGCATTTCGCGGACCGCCCCGATGCGCCCATCCATCATGTCCGACGGTGCGACGATATCGACGCCCGCTTCGGCTTGAGCCCGCGCCTGCTCAACGAGAATGTCGATGGTTTCGTCGTTGATCACGTAGCCCGCCTCATCGAGCACGCCGTCCTGGCCGTGGCTCGTGTACGGATCGAGCGCGACGTCGGTGAGTACGCCCAGATCGGGGAAACGCTTTTTCAGTTCGCGAACGGCGCGCGGAATCAGGCCCGCTTCGTTGGCGGCTTCGCGGCCATCCGGGGTCTTTAGCGACGGTTCGATGGCCGGAAACAGCGATAGTACCGGCACGCCGAGTTCGAGGCACTGTTCGGCGACGCCCATCAACAGATCGACCGAGACGCGCTCGACGCCCGGCATCGACGGCACGGCTTGCCGCACGTCGGTGCCTTCGACGACGAACACGGGATAGATCAGGTCGTTGGTGGTGAGGATGTTTTCGCGCATGAGGCGGCGCGAAAAGTCGTCACGGCGCATACGGCGCGGACGGTAATGCGGATAGAAGCTCATATCGAATGTCTTGGATATCGTGGAGATGACAAAAAACGCCTGCCTCCGCCTGCCGGAAACTCTTTTCGAGACAATGGTATATCATACCGATCGAGCAAGGCGCCTGGCGCTGACCTCCCCGCTTCTCCTCCCTGAGCGGGTGCCTGTCGTTTTTTCGATTAGGCTGTTTGGCCCGCCGTCAGTAACGGCGGGTTTTTTTATGGGCGCGTGAAATAGGGCCCAGACCGGGTCCAAGTGATACTCAGGCGCTCATTCGGCGGCGGCACCGTCGCTCGTGTTACCGCCGTCTTCAGGGATCAGCCAGCTTTCGATCAGTTCGTGAGCCTCGTCGAGGCCGACCCGTTTGAGGGCCGAAAACAGCTGGGCAGTCAATTCGCCCCGGTAGCCGGCAGCGCGATACTCGGCCAGACCTTTCTGGGTGGTCCGTAGCGCGTTGACGCTCTCCTGCCGCGTCAATTTGTCGCACTTTGTCAGCAAAGTGTGGATCGGCTTGCCGGTCGGCGCGAACCACTCGATCATCGTCCGGTCCAGGTCAGTCAGCGGCCGGCGCGAATCCATCATCAGAATCATGCCACGCAGTTGCGAGCGCGACTGCAGGTAGCTCGATAACAGCGCCTCCCAGTGCGCCTTGGCGGCGCCTGGCACTTCTGCATAGCCGTAACCGGGCAGATCCACCAGATGTGCTACCGGCTCCTCAGCACGCCCCACCGAAAAGTAGTTGATGTGCTGCGTGCGGCCAGGCGTCTTGCTGGCGAAGGCGAGGCGCTTCTGGTTGCACAGGATATTGATCGCTGTCGACTTGCCCGCATTCGAGCGCCCGGCAAACGCAATTTCGGGTTGCGGGGTGGCCGGCAGATCACGCAGGTGATTGACGGTCGTAAAAAAGCGCGATTGGTGGAGCAGGAAGGACATGGGGAACCAGGATGTGAGACGCCGGGGAACCCGGAGTGGGGACGGGTCAAGCCCGACTGGCGTCTAAGCGATTAGCGAGTTATTGTACAATACGATGGTTTACTGAAGACCTGAGGGGCCAACGCGCGTGCCTCTGCAGTAGATCGGTCGCCGTCGTTTTGCAGAACCTCTAATTTCCACAAGACGAAACAGGGTGTGCGAATGAATCGACTGTGCAAAGCTCTGATGGTGTTTCAAGTAGCGGCAGGTCTTTCAGGTTTAGCAGTTCAGGCGCGAGCAGCAGATCCGGGAAAACCGGACATCAACCGGGGGCAGGCAATTGCGACGCAGGTTTGCGCGTCATGTCACGGTGCCGACGGCAATAGCGTCGGCGGGGCCTATCCCAAGCTGGCCGGCCAGCATCCCGAATATCTCGTCAAGCAGTTGATGGATTTCAAAACCCAGCCGGGCGCCAAGCAAGCCGCCCGCAATAATGCGATTATGGCGGCCATGGTCGCGCCACTGTCCAATCAGGATATGGTCAACGTCGCTGCATACTTCGCGGCGCAGACGCCCAAGCCGGGTTACGCACACAACAAGAACACGGTCCCCGTAGGGGAAAAAATTTATCGCGCAGGCATCGCCGAACGGGCTGTGCCGGCGTGCGCGAGTTGCCACGGGCCGACTGGCCAGGGCATTCCGGTGCAGTATCCACGTTTGTCCGGGCAGTGGGCGGACTATACGGTGACGCAGTTGAACGCGTTCACGCAGGGCTCGGGCGCGCGCAATAATAGCGACCCGATGCATACTATTGCGTCGCGGCTGTCGGATAGCGATATCAAGGCTGTGGCCGATTACATCGCGGGCTTGCATTAAGAAGTCCGCACGCAAGTGCAACCGGCCCAACGAGGCTGGTGAAAAACAAGAAAAGGGTGATGGCGTCGTGCGCTCCATGTGTCAGCGGCGACCGTTCACCCTTTTTTGCTGTTCTGTCGGAGTATGAATGAGCGTCACCACGTCGGGTATTGAAGTCAAGTCGGGCCAGCCGCCCATGCGCCGGACCATCGAGTTGTTGAGTTCGATGCGCTTTGCGATCGCACTGCTGGTGGTCCTGTCGATCGCCAGTATCATCGGCACCGTCCTCACTCAGGACGACCCGTATCCTAATTACGTCAATCAGTTCGGCCCCTTCTGGGCGGATATCTTCCGCTCGCTGAGCCTGTACACCGTGTACGGCGCCTGGTGGTTTATGGTGATCCTCGGCTTTCTGATGGTTTCGGTGTCGCTGTGCCTGATCCGCAACGCGCCCAAGATGATCGCAGACATGAAGAGCTGGAAGGACAAAGTCCGCGAATCGAGCCTGCGCGCGTTCCATCACAAGGGCGAGTTCGCGGTGAGCGGCACGCGCGAGCAGGCCGCCGCAACGCTGTCGAAATTGTCGGGCCGGCTCGGCTACAAGTTCGTGACGCGTGAATCGAACGGCGCCACGCTGATCGCCGCCAAGCGCGGTGCGCTCACCAAGCTGGGTTATATCTCGGCGCACCTTGCAATCGTCGTCATCTGTCTGGGCGGCCTGCTTGACAGCAATCTGCCGATCAAGCTGCAAATGTGGATGTTCAACAAGACGCCGATCAACAGTAACACCGTGATTAGCGACATTCCGCCTCAGCATCGTCTGTCGCAGTCAAATCCGAGCTTCCGCGGTTACGCCTGGGTGCCGGAAGGCGAGCATGTCTCGACGGCAATCTTGAACCAGCCGAATGGTTCACTGATTCAGGACCTGCCGTTCTCGATCCAGTTGAACAAGTTCATCGTCGACTATTACTCAACCGGCATGCCGAAGCTGTTCGCGAGCGACATCGTCCTGATCGACCACGAGACCGGTCAGAAAATTCCGGCACGGGTCGAAGTGAACAAGCCAGTCGAGTATGACGGTGTGTCCATCTACCAGTCGAGCTTCCAGGACGGCGGCTCGCAGATGCAGATGACTGCGTACCCGATGACGGGCGTCAGCGCGAAGAGTGCCCCCTTCGGCGGCACGATCGGCAACTCGACGCCGTTGGGCAGCGCCGTGCCCGGCGCGGACGGCCAGACCATCGAATTCGCCGATTTCCGTGCGATCAATGTCGAAAACATCTCGAACGGCAGCGGCGCCAATGATGTACGTGGCGTCGCCCATCAAACGTTGCAGGAAGCCTTCGACGAGCGCCTCGGTTCGGGCGCCAAGACCTCGAAGCCGCTGGACCTGCATAACGTCGGCCCGTCGGTGCAGTACAAGGTGCGCGGAAAGGACGGCCAGGCGCGCGAGTACAACAACTACATGCTGCCGGTCGATGTGGGCGGCGAGAGGATGTTCCTTGCCGGCATGCGCATCAACCCGGACGACCCGTTCCGTTATCTGCGCATTCCCGCCGACCAGGGCGGTACGGTCAAGGAGTGGATGAACCTGCGCGCCACGCTCGAGAATCCGGCCATGCGCGCCACCGCAGCCCACCGTTTCGCGCAGCGCTCGGTGCCGTCGTCTAACCCCGACCTGCAGCAACATCTCGAAGAAAGCGCCCTGCGCGTTTTGACCCTCTTTGCAGCCGGCGATAGCAGCATTGGCGTGATGCAGGGCGGCCAGAACATCGGCGGCTTCCAGGCAATCGCCGCGTTTATCGACCGCTCAGTGCCGAAGGGCGAGCAGGAAAAAGCCGCTGCGCTGCTGCTGCGCATGCTCGAAGGCTCGACGTGGGACCTGTGGCAACTGGCCCGCGAGCAGACCGGCGAGCCCGACGCAACGCCGTCGGCGGACACGAGCCTCTTCATCCAGAGCTCGATCAATGCCATATCCGACAGCTTTTTGTATGGTTCGCCGGTCTATCTACAGCTTGACTCATTCAAGCAGGTGCAAGCTTCGGTATTTCAGCTGACGCGCGCGCCGGGCAAAAAAGTCGTGTATCTTGGCAGCCTGCTCCTCGTATTGGGCATCTTCTCGATGTTCTACGTCCGTGAACGGCGCCTGTGGTTCTGGATCAAAGATACCGATCACGGTGCTAACGTCGTGATGGCGATGTCGAGCGCTCGCAAGACGCTCGATTTCGACAGGGAGTTTGCTCAGACGCGCCACGCTGTCGGCACCGTGCTCGGTGCCAAGCCCGACGACGCGGCTGGCAATGCCGGTACCCCCGGTGCAGCATCGTCCGCAGGCCCACAAGATTCGACCCGGTAAGATCATGGACTTGACTCAGATTTCCTCATCCCCTTCGCGCGGTAGTGCGCCGGTCAAGCTCGCAGCAGGCAGTGCCGCGCAGCAATCGGCGCTGCTCGACGAGCGGCCTTTTTTAAGGCGTCTCGGCGCATTCGACTGGCTGTTCGCTCTGGTGATGGTCGCGGGCGCGGGTTTCGCGCTGTCGCGCTATCACCCGTTCATGAATTACTACGACAAGCTGGTACTGGTGTGCTCAGTGCCGGTTTTCGTCACGCTCGGCTGGCGCTGGAAGCCGGTGCGGCTCCTGATTGCGGGTATCGCGGTGCTGTCGCTATTTGCGATCCAGGTCTATCAGGGCGACCTTGCGCGGGCGGATAGTGCGTTTTTCCTCAAGTACTTCCTGTCGAGCCAGTCCGCCATCCTGTGGATGAGCGCGTTGTTCGTGCTGGCGACGCTGTTCTACTGGATCGGCTTGCTGTCGCGGTCGCCCACCGGCGCCGCAATTGGCTCGAAGATGACCTGGGCCGCCGTGCTGATGGGTTTCGTTGGCCTGATGGTCCGCTGGTACGAGTCGTACCTGATCGGTGCGGATGTCGGTCATATCCCTATCTCGAACCTCTATGAAGTGTTCGTGCTGTTCAGCCTGATTACCGCGCTCTTCTACCTGTACTACGAGCAGCACTACAACACCCGGGCGCTCGGCGCGTTCGTGCTGCTGGTGATCAGCGCGGCGGTCGGCTTCCTCATGTGGTACTCGATTTCGCGCGACGCCCAGCAGATTCAGCCGCTCGTGCCGGCCCTGCAAAGCTGGTGGATGAAGATCCACGTGCCGGCGAACTTCATCGGCTACGGCAGCTTTGCGTTGTCGGCGATGGTCGGTGTGGCCTATCTGGTCAAAGAGAACGGCATGCTGGCTGACCGCCTGCCGCCGCTCGACGTGCTCGACGACTTGATGTACAAGTCGATCGCGGTCGGTTTCGCATTCTTCACCATTGCTACCATCCTCGGCGCGCTATGGGCTGCGCAGGCTTGGGGCGGCTACTGGAGTTGGGACCCGAAGGAAACCTGGGCGCTGATCGTCTGGCTGAACTATGCGGCCTGGTTGCATATGCGGCTCATGAAGGGGCTGCGTGGCGCAATCGCCGCATGGTGGGCGCTGACGGGTCTGCTGGTGACCACGTTCGCGTTCCTCGGCGTCAATATGTTCCTCTCCGGGTTGCATAGCTACGGCAAGCTGTAAGAACTGCCGTTCTGAACCGACCAAGAACCGCCGTGTGCCCTGCACCGGCGGTTTTTTCTATGGCGAAGGAATATCTGTGCATCCGGAGTGTTCGTTAGGACAGTACCTATGGATGAGCAGTCGAACGATCATCAACGTGGCCCGCAGGGCCAGCAGGAGCAACAACATGTGGATCAAGCGAACCGACAGGATTGCTCTGCAGGGCGACGATATCGCTGGCAGCGAAATCACGCCGCAACGCGTGTACGAGAACCGGCGACGCGTGCTGCGTGCTGCGGGCGCAATGGCGGTAGGGAGTTTGATGGGCGTGAGCGGCGAGGCGCTCGCCATGTACACGTCACCGGATGCCAAGGGACCGAAGCTGGTGGCGAAGACCAATCCGAAGTTTGTGGCGCAGGATAAGGTGACCCCTTACAAGGACATTACCACCTACAACAACTTCTACGAGTTCGGCACCGACAAGAGCGATCCGGCGCAGAATGCCGGGACGCTGCGCCCGCATCCGTGGCGCGTGAGTGTCGAAGGCGAGGTGAAGAACGCCAAGGTGTACGACATCGACGATCTGCTGAAGGTGGCGCCGCTCGAGGAGCGGGTGTACCGGCACCGCTGCGTCGAAGGCTGGTCGATGGTGATGCCGTGGATTGGCTTCCCGCTGTCGGAACTCATCAAGCGCGCGCAGCCTAACGGCAACGCCAAATACGTGCAGTTCATCACGCTCGCGGACCCGTCGCAGATGCCTGGCCTGTCGGCGCCGATTCTGGACTGGCCGTACTCCGAAGGGCTGCGGATGGACGAAGCCATGAATCCGCTGACCTTGCTGACGGTGGGCTTGTACGGAGAAGTGCTGCCCAATCAGAACGGTGCGCCGTTGCGTATCATCGTGCCGTGGAAATACGGCTTCAAGAGCGGCAAGTCGCTGGTGAAGATCCGCTTCGTCGACAAGCAGCCGGCCACGAGCTGGAACACCTACGCGCCGAACGAATACGGCTTCTACTCGAACGTGAACCCGAACGTCGACCATCCGCGCTGGAGCCAGGCAACCGAGCGGCGGATCGGCGAAGACGGCTTTTTTACGCCGAAGAGGAAGACGCTGATGTTCAATGGCTACGGTGATCAGGTTGCCTCGCTGTATCAGGGCATGGACCTGAAGAAGAACTTCTGAGCGGAAATCGCCATGGCCCCTGAAACACCAACCGTGTCCGAACCCGCGTCGCGGCGTCAACCGCCTGCTTCGAAGCGTCTGCCTGCAGCAGGAGCGCGCTGGGTCGTGCCCGCGAAGATCACCGTGTTCGTGGCGGCGTGGTATCCGCTCGCGCGCATTATGTTGTTCGGCTTGACCGACCGGCTCGGCGCCAATCCGATTGAGTTCATCACGCGTTCAACCGGCCTGTGGACACTGGTGTTTCTGTGCATCACGCTCGCCGTGACGCCGTTGCGCCGGTTGACCGGCATCAGCGCGCTGGTGCGCTTTCGGCGCATGCTCGGTCTGTATGTGTTTTTCTACGCCACGCTGCATTTCACCACCTATCTGTGGTTCGACAAATGGTTCGACGTGGCGGCGATCCTGAAGGACATCGGCAAACGTCCGTTCATCATGGTCGGCTTCGCGGCTTTCGTGCTGCTGATCGCGCTGGCCGTCACCTCGCCGCGCGCGATGGTGAGGAAGCTGGGGCGCCGCTGGCAGACGCTGCACCGCGCGATCTACGCCATCGGCGTGCTTGCGATCCTGCATTTCTGGTGGATGAAGTCCGGCAAGCACGATCTGCTGCTGCCGAAGATCTACGGCGCGATCATGGTGGCGTTGTTGGGATGGCGTCTGCTTGCGTGGTTGCGCGAGCGCAGGGCGGTGTCGGCCCGGAAGAGGTGAGAATGCTCATTCATGCTCAGCTCGCCGCCTTGAGCGCCAGTCAACAAAAAAGGCGATGCCGCGGTGGCATCGCCTTTCTGTTTTCAGCGTCTGGAGTGTCTGCTTCGCGCGGTTAAGCCGGCAGAATCGTTTCGCCGGCGAACAACTGCTTAACCTCTTCGCGCGCGCGGACCACATACGCCTTGTCACCGTCGACCATGACTTCGGCCGCACGCGGACGCGTATTGTAGTTCGAGCTCATCACGAAACCGTACGCGCCTGCCGAGCGCAAGGCGATCAGATCGCCCGGTTCGATTGCCAGCAGCCGCTCGCGGCCGAGCCAGTCACCGCTTTCGCAGATTGGGCCAACTACGTCGTAGACATGCGCCGGTATCTCGCGTTTTACCACCGGTTCGATGCCGTGATACGCCTCATACATGGCCGGGCGTGCAAGATCGTTCATCGCGGCGTCGACGATGGCAAAGTTCTTTTCCGCGCCGGGCTTCAGAAATTCGACACGCGTAAGCAGAACGCCGGCATTGCCGACCAGCGAACGCCCCGGCTCGAAATACACTTCGCGATGCCCATGGCCGCGTGTTTCGATGCGATCGAGCACCGTGCGCACGAACTCGCCGATGTCCGGCGGGGTTTCGTCGTCATAGGTGATGCCGAGGCCGCCGCCTACGTCGATGTGACGGATCGTCGAGCCATCCGCTTCGATCTGTTCGACCAGTTCGAGCAGTTTGTCCACCGCGTCGAGATACGGCGCGACTTCGGTAATCTGCGAGCCGATATGGCAGTCGATCCCCACCACGTCGAGATGCGTCATGGACGCGGCCGCGCGATAGGTGCCGCGCGCCTCGTCGAACGCGACGCCGAACTTGTTCGACTTCAGGCCGGTGGAAATATACGGATGCGTTTTCGCGTCGACGTCGGGATTCACGCGCAGCGACACCGGTGCTTTCTTGCCCACCGAAGCGGCGACCGCATTCAGACGATCGAGCTCGGGAATCGATTCGACGTTGAAGCACTTGACGCCTGCGTTGAGCGCTTCGCGCATTTCCGCGGCACTCTTGCCAACGCCCGAAAACACGACGTTTTCGGCCTTGCCACCGGCGGCTAGCACGCGCGCCAGTTCACCGCCTGAGACGATGTCGAAGCCTGCGCCGAGCCGCGCGAACACGTTCAGCACAGCCAGATTGCTATTCGCCTTGACGGCGACGTGGACGGTGGCGCGGCGGCCTGCGCATGCTCCGGCATAGGCTTGCCATGCGCCGGTCAATGCAGCACGCGAATAGACGTACAGCGGCGTGCCGAACTGCTCGGCGAGGGAAACGGCGGACACGTCTTCAACGTGCAATACGCCGTCGACATAGGCAAATGCGGATCGAGTCATGCGAAAGTCTTATTGAACGGGGGTGCTGCCGGAGGCCGGCTGTTGCGGTTCTGAAGCAGCGGAGTCGGGTACGGTACGGAGTTCGGTTTCCGGCGACAGCGACAATGGCGTGCCGGACGTGTCAGGTACAGTGCCGGATGCCGCGTCGGAATCGGGCTTCACTGCGTCAGGCGACGGCGCCTGCGTCTCGTCGGTGGGTTTGGCCGGCAGCGGCGGCACGATCGGCTCGTAGAGCCCGCCGCGCTGCCCGCAGCCGCCAAGCACGCAACCTGCGACAATGACCAATGCGGCTACAATCGCGCGGGGCGCCGCTGCGCGCATCCGAGAAACAACTCGCATGACTGTCCCTGAAAAAATGATCGTTGGAGTTTAGCATGTCCGATAGTGAATACCTGACCCGCGCCGAGGCTGCGCTTGCAGCCATCGAACGCACGCTCGACGATATCCAAGCCGATGTCGAATTCGAGCGCAGCGGCAATGTTCTGACGCTCGAATTCGAGAACGGCTCAAAGATCATTGTCAATCTGCAGCCGCCGATGCGCGAAATCTGGATTGCCGCCAAGGCAGGCGGTTTTCATTTCCGTTTCACCGACGACGCGTGGCGCGATACCCGCAACGGCACGGAGTTTTTCTCCGCACTGTCCGACTATGCGACGCAGCAGGCTGGCGAGCCGGTTCGCTTCGAAGCTTAAGCGGCCGGCTTGACGCCAGACCCCTGGCGTCCCTGATGTCACTGCGCCTCGCGGTTAAGGCGCGTGACGACGCTGCGGGCTAATGGCCGCGGAACAGGTTCATGATGTCCTGCTTTTCCTGCTCTCCGACCTGTTCCGGTGCCGGCGCATCCGCCGCACCGGACGCCGCATCGCTCGAGTTTGCGTCGAGATCGGCCTGACTCACGCCGACCGTAGCAACGAAACCGTTGCCCGGCGTGAAGTTGTCGAAATACAGTTCGTCGCCGAGCGTGACGACGCCATCGGGCATTGGCATCTTGTATTCCGGTACGCCCTTCAATGCCTTGGCCATATAGTCGATCCACACCGGCAATGCGAGGCCGCCGCCGGTTTCCTTGTCGCCGAGACTGCGCGGATTGTCATAGCCGATCCATGCGATCGCGGTGAGCGTGTGCTGGTAGCCCGCAAACCACGCGTCACGCGAGTCGTTGGTCGTGCCGGTTTTGCCGGCGAGATCGGTGCGCTTCAGGATATTGGTTTTCGCGCCGGTGCCACGCTGCGCGACGCTTTGTAGCAGGCTGTTCATCACGTAGGCATTGCGTGCGTCGATCGCGTGCGGTGCGCTTTGTCCGGCGACGAGTGGTTTGGCCTGCGCAACGACCATGCCCCGCTGATCGGTTACCTCCGCGATCAGATACGGATTGATCCGATAGCCGCCATTGGCGAACACCGAAAAGCCACCCGCCATCTGCAGTGGCGTGACGAGTCCTGCACCGAGCGCCATTGGCAGATAGGCCGGATGACGATCCGCATCGAAGCCGAAACGCGTGATGTATCCCTGCGCGTACTTCGGGCCGATTTGATTCAGGATGCGGATCGACACGAGGTTCTTCGATTTTTGCAGCGCGGTGCGCATCGTCATCGGACCGTCGAAGCCGCCGCCGTAGTTTTTCGGCTCCCAAGCCTGGCCGCCGGTTTCGGCGGCGGTGAAAAAGAGCGGGGCATCGTTGATCACTGTGGCCGGTCCCAGGCCCTTTTCCAGCGACGCCGAATAGATGAACGGCTTGAAGCTGGAACCGGGCTGCCGCCATGCCTGGATGACGTGGTTGAACTTGTTCTTGTTGAAGTCGAAGCCACCCACCAGCGCGCGGATCGCGCCGTCTTGCGGCACGACCGAGACGAAGGCGCCTTCCACCTGCGGCAACTGCGTGATCGACCAGCCACCGTCGTCGCCCCTGACGACGCGGATGATTGCGCCCGGACGGATGCGCTGATTCGGTTGCGCACGCGGGCCGAGTGCGGATGAGGCGAACCGCAGCCCATCGCCTTGCAACGTCGCGACGTTGCCATCGGCGAGGATTGCCTGCACCTGCTTCGGACTCGCGGTGGTCACCACCGCCGCGATGATCTCGCCGTTGTCCGGATGTTCGAGCAAAGCGTCGTCGATGGCCTGTTCTCGCTCGTCTGCGTCCGCCGGTAAATCGATGAACGCTTCCGGACCGCGATAACCGTGACGCCGTTCGTAGTCCATCAGACCCTTGCGCAGCGAACGATAGGCGACATCCTGGTCCGCGGAGTCGATCGTCGTCACGACATTGAGCCCACGCGTGTAGGCCTCTTCGCGAAACTGCGCGTACATCATCTGACGCACCATTTCCGCGACGTACTCGGCGTGCACGCTGAATTCCTTGCCGGCGCCCTTGACGGCGAGCGGCTGCCTACTTGCCGCGTCGTACTGTTCTTGCGTGATGTAGTGCAATTCGAGCATGCGCGTCAGGATGTACTCCTGACGAACCTTCGCGCGCTTCGGGTTGACAACCGGGTTATAGGCGGAGGGGGCCTTGGGCAGACCGGCCAGCATCGCGGATTCGGCAAGCGTGAGGTCCTTCATATCCTTGCCGAAATACACTCGCGCCGCGCTCGCGAAGCCATAGGCGCGCTGGCCCAGATAAATCTGATTCATGTACACCTCAAGAATCTGATCTTTCGTCAGCTTCGACTCGATTTTGTACGCGAGCAACATCTCGTAGATCTTACGTGTGTAGGTTTTTTCGCTCGACAGAAAGAAATTACGCGCCACCTGCATCGTGATTGTGCTGGCGCCCTGGGTGGCGTGGCCATTGGTCAGCGCGACAAAGCCGGCGCGCGCGATCCCCGTCAGGTCGACGCCGCCGTGGTCGTAGAAGCGTGCATCTTCAATAGCGAGCACAGCCTTCTTCAGACTGTCGGGCACATCCTGGATGTGGACAACGTCACGTCGCTCTTCACCGAATTCGCCGATCAGTACGTGGTCGGCCGTGTAGATGCGCAGCGGCACCTTCGGACGGTAGTCGGTAAGCGCGTCAAGCGACGGCAGGTTCGGCGTGGCGACCACCAGCGCATAGCCGAGCACGAGTCCGGCACACGCGATGCCGGCAAACATCAGACCTGCCAGCGCCAGAACGAGCTTTAGCCACAACGGACGTTTGCGCTTCTGCGGCGCGGGCGGCGGGGACGTAGGGGACGAGGATTGCATATGAACACCAAAAAGCAGTCCCGCGATTATAGCTGTCTGGCCCATCAGCTTTCGGCATGCTTACGGATGGCCGTCGCGCCGCGCGGGGGATGACCTTACTGTAGACGCTTTGATGTCGCATCGGGAGCCGCGAGCGTCACGTTAGCCATTCGGCCGAATATCGCCTGCAGTCGCGGCTGCGCACAATTGTCTTCACAAGAAAACGCAGGGCAGTCCCAAGTTTTCCTGGCCTCCTTTGGGCGGCCTGGTGCGAAGCGCCAGGTTTGGGGGCGTCCGTTGTAACGCCGCGTCTGGGTGTGCGTTTAGTCCTCGCGTACGAATGATTCGTCGCGTGTGTCACAGGTTTGCGTGTAGCTGAAGGGAGGCAGGATGGCGATCAGAAGTTCGTTGCTCGTGAAGGTGCGGCGTTTTGCTGCGGGAATCGACGTGAGTCGCGAGGCGGTCAGGCTCGTCGTGTTGAGCCAGCGCTTGCGCATGGGTGAGCAGATGCGCGTCGAGTACCTCGCGGCTGTACCGTTAGCTGCAGGCGCGATGGCAGGGGTTGAGATCGTGGACCGCGTTGCCGTGACCCGCGCCATGCGCGAAGTGTTTGCGGACCTGCCGCGTGCGTGTGCGGCCCATACGTTGCGTTGCGCGATGGCGCTGCCCGGTTCGGCGACGCTGATGTCGAGCTTGCCGCTAGCGCGGTTTGGCGCCGTGGGCGAGCTCGCGGTAGCGGGTGGCCCGACGCTTGTTGGGCTGGAGTCGGCGGTGCTTGCCGAAGCAGAGCGGCTTGCCGGAATCGAGCGTCATGCATTGGCTGTCGACTGGTTTATTGACGGCGCACCACGCCGCACCGCGTCGGTGACAATCGCGGCCGCTGGGCGCCAGCATCTGGAGGCGCGCATCGAATGCGCGGCGGCCGCCGGCGTGACCCTGACGGCGATCGACGGTGAGCCGCATGCTGCGCTACGCGCGCTGCGTCACGCAGCGATGCTCGAATTGGAGCCGCACGAAACCTATGCCGCAATCTGGATTGGCGCGGATGGCGTGTACGGCTGGCGCATCGCCGATGAAGCGGTCGCCGGCGAGATGCACTATCCGGCACCTGAACACTCCGATCTTGCCGACGCGTTGCGCGACCTTGCCGACGGTGGTCAGCTTGGCTGCGCGTTACTCGGAGGCGAACTCGAGTTGCTCGATGGCGTGGGATTTTCTGTCGCGGATCTCGGCGACGTTCTGGGTTGTACCGTGCTGCCGTTCGAGTGCGTGTCTTTGGGCGACTGCGCGCGACCGTTGTCCGCTGACCTGCTGCGTGAGCCGACTTGCGCGGTAGCGTTTGGCCTCGCATTGCGCGGGGTGATGGAATGACGTGGATGAATTCGCGCATGGGCGCGGCCGGACAACCAATCTGGATCGGCGGCTTCAACCTGCTGCCCTACCGGCAACGTGACGCGCGGCGCGCCCGGCGGCGCTGTCTGCTCGAATGGTTGGGCGCGGCGTTGGCAGGCTGTGCCGCCATGCTGGCGGTAGCGGGCTGGCAGGCATTCGAGCGGGGGCGGCTCGATGCACAGCGTGTGTCGAGCGAGCGCGAGTTGGCGCACCTGGCTGCGCCGCTCGCGGAGGAGGCGAGACTGCGGCACGATGCTGAAGAACAGGGCAAGCGGGCCGCGCGTGCGGTCGTGTTGTCCGAACCCTTGACACGCCTGCTCGACCTGCTCGATACGTTGAGCCGTGTGCCCGCAGACGGCGTTGTCCTGCAGCAGCTAAGACAGCATGCGCACGAGACCGAGTTGCTAGCGACCTCCACGGACCCCGTGGCGTCTGCGAACTGGCTCAAGCAATTGAGCACGATACGCGGTGTGAAGAGTTCCGAGGTTGCAGATCTGCGTCCTTTGGCACGTTCAGGACGCGAGCCTTCGGCCGCGGGCAGCGGTCCGATCGAGTTTGCCGCCAGGCTGCACTGGGACGAGCCTGTGAAAGACGTGGGACAGGCGGCCGCATCTGCGGGCGCCCACTCACGCCATGCCGACAAGCCGCGAGGTGCACGATGAGTACGTTGTTTGCCCCGCGCGGCGGGACGGTGCCGCAGACCGCGCAAGTCTTTCACTGGCTGAGCCGCGTGCGTTTGCCGCTCGAGGCGTGGAGCGGGCGAAGCCGGTTGCTGGTCGGATGTCTGATCGCAGCGATCGTGTTCGCTGTCGGCGCGAATGCCTGGATTTCCACAGACCTGGCCGGTTTGGATGCGAGCCGTGTGGCGCTCTCCGACGCACAGCACAGGGTTGCGCGGGCGCAGCAGGCGCTCACCCAGTTGCCCGTGTTGCGTCGGCGGGCCGCGGCCACCTCTAACGGGCAGGCGCCGGCCGCGTGGGCTCCTGCCGACGACGTGCGCTTGATGTCGCTGCTCGCGCTCCGCAGCGGCGTGACGCTGCTCACGCTGGCGCCAGGTGCGGGAAACGGCGCTTCGGACGCCGTGCGCTCGACGCATCTCACCGTACAGGCCGATTTCCTGCACCTGATGGTGTTTCTGCGCGGCCTGTCCGACATGCCGGTACTCGTCGTGCCCGAAGACGTCACCGTGAAGCGCAACGCCGGGGGACTGCTGATCGGCGCTACCCTGCACGTGTTTGCCGACCTGAGTCCTGCTGCGGCCAGCCCCGAACTCTTCGTTGACGAAGACATGGACGCGGACGACGAAGACGCGGTGTTCTACGACCCCTTCTCGCGGGAGTCGCAAGCGTACGGTGATGCAACAGACGCGGGCTTGTTGCGTCTCGCTGGTTTGTTGCACGACCGGACGCGCGGCCTCGCGCTGCTCGAAACGGCTGATGGCGCCGTCACCGTCGAACGGGGGCAGCGTGTGGGTAACGACCGCGTTACAGGCATGGATGCGCTCAGCATTACGCTGACGAATCCGGTCGGTACCCGTACGCTTGCGCTGACGGAGGCGTCATGATGACGGGATCCGAGCGAATGCGGCGTGCAGTTGCGTGTGCCTTTTTCGTTGGGGGCGCGGCGCACGCGGCATTGCCGCCGCTTCCCACTGTAATGCCGGCCGACGATGCGGTTGCGCCCTACGACGCGCCGCCGTTGCCGCGCAATCTGGCC